>Ga0335069_10001467_pt1 | contig 38180 bp, 30 predicted proteins | sample Lox_Sample_11_FD_206714 | JGI IMG/M metagenome (GOLD analysis project Ga0335069, IMG submission 206714) | Soil microbial communities from Loxahatchee National Wildlife Refuge, Florida, United States - Lox_Sample_1.1 | ecosystem: Environmental > Terrestrial > Soil > Wetlands | place: USA...
GGACCTCACTATCAGCACTCCTGCCGCATCTGGACCAGATAACTCGTCCCAGGTGACCACGCCCGAACGCCCCCAGAAAGTGGGCTTCGTCAGCCTCGGATGCCCCAAGAACCTCGTCGACAGCGAAGTCATGATGGGACTCCTGGCCCGCTCCGGCGCCGAACTCACGCGTCGAGCCGAAGATGCGGACATCATCGTGGTCAATACCTGTTCATTTATTGAGAGCGCCCAGCAGGAGTCGGTCAACACGATCCTCGAGATGGCCGCACACAAAGCCACCGGCAAAGCGAAAAAGTTAGTCGTGGCCGGATGCCTCGTGGAACGGTTTCGCGACCAGATCCGCAAAGATATCCCCGAAGTTGACGCCGTGGTCGGTACCGGCGAACTCGAGAAAATTCTCTCCGCGGCCGGGGTAGCCCCAGCCCAGCCGGCCGCTAACTCGCCATTCATAATCCTGGGTTCCCGCCCCGAGGGCGACGCCCGTGCCGCCCAGGGCCGCTTCTCGCGCGAGAACTGGGACGGCGCCGTCACCGATCTTCCCAACTATCTCTACGACGACGCTACCCCACGTATCCTAGCCACTCCGCGGCATATGGCCTACATCAAGATCGCCGAGGGATGCGATCACCCCTGCACGTTCTGCATCATCCCGCAGCTTCGCGGGCAATTCCGCTCGCGTCGCTTCGAATCTGTCATCGCGGAAGCCGAGCGGTTGGCGCAGTCCGGAGTTCTTGAAATAACCCTCATCGGCCAGGACACGACCTGTTACGGCGAAGATTTCAACCTGAAAGACGGCCTCGCTCTGCTCCTCGAAAAACTTGCCGCCATCGAGGATCTGCGCTGGGTCCGCTTCCTCTACGCCTATCCCAACAAGATCACGGGGAAGTTGCTCGACACTATCGCTCAACACGAAAAGATCTGCTCCTACATGGACGTGCCCCTCCAGCACGCCTCCTCTTCGATTCTCAAGCGCATGAAGCGAGGCGGGGGAGCCGACGTGTTCCTCCGCTCCATCGAGAAGATGCGCCGCATCATCCCCGATCTCACCCTCCGCACGTCGTTCATTGTCGGTTTCCCCGGCGAGACGGAAAAGGAATTCGAGGAGCTCTGCGACTTTGTTCGCGTAGCCCAATTCGACTGGATGGGAGCTTTCGCCTATTCCGACCAGGAAGGCGCGAAAGCCTTCGGTCTGGAAAAGAAGCTCTCGCCGCGCGAAATTGAACATCGCCGCAAGCACCTGATGAGCATCCAGCGCCAGATCAGCAAAAAGAAAAAGAAGAAGCTGGTAGGCCGAGAATTCGATCTTTTGCTGGAAGGCGAATCCGAAGAATCGGAGTTATTGCTGGAAGGCCGCACAGCCATGCACGCCCCGGAAATCGACGGCAAAGTCTTCGTGAACGATGTCCCCGAAGACCTGGACCCCAAGCCGGGCCAATTCTACCGCTGTCAAATCACCGAGGCTCACGACTACGACGTGGTAGCAAGGATCCTGAGCTAGGGCACCAGCCTGGACGACGCTCCGAATTCTTGATCAATCCCAGCCGAGTATGGATCTGAATGCGACCCAGTCGGACGTCCGCGCCTCCAATCCGGGAGCCGACCGCTTTCAATAGAAGCTGACGCTGAACAACGGCCCGCGCCAGCACACCGTCGCGCTCGATGAAGCCGCCGTTCCAGAAAGCATCCGCCCTCTACTCAACTGGGTTACCGTTAAAATACGCAAGCACTGATCTTGCCTAGTTACAATAGGTGTCATGCCGCGCAAGCGCACCGTCAAGCTGAAATGCCCCATTTGCAAGAAAGCAGTGAAAAGCACAGATCCAGAATTCCCTTTCTGCAGCGACCGATGCCGCACCATCGATCTAGGCAAATGGGCCAGCGGAGGCTACGTAATTTCCTCCCCGGTAACCGACGCCGAAGAACCGATCCGTGAATACAATCCAGAGAACTCTGAAAAAGAGTGAATCCAACAACTCCCAAAGCCGTGGCTGGTATGAAATGTGCCTGGTCTAGCCACGAGACAGGTCTGGCCATTTTGGGTCCTGGGCGAACCGTGTCTGCTCTGCTGAAAAACATTTGATACCGTTCACTTCATGCAGCGGTAGAAGACCCGGCGCTAAAATCAATAATTCAAATGAAATCAAACGCACAAGACGGTGCACCCCCCTGGGCCACTATGATCTCCACCCTCTTCGGCATCGGATACCTAAAGCCAGGCCCCGGCACTTGGGGCTCGGCCGTCACCGTCATGCTGTGGGCTTTTGCTGCCCGCGCAATCTCGCCGCATCTCCGCACTCCGATTGCGATAGCAATTGCACTGTTCGTCGTCATGGTGGGTATCCCCGCCGCCACCCAGGTCTCCCGCGCCAACAACAAGAAAGATCCCCAGTTCGTCGTCATCGACGAAGTCGCGGGACAACTCATCGCGTTGATTGCCGTCCCGCTCGCGTGGAAAACTTTCCTCGCGGGTTTTATACTTTTTCGAGTGTTCGATATCTTGAAGCCCCCTCCAGTTCGTCAACTGGAACGGCTTCCGGAAGGCACGGGGATTGTTCTCGACGACGTAGCCGCAGGACTTTATGCGCTGCTCGTCATGCAACTTCTGTTGCACTCTGGTCTACTAAGTTAGATAGGATAAGAAGAACTGGGGTGCGGCAAGTCTCGCCCAATCTGCGAGACGATGATAAAGACGTTCCCCGTTTCGCAACTCAGGACTCGCTACTCTTCACATGTCTTTCTCCGACCGCATTCTCGGCAAGAAAAATGTCAACGGAGGACCACACATCGAGTCCGTTGTCCCGACCGCCGCCCTGGCCGGAGGCGAGGTCCGGATCAGCGGCTCCGGCCTGCGTCCCCAGGAATTTGACCGTCCCAAGGTCCGATTCGGAGATGTCGAAGGATCCCTCGTCGTCAGTTCAGATTCGTTCCTTGTCGCCCGTGTCCCAGAAGGCGCCAGTTCAGGCCCGGTCATCGTCGCCACCAACGGTCACGTCAGCAATCCGCAGACCGTCAACGTCGCCGTTCCGATCGCCGAAAATCTTCACCCCGTGACCAATCCCGCACTCGACGCCGAAGGCAACGTTTACGCCACCTTTTCCGGTTCCCGCGGACAGAAAGTTCCCGTCGCCATCTTCAAGATCGATACCAACTACTCCGTTAAGCCGATGGTTCAGGAGATGATGAATGCGACCTCCATCGCATTCGATCGCCAAGGCATGATGTACGTCTCCTCCCGGTACGATGGCGCAGTCTACCGCGTCGCCAAGAACGGCAATATGACCACCTATGCCGAAAGCATGGGTGTGGCCACCGGAATTGCTTTCGATCGCGAGGAGAATCTATACGTCGGCGACCGCAGCGGCACCATCTTCAAAATTAACCGCCAGCAGCAGGTCTTCGTCTTTGCCACGCTCGAACCCAGCGTCTCTGCCTATCACCTCGCATTCGGACCACTCGGTGATCTCTTCGTGACTGGTCCCACAACGTCCAGTTTCGATCGGGTTTACAAAATCGATCCGCACGGCACGGTAAGCACTTTCTACAAGGGGCTAGGCAGGCCGCAAGGGATGGCCTTCGATGTCAGCGGGAATCTTTATGTCGCCGCATCCCTCAAAGGTAAGCGCGGGATCGTCAAAATCACCCCCGACGGCAGAGCTAATCTCGAAGTCGCCGGACAGGGTCTGGTGGGCCTGGCTTTCGCCCCAGGACGCTCCGTCATCTTAGCCACTACAAGCGCAGTCCACCACCTGTCGTGGAACATCCAGGGTCAACCGTTGCTGCCCGAATAGTCCTGCCCGGATTTCTGCCAATCTGAACCTGGATAGAGAGCGCAGGGAGGCGCGGAGTCGAAGCACCTGTACGCGTCGAGGTCACCTGAAAAGCCGCCCTTGCGCAACGTTAGCGTCCATCGCGGTAAGCTTTTCATTTAGACTCAATCCCGTGAACGCCGAAATCATCGCGGTGGGTTCCGAAATGCTCACGCCCTACCGCATGGATACCAACTCGCTTTACCTGACCGGCGAGCTCAATCAGCTCGGCATTGACGTCATCTTCAAGAGCGTCGTCGGCGACAATTTCCGCCGCCTCGTTTCGGCCGCGCAGCACGGCTTATTCCGCTCCGATATCGTCATCTTCAGCGGAGGGCTCGGCCCTACCGAAGACGACCTCACTCGCGAGGCCGTTGCGGAGTCGCTGGGGCTGACCCTCAAGCGTGATCCCGAGATACTGGAGCGCCTCGAAAAGCGCTTCGCCGAGCGCGGATGGAAGATGTCTTCCAACAATGCCAAGCAAGCCGACGTCATCGACGGAGCCACCGTTCTCCCCAATCCTAACGGCACCGCCCCGGGACAGTGGCTCGCCGGTCAATTTGACGGACGCGAGCACATCATCGTGCTATTGCCCGGCCCGCCTCACGAGATGAAAGCACTGTTCGAGTCCGAAGTACGCGATCGGCTCCGCGCCAAAGTTCCAAGGGCTCATCTCGCGATTCGCACCCTGAAGATCGCCATGCTGGGAGAGTCTGCCGTCGACTCCCGTGTCGCACCAATTTACAAGCGCTACGAAGATGTAGAAACGACGATCCTCGCCGGAGCCGGAGAAATTGAACTCCACTTCAAGTCCCGTGCCGCTACGCTCGAAGCCGCTCAACGCCGTGTCGACGAAGTGGCCGGACTGGTGGAAGACGAACTCGACGACGCCGTCTACTCCCGCGATGGCGCATCGCTCGAGCAGATCGTAGGCTACTGGCTGCAGATGCGCGGCGCCACCCTGTCCGCCGCCGAATCCTGTACTGGAGGCCTTCTCGCCGAACGCATCACTTCCGTCCCTGGAAGTTCGCGCTACTTCCTCGGTGGAGCCGTGGTTTATTCCAATAACCTGAAAACGGAATTCGCCGGCGTCCCTGCCGAAATGATCGACCGACACGGGGCCGTCAGCCGCGAGGTCGCAGCGGCCCTGGCTGAGGGCATCCGCTATCGTTGCGAATCAACCCTGGGCGTGGGTATCACCGGAGTAGCCGGCCCCGGCGGAGGAAGCCCAGAAAAACCGGTAGGTCTCGTTTATCACGCAGTGGCCAGCGACCAAGGCACAGAAGTAGTCCAGAGAAATTTTCCCGGCGACCGTAAGAGAATTCGACGATTCGCCAGCACCATGGCATTAGACATGGTGAGAAAAAAACTCATGTAGAGGGATGAGCGCTGAGCAACGAACCTTTTGCGCTCCGTTGTTGCTCATTGCTCCCGGCTCAGTGCTCCCGGCTCAGTGCTCCTTGCTACTATGCGCCTCTTCGTAGCCCTGGATATCGACGAAGCCACACGCGAGCGGATCGTGCGTTTTGTCGATGGCGTCGAGCCATTCGCCCCCGAAGCCCGCTGGGTCAGGCCTGAGTCCCTGCACGTAACTCTGAAATTTATCGGCGAACAAAAAGACGAAGTCGTCGCGCAGGTCAAGGAGAAACTGCAAACCATCGCCGCGCACCGATGCGAGATCCAATTTCGCGGCTACGGATTCTTTCCCAACCCCAAATCCGCGCGCGTCTTCTGGATCGGTATGCAAGCCGGCCCGGAACTCGGGGCCCTGGCCAGTGAGATTGACGCCAGGATGGCAGAACTTGGCATCGAAAAAGAAGACCGCCCCTTCAGCCCGCACTTGACCCTGGCACGCGCCGGCGGTGGTTCCGGCTCTCCCCGCTGGCGCAAAGACGATCGCCCCAACCGCGTCTTCCAAAAACTCCAGGACAGACTCTCCGCGCTGCCCCCACCCGAGTTTGGTGCGATCACCCCCCGTGAATTCTTCCTGTATCAAAGTAAACTGTCGCCAGAGGGATCCATCTACACCAAGTTGGCGGGATTCCCGTTACACTAGCGGCGTCCCTTGACCATGTCGCGAGTCCTCTTCATCTTTTTCGCCAGCTACCTCTTGGGCTCAATCCCCTTCGGCTACCTCCTCGTCCGCATTTTTCGCGGAGAAGACGTCCGCCTCAGCGGCAGCGGCAACATCGGCGCCACCAATGTCTCCCGCAAATCTCCAGTGCTCGGCGTCCTGACGCTCCTCCTGGACGCACTCAAAGGAACGTGCGCGGTACTGGCGGCGAATCAAATGTTCGTGCGGGCTGCCCCGGGGAATGTCGATGATAGCCTCAGTTTCTGGTTGTCACTGGTGGCGCTCTGCGCCATTCTCGGCCACATGTTTCCGGTGTGGCTGCATTTTCGCGGCGGAAAGGGCGTGGCGACATCCGTTGGCGCATTCGCGCTTCTGGTTCCTCGCGCGACGCTCGGGGCGTTTGCTATCTTCATGATCGTGGCGCTCCTTTCGAGATACGTTTCGTTGGCGTCGATTGCTGCGGCCGCCTCTTTGCCGATACTGGCCTGGTTCTCATTGCGGTATCGCGGAAGCGAGGGCCTTATGACGCTTCTTCCCATCACCGTCGCCTCACTGCTGGTGATCGGAAAGCACCATGAAAACATCCGTCGGCTGTTTGCCGGCACCGAGAACCGGTTCGGATCGAGGCGAGAAAAGTCATGACCGACATCGCGATCATCGGCGCGGGCGCATGGGGCACCGGCCTTGCCATTGTTCTCGGACGCAAAGGCACACACCGGGTCCGACTCTGGGCCCACGAAATCGATGTCTGCGAGTCGATCAACCAAACCCGCATTAACGAAAAATTCCTTCCCGCACGCTTGGTCCCGGAGTCCGTGGAAGCCACCAAAAACCTCGCGGCCGCTCTCGAGGGCGCTCGAATTGTAGTCAGCGTCATGCCCTCGCAACACTGCCGCAGCCTTTTCGAGCAAATGCGTCCCTTCATTGCGCCGGAAGCTTCAATCGTCAGCGCGACCAAAGGCCTTGAAGAAAGATCTCTGCAGCGCATGACCGAAGTGATCAGCGACGTGCTGAAAAGCAATCATTCCATCGGCGCCCTCTCTGGCCCATCCTTCGCCCAGGAAGTCGCCCGCGGAGATCCCACCGCTATCACCATCGCCTCGAGCGACGCGGCGCTGGCCCGCACGATTCAGCAGGAATTCTCCGGCTCAAGCTTCCGCGTCTACACCAACCCAGACGTAGTCGGCGTGGAACTCGGAGGCGCGCTGAAAAACATCATCGCGATTGCCGCCGGCATCAGCGATGGACTCGGTTTCGGCCACAATTCCGCCGCCGCGCTCATCACGCGCGGCCTCGCGGAAATGACCCGCCTCACCGTCGCTTGCGGAGGGCGCGCCGACACCATGGCCGGACTAGCCGGCCTCGGCGACCTCGTCCTTACCTGCACCGGAGGCCTCTCCCGTAATCGCAGCGTAGGCGTCGCGCTCGGCAAAGGCGGCAAGCTCCCCGATATCATCGCCAACATGCACGGCATGGTCGCCGAAGGTGTGTTTACCACCACCGCCGCGGTAGGTCTGGCCCGGGCGCGCAAAGTAGAAATGCCCATCACGGAACAGATGCACGCGATCCTGCACCACGGCAAATCCCCCAAAGAAGCCATCCAGGAGTTAATGACGCGCTCCGGAAAAAGCGAATCCATCCTGACTTCGTGAATCCGCGACCATCCGGAGCTTCTGGAGAGACGTTGGCTGAGTTATAGCTGCGAGGCGCCCAAAGTGCTACCCTGTACGGCTCCGTGGAGATCGCCGATGCCGCGCACCCTTCTAGCCCTCACCCTGGCTCTAATCACCATCAACGTCCAAGCCCAAACGAAAACCGTAGCCGAACGCCTGGGCTATCCCAAAGATGCCAAGCTCCTCATCATTCACGCCGATGACCTGGCCGTCACCCACTCCGAAGACGCCGCCAGCTTCGACGCTCTCGATCGCGGAGCAGCCACATCCGCCAGCATCATGGTGCCCTGTCCTTGGCTCACCGAAGTTGCCGACTACGCCAAGGCTCATCCCGAGGCCGACCTTGGACTCCATCTCACCGTCACCAGCGAATGGAAGACTTACCGCTGGGGCCCGGTCGAATCGAAAGACAAAGTTCCCAGCCTGCTCGATTCCGACGGATACCTCTGGCCCGACAACGCACCGGCCACGGAACACATCAAGGCCGATGACGCCGAGCGCGAAATCCGCGCCCAGATCGAACACGCCATGGCCGTGGGCATCCATCCCACTCACGTGGACAGCCACATGGGAGAACTCTTCGAGCGCCCCGACCTGTTCGCCGTGTACGTTAAGGTCGCCCGCGAATATAAACTCCCGTTCCTCGCCTACCTGGAAAGCAACACGCCGCCGAAGCTAGCGGCGCTGCTTTCCACATCTGATGTTCTGATCAATGCGGTCGTGATGGCATACCCTGACGTGCCGACGGCCAACTGGAAGAATTTCTATCTGGACACGCTCAAGAACCTGAAGCCCGGCATCACCGAACTGATCGTCCACCTCGCCCACGACGACGCCGAATCCCAAGCTGTGACGATCGACCACGCCGAATACGGCGCCACCTGGCGACAACGCGATTACGACGTAATCACCAGTCCAGAATTCAAGCGGGCCATAGCCGACAACAAAATAATTCTGATCCGCTGGAAAGACCTGAAGAAACTGCTAACCGAAAAATAGAAACTGAACCACGTGGCAGCGGACCCTCAGGTCCGCCAGCACGGGTGCCCTACCCTAGTCCCGCGACAGGGTGGGGACTTTGACTTTTTCACTGACCACTGACCACCGACCACTGCCCCACTACTCCAGCTCCTCCGTAACAGTAACCCCACCCATCGAGGCCAGCACTGCCACGACCTTCAACACTTTGTGCGTGTCCGGAGCAATCCACACCGTCTTCTTATCCGACCCGCCATCCGCCGACGTCACTTCTACCCGCCACGCGTTGAACGTCCCGGCAGGCACCGTCACATCTTCTTTCCCCACCACCGAGAGCGCCATCAATTTCACCTTCTGGTGTTCCACATCAAAATTGCGGTAGGCCGTCGTATACCCTTCCGCGATCGGAAGGCATGCGATCGCCTGGTTCTCGCCCGCAGAACTGGCGAACACGGGACCGCCCATAACGACGTCGATGGGACGATCCTGCCCGTTCATGCTCATCTTTCCGGTCGCTTTGTTTCCCGCAAAGTCCACGTCGATCGCGACCGGCCCCTGCTTCACGCTATCTTTCAGAACTAGCAGGGTCCCTTTCTCCATTGTCGCGATATCAGTCGCAGAGCCCTGCGGACTCTCCATCGAATCAGTCGCCGTCCATCCTGCACCGCTGTCCTCAATCTTCGTCGACATCTTCATACTCATCTTCTGCCCGCCCACCTCGATCTTCACCTGGTAGTTGTAGGTACCGGGCTGCAGGTCCATCGCCGGCTTCGGAGCGGTGATCGTCGCGGCATCTACTTTCTTGGCCAGCACCACCGTCTTCGGATCGACCGTGATCTCCTTCAGCCTCGCCACAGACTCAGGGCTTCCACCCTCCTGGTATCGCCCTCCCAGGTGCTGCGCAAAGAATTTCTCTGCCTCCATGAACAGCGCCAGATTGTTCACCGGACGGGCGAATCCGTGGCCCTCATCCGGCGCCAGAATGTATTCCACCGGGAAGCCCCGGTCGCGCAGCGCAATCACGATTTGCTCCGCCTCGCGTCGGTTCACTCGCGGATCATTCGCTCCCTGAGCTACCAACAGCGGTGTCTTGATCTTGTCTGCCGAATTCAGGGGAGACTCGTCCATCAACAGCTTCTTCCCCTCTTCCGTCTTGGGATCGCCCATGCGCACGGCAAAGAGTTTGCGAATCGACTCCCAATACGGGGGAATCGACTCGAGCAGCGTGAGCAGGTTCGAGGGTCCCACAATGTCCACGGCAGCAGCATAAAGATCGGGCGTATACGCGACTCCAGCCAGCGTTGCATACCCTCCGTACGATCCGCCGATGATTCCGACGCGCTTCGGATCAGCAATACCCTCCGCTACCAGGTACTTCACGCCCCAGGTCAGGTCGTCCTGCATCTTGCGGCCCCACTCGCCGTTGCCGGCATCCAGGAATTTCCTGCCATATCCCGTCGAAGCGCGAAAGTTCGGCATCAGCACCGCGTATCCGCGATTCGCGAAGAACTGCGCCAGGGGGTTATATCCCCAGTGATCGCGCCCCCAGGGGCCACCGTGCGGCAGAATCAGCGCCGGAAGATTCTTCGACTCCACTCCCTTCGGCAACGTCAGGTACGCCGGAATCTCCAGTCCATCCGATGACTTATAGGTAACCGCCTTCATCTGCGCCAGGTCTTTGCGCGGCAACTTCTCCCAAACCTTGAACTGGGGAACCAGTTTGTGTTCCTTGCGATGAAACAGCAGGGTCTGACCCGGTTCCGTGTCGCTGTGCGCAGTTACCAGCCACGTTTGCTCATCCCGCGTGCGCGACACCACGTTGATTTCGTCATCCGGAAATTGTTTTTCGATCCAGTGCACGTCATCCCCGAATGCCTTGTTCTTGTAGTACGTCTTCACGCGAGCTGCGGTGTACCACGTCTCCACCAGTTCTTCCGTCGCTTCCGAGAACAACGCGCCGCCAAAGTCAACCTTGCCCAGCGGATCCGATTCCACCATCTCCGTCTTTCCCGTCTGTGGATCGAATAGCACCAGGGACGTCAGATCTGTCCCCTTGTTCGTCTCCATGTAAATGCGCTCTTCCCCGGGTTTGAACTGAAGTGGATTACACGACTCGAAAACAGAGCACGAGTACACCTTGTTGAACCCATCAGCATCCACACGCAGAATTTCCGTATCCCCGTTCTCTGCGCTTCGCGTCGCCAGCCGCAACTGTCCCTTCAGATCAAACACCCATCCTGTGATCCGCTCGGTATTCTTGCGGACCAGCGTCTTCTCTCCCGTGGAAATCTTTATCCGGTACAGGTCGTGCCACGACTTGTCGCGATCATTCAGCCCGATGTACACCACATCCGGATCGCTCTTCGGAACTTCAAATATCTCCACGCGCACGCCCTTCAGTCCTGTAAGGTCGCGGGACGGAGGCGCATCAGCGCCAGTCGCCGGTTTTGCCGCCGGATCGACCGCATACAGGTTGTAGTTCTCGTCGCCGTCGTGGTCTTTCACGTACAAAATGTACTTGCCATCCCGCGTCCAGAAGTATCCCGCCACCGGGCGCTTGGTCTCCGAAGTCAGCAGCCGCGCGGCATCAAACGGCTCATCCACGCCCTTCACGTACACGTTGCGCGTGTCCTTCCACGGCTTCAGAAAAGCTACGTACTTGCCGTCCGGAGAAAGCTGCGCCCCTGCAATCTCGGGATTCCCGAAAATGATGTCGCGATCAATCAGCGGAGGCAGCCCTGACGTCTTACTTTGTGCAGAAACCATAGAGATAAGCACGAGAATAGACACGACATGGAAGAACAACTTCATAGGAAAAATCCTTTCCTCTGAGGACTGAACGCAGGCTGTGGAATTGAAGTACAGCCAATTCTCCTCTTCTCCCGCCAGAGGTGCAACCGAACGCCACTGAACGGGTTCCGTGGCCAAGCCTGCCCGTTTGGAGTCCAAGGGCCCCTCGCCCCTCGGACCCCGCTTGCACACTCCCTGACGTGATCCAAGTCACGGCATTACCCCATGCGCAAACGAAACAATATTCGAGCAGCGCCTAACTCGTTCCCGGCCCTGCAGCAAAGGCGGATCGTTGCATCTCCCGAAACCCACCCGACTGCGCACTGCTTCTCAAATCGTCTTCTTCCTTTTGTTTCTCTTCCTCCTGCTACGCACCGAATTCCGCGGCTCGATCACGGCCTCGAACAGCGAAATCCGTCTTCCATATCCAGTCGACCTTTTCTTCCAGTTCGATCCGCTAGTCGCCCTCTCGAACGCCCTCGCCGCGCATGCCCTTTATCGTGGGCTGCTCTGGAGCCTCGTCATTCTCGTACCCACCATGCTCCTGGGGCGCTTCTTCTGTGGCTGGATCTGCCCACTCGGGTCCCTCCATCATTTTTTCAGCAGCCTTAAGTCCGAGCGCAAGCGGGGCAAACAACTGCTCGAATCCAATCGCTACAAGCGTTGGCAAACCACCAAGTACTACCTCCTCATCGGCTGCCTCGTCGCCGCCCTCTTCGGCACAGGCATCGTCGGATGGCTTGACCCGTTCTCTTTCATGGTGCGATCGCTCGGCATCTCGGTTCTCCCGGCCACTAATTACGGCCTGCGCGCCTTTCTGGGAGTGCTTGAGCATAGCCGCTACGCACCCGTGCAATTGTTCGGCAGCGCTGCACATTTTCTACTCGGCTTGCTGCTGCTCAGTTTCAAACAACCGTATTTCCGCACAGGTATCGGGCTCGGTCTGATCTTCATTTTTCTCGTTGCCCTGAACTTCAGGATTACGCGCTTCTGGTGCCGCGCTGTCTGCCCGCTGGGAGCCTTGCTTGGGCTGGTCTCTCGCTGGGCCATCCTGGGCTTGGTTAAAAATCCCGAGCACTGCAACGACTGCAACAGGTGTCTCCTGCGCTGCCAGGGCGGCGATGATCCCGTCGGCGGCGTCCTCTGGCATCAGTCGGAATGTCATCTATGCCTGAATTGCCTCGACGAATGTCCCGAGCACGGATTGCACTTCGCTTTTTTCCCTAGGGAGAAAGTCGCCGACGCAAACCTGCAACGCCGCAAAGTGATCACCAGCCTGGCCGCCGGGGCCGCCCTCGTTCCTCTCGCCCGCGCCACACCCGGCTTCGCCGCGGAACACAACGAACGTCTCCTGCGTCCACCCGGAGCCCTGGACGAGCAATATTTTCTTTCACGCTGCATCCATTGCGGCGAGTGCATGAAGGTCTGCCCCAATAATGCGCTCCACCCGGCATTCCACGAAGCCGGCCTTGAAGGCCTCTGGACGCCTGTTCTCGTCCCACGCCTCGGCTACTGCGAGACCAGTTGCGTCCTGTGCTCGCAAGTCTGCCCCACGGGCGCCATCTGGGAGATCACCGCCAAAGACAAAGGATGGTCTGTCGACGTCGGCCACACAGAAAAACCCATTCGCCTCGGAACCGCATTCTACGATCGCGGACGCTGCTTGCCCTGGGCCATGGCCACCGAATGCATTGTCTGCGAAGAGTGGTGTCCCACGTCCCCCAAAGCCATCTATCTTCGCCCCACCGAAGTTATCGACGCCGCCGGAAACTCAAAAGAAGTCAAGCAGCCTTATCTCGATGCCTCACGCTGTGTTGGCTGCGGCGCCTGCGAATACGCCTGCCCCCTGCAAGATCGTCCCGCCGTCTACGTCACCAGCATCGGCGAGAGCCGCTCCCGCACGAACCAGATTCTGTTGAACCGGAGGAAGAGCTGATATGACGCCCAACTCCTCACATCTCACACGTCGCGACGCACTGGTCAAACTCCTTCGCGTGGCGGGACTCAGCGCCGGAGCCGCCGGTCTGGGAGCTTGGCTGAGCGGGCGGAGCTCGCGTCCTGAGCCCGAGCTTGCCATCGCCGCCCGTCGCGGACACACCATCGCCCTCGACCCGCAGTTTCCCGAGATGGCCGTGATCACCGGAGATGATCCCGCCCAACTCGCGCGGCAGGCTCTCGAAGAGCTCGGCGGCATCCGCCGCTTCATCTCTCGCGGCGACATTGTTCTCGTCAAGCCCAACATCGGTTGGGATCGCACTCCCGAGCAAGCCGCCAACACCAATCCTGATGTGGTCGCCGAAATCGTTCGCCAATGCTCCAACGCCGGGGCCAGGCGCATTATCGTCACCGATACCAGTTGCAACGATCCCCGCCGCTGCTTTCAGCGTTCCGGAATTGCTGCCGCCGCGCAGGCCGTGGGTGCCGAAGTCATCCTGCCCGATCCCGCCATGTTTAAAGAAGTCGATCTTCAGGGAGAAACTCTGCGGGCCTGGCCTGTCCTCAGCCCCTTCCTCAACGTCGACAAAATCATCAATGTCCCGATCGCCAAGCACCACAGCCTGACCGGCACCACGCTGGGGATGAAAAACTGGTACGGCATGCTCGGCGGCCCGCGCCACCAACTCCATCAGAAAATCCACGAGAGTCTCGTGGACCTCGCCGACTTCGTTCGCCCCACGCTAACCATGGTGGACTGCTACCGAATCCTCATCCGCAACGGGCCCACCGGCGGCAATCTGCAGGATGTCTTGCTCAAGAAAACCATGGTGGCTGGAACCAATCCTGTGGCCCTCGACGCCTATGTAGCAAAAGCGTTCTGGAATCTCGAGGTTTCCGACCTGCCCTACCTCAAGATGGCCGCCAGTCGCGGCCTGGGCACCTACGAATTCGAAAAAGTGCGCACGCGGATCAAAACTCTATGAACACCGAAGTGAGAATCGTAAGCGCAGTCCTCTGCGTCGCCCTCGCATCGCTCCGGGCACAAGCGCAGAGCGCAGGACTCCACAACTCAGGTTCCGCCGCCAAAGTTCCCGCGATATCGCAGCTCAACTCTCTCCTCCGCCAGCCGCTCCCCGCCAAGGCTCGTGCACAAGGTCCTCCCACACTCTACAACCCCGACACTCTCTACCAATACATTGATGGCGGCGCCGACCTCTACCTTCTATACGACTTCAAAGCTCTCCTGCATCAGGATTTCAAAGTCGGCACTTCCGATCTCACTGCCGATATCTACGAAATGAACAAGCCCGAGGACGCCTTTGGCATCTACGCGTCGGAGCGCTCCCCCAGCTACAAGTTCATCGCCGTAGGCGCCGAAGGATATCGCGACAACGGTATCCTCAATTTCGTGAGCAGCCGTTACTACGTCAAACTCGCAGCTTCGGGTGCAAACTCCGACGCGGCGCTCGACCAATTCGCGCGTCTGCTCTCCACCCGCATCGCGGGCACGCGCACCTTGCCTGCCCTGCTCGACAGGCTTCCCCGGCAGAATCGCGTTCCCCACTCCGAGCAGTACGTCAGAAAGGATCCATTGGGCCACAGCTTCCTTGCGCCCGCTTACGTCATCACCTACTCCCAGGGGAAGCAGCAGTCGAAGTTGGTGATTTCGGTCGCGGCAGATGCCCAGGCTGCCAAATCCCGCGCCGATCAACTGCTCCGACACTTCAAGCAAAGCGGTGAGTCCGGTACCGCTCCCGAGCTCGGAGAAAACGGGATTCGGGCCAAGAACAGCTACGAAGGCCGAGTGATAGCCCGCACCCAAGGCCGGTATCTAATCGCCTTATTCAATCCCGCCGAGGACGGCGCTCAACTCCTCACAACGACCGCGCACAGTCTTCCTTAACAGGCAAGCATCACGAATGAGATTGAGGATCATGCCATGAAAAAGAACGAATGGAATCGCCGGGAATTCATCGTGAAACCAATTCTTTGGGCCGGAGCCGCCAGCATGGTAAGCCGTGCGGATTCACTCTGGGCAACAAGCGAAAAAACCGCCGGGCCAATCCTGCAACGCCCGCTCGGAAAAACCGGCATCACTCTGCCGGTCCTCAGCATGGGAGTCATGAACGCCGACATCCCTGGACTCCTCCGCCGCGCATACGAACTCGGCATTCGCCACTTCGATACCGCTTACGTCTATCAGCAGGGGCGGAACGAAGAAATGGTCGGCGCTGTTATCAAAGAGATGGGCATTCGCGACAAAGTCATCATTTCGACCAAACAGCCCTCGCGCAATCCCTCCGAAAATACCGCCGAATCTAAACGCCGTTTCATCGCGGGCGTCGAAAAGAGTCTCACTCGGCTCCAGATGGATCACGTCGACATCCTGTACCATCACGCGGTCGACTCCGTGGAAGATGCCCGCGCCGATGGCCCTCTCGAAGCCCTGCAGAGCCTCAAGAAAGACGGCAAGACACGATTCCTGGGGATCTCAACCCACCATACTGTCGATGTAATAAACGAAGCGATTAGACTCAACGTCTTCGACGTTGCCCTCGTCATGCTCAACTACACGATGGCGCATGACAAGGCCGTCCTGAGCACGATCGAGCGTGCCGCGCAAAGTGGCGTTGGCATCGTCGCCATGAAAACACAGGCGGGAGGCACCGTCCGTCCCGATTCCAAACTCCCGAAGGAACTCCCTCCCTACAGCCAGACCGCCCTGCTGAAGTGGGCGCTCAACCACGATTTCGTCACTACGGCCATCCCTGGCTTCAGCACTTACGAACATCTTGAAGCGGATTTCTCGGTTGCCCGCAGTCTCGCCTACACCGACGAAGAGAAGAAGTTCCTGGACGACAAATCCTTCGTAGCAGAAGCCGAATTCTGCCAGCAATGCGGTCAATGCCGCGAGGATTGTCCCAGGCACGTCGACATCCCCGCATTAATGAGGTCTCACATGTACGCCGTGCAATACCGCAACACGTCGATGGCTCAATCCTTGCTCGCCGGAACCGCCACTGGCCGCGGTCTCGATGCCTGCGGCACTTGCGCTTCCTGCCCGGTCACCTGTCGCAACAAAGTACGAATCGCACGCAAGATTGCCGATCTGCAGAAGCTGCCCTTCGCCCGGTTTGCCGTCTGATTCGCCGTTGCAACGTGCCAAATTCGAGGCACTTAACGTGGGGCGTTTCGGGCCTCTGAAATGCCCTTCGCGCTGCATGCCACCGGTACCATGTCTTCAGGTACTTTGGTAATGTCGGCATCGCCAGCTTTTCGTTCTCCTTGCTCCATCCCCAATTAAAATTTGAAAGACAGTGTCTCAAGCCGCCGTCACTTCGCTTCGGCGTCTGATGGGATAAAGGGAAATACTTGTCCTCGAAAGCGCCAACTCACGCACGCATCCCCATCCTTTACGTAATCCTGGGTGTGCTTCTGGTCATCAGTATTGTCCCCATGTACTTTTATTCCACGCAGGTAGAAGCGAACAATCGTGACCGTCTGAAGACCAACGAAAAGCTTCTGCAGAACGCGATCACGCGTTCGCTCGCCGACGATCTTTCGCAGCACGAACGCTCACTCCGCGTCATGCTCGCGAATCTTTCTTCCGCGATCCAGGTGGCCAGCGGTGGGGATATAGGCGACAAGAACATCGACACCCCTGAACTCCGCGCACTACTCGAAAACTTCGTTTCCTCGTCGGACGAGATCGCCTATGCGACGCTTTTGAACTCCGAAGCCAAGGGCATCCGCGCCGGACGCATCGCCCCTGACGCGTTCCTCAACCGCGAACTCGAACGCGCCTACACCGCCGCCCGTGACGGGCGTGTCTACAATGGCCAGGCTCTCGTGGTTGGCGAAGGCAAATCCTCGCGCACCGTCTTCGTCGTCAGCGCTCCCGTGAAATACGGCGAGCGCTTCCTGGGAATGATCGCAACCGTCGTCGATCTTGAGTTCCTGATCCGCCGCCTGCAGGAAGTCAGCGGTGGAGGCCTAACCCCGTACGTTATCGATTCGCAAGGACGCCTTGTCGCCGCCGCCACACCCGAGTTCGCCACCGGCCAGGACATGAAGAAACTGGAGATCGTCCGCAACTTTGTCGATGGCGGCAACAAGGCACTCGCGGCGACCAAGGATTTCACCATCGACAACGGCCACGACCGTATCGAGATGCTCGGCACCTACAGTCCGGTGACCGCTCTGGACTGGGCCGTCGTTGTGCAGAAACCGCAGCGCGAAGCCTATCGCGACGTCTACGAGATGCAACGCAATGCGCGTCTTCTCGCGCTTTTGGCGGTCCTGTTAAGCATCGGGGTCAGCATCTTTGCCGCCCGCCGCATTACGAATCCGCTTTCCGTGCTCACTCAATCCAGCCGCGCTCTGGCCAAAGGCGATTTCACCCAGCGCGTGCATCTCTGGAGCCGTACGGAAATCGGGGAACTCGCCCAGACTTTTAACACTATGTCCGAAGAACTCGAGCGTTTCGTCGAAGACCTCAAGCGGGCCGCCGAAGAAAATCGCGCCCTGTTCATGGGCTCCATCCAGATGCTGGCCGGAGCCGTTGACGAAAAAGATCCTTACACGCGCGGCCACTCCGACCGCGTCACGCGCTATTCCCTTCTCATCGCGAAGGAAATGAATCTCGATCACACCTTCATGGAGACGCTGCAGATTTCCGCGCAGCTCCACGATGTAGGCAAGATCGGCATTGAAGATCACATCCTCAAGAAACCCGGCGCCCTCACCGCCGAAGAATTCGAAGTGATGAAGACTCACACCACCAAGGGCGCCAACATTCTGCGTCCCGTCACGCAACTAGCAGAGATGCTCCCTGGCATCGAGTTGCACCACGAAGCTCTCGACGGCCGTGGATATCCTTACGGCTTGCAAGGCGATCAGATTCCCCTGCTGGCTCGCGTGATCGCCGTCGCCGACACTTTCGACGCCTTGACCACGAATCGTCCTTATCAGAAAGAGCACACACCAGACCAGGCTCTGCAGATCATCCAGAATCTCGCAGGCAAGCGCCTCGATCCCGATTGCGTCAAGGCTCTGCTGGCGGTCTACGCCCGTGGTGACATCAAGATTCAGCGCTTCACCATCAAGCGCCCCATAGCCCAACCCACCCAAACCGCACCAGCACAACCCCCTCCACAGCCAGGGCTACCCGCCACCCCTGCGCCGCAGGCGGCCCCCATTTCCCTGGCGGCTGACACAACCCTGGAACGCACCCGAGTCTAAGAGCAGTCAGTAGCGCGCTCCGACTGAAGGCGAGCCCCCAAAAGCTCTGAGATATAGAAATAGTGACTGCTGGCGTCCGACGACTAGCCACTGGTTCTATAATCCTCCTTTCATGCCCCTGATCCCCGGCACCCTGCTCGGAAATTATGAAATCGTTGCGCCCCTCGGGGCCGGCAGCATGGGTGAGGTCTACCGCGCTCATGATTCCCTTCTGAATCGCGACGTTGCCATTAAGGTTCTGCCGGAACTCGTCTCCTCCAATCGCGATCGCCTGATTCGTTTCGCCACGGAAGCCAAGGCGGCCGCCGCTCTCAATCATCCCAACATTCTCGCCGTCTACCAGATGAATTTTGACGGTGGAGTTCCCTACATTGTTTCCGAGTTGCTTGAAGGAACGACGCTGACTGAAACTCTGCGCCGGGGACCTCTCCCACTCCGCAAAGCGCTCGACTACGGCATTCAGATCGCCCACGGACTAGCCGCCGCCCATGAAAAAGGCATCGTGCATCGGGACTTGAAGCCTGACAACCTCTTCATCACCAAAGAGGGTCGCATCAAGATTCTCGACTTCGGCCTGGCCAAGCTGACGCTGCCCAAAGAGTCCAACAAAGACCTCGCGCCCACCGTCACGCTTCCCGGCGTCGCAATGGGCACTGTCGGATACATGTCGCCGGAACAGGTCCGCGGACTCCCCACCGACCACCGCACTGACATCTTCTCCTTCGGCGCCATCCTCTATGAGATGGCCATGGGTCGTCGCAGTTTTCTGAAATCGTCGGACGCCGACACGATCAGTGCCATCCTCAACGAAGACCCCACACCGATGGCGCAGATCGATCCTGAAACGCCTCTCGGTCTACAGCGTGTTATCTACCGCTGCCTTGAAAAGAATGCCGAGCAGCGCTTCCGATCGGCCTCCGATCTCGCCTTCGCGCTCGAAGCCCTTGCCGATCCAGCCGCGACTGTCACCGCTGCCCATCGCATTCCGTCCGACGCTTTCACCCCGCGCCGAACTTGGCGCTTCACAATAGGCGCACTCGTTTTCCTGGCCGCGCTTATTGTGGCTTTCCTTTTTTTTCGGCCAGCATCCGCTCCCACAGTCGCCAACTACATCCAGTTGACCCACGATGGCCAACCAAAATCCCTCATCGGCACGGACGGCACCCGGCTCTACCTCAGCCTAGGGGTCGGCGCTTCGGGGAGTTTCGCCATGCACGGCATTGCTGAAATGTCTGTCTCCGGCGGCGACCCTCGGCCGGTGAACATCACTGTTTCCGGGGACATGGTCCCCGTCGATCTCGCTCCTGATGGTTCCGAACTTCTCATGATCGATGGACAAGGCGCTCCGCCAAGGGGACCTCTCCGCAGCATCCCGATTCTCGGAGGTTCCCCGCGCCGAATCGGCGATATGGTGGCGGAAGGCGCAGCCCTTTCCCCTGACGGCAAGCTGCTGGCCTACACCAATCTGGGCGATTTGTTTCTGGCCAACTCCGACGGTAGCCAACCGCGGAAGCTGCTCAATGTCGCTGGCGACATCCTCAACGTGGCGTGGTCCCCCGACAGCAAGTCATTGCGCTTCGACTCGTCTGAAACCGCCGGGACTACCGGACAGCAACTCATGTGGGAAGTGAACGCCGACGGCACCGACCTGCATCGCCTTCTTGAGGGATGGCACAGCCCTCCCGACGAATGTTGCGGCCGGTGGACCTCCGACGGAAAATTCTTTGTTTTCCAGTCGCAAGGCCAGATCTGGACTCTCCCTCGCAGCACCATCTTTTCTTCCGCGTCCAAGCCAATTCAGCTCACCTCGAGCCCGATGTCTCTCTCCTCCCCTCTTCCCAGCAAGAACGGTCAAAAGCTATTCCTCATCGGACGCACCTATCGCGGCGAACTTGTTCGCTACGATGCCAAGTCCCGCCAGTTCTCGCCATTCCTCGCTGGCATCTCCGCCGAGTACCTGGCCTTCTCCAAGGACGGTCGATGGATCGCCTACGTTTCCTACCCGGAAGGCATTCTCTGGCGCTGCAAAATCGATGGCACAGACCGTCTGCAGCTGACTAATCCCCCGCAGGTTCCTGTGTTGCCGCGCTGGTCTCCTGACGGCAAGAACATCGTCTTCTTCGAGTTCGCGCTCGGCCCCGACAAGCCCGCTCGCATCTACCAGGTCTCGCCCGAGGGTGGCAGCCCTCGTCCTTTGCTTCCCGACGATCGCACCCAGCAACTGGATCCCAACTGGTCGCCTGACGGAACAAAGATCATTTTCGCCAACGAATCCAATGATCCCCACTCCGCCATTCACGTGCTCGATCTCGCTAGCAAGAAGCTTTCCGACCTGCCCGGCTCCCAGGCCCTCTACTCTCCGCGCTGGTCGCCCGACGCGCGATACGTCTCTGCGTTCTCCGCCGATTCGAAAAACCTCATGCTCTTTGATTTTCAGACGCAGCAATGGACAACTCTCGCCTCCGGGTCCCTGAGCTGGCTCAACTGGTCGCACGACAGCCAATTTGTCTACGTTCTCGACTTTCGAGGACGCAATTCTGTCGTCCGTATCCGCATCGCCGACCACCAGCAGGAGCAAGTCGCGGACATCAGCGGCTTCCCCGCCACAGGACATTACGGCGCCGCCTTGGCCCTTACTCCCGAAGACGCCCCATTACTCCTACGCGACACCGGCACCCAGGACGTCTATTCGGTAGACTGGAGACAATAGCGTAAGAGGCGATACCCCCGCGGGCCAGGCTCGCTCCTACCCCAATTCTCATAGCCTACAAGCCAGCTGATTTCGTTGCCGACGGCAAGTACCGCAAAATCCAGATTGCTGCGGAAAAGAATGGAGACGACCTGAGAGTAACCGTCCGCAAGAGCTACTACACACGCGTGGCGGCTAATAAATGAAGCAGGTCAGTGTGGAAGAGACAAAAGGACGCACGAAGACGATTGAATCCTCCATGCCTTCCCGAAATTTGCCCGACATGGGTATGCGAGGCCAGCCAAATTACTTTGCATTCACAGCAAACCCGCTACTTCACCCCATTCTGCGGATTCCATGATCCTTGCGCCTTGCGCACGAACACGATCTCTCCGATGTGATACGCATTGTGCGTCCCGATGCGTGCAATCTCCGGAGCAAATTTCTGCAGCGTGGCGTCATCCGCGCTCTCGACAAATTTCTCCAATTGGGTCATCACCTCGTCAAGTTGCTTGACCGTGTTGCTCCAGCTCTGCTTGTCGAACTTATCGAAGGTCTCGTCGTTGTTACCGCTGAATTTCTCCTCCGGCTCGCCTCTGAACTTTCGCAACTCCCGCCGGTTCCAGAACAACAAGTGATACGTCAATTGCCCAACGGAATGATTCCCGCTGCTGTCTTTCCAGTTCGCCTGGTCGGCAGTAATTCCCTGCACTGCCACATCGATCGGCACGAACCAATCTTTTTGGTCGTGCGTAGTGTGCAATTGTTCCAGCAAGTTGCTCCGCAAGGTAACCGGCTTGCTGTTCTGTGCCGAAGCAAGAAGCGAAGATGCCACCAACAGAAGAAACAGAGTTTTTTTCACGATTAGCCTCCAAAAAACGACCGGACGATGTAACCTACAAGGCCGCCACTCGGCGCTGCACAGTCAAGAAATAAAGCGCCACTGCCATCAACAAAAACCCATTCACCCCCAGCACCAGCGGCGCAGTATACCGCGGCACCAGCCAACTGGTGGCGAGGTTCCCCATCGGCATTCCGCCGCGAAAGGCGAAGTTGTACACGCTCATCACCCGGCCACGCATTTCATTGGTCAAAATCAATTGCACCAGCGAGGTCACGGTAGCGAACACCGCCATCATAGACGCCCCGACCACCACCAGCATGGTGTAGGACGCAGGAAGCATCTTCGAGAACGAAAATCCGGCAATGCCCGCCCCCAGCACGATCAGCATCGTCAGCGCGAACCGGCCCTTCTTCGAGATATTCCCTAGGCTGGCCACGCCTAGCGACCCGCAAATCGAACCCACTCCCATCAGCGATAACAAGTTCCCGTAAGTCTCTGGCCCGCGATGGAAGATATCTTTCACGAACACCGGGATATAGGTTCGCATGGGCATGCTCAGAAACGTCATCAGGAACGCCAGCACGATCAGGCTGACCATTGCCGCATTCTTCCAAATGAAGTCAATCCCCTGCACAAAGCTGCGGACCATGGATTCCTTCGACTTCTCCGGAAGGAACCGCGCCGAAATGATGGACAGCGAAATGATCGGAGCCAGGAAGGAAAGCGCATTCAATCCGAAGCACCACTTCTCTCCCAGCTTCGCCAACGTGATACCCGCCAGCGCCGGGCCCACCGTCACGGCCAGGTTGAACTGAATCGAATTGAGCGCGATCGCATTCGGCATATCTTCACGATCCACCAGCGTGGGAATCAGCGCCTGGTAGGCCGGGCCGCCGAACGCCTGCGCCAGACCCGAAACAAACGACAGCGTCAGGATCTGCCACACATGCACTACGTCAAATGCGACCAGCAGTGTCAAAAGCCCTGCACTCGCCATTTGCACGTACTGCGACATCAGCAAAATCCGTCGCCGCTCTATGCGGTCGGCCAGTACGCCGCCGAGAAGAGTGAACAGAAAGATTGGGAGTCCAGCCAGGAACTGGTCCAGCCCCAGCAGTCGCTGCGAGTGGCTCAGGCGGTAAATCAACCATCCTTGAGCCACAATCTGCATCCAGGTCCCGATGCTCGACGTGCACGCCCCAATCCACATGAGGCGAAAATCGCGATACTGAAATGCCTTGAAGACTCTGCGAAAGGTAGACGTTTCCATGGATTCGAAGCGCGCCCGGCAATCTATATTCGCACGAATGCGAATATATTGGGGCCCGCGAGAACTGACACCCGAGAACCGAAAACACGAGAGCCCACCGAACTCAGCTAGCACGCTAAGAGTTCTAAGCGTTCTTTTCGTTCCTGGGCGTACTTGGCGGTTGAGTCTTTTCCGACTCTGCCCCGAAAGCAAAAGCCCCACCCAGACAGGGTGGGGCTATCGAAAACGGAAGTGATTAGGCGGCGCCGACCGGACTAACCACACGCCGCCACGTCGGCCGATTCTCCTCCAGCCGCCGCGGCAAAATGTCCAGATAGCGCACCGCGTAGTGGAACGCCACCACACATGCGGTGACCGTCGCCAGCGTCAACGCAAATTCCGTCCACTTCGGCACGTAATAGAAGCCCGAACTCGTCTGAAATGCCGTAACCGACACATTCAGCCGGTTCGCCATGAATCCCATCACCACCAGCGAGCAAGTCCCGTACAACTTGTTCGGATCTTGCCGCACGCTGGCGCGACTCAGCAACACCACTGGAGCCAGCACGAACATGGCAATTTCGACCCAGAACAGCAGCGTCTCTTCCCGCCACTGCCACAGGTAGCTTGCTCCGACATGCGTGACCAGGTCGGTGCCGCGAAGGATCGCGTACACATATAACAGCGGCGCGATGATCTGGCTCATCTCCGCCAGCACAATCGGATCCACCTGCGTCTTCAGAGACCGGTTACACAGATACACCGCCATGATTGTCGCTGCCAGTCCCGCCGGAACCGCCGACAGATAAAAGAGCGTCGGCAGATATGAGCTGTACCACAGCGGGTAGACCTTGCCCTTGGCCAGCAGATATAGCCCGCCCAAGAACGACTGATGCAACGATGACAGGACCGCGCCAACCAGCACCAACCCAATCAGGATGTTGTGGTGCCATTGCAGGTAGAGCTTCCGTGCCCGGTCCCACGGGATCTTCTCCACCAGTGACGGAGAAAATTCCAGCGCCAGCACCGTGGTGTACAGCATCACGCACCAGGACACTTCAAAGAGCACAGAGTGCCGGTTCCACATGAAGATCGGATGCCAGATTCTCCACGGCAATCCCAGCTCATACATCATGCCCGTGATCACCGACAGGTATCCCAGGAACGACAGCAGGACCGCCGCGCGCACCACTTGCCGGTAGCGCTCGAACCCAAGCAGGTAGACCGCCGCCGCGATCGCGAACCCGCCCGCCGATAGTCCGACGCCGCATAGCGTGCCCAGCCCAACCCACAATCCCCATGGCTGCGCATCGTTTAAGTGCGTCGATCGCTCGAAGCCCAAGGCAAACCGTGCATATGCCGCGTACGCTCCCGCCAGGAAAATGATCGCTACCACCGTCTGCCAGAACGTAATCTTAGGAAGCCGCATTCTCGCCATGACCTTGCTCCTTATCTTTTCTCACTCAATTCCGCGCTCGACGCTTCCGCCAGGGCCACCTGCTTCCTGCGGTTCGTGATCCAGTACAGCCCGGCCAGCAATCCTCCGCCAACCAGCACCACCGTCGGGATATCTCCCAGCGCATTCGCGGTCAGCACCGGCATGGGTTGCGCCGGCACCGTCCCAAATCCCAGCTTTTCAAACGGCACATCCGAGATGAAGAACACCGACGTCCCGCCTGCCTCCTCGCTCCCGTAAATCCGCTTCACGTACTTCGAGTCCAGCAGGATTCTCTTCTGCGCCTCTTCCAGGATTTCGTCGCGCCATCCCACAATCGACGCCTGCACCGGACACGCTTCCACACACGCCGGATCCTGTCCTTTCACCTGCCGCGCGTAGCACATGTCGCACTTCTTCACCGTCGGCGCCAGTTTCGCCCACTCGTACCGCGGCACGTTGAAGGGACACGCCACGATGCAATACCGGCATCCGATGCACTTCGACGCGTCATAAGTCACCGGACCCAGTTCGGTCTTCTTCAGCGCACCCACCAGGCACGCTGAGGCACACGCCGGATCCTGGCAGCTCATACACATCCGCCTTACATACCGGTCGCCGTGTTCTTCGATCACGGTCAGCGCCGTCGCCGAAAGCTTTGCTTCTTCATTCAGCGGGAGCCCATGCACCTGCTTGCACGCGTTCTCGCAACTGCGGCAGCCGATACACTTCGTGATGTCCACCAAAATCGCCTTCGTCCTGCCCATCGCTTTTCTCCTTCCCAGTACCCACCGCTCAGTTCAGAAAGAAATCCGTGATCAGCTTTTGCCGAAGTTCCGGCTGCACGCGCTGCAGGAGCCCATTCACCGGCACTCCTCCGTCCTGCGCGAGCGCCGGATTCGCTGCCGCCAGTTCCGTACTCAGCCGAGTTTGCGTGTAGTGCATCCACGGAGCGACCATCGACTTCTGCATTAGGTTCTTCTCGTTGGTCTTGTAGTCCGGTGATTTGAGCCGCGCGATCCATCCGTCTTTATAAGGATCGCGCAACGCCAGCGCTGGGTCCTTCAGCACGTCCTGGTTGACCGCCATCACCACACCTTCCACCGGCGATACCAGATCCAGCGACACGCCGTCGACGTGCAATGTCATCAATTTCTGCCCTTGCCGCACCCAACGCGTTGCGCCCACCACATCGATGCGATCGATCTTTCCCACCATGTCCGCCGCAAATCCGTCCATGCCGACGCGGACGTCCTCAACATCCTCGCGCGCCACCCATGTGTGGCCAGGATGAAACGCGTAATCTTTTGGAATAGAGAATCCGTGTTCCTTGCTCATGACCGGCGCAGGCGGACGCACAGACGGCCGCGGCGCAATCGGTATGCCTTTTGGAGTTTGAAACCAGAAGTAGTTGACACTAATGATGACCAGGTAAGTCAGCAGCACAAACAGAATTGACATGTTGCCTCCCGCTTGCGATACGCCTTTGCTCCAGCGTCCACCCTGTATTCAGCACGTGAGTAACAAATCGCGCGGATTACCTTCCTCGTTGAATTTGCAGGGATTAGGAGAACCGCATCGCACCTGCGGTACCAAGCGCACCCTTGCGTTTTGCAAAGTGCTGCTGCGTTTTGCAGTGCTTCAATGTGAGGAGATTAATTCAGCACAGGATCCCGCTTCAGACGACGCATCAGAGACGTAGGATGGATTCCCAGAATTCTCGCCGCCTGCGTCTTGTTATTACCAGTTGCCGCGAGGACCTTTTGGATGTAGTCCTCTTCCAGTTCCCGCAAACTTAAGAATGTGTCCGACGCAAACACCTCGTTTGTGACCGCAATTGGCTCGGGCGGGTGATGATTCGTAGATTCGCGAATCTCCTCCGGCAGCGAGATCACATCGATATACCCCTCCGGCGCCAGGATCATTGTGCGCTCCACCACATTCTTCAGTTCGCGAATGTTCCCCGGCCAGCCATAGCGCGTGATCAGTTCCGCTGCCTCCGGCGTGAATCCCGGAAAATTCTTTTTTAGTTCGCGATTGAACCACTCCACCATGTCCAGCGCCAGCGGCATGATGTCTTCCGTTCGCTCCCGCAGCGGAGGAATAAATAACGGCACCACATTCAGGCGGTAAAACAAGTCTTCGCGGAACCTTCCCTGTGCGATCTCTTCTTTCAGATTCGCATTCGTCGCTGCCACGAGCCGGACATCCACCTTGATCGATTTTGTTCCACCCAGACGCAGGAATGTTCCCTCTTCCAGCACGCGCAGCAATTTCGCCTGCACGCTCGCCGACATGTTGCCGATCTCGTCCAGGAACAGAGTCCCGCCATGCGCCCGCTCCAGCAATCCTTCCTTGCGACGGCGAGCATCCGTGAAGGCTCCTGGCTCGAACCCGAACAACTCGCTCTCCAGCAGCGCATCGGGCAAGGTGGCGCAGTTTAATTCCAGCAGCGGCTGGCTGGCTCGCGGACTCGCATAGTGAATCGCCCGCGCGAGCACGCCTTTCCCCGTTCCACTCTCGCCCTGGATCAAAATCGTGGTGTGATCGGTCTCTGCAGCCTTGCGTGCCACCTCGAGCATCGCGCGCACCGCCGGATTCTTCGTCACCACGCGGCCAAAGTCGTACTGTCCCTTTGCTGTCTCGACCGTGTCGCGCACGCGCACCCGCAGCGCCAGCATCTCCGTCGCTCGCCTCAACGTTGCGATTAAATCGGAAAAGTGAAATGGCTTGATCAAGTAATCGTGTGCTCCCAGCTTCATTGCCTCCACCGCGCGATCCACCATGTGATACGCGCTCATCATGATCACAATCGTCGGCGGGCTTGCCCCCTTGATCTGTCGCAGCACCTCCACACCATCGATCCCAGGCAGCACGATGTCGAGCAGAACCAACTCTGGTTTCTCGTCCTCAAACAGCTTCAGCCCCTCTTCCCCGCTCGCCGCCGTCAGGACTTCGAATCCCTCTGCCGTCAATCCCCGGCTGATCGTGCTCAGGGTCAGGACTTCATCGTCGATGATCATCACCGCATAGGCCATGGCTATTGAATGATTACCTCACTGATCTTCGTTCGTTCCGTCTCCATCGCTGCGTCCAGGCGGCGCAGCGGCAGCCTGATCGTCACTGCCGTTCCCCGTTGCGGCACGCTCTCTATCTGAATCTCGCCTTCGTGGCTGCGCACATACGTCTGGCTGATGCTCAATCCAAGTCCGGTTCCCTTGCCGCGCTTGGTGGTGAAGAACGGTTCGAAGACATGGGGCAGGACATCCGCCGGAATTCCGCATCCCGTATCCTCGATCCGGATCTCGACCTTATCGCCCGGATTGACCTGCGCGGCCATCACCGTGATTCGTCCGCCCTCCGGCGTCGCCTGCGCCGCATTCAGCAGCAGGTTCATGAATATCTGCGACAGCTGGTTGGCGTCCACACGAATACAAGGCAAGTCCGTTGGAACACGATTCTCCAGCACACGCCCATGCAGCATCGGCTGATGCTCAAGGAACGCCAGGGTGTCTGACACCAGTCGATGCAGGTTGACCTTGCTCAACACCAGCGGGCCGGGACGCGCATAGTTCATTAGGCTGTGCAGCGTTACCGACATGCGCTGCGCAGCCTCGATGCACTGCTCAATCTCCCGCCGCTCTTCCGGCTTCGCCGCCTTCAACTCCAGTTCCAGATGTGACAGGATCCCCAGGAGCGGATTATTGATCTCATGCGCCGCGCCCAGCGCCAGTTGGGTCAGCGCGGCGTACTTTTCGTATTCGGCCAGCTTGGCCTGAAACTGGCTCTTCTCGCGGTTGAGCTTGCCTTCTTCGTAGAAGCGGCGAAACAACTCCTGAAGCGCCGAATCGCGTTCTTTTTCACGTTGTTTTAGCAGTCGATGGCTGTCCTCCAACTCTTCCGCCAGCTTCTCCTGCTCATGCTGCTGCGCCCGGTAAAAACCGACCAATAAAGCAAAGCCCAAGACCAGGAATGGAAGCAGGTATTGGATCAGCAAACGTTCGCTCTCTTTCAGCTTCATTTATAAGGGACAGCACAACCGTTGAATGTGATCCAAGTCACCCGCGGTAATGCGCGAGGTAACGCAGGAAGAGACATTCGATGGAATGACATACACCAGACGCACTGCTGCCCAGCCCTGCAATGCCTTTTGCGGGAAAGGTGAGCCTTTCCAGCCCACAAGTCCGCGAACTTACCACAAATCCACTGCCACGGTGGCGCAGTTGCGCCCAAAAAGTCTGAAAATCGTCAGCGGAACCGGCATGCCCTACTCAAGAAGGAGAACAGTTCCACCAAGAGCCAAGCGCAGCAACTTGAGGGATGCCACATGGATATGTGACGGGAATCACAGTTACGCCCGCAGCATCCCCATAAAATCGTTTTAGTATGGCGCGGAAACTTCGGGCTGGGATCCTTGGTTATGGCCGCATGGGGCGGGGCTTTGTGGCGGCCATGCAGGCGAATGAACTCTGGGACGTTGCAGCGATCTACGACATCTGCGCGCCGGCCCGGCAGTTGGCGCGACAGCAGGTGCCTGGGGCAACAGTCCATGAAAGCCCGGAAGCTTTGTTCAACGATCCCTCGATCGATGTTTTGGGATTGTTTACCTTGGCCGATGCGCGCCCAGGGCAAATTCACCGGGCGCTCGGAAAAGGCAAGCATGTGCTGGCGGAGAAGCCTTTGGCCGCGGACGTCCCGACGGAGTGGCAACTGGTGCGGGAGATCGAAGCCAGCGATCGTTTTGTCGCCGTCAACTTGTTCAATCGCAATGCGTGGTATCACAAGGATATCCAGCGCTACATTGCCGAGGGAGAGATTGGCGAACTGGCAGTGATCCGCATCTGCCACATGACGCCGGGGCACATGCCACAGGAGGGACACGATCCCGAGGGACCTCCGTTCCACGACTGCGGCATGCATTATGTGGACGTGGCGCGCTGGTACGCACGAAGCGAATACAAGACGTGGCACGCTCAGGGCCTGCGCATGTGGGGATATAAGGATCCTTGGTGGGTGCAAACACACGGAACTTTTGAGAATGGTGTGGTGTTCGATATCACGCAGGGATTTATCTACGGGCATCTGGCCAAGCAACAGCCGCACAACTGCTATGTCGACGTGATTGGATCGAAGGGCGTGGCACGCATGTATCACGATTTTTCAGAAGCCACCGTCGAACTGTTTGGGGTGAACAACACGTTAATGAAGTCGGCGCCGTTTAATGATAAGAAGCTCGACGTGATGGTCGATGTATTTGCACGGTCGATTGCAGCGGGCAAGAATCTGGGATTTCCGGAAGCGCGCGACAGCGTGGTGGCTTCGGAAACAAGCTGGAAGATGCTGCAGGATGCCATGAAAAACGTGCCTCCCGTGCGTGGCACGCCCGAAGAGATGCAGCAGATCCTGGAACATCGTCGGACGATGGCCAATGGGTTCGGACTTCCGGCACGGACCGCGGAGTTGATCGAAACGACATGAATCAGCTATGAGCCGTGTCTGGCGTGTCCTGGAACTTTTCCATTCAAGGTCATTTCAAGAACAAACTGCGGCGATCGTTGTATTTCCGTACCTCGCTAGTCCTGCGTTTTCCGTCCCGAGAGCCGGGAACCGGAAGCCTTCAGCCTTATAATCAAAGCTCGGACTTCTTATGATTCAGACTTTGTTTGGCAGTCTTGAGGAAGAACAAAAACCTAGTTTCCTAGACCGCATGAAGCAGGCGGTCACGCGGACGCGGGAGAACCTGGCGGACCGCATTGATGCTGTCGTTTCCATTGGCAAGGAGATTGACCGAAACACACTGGATGAGCTTGAGGCCACCCTGATCAGCGCCGACCTTGGTTCTACGACCACGCAGGAAGTGCTCGGCAAGTTGCGCGAGAAAGCGGACCGCAAGCAAATCGGGAACGTCGACGAATTGAAGCGACTACTCAAGGAAGAAATCCTGGAAATTCTCAGCCGGGCGAATGCGCGTCCGGTGAGCAAAGTCGATGGCACGCCGGAAGTGATTCTGGTTGTCGGTGTGAATGGCACCGGAAAGACGACGACGATTGGGAAGCTGTCGCAGGTGTTTCGCTCGCAGGGGAAGAATGTGCTGCTGTGCGCGGCGGACACGTTCCGCGCGGCGGCAATCGATCAGCTTGAGATATGGGGACAGCGGACGGGAACAGAAGTTATTCGCACTAAGCCAGGGGGTGATCCTGCAGCAGTGCTGTTCGATGCCCTTCAAGCCGCTGTGGCCCGCAAGACGGATTACGTTGTCGTCGATACTGCGGGGCGTTTGCACACCAAGTCGTCGCTCATGGCGGAACTGGAAAAAATGCGGCGCACGGCGCAGAAAGTGGTGCCGGGAGCTCCGCATGAGACGTTGCTGGTGATGGACGCGACCACGGGACAGAACGGGTTGCAGCAAGCTCGATTGTTTACACAGTCGGCGGGCGTGACGGGAATCGTGCTGACCAAGCTCGACGGCACGGCGAAAGGTGGTGTGGTGGTCGCGATCTGCCGCGAGTTGGGTTTGCCTGTGCGTTATGTCGGCGTGGGAGAAAAGGCCGGGGACTTGCTGCCGTTTGATCCGAAAGAGTTTGTGGACTCGTTGTTCGAATAAGCCAGCTTTCGGCTTAGCTGAGGCTGATTGCAGTTGCACGGGAGCGACTATGGATGCCGGTAAGAAGCGATCGAGACTGCGGGTGGTGATTGAGTTTCTGATGCGGCTGCTGGGAAAGCCGGCCCCGCCGGGAGATCCTTATGCTTACGTGATGGCGCCGGTGAGTCGCGGACCGAAAGGACGAAGCGGCGCGGCGGTAGCTGAGATCGAAGATGATTCGTATCGCAGTTACTCGCCGCGACGCAATTAGATCGTCCAGTAGATCAGGTTAGAAGCGGACAACCAGGCCGCTGACAATCCTGACGTTGTTGCTGCCGCTGAAGGACGGGACGGAAATGGACTGGATGGTCTTGGCGCCGAAATGATAGTAGAGCCAATCCACCTGGGCCAGACGAATGGCCAAAGGTCCCTTCACCTGCGCATCCACGCCGCCGCCGAACATCAGTGTGTAGCCGTTCCAGGAAGCCGAGACACCGGACTCGGACTCGCCGAGCTTGGTTCCGCCGAACAACACGTGCGCGAAGGGCTTGATTCTGCCGACGTTTGCGAAGACCACCGGTCCGCCCGCGTAAGTGTAAACGTGGGTGGAAACGCCGCTAATCGTAGCATAGGTTCCGGAGAAGTCTCCCTGAACGCCCATGAAATGGTTGAAGTTGTACTGGGCAGAAGTGTCCCAGCCGTTGAAGCCCTGGCTGTCTAGACCGATGGTGGAATTGCTGCCCAGGTGAAGGTACTGATAGCCGCCGAAAACCTCGGCTTTATCGGCAGCACCGCCGTGATCCTGCGCGAACAGGGGCAGGGACAACAGGCCCAACATTGCGAACGAAACCAAAAACTTCTTCATTGCTCCTCCTATGTGGACGATCGGGATGAAAAACGAATTGCCGTAAAGCCCTTACCGAACGGGGAGGCTCGGCGCATAACTCGCTGGTCCGAGGCGAAGTGATCCCTCGGTCAGTCACATCGGGCAGGTTCAGGCTAGTGGTTCACCGGGGGAGGCACAAGTTACGAACGTCTCAAGCTGTTGGAAACACGTTTGATTGGCTGCTTTTGGCGCCCATCTGATTTCGAAGTGCCTTGTGAGCCGTGGATTCAAACGCATGCCGCCGGGATAAGCGCATCGCGGGGCTTCGTAACGCGTGGTAGATTCTCAGGGAAACGATGTCACATTTGGACGAGCAGCATCTCGAACGCGCGCTGGAGTTGGCAAAGGCAGGAATTGGTTTGGCATCCCCCAATCCGTGCGTGGGAGCGGTTATCGTGGATGCGCAGGGCAATGTCGCGGGGAGCGGCACTTATACCTACGACCGCGTGAAGCACGCCGAGATTCTTGCCCTCGATGCGGCTGGGCCGAAGGCGCGCGGTGGGACGCTTTACATCAACCTGGAACCCCATGGCCATCACGGGCGAACGGCTCCGTGCACGCAGGCGGTGATTAGTGCTGGCGTGCTTCGCGTGGTGGCGTCGATGGCGGACCCGAATCCGAAAGTGAGCGGACGTGGATTTGAGCAACTGCGCGCCGCTGGCGTTCAGGTTGAAGTAGGCGGACTGCAAGAGCAGGCGCGGCGCTTGAACGAAGCGTTTGCGCGCTACGTGCGGAATGGCGTCCCGCTGGTTACGTTGAAAGCAGCGATGACGCTGGACGGAAAAATCGCGCCGCCTCCGGCGGAAGCGCTGGTGCAGGTGAATGGAGGTCCGGCAGGAGGATGGGTTACAAGCGAGGTCGCGCGGGCGCATGTACAGGAGATGCGGCATCAGCATGATGCATTGCTGGTAGGAGTGGGGACAGTGTTGACCGACAATCCCCTGCTGACGGACCGAAGCGGGCGGGCGCGAAGGAGGCCGTTGCTGCGGGTGATTTTGGATTCCCGCCTGCGGCTGCCCTTGGAGTCACGGCTGGTGGAGGATGTGCGGGCGCAGCGGAAGAATGATGTGCTGGTGTTTTGCTCAACTCGATTTCGGGGTGCGCGTGACGAACGGAAGAGAGCGGCGCTGGAGGAGGCGGGAATTCGCGTGGAAGAACTTCCGGCGGTGGAACCGGATGGGCGTCCGGGAATGGATGCGATTCTGAAGAGGCTGGGAGAGTTGGAGATCATCAGCGTGATGATTGAAGGCGGAGCGATCGTGAACTGGGTTGCGCTGGCGGCGCAGGCGGTAGACAAGGTTTTTCTTTACTATGCGCCGAAGATTTTGGCCGGTACAGGATCGATTCCGTTCGCGGCGGGAGCCGGGTTTCCACACATGCAACAGGCTGCGCAGGTGAAACGAATGCAACTGCATAGGTTTGGCGAGGATTTTGCTGTGGAGGGATATTTGCGAGAGCCCTATGAAGAGTAAATACTTTCACCTCAGAGACACAGAGTTACAGAAAACATCCATGTTCAAGCTATTGTGACTCAGTGGATTTAAGATGGTCGGTTTACTTGGAGGCAATTATGTTTACTGGCATCGTTGAGGAAGTCGGGAAGGTTACCAAGATTGAGCAGCGCGGGGAAAACAGACGGATAACAGTGGCCGCCGAGAATACTCCGAAGGAGTTGGGAACGGGCAATAGCGTTGCGGTAAGCGGAGTTTGTCTGACGGCGCTCGACATCAACCCGGGATCATTTTGTGCGGACCTGGCGCCGGAGACCTGGGTGCGGACTTCGTTCTCGCGCATTCATGAAGGAGCGCTGGTGAACCTGGAGCTGCCCATGAAGGCCGATGGCCGGTTTGGCGGGCACATTGTGCAGGGGCATGTGGATGGCGTGGGCAAGCTGACTTCGTTCGACCGCATCTCGGATTCGGAGAACTGGTGGCTGGAGATCGAATTGCCCGATGAGGTGGAGAAATATACCGTTTACAAAGGATCGATTTCGATTGAGGGGATCAGCCTGACAGTGGCAAAGCTGGCGAAGAATCGCTGCACGATCGCGATCATTCCGCATACCGTAGAGATGACGAATTTGCACTCCCTAAAGACGGGAGATCCGGTGAACCTGGAGGCGGATCTTATCGCGAAGTACGTCGAGAAGATGATGAAGGGTGAGGCGCAGTCTACGCTGACGATTGAGGATTTGGTAGAGCAAGGGTTCTAGAAGCAGAGGTCGGTCAGGTGTACAGGATATCTTTTCACGGTTGGAATGCTTCGACTCCCCACGAGTCGCTTCGCTCCGACGGCGGCTGCCCCTCCATGTGCTCAAGGGAGGTCGAGGGTTAGTTCGTAGATATCGCGGTTGGTGGTGTCTTTTAGCAAAAGAATGGAGCCATCAGGAGCAACTCCGAAATCTATCCCGAATGCGCCTGTCAGTTGAAACTCGGGATACTTCAACACATTCTCGATTGTGCGGGTAGTGACGTTCCAGCGATAAATGCCTCCCTTTCGCCCTTCGGCGGAAAAATACTCGGTGTTGAAGTAGGCGAATTTGCCGTCACTGGTCCAATAAGGATAGTCGCCCAGCGGAGCGATGGTCTGCTGAGAGTGATCCGGCATGTCGTAGAGAACTAGGTCGTGGCTGGGCAACTTGACTGCGAGGATGGAGCGATTGTCCGGAGAAAGCCGCGCGGTTGTGAGGCCAGCAGTCCCCGGGAGGGTGGTGACTTGACCCTTTCGACGATCGAGGATATGGAGTTCGGAATTAGATTGAGAAACATCAGCGCTGACGAAAACGATCGAATTCCCGTCGGAAGACCATGATGGATAGGACTGGCGATCATCGGAGGCAGGAGTGGCGAGCGCAGGAAGACCTCCGCTGGCAGAGACGGCGTAGATTTTTTCTAATGATCCGGGGCCAGCGGTGGCGTAAAAAGCAATCTGGGAACCCTCCGGAGACCAGCAGGGACTGAAAACGCGCATGGGGGAGAAGGAGAGCTGGCGGCGATCGCTGCCATCGATGCGGCTGCGGAAGAGGATGCCTTCAGGGAATTGGATGTAGGCCATCCAATGACCATCCGGGGAGAAGGCGAAGTGATCGGCAGAGATGCCCTGGGCGTAGGGGGAGAACTGGCGCGAGCGGGAATCGTATCGGAGGATCTGTCCGCCAAGTTGCTCGCCCTCGGCGAACAGGCGCTTGCCGTCACGGGCGGGAAGCGGAAGATAGAACGTCAGCGGACCATTGGTCAGTTGCACGGGCTGGCGATTCACGCGGTGGAACCACTCATCCTTTTCACGAATGGCATAGATGTTGCGTACGCCCGCCTCCACGGCAGAGAAGAAAGAATAGCGACCATCGGGAGTCCATCCGCCGGCCCAGGGACGGGCCGCTGGGGAGAGCGATGGAATGAGTGGGGCGAGGGTGCGGGCGGAGAGGTCTGCTTGCCAGAGGAGATATCCGGCGCTTTTGGAGTCGGCTGCGGAAAAGCGAAGTCGTTTGGCGTCCGGCGACCAGGAGAGATAGAAGGCGTCGTCGGGCAAGTCGAAGAGCTTGGTGGGCGAGGCTCCATCCGGGCTGACGCGAGAGATTTGGGAGTTAGCGGAGTAGGCAATGGCGTTTCCTTCGGGCGACCAAATGGCTTCATGGGCGCGGATGTCTCCGACGGGCTGAGGCGAGCCGGAGAGGACAGGAACCCGCCAGAGCCGCGGGTAGAGATTGGTACGCGGGTCGTCGGTGCGGTGCTGATCGCCGAGGTCAACGGCGAGGAACTCCGATCCGGAGGGCGAGACGCTGTTGAGGTCAACCGGGCGGATGGGCAGGGGAACTTCTGTCACATCGCCGCCTTCGGTGGAAACCGAGCGGAGCGCGCGGCCCTGATCCTGCCAGACCCGGAAGTAGATGCGTGGACCGTCGGTCAGGAGCTGAGTGTTGTGGACGACGGTCCCGAGTTTCGTGATCTGGTGAATGCGGGTGACACGAGGTGGCGGGAGCTTGGGACGAAGGACGTAGGCGGCAAGAAGAAGAATGATCGCAAGAGCGGGGATCGCGAACTTGCGCCTGGACCATTTCGCGGGTGACGCAGGGCTGGGGCTCTGGGTAACGGTGAGGGGAGCCTGCTGCGGAAGTTCTTCGTCGATGACGACGCGGGTGCGGGAGCGGTGCTGGAGAACAAGGGCATCTTCGGGGATGATGCGCACCTGTTCGGCGAAGCGGTAGCCGCGTCCGGGGATAGTGACGATATAGCGTTGGTCGCCGACCTGGGCGTTAAGAGTTTTGCGCAGGACGAAGATGTTTTGTGCCAGGTTGGACTCTTCCACAAAGCTGTCGGGCCAGACGGCCTGCATCAGCTCTTCCTTCAAGACAACCTCTTCACTGTGGCGAACGAGGACCAGGAGTGTCTCGAAGGCCTTGAGGGGCAGCGGGACAGGCTGGTTGTCACGCAACAAAAGGCGCTTTTCGGGATCAAGGCGAAAAGGGCCGAACTCGAATAACTCCTTTGCCTGCTGGCTCATAAGCGGCCTGAGAAATTATTGAGAGTTTCCTAAAGACTTCCGCGGGGTTGCGGGGACAAGATGCCGTCCCAGTTCAGGGACCGGGGGGCCGGGCCGCCTGAAGTGGGAAGCACTTTATCACGATTCCGGCGCCGAACAAAGCCTTTGAGAGGAGGCGAAGTGAAGCGCAAAAGGACCGAAATCACCATTGAGACAGAAGAAGTTCTGGTGGTGCGAAGGTCGAGCATCCATCGGGGATGGTGCGGGGAATGCGGGACTGAAGTAGACATGATCCCGATGTCGGACGCAAGGAACTTGGAGGGAGAAGGACGTGAGGAAGGCTGGCACGTTCATGGGGAGCGGGACAGAGAGCTGGTCTGCCTGAAGTCACTGCTGAAATCGCTGTGAGCTTGGGGGAGCCTCGCAGCGATGTCAGCGGTGAGGTCGGGAGGGGCTAACTGGTCCCGGGGCAAAACCGATCCTGAAAAATGAAAATCCAGTGGAGGGGTGAGCTATGCGAAAAACTATTTTGATTTTGGCGGTTGTGATGGCGGGGAGTATGGCCATCGCGCAAAGTTCGAGCAATATCTTTATCCCCGCGTCGAGTGTGGAGAGGCCAGAAGACGTTGGGCTGAGGATGCATACCAATTACTTCATGAGGTTTCCGGATCCAACGGTACGGCCGGAAGCGCCGCCGCCGGGAACGACGGTGGAGACGCCGGGGTCGATTGCGTGCATCTATGGGCTGGTGGCAGCGACGGCGGGATGTCCGGTGGCGACGGCTACGACGGTGCCGACGGGCGGAGCGGATACGATCGTGATCGTAGATGCGTATGACGACCCGAGCGCGCTGGCGGATCTGAAGACATTCTCGACGCAATTCGGATTGCCGGCGCCGAGTTTTGCCAAGGTGTACGCTTCAGGGAAAAAACCAGCCAATGCGTGCACGAGCGGATGGGAGGGCGAAGAGGCGCTCGACATCCAGTGGGCGCACGCCATGGCGCCTAAGGCGAAGATTGTGCTAATGGAGGCAGCGTCGAATTCGAGCGCGGACCTGTTTGCGGCTGTGCTGGCCGCGAATGCGTATATTGCGGGGACCTCGTCGGGGAAGGGCGAAGTTTCGATGAGCTGGGGCAGCAGCGAGTATTCGCTGGAAGGTTTGTACGACCCGTTCATGACGGCGCCATTTGTGGTGTACTTTGCGTCGTCGGGTGATAGCGCGGGGGTGAGCTATCCGAGCGCGTCGCCTATGGTCGTATCCGCGGGAGGGACCCGGATCATGCGGAATAGCTCGGGAAACTATACCAAGCAGGTAGGCACGACGACCTGCGGGAGTGGTTGCGGCGGGGGGATCAGCGCGTATGAGGGGCGTCCGACATATCAGGATCCGGTGAAGAGCGTGGTGGGAGCGTTCCGTGGGACTCCGGACCTCGCGTCAGATTCGAGCGCGGATTCTCCGGTATGGGTATACGACTCGAGCTGCTACAACTCGTGGCTGAGCGTGTGGGGAACGAG
>Ga0335069_10001468_pt1 | contig 38139 bp, 30 predicted proteins | sample Lox_Sample_11_FD_206714 | JGI IMG/M metagenome (GOLD analysis project Ga0335069, IMG submission 206714) | Soil microbial communities from Loxahatchee National Wildlife Refuge, Florida, United States - Lox_Sample_1.1 | ecosystem: Environmental > Terrestrial > Soil > Wetlands | place: USA...
CCACTGGCCGAGGCGGGCGCCGGACGCTGATGCGCGCCGCGACCGAGGCGTTCCTCGAGCACCTGGAGCGCGAGCGCAACGCCTCGCCGAGGACCGTCCGCAGCTACGGCGACGACCTGCGGCAGTTCGCCGCGCACCTGGAGCGGGAACTGGGCCGCGAAGCGCGGCCCCAGGACGTCGACCACCTGCTGATCCGCGGGTTCCTCGCCGAGCTGCACCGGCGCGGTCTCAGCAAGGCCTCCTCCGCCCGCAAGCTGGCCGCCTTGCGCAGCTTCTTCCGCTATCTGTGCCGCGAGGGGCGCCTGCCGGCGAACCCGGCCAAGCTGCTGCTGAGCCCGAGGCGCGAGAAGCGCATCCCCTCGGTGCTCGAGCCGTCGCAGGTCGAGCTGCTGCTGCAGGTGCCCGGGGACGCGCCCGCCGCGCTGCGGGCGCGGGCCATCCTGGAGCTGCTCTACGCGACGGGCATGCGCTGCGCGGAGCTCGTCGGACTCGACCTGGGCGAGCTGGACCTCCAGGCGCGCACGGTGCGGGTGCTGGGCAAAGGGCACAAGGAGAGGGTGGTGCTCTTCGGGGTGCCCGCCGCCCGGGCGCTGCGGGAGTGGCTGTCGGCCCGGCCCCAGCTGCGGCCGAGGAGCGAGGCGCTGTTCCTGAACGCCCGCGGCGGCCGGCTGTCGGACCGCAGCGTGCGGGCGCTGGTCGCCCGGCGCGTGCGCCAGCTGGCGCTCGAACGCCGCTGCAGCCCCCACACCCTGCGCCACAGCTTCGCCACCCACCTGCTCACCCGAGGAGCCGACCTGCGCTCCATCCAGGAGCTGCTCGGGCACGCGAGCCTGTCCACCACCCAGCGCTACACCCACGTGGACACCCGCCACCTGCTCGAGGTCTACCGCAGGACCCACCCCCGGGCGTAGTCCGCTCCGCAGCTCCGCCCGTTTCCGTCGACCGGGTGAGACTCCGCGGCGGCGGCGTGCGTCATAGGATTGACAGCGGCATGGGTCGCAGCGACGAGGAGCTGGTCGAGGCGTGCCGGGCGGGGGAGTCCTCCGCCTTCGACCTGTTGGTGGACCGCTGGGAGGGCAAGATCCGCGGGGCCTGCTGGCGCGTCCTGGGCTCCGAGGAGGAGGCACGCGACGTCGCGCAGGAAGCCTTCCTCAAGGCGTACCGCGCTCTCGCCGGCTTCAAGAAGGAGGCCCGCTTCTCCTCGTGGCTCTACCAGATCGCGATCAATCTCTGTCGCGACCGCCTGCGACGGCGGCGGGTGCGGGCGACCGTGAGCCTGGAGGAGCTGGAGCGCGCGGGACCGGTCCTGGTCGAGAGGGCGCCGGGCGCCCACGAGGCGCTGGTCCGGCAGGACCTGGCGAGCGCCGTGCGGCGGGCGATCGCGGAGCTGTCGCCCGAGCAGCGGGAGGTGCTGATCCTGAAGGAGTACCAGGAGCTCACCTTCCCGGAGATCGCCGAGGCGCTGTGCGTGCCGGTCTCGACCGTGAAGACGCGGCTGTACCGCGGGCTCGTCCAGCTGCGGCTGCGTCTCGAGCAGGAGGGAGTGGGGGGCGCGGCGCCGTTACCGGTGCCGGCGCCCTAGTCGGGAGAAGGACGGACGTCATGGATTGCCAGAAGATCGAAGACGAGCGGCTGCAGGGCGACAAGGTCGACGTGCTCTACGGCGAGGCCGACGCCGCAGCGCGCGCGCGCCTGCAGGCCCACCTCGCGGTCTGCGCGGCCTGCCGCCAGGAGATGACGGGCCTTTCGCGCCTGAGGGCGGACCTCACCCGGTGGCAGCTGCCCCGCCGGCAGCCCGCGGGCCGAGGGATCTTCCTCCCGCGCTGGCTGGCCGTGGCGGCAGCGCTGGTGGCGGGCCTCAGCCTCTCGCTCGGCGCGGCCGGCATCCTCTCGGTCCGTCGCGCCCTCGCGTTGCAGGAGGCGCGCACGGAAGCGCTCTTGGCCGGGGAACGGCAGGCCCGCGCCGCGCTGGAGCGGGCGCTGGCGGCCCCAGGCGTCGCCTCCGGCGACGCGCTCCCCGCCAGCCTGCTGGCCCGGGTCGACGCGCGCGTGGACGAGCGGCTGCGCGCCAGCGAGGAACGCCAGGCACAGTTGTTCGATGCGCGCCTGGCCCGCCTGGACGCGCGGCTCGAGGCGCAGCGCCGGGTCGACCTGGCGCGGGTGGCCGAGGGGCTGAGCTACCTCGACGGCCAGCACGGCCAGCAGCTCGCGCGCACCAACGAGCTGATGGGGTACGTGCTCTCCCAGGCGGCGCAGAAGAGGTAGCCATGCGAGCGACCAGCATCCTGTCCGCGACGCTCGTGCTCGCCCTCGCCAGCTGGCCGCTGCTGGCGCAGGAGCCGACCGTCCGCCGCCGCAGCACACCGGGGGGGCCGGCTGCGCGGCCGGTCTCGCGCGAGGGCATCGAGGAGCTGGAAACGCAGCTCGACCGTGCGGTCGACCGGGTGAGCGTGCCGCGCCCGGCCCTGCTGCTGGGCCGGGCCGCGACGCGCGGCTACCGGCTGCCGGGTTACGGCATCGTGTTCGTGCTCTCCCCGCGAGCCCTGCCCGGCGATGGCCTCGCTGGCCGCCCGCGCCACCGCGTCGACCTGCGCCACCCGGAGGTCGTCTCGCTCGAGCAGCAGGTGGTGGTGCTGCAGCACGAGACCGAGCAGACCCGCCGCGCGGCCGAGGAGGACATGGACCGCATCGTGCAGGACCTGCGCGTGCGCCTGGGTGCCCCCGAGGACCACTTCGAGCCGACGACGCCCGCCCCGGCCCCGCCGGCCACGACACCGGCGGCCGCGGAGCAGCCTGACGTGCCGGCGCTCCCCGCCGTGCCCGCCGAGGCGCCGCTGCCGCCGGCGCCGCCGTGGAAGTTCTGGTTCGAGACGCCGACGGCCGGCGACCGCCGCCCGCCCGAGGCGGTCATCGCCGACGTGCGCGAGGCGCTGGTGGCGACGCTCGAAGACGCGGGCGGCCGGGTGAGGGGGCTGCGGCCGGAGGAGTTCGTCACCGTCGCGGTCGACTTCGAGAAGGGCGGGCTGCTGGCGCAGCATCAGCGCCCGACCCGCACGCTCGTCATCCGCGCGCGGGTCCGCGACTGCGAGGCAGGCGCGCGTGGCGCGCTGGCCAGGGACGAGCTGCGCCGCCGGGTGGAGGTGATCGAGTACTAGGCGGCGCCGCTGGGGCGAGCGGCAGGGGCGCTATACTAGCCGCTCCGGCCACCCCAGGGGCAGGCAACCATGCGGCACGCCGCTGCCTTCCACGGCACCACCATCCTCGCCGTCCGCCACCAAGGCAGGGTCGCGCTCGCCGGCGACGGCCAGGTGACGCACGGGCAGACGGTCATCAAGCAGCGCGCGCGCAAGATCCAGCGCCTGCACAACGGGCAGGTGCTGGCGGGCTTCGCCGGCTCCACCGCGGACGCGCTCGCCCTCATCCACCGCTTCGAGGCGCGGCTGGAGGAGTTCCGCGGCAACCTGCAGCGCGCCGCGGTGGAGCTGGCCAAGGAGTGGCGCACCGACCGCAGCCTGCGGCGGCTGGAGGCTTTCCTGGTGGTGGCCGACCGCGAGGGGACCTTCCTGCTCTCGGGCGCGGGCGACGTGATCGCCCCCGACGACGGCATCGTGGCCGTGGGCAGCGGCGGGCCCATGGCTCTCGCCGCCGCCAGGGCCCTGGTGCGCCACGCACCGGCCCTGGACGCGGCTGCGGTGGCTCGCGAGGCGCTGTCGATCGCCGCCGCCATCTGCATCTACACCAACGATGCCATCGAGGTGGAGACGCTCGAGCCATGAGGCCGCCCGCCGTCACCCCGGCGCCGGCCCGGCGCGAGCTGGCGGCGCTGTCGCCGCGGGAGATCGTGAGCGAGCTCGACCGCTGGGTGGTCGGCCAGGCCGCGGCCAAGCGCGCCGTGGCGATCGCGCTGCGCAGCCGCATCCGGCGGCGGCTGCTGCCGCCGGAGGTGGCGGCGGACATCACCCCCAAGAACATCCTGATGATCGGGCCCACGGGCGTCGGCAAGACGGAGATCGCCCGGCGCATCGCCCAGCTCGCCGGCAGCCCCTTCATCAAGGTGGAGGCGAGCAAGTTCACCGAGGTGGGCTACGTCGGCCGCGACGTCGACTCGATCGTGCGCGACCTCGTCGCGGCCGCGATCGACGTGGTGCGGCGCGAGAAGCAGGCCGAGGTGAAGGAGAAGGCGGAAACCCGCGCCGAGGAGCGCCTGCTGGACCTGCTGCTGCCCGGCCCGGGGTCGCCCCGCGCGCCCCAGCCGGCGCTCGCCGGCGGCTTGCAGGACCCGGCCGGCGAGGATTCGTTCCGCGCGACCCGCGAGAAGCTGCGGGCCCAGCTGCGCACGGGACAGCTCGACGGCCGCATGGTCGAGGTGGAGGTCCCGGAGCGCACCATGCCCACCTTCCAGATCCTGGGCAGCCAGGGCAGCGAGGAGATGGACGTCGCCATCAAGGACATGCTGCCGGGGCTGTTCGGCAACCGCACCAAGCGCCGCAAGCTCAGCGTGCCGGAGGCGCGGGAGATCCTGCGTCAGGAGGAGGAGGGCCACCTGGTCGACCAGGACCAGGTGGCGCGCGAGGCGGTCGAGCGCGCCGAGTCGACGGGCATCGTGTTCCTCGACGAGATCGACAAGATCGCCGGCCGGGAGAGCGTCCACGGCCCCGACGTCTCGCGCGAGGGCGTCCAGCGCGACCTGCTGCCGATCGTCGAGGGGACCACCGTCTCCACCAAGTACGGCCCGGTGCGCACCGACCACATCCTCTTCATCGCCGCCGGTGCCTTCCACGTCAGCAAGCCGACCGACCTCATCCCGGAGCTGCAGGGGAGGCTGCCGATCCGGGTGGAGCTGCAGCCGCTCGGGGAAGCGGACCTCGTGCGCATCCTGCGCGAGCCGCGCACGGCCCTCACCGAGCAGTACCGGGCGCTGCTCGCGACCGAGGGCGTCGACCTGCGGTTCACCGACGACGCCGTGGCCGAGATCGCCCGCTTCGCGGCGCATGTCAACGACACCACCGAGAACATCGGCGCCCGGCGCCTGGCCACCATCCTGGAGACGGTCCTCGACGAGGTCTCATTCGAAGCGGGTGGCGGTTCCGGCTTCTCGGTCACAGTCGACGCCGGCTACGTCCGGCGCCGGCTGGAGCCGCTGATCAAGAGCCAGGACCTCTCGCGCTTCATCCTCTGATGATGAGGTAGGTACACCCTCGATGACGACGCGGCCCTCCCTGCTGCTCATCGGGACCCTGGTCCTGGCCCTGCCGGCCTGCGGTCACCGCGGCGACCCGCGGCCGCCCCTGCGACGGACGCCGCCGACGCCCACGGAGTTCCACCTGGCGCAGCGCGGCTCGCAGCTGGAGCTCCGCGCCACCGCGCCGGCCGCCTCGGTCGACGGGGTCCCGCTGCCGGCGGTCGCGATCGAGTTCGTGCACGGCGGGGGCCGGCGCGACCTCGACAAGACGGGCGCCCGCGTCCTGGTGAAGGCCGTGCCCGGCGCGCGCACCACCGCCACCCTGCCCGTGCCCGCGCCCGGCACCCTCGTTCGCGCCGTCGCCCGCTCGGTGGCGGGCAGCCGCCGCAGCGCCCGCACCCTGACGCTCGCGCTGGTGGCGCAGCCGCCTCTCGAGCCGCCCCGCGAGCTCTCGGCACGGCTGACCGACGAGGGCATCGCCCTCGCCTGGCTGGGTCTGCGGCCGAAGGAGATCCCGGCGCCGGTGGGGCTGGCGGGGCCGGGGCTGCCGGCGAGCACCCTGAGGTCGATGGGGAAATCGCCGGGTGCCCCCGCCGCGACTCCGGCCGCGGCCCTGCCCGCTGCCACTCCGCCGGCTGGGAGCCCGCCCACCACGGCGCCGCCGACCGCCAGCCCGACCGCCACGGCAGCGCCGCCGGGCGCGGCGCCGGCCACGAGCGGGACTGGCCAGCCGCCGAAGCCCGGCGAGCCCGCGAAGGCGGAGGCGCCCACCCCGCTGCCGCGGCGCCGCAGCGGGTTCCTCGTCTACCGCCGCGTCGCGACCGGGAAGTACGACGAGCCGCTAGGGGAGGAGCCGCTCGAGCGCCGCACCCTCACCGACCCGCGGGCGCCGCTCGGCGCGCGGGTGTGCTACGTCGTGCGGGCGGTCGGCTCCACGGAGCCGCTCATCGAGAGCGCCGACTCCAACGAAGTCTGTTCCGAGCGCCGGGACATCACGGCTCCCGCGGCGCCGGCGGGCCTCGCCGTGCTCCCGCGTCAGGGCGGCCTCGAGCTGCTGTGGAGTCCCTCGCCCGAGGAGGACCTGGCGGGCTACCGTGTCTACCGCGTCGCCGGCAAAGGCGAGCCGGAGCGTCTGGCGGAGCTGACGCCGGCGCAGGCATCGTTCCTCGACGAGAGCGCGAAGAAAGGGGTGTCCTACCGCTACAGGCTGACCGCCTTCGACCGGGCGGGCAACGAGAGCGCCCCCTGCGACCCCGTCGAGGCGACGCTGCCGTGAGGCCGGGCCCCTCGCCCCGCGGCCCGGGGCTATCATCGGGTCGACGGGCCCCGGGCCGGCGGGGACGTCATCGCAGCGAGAGGCAGGAATAATCATGAAGATCTTTCTCGATACCGCGAGCCTGAAGGAGATCCGCGAGTCGGCGGCGCTCGGGGTCATCGACGGCGTCACCACCAACCCCAGTCTCCTGGCGAAGGAGTCGGGCGACCCGGAGAGGATCCTGGTCGACATCTGCAACGCCGTGGACGGCCCCATCTCGGCCGAGGTGACGGCGACCGACGCCCCCGGCATGATCGCCGAGGGCCGTCACCTGGCCTCGCTGCACAGGAACATCGTGGTGAAGACGCCGTGCATCGCCGAGGGCCTGAAGGCGGCGAAGACCCTCTCCTCCGAGGGCATCCGCATCAACATGACGCTCATCTTCAGCCCCAGCCAGGCGCTGCTGGCGGCCAAGGCGGGCGCCCGCTACGTGTCGCCCTTCGTGGGCCGGCTCGACGACATCTCCACCCCCGGCATGGAGCTGGTGGCGGACATCATCCAGATCTTCGACCACTACGACTTCGACTGCCAGGTGCTGGCGGCGAGCCTGCGCCACCCCATGCACGTCATCGAGGCGGCCAAGATGGGCGCCGACATCGGCACCATGCCCACCAGCGTCTTCAACGCCCTGCTCCGCCACCCGCTCACCGACAGCGGGCTCAAGCGCTTCCTGGAGGACTGGGAGAAGGCGAAGGCGCAGATGGCAGCCAGGGCGGGGGCGCGCTGATGCCCATCTACGAGTACGTGTGCGGTGGCTGCCGCACGCGTTTCGAGAAGCTGGTGCGACGCTTCGGCGAGGACGTGGTCTGCCCCTCCTGTTCCAGCAGCGCCGTGGACCGCCAGCTCTCCGTCTTCGCGGTGGCTGTACACGCCGCGCAGCCGACCCTCGCCGGCTGCGGCCAGGGCGCCTGCGCAGGCGTGGGCGGCTGCTCCGCCTCCGAGTGCGGGGGCGGCGGCTGCGGGATGCCCAGCTAGGGCGCGATGGGCTCGTCCGACCCGCGCGAGCGGAAGGCGGCGAGCGAGGCTGACGTCGCCGCCGTGGGGGCCGCAGCCGTGACCGGCGGCGGGGACGCCGCGCTGGCGGAGCTGCGCGCGCGCACGCGGCAGGCCGAGGAGGGCGGCGGGCCGGAGCGGCGGGAGCGGCAGCACCGCGAGGGCAAGCTCACCGCCCGCGAGCGCATCGAGCTGCTGCTCGACCAGGGCAGCTTCGAGGAGCTCGACAAGCTGGTCGAGCACCGCTGCCTCGACTTCGGCATGGCTGCCCAGCGGATTCCGGGCGACGGTGTGGTCTCGGGCTACGGCCGCATCGAGGGCCGTCTGGTGCACGTGTTCGCGCAGGACTTCACCGTCTTCGGGGGCAGCCTCTCCGAGACGAACGCCCGCAAGATCTGCAAGGTGATGGACCTGGCCCTGCAGACAGGGGCACCCATCATCGGGCTCAACGACTCCGGCGGCGCCCGCATCCAGGAGGGCGTCGCCTCGCTGGGCGGCTACGCCGACATCTTCCTGCGCAACACGCTCGCCTCCGGTGTTGTCCCGCAGCTCTCGGCCATCCTCGGACCCTGCGCGGGCGGGGCCGTCTACAGCCCGGCCATCACCGACTTCAACGTGATGGTGAAGGACACCTCCTACATGTTCGTCACCGGGCCGGACGTGATCCGGACGGTCACCCACGAGGAGGTGACGAAGGAGGAGCTGGGCGGCGCCATGACCCACAACGCCCGCTCCGGGGTCGCCCACTTCGCGGTGGAGGACGACCGCGCCTGCCTGCTGCTGCTGCGGGAGCTGCTCTCCTACCTGCCGCAGAACAACCTCGAGGAACCGCCGCCGCGCCCCACCGACGATCCCCCGGACCGCGAGGACCCGCAGCTCGAGCGGCTGGTGCCCGCCGACCCGTCCAAGCCCTACGACATCAAGCAGCTCATCCTGGCCGTGGTCGACCAGCGGCGCTTCCTGGAGGTGCACGAGCACTTCGCGCCCAACATCGTGGTCGGCTTCGCCCGCTTCGCCGGGCGCGCGGTCGGCGTCGTCGCCAACCAGCCGGCGTACCTGGCGGGCTGCCTCGACATCGACGCCTCGGTGAAGGCCGCCCGCTTCGTGCGCTTCTGCGACGCCTTCAACATCCCGCTGGTCACCTTCGAGGACGTGCCCGGCTTCCTGCCGGGCACCGGCCAGGAGTTCGGCGGCATCATCCGCCACGGGGCGAAGCTGCTGTTCGCCTTCGCCGAGGCGACCGTGCCCAAGGTCACCGTCATCGTCCGCAAGGCCTACGGCGGCGCCTACTGCGTGATGTCGAGCAAGCACATCCGCACCGACCTCAACTACGCCTGGCCCTGCGCGGAGATCGCGGTGATGGGGCCCGAGGGTGCCGTCAACGTCCTGCACCGGCGGGAGCTGGCCGCGTCGGCCGACCCGGCGGCGCTGCGCCGGCAGAAGGTCGCCGAGTTCCGCGCCAGGTTCGCGAACCCCTACGTGGCCGCGGACCGCGGCTTCGTCGACGAGGTGATCGAGCCCCGCCAGACGCGCAAGAAGATCGTCGCCGGCCTGGCGGTGGCCCGCGACAAACGCGACCGCAACCCACCCAAGAAGCACGGCAACATCCCGCTGTGAGCCCGTCTTCTCCCCGCCGCTTCCGCAAGCTCCTGGTGGCGAACCGCGGCGAGATCGCTGTGCGGGTGATCCGCGCCTGCCGCGAGCTGGGCATCGTGCCGGTCGCCGTCTTCTCCGAGCCGGACCGTGCCGCCCTGCACGTGCGGCTGGCCGAGGAGGCGTACCCGATCGGGAAGGCTCCCTCGCGCGAGAGCTACCTTTCGATCGAGCGCGTGCTCGAGGCCGCCCGGCGCAGCGGCGCGGACGCGGTCCACCCCGGCTACGGCTTCCTCGCCGAGAACGCGGCCTTCGCCCGCGCCTGCGAGGAGTCGGGGATCGTCTTCATCGGCCCGCGCTCGGAGACGATCGCCCTCATGGGCGAGAAGACCTCGGCCCGGCGGGAGGCGGTGGCCGCGGGGGTGCCGGTGGTGCCGGGCACGCTCGAGCCGCTGGCCGACGAGGGCGCGCTGACGCGCGAGGCCGAGCGGCTCGGCTACCCGGTGATGCTGAAGGCGGCCGCCGGCGGCGGCGGCAAGGGGCTGCGGCTGGTGACCGGCAGAGGCGAGCTCTCCTCGGCGCTCGACCGCGCCCGCTCCGAGGCGAAGGGAGCGTTCGGCGACGACAGCGTCTACCTGGAGAAGGCGATCGTGCGGCCGCGGCACGTGGAGATCCAGGTGCTGGCCGACCACCACGGCCGGGTGGTGCACCTCTTCGAGCGGGAATGCTCGATCCAACGCCGCCACCAGAAGGTGATCGAGGAGAGCCCGTCGCCCCTGCTGACCCCCGAGCTGCGCGCGCGCATGGGCGCGCTGGCGGTGGCGCTCTCGCGCCGCGTGGGCTACCGCAACGCCGGCACCCTCGAGTTCCTGGTGGGCGAGGACCGGCAGCCCTACTTCCTTGAGATGAACACGCGGCTGCAGGTCGAGCACCCGGTGACCGAGATGGTGACGGGCCTGGACCTGGTCACCCGCCAGATCCGCGTCGCCCAGGACGAGCCGCTCGACCTGGTGCAGGAGGAGATCGTCCAGCGCGGCCACGCCATCGAGTGCCGCGTGTACGCCGAGGATCCCGACGCGGGTTTCCTCCCCAGCCCGGGCACGATCCGCACCCTGCGCACGCCGGCGGGACCGGGGGTGCGCGACGACTCCGGCATCTACCCGGGCTGGACGGTGCCGATCCACTACGACCCGCTGCTCTCGAAGCTGGTGGTCTGGGCGGAGACGAGGCCGGCGGCCATCCAGCGCATGCTCCGGGCGGTGGCGGAGTACCGTGTCACCGGCGTCCGCACCACGCTCGGCCTCTTCGCGCGCGTGCTCCGCCATCCCGACTTCGTCGCCGGGAGCTTCGACACCTCCTTCCTGGAGACCGCCTTCGCCGCCCAGGCGGAGGCGGAGGCGCCCCCCCTGGAAGCGGCGGCCGTGGCCGCCGCCGTCCACGCCTGGCGGGCCCGCCGCGCCCGCGCCGGGGCGGTCCCCCCGGAGACGGGCGCGGCTTGGCGCACGGCCGGGCGGCAGGAGGCACAGGGCCGGGTGGGGAGCGGACGGTGATCTTCGAGGCCAGGCTGGGCGGGCAGGTGCTGCGCGGCGAGCTGCGCGCCTCCGCCGGTGGCGACACGCTCAGCCTCGACGGTCGGGAGGTGCCGTTCGACCTCGTCGAGACGGCGGACCACTTCGTCAGCCTGCTGCTGGACGGTCGCAGCTACGAGCTCGGCGTGGAGCCGGACGAGGAGGGCACGCTCGTGCACTTCCCCGGAGGCAGCGAGCGGGTCGTGCTCGGCGCGGCCTCCGGCGGCGGCGCCTCCGCCGCCCCTCGGCGGGGCGGGCCCGCGCGGGTGACGGCGCCGATGCCGGGGCGGGTGGTGCGGGTGCTGGTGGCGCCGGGTGCCGCGGTGGAGGCGGGGCAGGCGCTGCTGGTGGTCGAGGCCATGAAGATGGAGAACGAGCTGCGCTCGCCGAGGAAGGGCCAGGTCCAGGAGGTGCTCGTGCTCGAGGGCCAGGCGGTCGAGGCGGGGGCGCCGCTCGTGCTGGTCACGTAGGCGCCCGTGTCGCGCCGGCGCAAGCTCCTCGTCTTCACCCTGGTCCTGGGCGCGACGGTCCTCTACGCACTGTGGCGCGCTCCGGAGTGGGGGGCGCGGCTCGTCGAGCAGGCGCTCGGGGGGTACTTCCACCGGCCGGTGCGGGTGGCGGAGCTGCGGCTGCGGCCGCAAACGCTGGAGATCGAGCTCGACGGGCTGCGGGTCGGCGGCCCCACGCCGGAAGCGCCGCCGTTCCTGGAGGCGCCGCTGGTGCGGGTGAAACCGAGCCTCGCCCCCTTCCGCCTCGACCGCATCGCGCTCTCGCGCGTCCGCGTGGAGGGCCTGCGCATCCGTGTCCAGGCCTTCCCCGATCCGCCCGAGGGTCCAGGGGGGGACGACCTCCCGAAGCTCGGCGGCGGCGGTGGCCGCGGGCTGCAGCTGGGCATCGAGCGGCTGGTGGTGGTCGGGGGCGAGTTCGTGCTCAACCACCAGCGGGTGCCGCTGGACCTGGACCTGCCGGACTTCCGCGGCCGCTTCTCCGGACGTCCGCGGGGCGGCCTCGCCGGCCACCTGTCCTTCCGCCCCGGCCGCCTGCGCATGGGAGACGCGCCGGAGCTGCCGGTGGGCACCGATATCGACCTCGTCTTCGAGCGCGGCGTGCTCCGTGTCGAGGGCGCGCGGCTCCTGGCCGAGAACACGGACCTCGCCTACACCGGGCGCCTGCGCCTGGCCGGCCGGCCGCAGGGCCAGTTCCGCCTGGACGGCGCCGTGGACCTGGCGGTGCTGGAGCGGCACGTCTTCCGCTCCGGCCTCGGCTTCGCCGGTCGTGCCCGCTGGGGAGGGCTGCTGTCCGTCGACGGCTCCCGCCTGCGCATCGAGGGCCGTGTCGACGGACAGCACGCGCTTTTCATGGGCACCCCCGTCGCGGCCTTCGCGACGGCGCTCTCCTTCGACGGCACCAGCGGCCTGGTGCTGCGCGACCTCGCTGTCGACGCCCTCGGTGGCCGCGGGCTCCTGGGCATCGAGGTGCCGCCCGGGAACAGCGGGCTGCCGCTGCGGCTGCGCGCGTCGCTGAACGGGGCCGACGGCGAGGGCCTGACCCGCCTGGTGTTCGGCTGGGGCGAGATGGGGCTCGGCACCGCCGCCAGCGGCAGCATCGACGTGAGCTGGCCCCGCGGGCGCAGCCGCAGCCTGAGCGGCCGCATCACCCTCGACCTCGGCGAGCGGGGAGATCACCGCGTGCCGATCGCAGGGCGGCTGGAGTGGACCGCCGTCGATGGGCGCCAGCGCTACGAGCGGCTGGAGCTGCACGGGCCCGCCATGCACGCCCGGGTGAGCGGGCAGGTCGACGCCAGCGGCGCCGCCGATCTCTCTCTCGAGGCCGAGGCGGCGGAGCTGGCCGTCGCCGACGGGGTGCTGCTGCGCGTGCGTCGCGGCTTCGGCAACCCCGAGGCGCAGCCCGCCGGCGTGAGCGGCGCCGGCTCCTTCCGCGGCCGCTGGCGCGGCAGTCTCGACTGGCCGGTGTTCGAGGGACGCTTCTCGGGCGACCGCATCGGCTACGCGGGTGTCGGCTGGGGCCGAGCCCAGTGGAACGGCCGCTTCGACACGCGGGCGGAGGCGATCGAGTCGCACTCGCTGGTGCTGCGCAAGCCGGGTGGCGAGTTGTGGTGGGACGGCCTCAACGAGGTCGGCTGGTTCGGCGCGCACGACCGCACCGAGGGACGGATGCGGCTGCAGGCCTGGCCGGTGGAGGACCTGGTCGCCTTCCTGCAGTGGCCGGTCCAGGCGAGCGGGCGGGTGAGCGGGGAGGCACGCATCTCCGGCCGGCGCAGCCGCCCGGAGGGGGACGCCCGGCTCGACGCGCGCGACGGCCGCTGGTTCGCGGTGCCGTACGCCTCCGCCCACCTCGACTCGCGCTGGCGGGGAGCCCTGGCGGAGCTGACCGGGGCAGAGGTGGCCCTGGGCGGTGGCCGCCTGCGCCTGCGCGGGACGCTGAGCGACGACGGCGTCTACGACGGCTCGGCCGAGATGGACGGCGTCGACCTCGGCACCCTCCTGCCCGTGAGCGGCGACGCCCCCGCCTGGGGCGGCCGGCTCTCCGGCCGCCTGCTCATGCAGGGCACCCTGGCACGGCCCCGCCTGCGCGCGAGCCTGAGCTCGCCGCGGCTCTTCTTCGGCGACGAGGGCATCGGCGCGCTGGAGCTGCAGCTGTTCGGCGGCGGGGACGGCCGGCTCAACGTCGACGGCCGCTGCCGGTCGGCACGCCTCGACCTCGCGCTCAGCGGTGAGGTGGGGGCCGCGCCGCCCTACGACGCCAGCCTGACCCTCAGCGCTCGCTCGACCAGCATCGACCCCTTCCTGCGGGAGGTGCGAAGAGCGCTGCCGGCGTCGCTCAGCCTGGTCGCCTCGGGCGAGGCGAAAATCCGCGGACCCTTGCAGAAGCCCGACGAGGTGCGGGCGGAAGCGAGCCTGCCCGAGCTGCAGGTGCTGCTGCCGGAGTACGCGGTGCGGGCGCGCGAGCCGGTGCGGCTGCTCTTCGCCGAGGGTCGGCTGGAGCTGGCGCGGCTGCACCTGGCCGGCGAGGGCACCGACCTCGACGTGCAGGGCGCCGCCGACCTGCTGGGCGACGGCCCGCTGTCCCTCGCCGCCCGCGGCCGCGCGGACCTGCGCGCGCTCTCCTTCGTCACCCGCCGCCTGCGTGGCAGCGGCCAGGCCCGGCTCACCGTCGACGTCAGCGGGACCGCGGCGGCCCCCCGGGTGCAGGGGGAGCTGGTGCTCGACGGCGCCGGCGTGCGCATGCGCGGGTTCCCCCACGGCGTGGAAGGGCTGCAGGGCACGGTCCACTTCACCGAGAGCGCGGCGGAGCTGCGCGAGGTGAGCGGGACGCTGGCCAGCGGGCGGCTGACGATCGAGGGCGAGGCGGCCTACGCGGGGGGGACGCTGCGCTCCTACGACATTCGGCCGGTGGCCCGGGGGGTGGCGCTGCGCTATCCCGAGGGCCTGCGCAGCCTGCTCGACGCGCAGCTGCGGCTGTTCGGGGACGCCGACCAGCAGTGGGTCACCGGCAGCGTCGAGGTGAAGCAGGCCCTCTACACCCGCCGCTACGACATCGCCTCCGAGCTGCTCGGCGCCCGCCGGGCGCTCTCCCCCTCGGAGGCCGGCTCCTCCGACGAGGGCGCACGGCTCGACCTGCGGGTGCGGGCGCCGGGGACGCTGCGCATCGACAACAACCTCGCCACCCTGGCAGCGCGGGCCGACCTGGCAGTGCAGGGCACCACCCGCGCCCCGGTGATCACCGGCCGGGCCGAGATCGAGCGCGGCCGCCTCTACTTCCAGGGCCGCACCTACGACGTCCAGCGTGGCACGCTCGACTTCGTCAACCCCCAGCGGCTGGACCCGCTGTTCGACATCGAGGCGGAGACGCGCGTGCATTCCTACCGGGTGACGCTGCGCGTCGCCGGCACCCTGGAGCGGGTGACGCCCACGCTCAGCTCGGACCCGCCGCTGTCCTCGCTGCAGATCCTGGCGCTGCTGGCGGGCCAGGACGAGAGCGAGGTGGCGAACCTGACCCAGAGCGAGGCGCGGGAGCGGCAGGGTCTGCTGGCCGGCAGCGGGGCGGCGACGCTCGCCGCCGGGCGCCTGTCCGAGTCGGTGGGCCTGGAGAGAGAGGCCGAGCGGCTGTTCGGCCTCAACCGCTTCTCGATCGACCCCTCCCTGCTGCGCGGGGGGGCCACCACCCGCACCGCGCGGGTCACCGTGGGCAAGCGGCTCACCCCCGACCTCAACGTCCTCTACTCGCAGGACGTGCGCGGGCTGGAGGAGAGGATCCTGGCGGTCGAGTACACGCTCACCGACCGTTTCTCGCTGCTGCTCACCCACACCGATCCCGGCACGGCCAAGACCGGCGTCGAGCAGGGCTGGGGCTTCGACGTGCGCATCCGGCAGAGCCGCTGATGCTCCCCGCCCTGCTGCTGTCGGTGGCGCTGACGCCGCCCGCGGTGGTCGACGTCGTGCGCATCGAGGCGGAGCACCCGGAGCGGCTCCTCCCGTTCGTGGAGGTGGTGCCCGGCCGGCCTCTCGACAGCGAGGCGGTGCGGCGGGCGGTCGAGCTGATCTTCGCCAGCGGACGCTTCGAGGACGTCCGCGTCGAGCTGCACAGGGACGAGGCCGGCCGCCTCACGCTGGTCTTCCGCCCGGTGCCGGCGCCGCTGCTGGCCCGGGTGCGGGTGGAGGGCGACCGCGTGCTCTCGCCCTCGCAGGCGGCACGGGCCGCGCGGCTGCGGGCCGGCGAGCCGCTGTGGCCGGCGCGACTGGACCGGGCCTCGCGCGACGTGGCGCTGGCCCTGGCGCGACGCGGCTACCAGGAGGCGCGGGTCGAGCCCGCGCTGCGCCGCACGCCCCTGGGCACGGACGCGGTGTTCCACGTCCAGGCGGGGCCGCTGGTGATGGTCTCGCAGGTGTCCGTCGTGCCGGACGCGGCGCTGCCGGGCATCGAGCTGGCCAGCCTGGCCAGGCCCCGCCGCGGCGAGGTGTACGCGAAGGAGCGGGCCGAGGCCGCTCGCGAGGCGATCGTCCGGCGGCTGGTGCGCGCCGGGCGCTGGCGCGCACGCGTCGAGCTGCGCGAGACCTACGACCCGGGTCCCGCCCGGATGGCCCTCGTCTTCGCGGTCGACCCCGGCCCGCGCATGAGGCTGGAGGCGCGCGGCGCCGCCGTGCCGCAGCGGCTGCTCGAGCAGGTCCGCGAGCTGGTCCGCGATGGAGGCGCCGGGTCCGACGCCCTGGAGGCCGGCGCGGAGAGGCTGGAGGCGCAGCTGCGGCGCGAGGGCTGCCGCGAGGCGAGCGTGCGCGCCGTGGTGGAGGCGACGCCCGGGCACGAGGTCATCGTCTACCAGCTCCAGGCCGGGGCCCGCGCCACGGCCGCCAGCGTGCTGCTGCGCGGAGCCGACGTCTCGCTGCTCGCCGGCCTGCGCACGCAGCCGGGGCGCCCCATCCTGGACTCCGCCCTCGACGAGGACACCCACACTCTGGCGGCGCGGCTCATGGAGCGGGGCCACTTCGAGGCCCGCGTCGAGGCCGACCTGCCGGAGGGGGGCGGCGAGCTGCCGGTGGTGTTCGTGGTCCACCCGGGGCCCCGGGCGGTGGTGACGCGGGTCGACGTGGTGGGCCCGCCCCCGCCAGCCGCCGGACCGCGGGAGGGCCCTCCGCAGGAGCTGCCGCTGCGAGCCGGCCAGCCCTACCGCCTGGCGGACGTCGCCCGCAGCCGTGACCAGCTGCTCGCCGCCTGGCGGCGGGGCGGCTATCTCGAGGCGCGGGTGAGCACCGACGTGCAGCTCTCGGAGGCGCGCGACGAAGCGACGGTACGGCTCCTGGTCGACCCCGGCCCGCGCACGATCGTCGACCACGTGGTGCTCGCCGGCCTGGGCCGGACGCAGCCCGCCACCGTGGAGCGGGAGATGGTCCTGCGCCGCGGCGAGCCGTTCTCCTTCGAGCGGGTGCTGGAGAGCCAGCGTCGCCTGTCGGCTCTCGGCATCTTCGAGCAGGTCTCGATCGCGGAGCGCGAGGCGCCGGCCGCGCAGCGCGACGTGGTGGTGAACCTGCAGGAGGCGCCGCCCACCAGCCTGTCCTGGGGCGTCGGCTACTCCGAGCAGGACCGCTTCCGCGGCAGCCTCGAGGTCACCCGGCGCAACCTCGGCGGTGAGGGGCGCAGCGCTTCGGTGTTCGCCCGCGGCAGCTTCCGCGGCAGCCGGCTGGTGCTGACCCTGCGCGAGCCCTGGCTGCTCGGCCGCAAGCTGGACTCGTTCGTCACCGGCTTCTGGGAGGAGCAGGCGCTCAACGGCTTCGACTACAACCGCAAGGGGCTCACCCTGCAGGTGGGCCGGACCGCGTCTGCCCACACCAGCTTCATCCTGCGCTACCTGCTCCAGGACACCCGCGTCTTCAACCTCGCCGTCCCCATCGAGGAGATCGACCGGCAGTACCGCACCTACTCGGTCTCCGGCCCGTCGGGCTCGGTCGTGTTCGACACCCGCGACGACCCGTTGGAGCCGCGGCGCGGGCTCTTCCTGGGCGCGGACCTGCAGCTCTCGTTGGCCGCCCTCGGCGGCACGAGCTACCTCAAGGGCTACTTCCAGGCCGCGAACGTCTGCCACCTGCGACAGGACCTGGTGCTGGTGCTCTCCGGCCACCTGGGCCTCGCCGACACCTTCGGCCAGGAGCCGGCCCTGCTGCCCCAGCCCGAGCGCTTCTTCGCCGGCGGCGACTTCGGCCCCCGCGGCTTCCCCTTCGACATGGTGGGGCCGTTGCTCACCGGCGCCAACGGGCAGCTGTATCCCGTCGGCGGCAACGCGCTGGTGCTGGCAGGCGCGGAGCTGCGCTACAACCTGACCCGTGCCTTCCAGGTGGCGAGCTTCCTCGACCTCGGCAACGTGTACCTCGAGCCGCACGACATCGACATCTCCGCCCTGCGGCGCAGCGCCGGGCTGGGCCTGCGCTACCGCACGCCGATCGGTCCCATCCGCCTCGACTGGGGCTACGTGCTCGACCGCCGGCCCGGCGAGGCGCAGTCGCGCTTCCACTTCACCATCGGCCATGCCTTCTAGGGCCGTCGTGCGCGCCGCCCGAGCCTGGCTGCTGCTGGCCCTCGGCGCCGGGTGCGCGTCGCGCTCGGCGGTGGCCGCGCCGCCGCCCTTGCCCAGCCCGGGCGCCGCCCCGCCGGCGACGGTGACCGTCGAGCGGGTGATGGCCGTGGTCGACTCGCGGCCGCTGCTGCTGTCGGACGTGCGCGCCCTGGCGCTGGTGCGCGCCCTGGGGGAGAACGACGCGCTGGAGGAGGCGATCGCCGAGCAGCTGATGTACGCCGAGGCCTCGCGCCTGCCGGAGGCGGAGGTCGGCGAGGAGGACGAGACCGCGGCGCTGGCGGTGCTGGTGCAGCGCGAGCCGGCGGTGCGCGACCAGGTGCCGGAACGGCAGCTGCGGCGGCTCGTCCACCGCCAGATCGCCATCCTGCGCTACGTCGAGTTCCGCTTCCGGCCGCAGGTCCGCATCAGCGACGAGCAGGTGCGCCGGGAGTGGGAGGCGGAGGAGGTGGGCCGGCCCTCGGGCCTCGCCCTGGAGGACGCCCAGGACGCGATCCGTGCCCGCCTCGAGCGGCGCGCGCTCGACGAGCGGATCGAGGCCTGGGTGGGCGAGCTGCGGTCCCGCGCGGACGTGCGGCTGGTGCCGCCCGCACCGACGCTCGACGAGCCGGCGCCGGCGGGGCGCTGATCAGGGCCGCCGCGGAGCGTCGAAGAGCCCGCCGAGGAGCGGCTCGACGCCGGTGGGCAGCCTCCGCAGCCCCAGCTCGCGGGCGAAGGGCCGCAGCTCGTCGAGCGCGCGGCCGAGCGGCGTGGCGTCCCGCTCGCGGCTCTCGCGCAGCCGCCGCGCCGCCTCGGGCAGCTGCGGCGCCACCCGCCGCGCCAGCTCCGCCACGACCGCCGCCGTGGCGCCGGCGCTCGCCGCCGTGAGCGGCGGCACCACGACCAGGGGTGCCTCCAGCTCCCCCGCCAGCGCGGCGCTCTCGCTCACCAGGGCCAGCGCCGACTCGAGCACGCGGTCCGTGAGCGTCAGCAGCGAGCCGAGGGCGCCGCCCGCGCCGCGCAGCACCTGGCCGGCCACGAACGCGCCCGCCGGGCCGTGCGCACGGCGCGCCTCGCGCAGGTAGCCCGCCCGGTCCCCGCGGCCCGCGGTCTCGGAGTGCACCAGCGCGTGCAGCGAGGGGCTCTCGAGCCAGACCAGACCCGGCCGCTCCCGCAGGGCCCGGTAGACGAAGCCGTGCCGCGCCTCGTCGGCGAGGTGGTAGAGGTCGAGGTCCACCTCCGGCCGCTGCCGCGGCGCAGCCTCCACCACCACCAGCGCGGCCTCCCGGCGCAGAGCGGAGGCGAGCGCCGCCACCTCCGGCCTGCCCGCGCCCGGCGTCCACAGGGCGAGCCTCACGGCCGCGGCTCCGTCAGCGCCTCGAGCACGCGGCCCCAGGAGATGCCGGCGACGCGGGAGCGGCCGTCCTCTCCCATCTCGCGCAGGCGGGTCTCGCCGAGACCGAACACCTCGTCGACGGCGGCGCCCAGGGCGGCGGGCTCGGCCGCCCGCACCAGGCCGCTGCGGCCCTCCTCGACGAACTCGAGGGGCCCGCCGGCGTCGCAGGTGGTGATCACCGGACGGCCGGACAGGAACGCCTCCACCGGGACGTAGCCGTAGTCCTCGTCCACCGGCGCGTAGAGGACCGCCCGGCAGCCGGCCAGCAGCGAGACGAGGTGCTCGTCCGGCACGAAGCCCAGCAGCTCGACGCGATCGGCGAGCCCGAGCCGGGCGGCGCTCGCGCGCAGCTCGTCGGCGAGCGGGCCGGTGCCCGCCAGCACCAGCCGCGCCCGCGACCGGCTGGCGGCGAGCGCCTGCAGCAGCAGCAGCGGCCGCTTCACCTTCTCCAGCCTTCCCGCGTACAGCAGGAAGTCGCCGTAGGGCCCGGCGCGGTAACGGCCGAGCAGAGGCGGCGGCGGGTACAGGGGCACCGCCGGCAGCCGGTTGAAGCGGAACAGGCGGTCGGCCACGTTGCGGGAGATGGCGAACAGGCGGCGCGACTCGCCGAGGCCGGCGGCGTCGAGCGCGCGCACGCTCTCCCGCAGGGCCGCGTCCTCGGCGGAGTCGCCGATCGCGGAGTGCTCGGTCCCCAGAAGGTCGTAGGCCTCGCGGTACTGGTGGAAGAGCCACGTCACCTTGCGCGGGTGGCGCACCAGGTAGCTCGGGAACTTGGTGGCGATCACCAGGTCCGGCGCGCGTCCGCCGGTCTCCCGCAGCTCCAGCAGCCGCCAGGCGAGCGCCTGGCGCACCACCTCCGAAGGCGGATAGGCGTGGAAGGGCACGGAGACGACGTCCACCCGGAAGCCGTGGCGCTCGAGCTCCGCCGCCAGCGCCCGGACCAGCAGCTCCGCGCCCCCGCGGACGAAGGGCGTCTGAGCCGTGCAGACGAGGGCGGTCCTCATCCGCTGCGGTCCCGCAGCGCCTGCTCGGCCTTCTCCAGCCGCTGGCGCAGCTCCTGCAGCGCGCCCTGGGTGGAGAGCCGGCCGCGGCCCGACTCCACCAGCACCAGGTCGATCCGCTCCACCAGCTCGTGGACGTGGCGGACGAGCTCCTGCTCCAGCAGCCGGTGGCGCTCGTCGGCCTCGTCCAGGCGGCGGCCGAGCGTTGCCAGCAGCGCGTCGTAGTGGGCGTGGGTGAAGGCGAGGCGCTCCTGCAGGTACTGCAGCACGGCGTTGTCGAGCTGCACCTGGCGGGCGTTCCACGCGTGCTGCGCCTCGAGCTGCGGCCGGAGCAGCCACGCCAGCAACCGGGCCAGCGCGCCCCGCAGGCCGCCGCCGGGGGGGGCGGACGCCTGCCAGCCGGCGTTCACCCCGGCTGCGTCCGGCGGCTGCGGGAGGCCGGCCGCCGCTGCCGTCGCTTCGCGCTCACCGCTCAACGCCGTCGTCCTCCCACGCTTCCGCGGGCATTCTAGCAAGCGCGCGGCGCCGCCCGCGGCGGGCGTCCGCGGCCGCCGCAGTACAATCCCCCGTGCCCCAGGCCAAGGACCACCCCGCGCTCCTGCCCCTGCGGCGTCGCCTGGCCGAGGAGGAGGCCGCCTACGCGGCGGCTCTCGCCGAGCTCGACCGCCTGGCCGCGTCGGCGCTGCCGGAGCCGGCATCCTCGACCGCAGACGGCGCGGAGATGAACGAGCTGTGGTCCGTGCCCGCGTCCTCGCCCGGCGGCGGCGTCCGCGGCCGGCTGGCCCGGTGGCTGCTGCAGCCGCTGCGCCCCGCGCTCGAGCGGCAGGCGCGCTTCAACGCGAGCCTGGTCCGCATGCTGAACGCGCGTAGCGAGCGGGAGGCCGCGGACATCGCCCGCCGGCGCGCGCTGCTCGCCGGCCTCGTCCGCTACGCCCAGCGGGTCGAGCCGGTGATGGACGCCCGCGACCGGGTGCGGGTGGCGGAGGCGCCGACGGACGCCCAGCTGGTGCTGCAGGCCTTCGAAGCGCGGCTCTCGGCCGTGCAGGAGCAGGTCTCCGGCCTGCTCGCGCTGCGCGACCGCCTGGAGGTGCTGTCGGAGGAGGCGCGCGCCGTGCGCGCGACCCTGCAGGCCGGCACGCCGGGGGCGGAGGTGAAGGCGGCAGCCGAGCACGCCGCGCGCGACTCCGTCTACACCGCCTTCGAGAACCGTTTCCGGGGCAGCCGGGACGCGATCGCCCGCAGACAGGCGGACTACGTGGCGCTCTTCCGCGACCAGCAGCCCGTGGTCGACCTCGGCTGCGGCCGCGGCGAGTTCCTGGAGGCGCTGCGACAGGCGGGTGTCGCGGGGCGCGGCGTGGAGGCGAACGCCCAGGCCGCCCGCGAGTGCCGGGAGCGCGGGCTGGAGGTGGTGGAGGCCGACCTCGTCGCCTTCCTGTGCGCGCAGCCCGCGGCCTCCCTGGGCGGCGTCTTCGCCGCCCAGGTGGCCGAGCACCTCCCGCCCGAGGCGCTCCTGGCGCTGCTCTCCCAGGCCCACCGCGCCCTGCGGCCGGACGGACTGCTGGTGCTGGAGACGGTGAACGCCGCCTGCGGCCTCGCCTTCCTGGACGTCTTCATCCGCGACCTCAGCCACCAGCGCCCGCTGCACCCCGAGACGCTGCGCTTCCTGGTCGCCGCCGCCGGCTTCGGCGAGGCCCGCATCGAGTGGCGCTCGCCGGTGCCCGAGGAGGTGAAGCTGCACACCGCCCCCAGCGGCGGCCTGGACCCGCCGGTCGCCCGGGTCTTCAACGAGAACGTGGAGCGGCTGAACGCGCTGCTGTTCGCGCCGCTCGACTACGCGGTGGTGGCGCGCCGCTGACACGCCCGCTATACTATTTGTTGATATAGCGGCGCCTCAGGCCGGTTTGCGGCCGAGCGCCAGCACGCTGGCGCCGATCGGGAAGCGAAGGCCGCGGTGCAGAAGGGCGGCCTCGGCGAACAGGGCGTGGCGGAAGAGCCACTCCAGCGGCGCCGGCAGGAAGCCGACGTCGGAGCCCTCCCGCGAGAGCAGCCGATCGAGGCTGCGGCGGGCGAAGAGCAGCGGGAACAGCAGCGCGTTGCAGTAGCTCGCCGTCTCCGTCCGCAGCCCCGCCGACTCCAGCAGGGCCAGCAGCTCTGCTCGCGTGTAGCGGTGGCGGGAGAGCACCTCCGCGTCGTGGGCGCCCCACAGCGCCTGCAGCGCCGGCACCCGCACCAGCACCACCCCGCCCGGCCGCAGCACCCGCGCCATCTCGGCGACCGCGGCCCGGTCGTCGCCCACCCAGGCGTGGTACAGCACGTCGAAGGAGGTGACGCCGTCGAAGGAGGCGTCCGCGAATGGCAGCCGGAGCACGCTGCCGCGCACCGCCGTCACCGCACGCTCCCGGCAGCCGGCGATCGCCGGAGGCGCCAGGTCCACGCCGCAGGCGCGGCCCAGCTGCGCCAGCGCCACCAGGTTGTAGCCGGTGCCACAGCCGGCGTCGAGGAGCCGCGGCGCTTCCACGCCGCGCAGCGCTTCCCGCAGCAGGGCGAGGGCGATCCTGCGCTGCCCGGCGTACCACCACTGCCGCTCCTCCGCCTCGAACATGCGGCGGTACTCGGCCGGCTTCACCGGCGGGTGGCGTCGGAGGTGAAGTAGGCGATCACCCGCTCGATGATCTGGTCGAGGCCCACCCGGGGCACGTAGCCGGTGAGCGCGCGCAGCTTGCCGAGGTCGGGCACCCGGCGGGCCATGTCCTCGAAGCCCGCCTCGTAAGCCTCGTCGTAGGGCACGCGCACGATCTCGCTGGGCGAGGCGGCGTGCGCCTTCACTCGCCGGGCGAGATCGAGGATGGTGACCTCCTCGCGGTCGTTGCCGATGTTGAAGACCTCGCCCACCGCCCGCTCCTCCTGGGCGAGCGCCAGCAGCTGGGAGACGACGTCGCTCACGTAGGTGAAGCAGCGGGTCTGGGTGCCGTCGCCGTAGACGGTGATGGGGTGGCCGAGCAGCGCCTGCTTGACGAAGCTGGGGATCACCATGCCGTAGCGGCCGGTCTGGCGCGGTCCCACGGTGTTGAAGAGGCGCGCCACCACCACCGGCAGCCGCCTTTCCTTGTGGTAGGCGAGGGCCAGGAACTCGTCGATCGCCTTGCTGCAGGCGTAGCTCCAGCGCCCCTTCGAGGTCGGCCCCATCACCAGGTCGCCGTCCTCCCGGAAGGGCACGGCGTTGGCCTTGCCGTAGACCTCGGAGGTGGAGGTGATCAGCACCTTCTTGCGCTTCTTGTTGGCGAGCTTCAGCACCATCTCGGTGCCGTGGACGTTCGTCTCGATGGTGTTGACCGGGCTCTCCACGATCAGCCGAACGCCCACCGCCGCCGCCAGGTGGAAGACCACGTCCACCCGGTCCACCAGCTCCGCCAGCACCGGCTCGTTGAGGATGGAGTCGATCAGGTAGTGGAAGCGGGGGTGGCCCTTCAGCGGCTCGATGTTCTCGATGGAGCCGGTGGAGAGGTTGTCGATGACGTGCACCTCGTGCCCCTGGTCCAGCAGGCACTCCGCCAGGTGGCTTCCCACGAAACCGGCCCCGCCGGTGACGAGCGCCTTCATTGCAGCATGTCCTCCCGGATCGTCTCCTCGGCCTGGATGGGACGCGCGGCGCGACGGCCGATCACCCGCTCGACCTCGGCGGGCTGGAGGCCGCCTCCGCCGCGCTCGGCGGTGCGCTTGAAGCGCAGCAGATCCAGCGTCAGCACCTCCCCGCGCGGGATCAGGCAGGCGGCCACGATCGCGCGCCGCCCCGCCGCCAGGCCGGCCGGGCGCGGGGCCGAAGGCTCGCCGCGGGCGCGCTCGGCCTGGCGCAGCAGCTCCACCATGCGGTGGAACTCCTCGGGCGAGAGCGCCGCCGCGCCCTCCGGCGCCCGCCGGCTGCGGTCGAGCACCAGCCGCTTCTCGACCAGGCAGGCACCCTGGGCCGCGGCCAGCGCCGGCACCAGCAGCGCGAAGGCGGAGCCGCCGTCGGTGGGGTCGAGCAGGCCGACCTCCACCTGCAGCCGCTCGCGCACCAGCCCCAGCTCGCCCAGGCGCAGCTCCTCCACCGGCGCCGGCGCCTCGGCCGGGCCCAGCAGCAGCAGGAGCTGCGGGCCCAGACTGTCCACCAGCGTCCGCAGCGAAGGCTCGCCGGCCGCGCCGGCTGCGAGCAGCAGCGGCCGCTCGCCCTCCGCGAGGGCGTGCAGCAGCGCCGGGTGGTCCACGTCGGCCGGGTGCGACTGCAGGGCCAGGACCCCCGCCTCGAGTGCGAGGTCGCGCGAGGGCAGGTCGAGCGCCTCCGCCACCACGGCCAGGCCGGAGGCGCGGGCCGCCTCCAGCACCCGCCGCCACTGCCGCTCGGGCAGCTCCAGCTGCTCGAGCGTCCGGCGCTCGGGGTGGCGGTGCACCACCAGCTCCTCGGTCCGGAACACCGAGAACACGATGGCGTCGGCGCCCGCCTGGAAGGCGGCGTCGATGAGGCGCAGCGCGGCCTCGGGGCTGCCCTCGTGGCCCTGCCCCACGTGGGCGGCGACCAGGCACGGCTGGCCCTGCGCGAGCCGCCGGCCGGCGAGGGCGAGCTCCCGCATCAGCCCTCCGCGAACGTGCGGAGCGTCTCCAGGTAGTGCTCGGGCAGGCCGATGTCGAAGCGACGGCCCTCCACCAGCAGCCCCAGGAAGCCCTCTTCCTGGCGCAGCCGGTCGAGGGCGGAGGTCAGCTGGAACTCGCCGCGCTCGCGCACGTTGTGGCGCAGGTGCCGCTCGAGGTGGTCGAACAGGCGCGGGGTGATCACGTACTGGCCGAAGATGGTCAGGTACTCGCCTTCCGGGAAGCCCGGCACCCGCAGGTTGCTGCGGGCGTAGTCGACCGTGGGCTTCTCCGCGAACTCCGTCACGTTGATCAGCCGCTCGGGCTCCACCCACACGCCGGTGGCCGCTCCGAAGGCGGCGATCTCGGCCTCCTTGGTGCGGCGCAGGCCGACGACGCTGGTGCCGCGGCGCTGGTAGGCCTCGACCAGCTGGCGCGCGCAGGAGGCCTCGACGTTGGAGCGGTACAGGTGGTCGCCCAGCATCAGCAGGAAGGGCTCGTCGCCGAGCGCCTCTTTGGCGCAGTAGACGGCGTGGCCGAAGCCCTCCTGCGTGGCCTGGGTGACGAAGCGGACCCGGCGGCCGATGTCCAGGATGCGCCGGGCGTAGTCCTGGAAGCGCAGAGGCAGCTTGTTGAAGTTCTCGATGGAGATCTGGGCGTTGAAGAACGACTCGAACTCGGCGCGATCGTCCTCCTGGACGACGATCACCACCTCGTCCATGCCCGCCTCCAGCGCCTCCTCGACGATCAGCAGGATGGCCGGCTTGGCGATGCCGTCGCGGTCGACGACCGGGAACAGCTCCTTCTTGGTGGCCTTGGTGGCGGGGAAGAGGCGGGTGCCGAAGCCGGCGGCGGGGATGAGCGCGCGCCGCACACCGGGGCCGGTGCCCAGGGTCAGGGTGAGACAGGAGACGCCGAGGTCCCGCTCCAGCACCGAGACGGCCGCCTGCTGGTCGGCCGCACTCCTGGCCACGAACTGCGCGGAGCCGTCGCCCTGCGAGCCCACGCCCTTGCCGCCGAAGATGTGCGGCTGCACCGCCGGGTGCGCCAGCACGCGGTGCAGCGCGGGGGCGGCGAGCTCCTCGGGGCAGGCGGGGGCCGCGTAGCGGTCGAAGAGGGCCTGCGCCTCCTTCATCAGCGTGCCCAGGCGCGGGGCGTCGCCCGCGCGCAGCGCGTCGACGGCCTGGTGTACCAGGCGGTCGTTGGTCGGGCCCAGCAGCTCCTGCACCCCGCGCTCCACCTCGCCCTCGGCGAAGGGGTAGGAACGGCTGAGGCGCTTGAGGATCTCGACCGTATCCTTCCTGGCCTTGAGGTCGACGATGACGAAGTGCAGCTCCTTGGCGGGGCGGATCTCGGCCGTCTCCAGGCGGTCGCCGTCGAACTCCATCAGGACCGCGCGGTCGCCGAAGGCGCAGCCCTGGTCCATGCGCCCGCAGCGGGAGGGGGTGGTGATCTCGCCGTTGTAGGCGAGCTCCATCTCCCCGCGGACCGTGAGCCGCAGGTCGTAGACGCGGTTGAAGGCGCGCGCGGTCAGCACGCTGATGGCGGCGCTCGAGGAGAGCCCCTTCTTGATCGGCAGGTCGGTGCGGAAGTTGTGGATCACCAGGCCGCGCACCCGGTAGTGGGTCAGCACCTGGTAGGCGACGCCGGCGGCGTAGCTGAAGAAGCCGCCGCGCTGCGCCTCCTCCAGCAGAGCCCGCGGCGTGAGGGGAATCTCCTGCGGCCCCACCTGGCGTCCTTCCGGCGTGATGGAGCTCAGGACGAGGGCGGTCGGGTGGGGCTCGACCTCGGCGTGGATGCCCTGGTTGGTGCCGCAGATGAGCGTGTAGCCCTTGTGGATCTCGGCGCTGATCCGCCGATAGCCGCCCGCCCAGTCCGAGTGCTCACCGAACAGGCAGATGCGGCCGGGGACGAAGAGGCGCATGGGCCTAGGCCCGCACCACCTCGGGCCCGGCCGCCCCGGGCTGGCCGAAGCCGAGCGGCGCCATCAGGTTCCGGGTGTCGATCACCAGCCGCACCGAGCGGAAGAGCTCACGGCGCCGGAAGTCGGAGTGGGCGGTCGAGACCACCACCGCGTCGTGGCGCGCGAACTCCTCGGCGCTGCAGGGCACCGAGGACAGCCCGATGTCGTGGGCACGCCCCGGCCGCGCCACCGGGATGTAGGGGTCGCAGTAGGCGACCTCGGCGCCGGCCTCGCGCAGCAGCTCGATGATCTCGAAGGAGGGCGACTCGCGGTCGTCGTCGATGTCGGCCTTGTAGGACAGCCCCAGCACCAGCACCCGCGACCCCCTCAGGCTGCGGCCGTGGGTGTTCAGCGCGCGCGCGGTGCGGTCGACCACGTAGTGCGGCATCGCGGTGTTGACCTCTCCGGCCAGCTCGATGAAGCGGGCCCAGACGCCGTGCTCCGCCGCCTTCCAGGCCAGGTAGAAGGGGTCGAGCGGGATGCAGTGGCCGCCCAGCCCCGGGCCCGGGTAGAAGGGCATGAAGCCGAAGGGCTTGGTCCTGGCCGCCTCGATCACCTCCCAGACGTCGATCCCCATCCGCTCGAGCACCAGCTTCATCTCGTTGGCGAGCGCGATGTTGACCGCCCGGAAGATGTTCTCCAGCAGCTTGGCCGCCTCGGCGACCTCGGGACTCGAGACGGGGACCACCTTCGCCACCGCCGCCGAGTAGAGAGCCACCGCCGCCTGCTGCGAGGCCGGGTCCAGCCCGCCGACCACCTTGGGGATGTCATGGGTCTGGAAGCTGCGGTTCCCGGGGTCCTCGCGCTCGGGCGAGAAGGCGAGGAAGAAGTCGCTGCCCGGCGCCAGCCCGCGGGCGGCGAAGCGGGGCAGCAGCTCCTCGCGGGTGGTCCCGGGGTAGGTGGTCGACTCGAGCACCACCAGCTGTCCGGGCCGCAGCCGGCGGGCGATGGCGTCCGCGGTCGTGCGGATGAACGACAGGTCCGGCTCACGGTGGCGTCCGAGCGGCGTGGGCACGCAGACGACGACGGCGTCGCAGGCCGGGAGGCGGTCGAAGTCGGTGGTGGCTTCGAGGCGCCGGCGGGCGAAGGCCCGGGCCACCCGCTCCTTGCCGATGTGGCGGATGTACGACTCGCCGCGCGCCAGCGCCTCCGTCTTGGCCGGGTCCACGTCGAAGCCGGTCACCGGGAAGCCGGCCTCCTCGAAGACGAGCGCCAGCGGCAGCCCCACGTAGCCGAGGCCGATCACCCCGACCCTGGCGGAGCGGTCGGCGATCTTCCCTGACAGCTCCGCGAGCAGGCTCATGCGCGACGGGATCCTAGCAGAGCCGCCCGGCCTCGTCGCGCACGGCCTGGACCACGCCTGCCGCCTGCTCGTCGCTCAGCTCCGGATAGAGGGGCAGCGACAGGACCTCGCCGGCCGCGCGCTCGGCCACCGGCAGGTCGCCCGCCCGGCCCCCGAGCGGGGCGAAGGCCGGCTGCAGGTGCAGGGGGACCGGGTAGTGGACCAGGGTCGGGACGCCGGCCTCGCGCAGCGCCTGCGCCAGCGCGTCGCGCCGCGGGTGGCGCACCACGAACAGGTGGAAGACGGCTCGCGCGTACGGCTGCTCTCGGGGCAGCGTGAGCCCGCAGCCCTCGAGCGAGCGCAGGTAGAAGGCGGCGAGCTGGCGCCGACGCTCGGTCCAGGCGGCGAGGTGGCGCACCCCCACCCGCAGCAGCGCCGCCTGCAGCTCGTCCAGCCGGCTGTTGACGCCGAAGCGCTGGTGGCAGTACTTGCGCGACTGGCCGCCGTTGCGCAGCTGGCGCAGCCGCACGGCCAGCCCGGCGTCGTTCACCAGCACCGCCCCGCCGTCTCCCAGGGCCCCCAGGTTCTTGGTGGGGTAGAAGGAGAGGGCGCCGATCCCGCGCGCGCCGCGCAGCGTGCCCACCGGCCGCCGCTGGTAGAGGGCGCCGTGGGCCTGGCAAGCGTCCTCCAGCAGCTCCAGCCCGTGCTCGTCGGCCAGGGCCAGCAGCGGCGCCATGTCGGCGGGGTGGCCGTAGAGGTGCACGGGCAGGATGGCGCGGGTGCGGGAGCCGATCGCCCGGCGCACCGCCCCGGGGTCGAGGTTGAGCGTCGCCTCCTCCACGTCCACGAACACCGGACGCGCTCCGGCCTGCTCGATGGCGAGCGCGGTGAAGGCGGCGGACAGGGCGGAGGTGATCACCTCGTGGCCGGGGCCGATCCCCAGCGCGCGCAGCCCCAGGTGCAGCGCGTCGGTGCCGTTCCCCACGGCGACGGCGTGGGCGGCCCCCAGCGCGAGGGCCAGCTCCGCCTCGAAGGCCTCGCCCTCGGGCCCCAGGACGAACCAGCCGGAGTCGAGCACGCGGGCGACCGCCTCCTCCAGCTCGGCCCGCAGCGCCTGCACGTGGGCCCTGCCGTCGAAGAAGGGGACGCTCACAGGTAGTGCTCGCGGTGGGCGCGGTAGTAGGCGATGGTGTCGGCGAGGCCGCTGCGCAGGGGGACGCGTGGCTCCCAGCCGAGCACCGCGCGCGCCTTGCCGGTGTCGGCGTGGAAGTCGCCGATGTCGATGCGCGCACGCTCGGGAGGGAAGGGGACCAGGCGGTAGCGCCCGCCGCCCGCCACCTCGACCAACAGCTCCACCAGCGCCAGCAGGCTGAGCGGCCGCGCGTCGCCCAGGTTGAACACCTGCCCGTCCGCCGCGTCCATGGCACCCGCCCGCAGGAAGGCGTCCACCACGTCGTCGACGTGGTTGAGGTCGCGCTTCTGCCGCCCGTCGCCGAAGACCAGGATCTCCTCGCCGAAGGCGGCCTGGCGTACGAACCAGCCGATGAAGCCCTGGCGGTTGTGCTTGATGAGCTGGCGCGGGCCGTAGGTGTTGGTGAGCCGCAGCGAGGAGGCGCGGATGCCGTACACCTGGTGGTAGACGAGGTGGTAGAACTCGCCCGAGATCTTGTTGATGCCGTTGACGTCCACCGGCTGCAGCAGGTGGCGCTCGTCGACCGGCAGGTAGAGAGGCCGTCCGTAGATCTGGCGGGTGCCGGCGTAGACGATCTTCAGCTCCGGGTTGCCCCGCCGCACCGCCTCCAGCAGCTTCAGTTGACTGGTGCAGTTGATCTCCAGGTCGGTCACCGGGTCCTGCATCGAGTCGAGGTGGCTCACCTGGCCGGCCAGGTTGAACAGCACGTCCTGGCCCCGCACCAGGTACTCCATCCCGTGGCCCCGCACGTCGGCGATGTTGATGCGGACCCTGTCCTCGTAGCCGGCGAGGTTGAAGAGGTTCCCTCCGTAGTCCGGCAGCAGGCTGTCGACCGCGGTGACGGCGGCGCCCACCTCCGCCAGCGCGCGGCACAGGTTCGAGCCGATGAAGCCGAGCCCGCCGGTGACCAGCACCCTGCGGCCGGCGTAGAACTCGCGGTGGTCGCTCACGGCTTGACGGCAGCCGTCGTCGCCTCCGGGCAGGGAGCGGCGGCCGGGCTGTGCGCGGTCCCGGGCTTCAGGTGCAGCCGGGCGCACCACCAGCTCCAGCCACAAGCGACCGAGATCGACGAGCGTGCGGCCCACCCGGCGGAAGTTGAAGAACTGGCTCTTGCCGTAGCTGCGGTGGAAGTGGTGCACCGGCACCTCGGCGATGCGGAAGCCGTGGTCCTGCACCTTCTTCATCAGCTCGACGCAGATGACGCCCGAGGAACGGGTGAGCGTCACCTTGTCGAACACGCTGCGGCGCATCAGGCGGAAGTCGCAGTCGACGTCGCGCAGGCGCAGGCCGAAGGCCAGCTTGACCAGCCAGTGATAGAGCCGGCCGATGACCACCCGGTGCAGCGGGTCCTGGCGCGAGATCTTGTAGCCGTTGACGAAGTCGACGCCGGGCGAGAGGGCCTCGTACAGCGCGCGCATCTCGCGGGGGTCGTACTGGGCGTCGCCGTCGGTGTAGAAGACGAGCTCCTTGCGCGCGGCCTGGAAGCCGCTGCGCAGCGCCCCGCCGTAGCCCCGGTTCTGGCCGTGGTGGACCACCCGCAGCCAGGGGTAGACGCGCGCCATCTCGTCGAGCAGCTCGCCGGTGTGGTCGGGGCTGCCGTCGTCGACCACGATCACCTCGTGGTCGTCGGTCAGCTCGCGCGCTGTCATGTGGGCGACGATCGCCAGGCTGGCGATGGTCCCGGCGTCGTTGTAGGCCGGGAAGAAGACACTGAGGCCCGGCTTCTCTCGTCTCATGGGGTGCTCTTCGGCCAAGCGGGGCACGCTAGCACGCCGCCTCGAAAAGGGTCAACCTGCCGGCTCACCGTCCACGCCACCAGCTGCCGCCGACGAGCAGCAGCCCCGCCGCGGCCAGGGCCAGGCCCGCGTACAGCCCTCGCGCGCCGTGGGTGAGGACGACCCGGTGGGTGCCTTCCTGGAGCACCAGCCCCAGGCGGTCGCCGTTCACGCGCCGCACCTCGGCGGCCGCGCCGTCGACGCGCGCGCGCCAACCGGGGTCCCAGCCCTCGCCCACCACCAGCAGCCCCGGGCCCGCGGCGCGCACCACCAGCCGGCCGCCGACCGCGCGGGCCAGGTCCGCGGCGGAGGAGCGGCTGCCGCGGGGCAGCACCAGCCCGGCGGCGTCCTCCTCCGTGAGCAGCGCCTCGGCCCGGGCGTCGACGCCCAGCCTGGTCGGGGCGCGCAGCACCTCGCGAACGTGTGCCTCGTCCGGCAGCCGTCGCAGCCGGGGCACCACCCAGGCCGGGCCGATCCCCCGGCGCACCTCGTAGAGGCTCGCCCGCGGCGTCTCCGCGGCCAGCGCCAGGCGCACCTCGTCGCTGGTGTGGGCCGAGGCGAGCGAGACGCCGGTCGAGCGGCCAGTGAGAACGTCGTGCAGCCCGGCCCGCAGCAGCCACAGCGCCGGCGCCCCGGGCCAGGCCCTGAAGCGGAGCGCGGTGAGCGGGAAGCGGCCCGGCAGCCGCAGCACGCCGCGGTACTGGTGGGCGGGAAAGCCCTCGCGCTGCGGGGACGAGCGGTAGACCTCCGCCATGCGGTGGCGGACGAGCGGGCGCACGTCGGAGCGCTCCCAGGCCCACTCGGCGGTGTCCACCCCGGCGCGGATGGGGACCCAGATCTCGCGCCCGTCGGCGAGCCGCGCCACGCACTCGGCCACGATCGTGCCTTGCTCGACCGCGACCGCGCCGGCCAGGAAGCTGACCATGCGGACCTCGGTGGCCCAGGTGTAGGGCAGGGCGAAGAGGTGGGGCCTCGGCGGCTCGATCACCACGTCGAGCTCGTCGCCCAGCCCGTCGGCGTCCGCCGGCGCCGCCAGCGCCGCCGTCGGCACCTGCAGCCAGCGCACGCCCAGCAGCTCCAGGCGTCCGGGATCGCTCTGCAGCAGCGCGCGAGGCACGGTCCCGTCAGCCTGCATGCCCTCGAAGTCCCGGCGCCGCCGCTGCGGAACCATGGGGTCATCGCCGTTCGCGTTGCGGCGGCCGGCGAAGGTGGCGAGGTTGGCCCAGGCCAGGTCGTAGGCGCTCTCCGCGTCCGGCGGCGACTCGAGGAGCGTGAGGGCGCGCTCGCCGCGGCGCTCGCCCATCACCCGGTCGATCGCCTCGCGGGTGGCCGTCGGCTCCAGCAGCTCCGAGGCCAGAGGCGCGCCGGCCCAGGCGTGGCGCCCCCACGGCTGCAGCAGGAAGGAGACGGCCAGCGGCAGCAGGAACACGTGGGCGGTCACCGGGCTCGGCGACTCGGCGAGGGCGAAGAAGAGGATGAGGCCGAGCGCCAGCAGGCCGACCGGGGCGGCCAGCAGGGGATCGAGCGGGCCGGTGACGGTGGTGGCGACGGAGAGCGCCGCCGCCGCCGCCAGCGCCAGGGCGAGCGCCAGGCGCCGCAGCCGGCGGCCGCTCGGCTGCGTGCGCGCCCGCCACTGCGTCGAGAGCGACAAGCCGGCGACGAGCGCCAGCGCCAGGTCGAGCGCCAGCGGAAGCGCGCCGGCGTCCAGGCGTCCCTGCTCCGAGAGCAGCAGCACGGCGGCGAGCAGCGCGACCAGCGCCGGCCGCAGCACCGGCCAGGCCGGCAGCAGAGGAATCCCCGCGAGCGCGAACACGCCGGCCGGGGTGTGGGACACCGAGCCCACCACCAGGCCGGCGACGCCCGCCAGCGTCGGCGAGAGGCCGGCGGGGGTCCCCAGGGCCCCGGGTCCGGCCTCGCGCCAGGCAATGAGCGTTGGCACCAGCTGCGGCGCCGCCAGCAGCAGCCCGGCAGCCAGGCCGGGCAGCACCCCGGCCAGGTGTGGCGGCCTGGGCCCGCGCGAGCGCGACGCCAGCTGCGCCACCGCGAGTCGGCCACCGACGAGCAGCGCCGCGGCGCCCAGCGCTTCCGGCGAGCCCGAGAGCGCGAGCAGCGCCGTGGCGACGGCCACGGGCACCCGCCCGCCCGGGCCGCCGCGGGAGAGCTGGCGCTCGAGCGCCAGCAGCAGCAGCGGCAGCGCCGGCGCCGCCACCACGGTGGCGGTGTCGCCCAGGCCGGCGACGAGGTACGGCCCCAGGCCGAACGACAGAGCGGCCACCAGCGCGCCGACTGGCTCGGCGCCGAGCCGGCGCGCGCAGAGGTAGGTGAGGACGCAGGCGAGCGCCAGCGACAGGAGCACGAGGAGCTGGAACGCCGCGAGCGGCGGCAGCAGGGCGAGCAGCGGCATCAAAGGGTGCAGCGCGCCGGGCCGGTAGGCGGCCAGCAGCGGCGTGCCGCAGAAGGCGGAGGCGTTCCAGGAGGGCAGCTCGCCGCGGGCGAAGGCGCGCCAGGTCTCCACCCGCAGGGGCAGGTGCAGCGTCGCGCCCGCGCCGGGCGCGAGCAGCCGGCCTTCCGCCAGGGCGGGAGCGTAGGCCAGCAGGGGCGCCGCGGCGAGCAGCAGCAGAAGCGGGATCTCGCGGGCGGCCGCTCGCATCGCGGCCGAAGCTAACACGCCCTCCAGGGTGGCGGTTAGCCCGGGGAGAGGCGCCGTCTGGCGACCGCGCCGCGCCAGCCCGAGTAGAAGCGGAACTGCGCCAGGTTGTCGAGCAGCAGGCGCGGCTCGCGGCCGCCGTTGCTCCTCCCCCCGTCCAGCGCGGCCACCGCCGCGACCGCGCTGTGCGCGGGGTCGGGCTCGGCCGGGGCCAGCGCGGGCGGCAGCAGACGGAAGCGGTCGTCGCGCGGCGCGTCCCGCGCCAGCGCCTCGATCCAGGCCTCGACCTCCAGCCGTGCCGAGCCCGTGAGCGAGCCCTCCACGCCGAGGAAGGCGGGGTCGATCTCGACGGCCGCGGTCTCGCCGCGGCGGTGCAGGTGGACGAGCCAGCGCCGTCCCGCCTGCGTCGCCTCCCGCCGGCGCTGGTAGCGCGGCTGGTACTCGCGAACCACCTCGCCGGTCACCACGAGCTGCAGGCTGCCGGGGGCGAGCGCGAGCGGCCCCGCCTCGGTGCGCAGCCCCAACCCTCGCGGCGTCCACTCGCCGGAGAGCGCGCGCAGGGGCGGCGTCCGCGCCTCGTCCTCCGGCACCAACAGGACCCTCACCCCCTCGTCGGCCAGCCGCTGCGCGACGACCCGCGCGTTCTCGGCGTCCGCGACCCGCTGGAGGTGGAAGCCCCCGCGCCGCGCCAGGAGCTCAGCCTCGAAGCGACCGAGCGGCAGCGCCCGCGCCAGCCGCGCCGGCTCGGCGCCGTCCAGGTCGAGGATCACCAGCAGCCGCCGGGCGGCGGCCGGCGGCGCCAGGGGGGCGGGAAGCGACTCCGCCTCCGCTGCCGCCGGAAGCGGGGCGCTGCAGTAGAGGCAGCGCGGCCCGGCCCGGGCCAGCGGTCGGCCGCACGAGGGACAGCAGGCCACGGCTACACGTTGAACTTGAACTCGATCACGTCGCCGTCCTGGACCTCGTAGTCGCGCCCCTCCAGGCGCAGGGTGCCCCGCTCGCGGCAGGCGGCCAGCGAGCCGGCGGCGAGGAGGTCGTCGTAGCGGACCACCTGCGCGCGGATGAAGCCGCGCTCGATGTCCGAGTGGATCGCCCCGGCCGCCGCCTGCGCCCGGGTGCCGCGGGGGATGGTCCAGGCGCGGCACTCGTCCTCGCCGGCTGTCAGGAAGGAGACGAGGCCGAGCAGCTCGTAGGTGGAGCGGATCACCCGGTCGAGGCCGGGCTCGGTGAGGCCGAGGTCCTCGCGGAACGCACGCGCGTCCTCGGCCGGCAGCTCCGCCATCTCCGCCTCGATCGGCGCCGACACCGCACAGACCGCCACCCGCGGGCGGCTGGCGAGCTGGGCGAGGCCGAAGCCGAGGGCGGCGTCCGCCGCCTGGCGGATCGCCGCCTCGCCGAGGTTCAGGACCAGCAGCAGCGGCTTCTCGCTGAGCAGGGAGTAGCCGCGCAGGCGCTTGCGCTCCTCCTCGGACAGCGCCAGCTCGCGCAGCGGCCGCTCGGCCTCCAGCGCCTGCTTGAGCTGCAGGAACAGCTCGCGCTCGGCGACGTCCTCGGCCTTGCGCGCCTTCTTGATGCCGGCCTCCAGCCGCTCCAGGCGCCGCTCCACTGTGCCGTGGTCGGCCAGGATCAGCTCCAGCTCCATCATCTCGGCGTCGCGCCTGGGGTCGACCGAGCCCTCGGGGTGCGGCACGGTCTCCGACTCGAAGCCGCGCAGCACGTGCACGAAGGCAGAGGCCCCGCGCAGCGCCGGCAGGTCGACCAGAGCCGCCCCGCTGCCCTTGGCGACGCCGGGTACGTCCACGTACTCGACCGTCGCCAGCGTCGACTTCTTCGGGTGGAAGATGGCGGCGAGCCCGCCGACGCGCGGGTCCGGCACCCGCGCGACACCGACCCGCGGCTCGGGCCGGGCGCCGGGCGCGGGAGCCGGCGTGCCCGTGAGCAGCTGGAACAGCGTGCTCTTGCCCGCCACCGACAGCCCCAGGATGCCCGCCTTCATTCCCCGCGATTATAGGGTGGGTATAGAATCCGTCGTCCCATGCTGGCGGCGCTGGTCGCGCTCTCGCTGGCCGCGGGTCCGCTGCCCCGGCCCGCCCCCACCCCCACGGCCGGCCCCACCCCGGCCGCGAGCGGGGGGCCGGTGATCCTGTTCCTCATCGACAACTCGGCCTCGCTGCCCCCGCTCGACCCCAACGAGCGGCGGGTGGCGGCGCTGGAGAAGATGTTCACCTTCCTGCGCGGCCAGCGCTACCGCCTGGTGCTGTTCGGCGGGCGCCGGGAGAACGCGGTCGACGACCTCACGCGCTACCGCAACGACGGCCAGTGGACGGACTTCTACTACGCCTTCCTGCAGGCGAAGGCGTTGGCCGAGAGCTACCCGCCGGGCACCGAGCTGCGGATGGTGCTGGTCACCGACGCCATCCCCGACCCCGACCCCGCCGACTGGCCCAACCTGCCGCCCGGCTGGACCGCGCGGGCGGAGTCCGCCCGCCGCTCCGTCGAGCTGGTGCGGGAGATGAAGATCCCGCTTTACGTGATCATCGTGGGCGAGCCGCCGGCGGAGGTGGCCGGCCGCGACGCCGAGCAGTCGCCCGGCTTCGTGCTGGACCTGGTGCGCGCCGCCAACGGCGACGCGGCGGCGCCCCTGGCGCAGTCGCTCGCCAGCTTCTTCGCCCAGGACGGCGTGCTGCTGAAGAAGTTCGTCTACCGGGTGCGTCCGGGTGAGGGCCTGGAGAAGATCAGGCCGGTGATCACCCGCATCGCGGCGCCGCCGCGCGCCGGCATCGAGCTGCGCATCTTCACCTGGTTCGTGCTGCCGCTCCTGGTGGTGCTGGTGGTGCTGCTGGGGCTGCTGGTGCGCTCCTTCCCCGGGCCCGGCGACCTCGAGCTGATCGAGCTGGCCGTCGACCAGCCCCTGCACGTGGCCGTCGACCGTCTGCACCGGCTGCCGAACGGGGTCTGGTCGGCCCAGGGCCTGAGCCTGGTGGGCGATGCGCGACAGGCCGCCGCCACCTTCACGCTGCAGGCCGCACGGATCGACCTCAGCGGTCGCGGCTACGAGGGGTCCGCGCTCGACGAGCGCGACGCGGCCCTGCTGCCGCTGGGGCTGGAGCCGCTGCGCCGGGCGCTGGAGACGGCGACCGACTCCGGCAGCCGCGAGGAGAAGATCCACGCCCTGAACCTGGACTACGCCGCCCGCAGCCTGGAGCCGCAGGAGGTGGAGCGGATCCTGCTGAGCCCGCCGGTCCCCGGCCGGGGCGCGGCCGTCGACTTCCTGCGGGCCAAGGTTCACCTCGCCCTCGACCCTGCGCTGCAGAAGAAGCTGCTGGAGCCGCGGGTGCAGGTGCTCACCTACGGCCGCGAGGCCGGCCGGCGCGAGCTCTCGCTCGGCGCCCGGCTGCGCCTGGGCCGCTACGGCTTCCGCGTGCAGCAGATCGCCCGCGGCGGCCGGCGCGAGGTCTGCGTCAGCCTGTACTACGACCGCGTGCCCTCGCTGCTGGGCCTGAAGACGGTGCTGCCCGACTTCTTCCAGCGCCTCGCCCGCTTCCGTCGCAGCGCCCAGCGCTACGTCAGCTGAGCCCGCGGTGCCGCGGGTATCCGTGCTGCTGCCGGTGCGCGACGCGGCGCCGCACCTCGGCGCCTGTCTCGACTCGCTGGCGGCGCAGACGCTGTGCGACCACGAGGTGATCGCCGTCGACGACGGCTCCCGCGACGGCAGCTCGGAGCTGCTGCTCTCGCGCGCCGCCTCGGACCCGCGGCTGCGTGTGCGGTGCACCCCGCCGCGCGGCCTGGTGCCGGCGCTCGCCCTCGCCCTCGCCGAGGCGCGGGCGCCGCTGGTGGCGCGGATGGATGCGGACGACGTCGCCCGGCCGCTGCGGCTGGCGCTGCAGGCGGCGCGGCTCGAGTCGGACCCCGGCGTCGACGTGCTCGGCTGCCGGGTGGTGGCGACCGCCGGCTCCGGGGCGCGCCCCGGCCCCGGGATGGCGCGCTACGTCGAGTGGTCGAACGGCCTGCTCGAGCACGAGGCCATCTCCCGCGCGCGCTTCGTGGAGTCGCCCCTCGTCCATCCCTCGGTGGCGATGCGCACCCTCACCCTGCGCCGGCTCGGCGGCTGGCGTGACTTCGACGGCCCGGAGGACTACGAGCTGTGGCTGCGCGCGCTGTCGGCCGGGCTGCGCTTCGCCAAGCTGGACCAGGTGCTGCTCGAGTGGCGCGACACGCCGCAGCGGCTGACCCGCCGCGATCCCCGCTACCGTCCCTCCCGGTTCCTCGCGGTGAAGCTCGCGGCCCTGGCGGAGCTGCTGCAGGGCCGGGCGGTCGTGGTCTGGGGCGCGGGACCCATCGGCAAGGCCTGGGCGCGGAGCCTCGTCTCGCGCGGGCACCGCCTGCAAGCCATCGTGGAGGTGGACCCGCGGAAGATCGGCCAGAGGATCCACGGCGCGCCGGTCGTGCCCGTGGAGCAGGCGGGCGTGCTCGCGGACGCCGTCCACCTCGGGGCCGTCGGCCAGCCGGGCGCCCGCCAGCGCCTGCGCTCCGTTGCCGCGGCGGCGGGCCTGGTGGACGGTGAGAC
>Ga0335069_10001469_pt1 | contig 38096 bp, 54 predicted proteins | sample Lox_Sample_11_FD_206714 | JGI IMG/M metagenome (GOLD analysis project Ga0335069, IMG submission 206714) | Soil microbial communities from Loxahatchee National Wildlife Refuge, Florida, United States - Lox_Sample_1.1 | ecosystem: Environmental > Terrestrial > Soil > Wetlands | place: USA...
CGGCCGGTGTGCCGGGCACACCGGCGCTGCAACCCCTGGACGTGGGCGCGCTCGACCCGCGCTGGGTGAACTGGTTCGGGGCGAAGCTGGCGGCGGCCTACCGGGAGTACGACGCGATCCCCCCGGAATGATCGAGCGGGCGGCCGCCGCCGGCGAAGGCGACCGGCCCGGCCGGCCGGCGCCGGAGCCGCCCGCTGAGCTGGCGCTGTGGTGGACCTGCGAGCACTTTCGCGCGCTGCCCTGCGCCGGGGGCGTGCTGGACCAGCCGGCCGGGCTGCTGCGCCGGATGCGCACCTACGCCTTCGCCCACGAGGCGATGGGCGCCTTCTGGCGCCTGCCGCAGGCGGAGTTCGAGCAGCGCTATCCGGGCGGGATGCAGATGGTCAACTTCGTGCTGCGCTATCGCATGGCGGGTGAGGGCAAATGACGATCAACTTCAACATCGCCGCCCAGCTGGTGGCCGACAACCAGATGTCGCCGGAGCTGGTAGCGGTGGCCAAGGATCTGCTGGCCACCTCGACGGCGGCCGACGAGGCCAGCCGCGCCCAGAACCAGCTCGAGCTGGCGCAGAACCGGGCCGAGAACGCGGCCCTGACGCTGGCCAAGGCCCAGGAGCAGCTGGCGGCCAACACCGATCCCAGCAAGCAGGCCACGCTGGAGCAGCGGGTGCAGGCGGCCCAGGTGGCGCTCGACCGGCAGACCGAGAGCGTGAGCGCGCTCGAGGAGCAGATGCAGGGGCTGAACGAGACCGAGGACGAGGGCGGCACGCTGACCGAGACCGTGGTGGGCGCCTACACTGAGCTCAACAGCGCGGTCATACTGGCCCAGCAGGGCGTGAACCTGCTGCGCGGCGCCTACCAGGCCACCATCGGGCAGTCGGTGGACTTCGCCCAGACGGTGCTGGAGCTGGCCAACGAGTCGGGCACCAGCGCCGAGGAAGCCAGCCGGATGGCCATCGTCTTCGGCGACTTCGGGGTGGACGTGGGCAGCCTGAACACGGTGGTCAAGGCCTTCACCAAGGACGGGCTCGAGTTCAACCTGGCCACGATCGAGAAGCTAGCGGCCGAGTACCAGTCCATCCAGGACCCGGTGCAGCGGGACGCGTTCGTGTACGCGACCTTCGGGCGCTCGGGGCAGGACCTGAACGAAATCCTTTCCCAGACGCCGGCCCAGCTGGAAGCGATGGCGGCGGCCGCTGACGCCTCGGGGCGCGAATTGAGCGGGCCGGCGGCGCAAAGCCTGGAAGACTACTCCAAGAAGGTGCAGCAGGCCAGCGACAAGTGGAATGGCCTGACCACCCAGCTCAGCAGCAATGTGCTGCTGCCGATCCTGACGCGGGCGATGGACGGGTTCAGCGGCCTGACCGGCATCGTGCAGCTCAGCAGCATCCAAAACGCGGCGAACTTCAGGATCATCACCCAACAGGAAGCGGCCATTCGTGCGCAAGCCGTCGCCAATGGTGACTTGTTTGCTTCGACCCGTCCCTTGACGGCGGCCGAGAGCGCCCAATTGACAGCTGAGATGAACGTGAGCGATGCGGTCTCGCGCCACACCCAGGCCAACACCACGGCGCTGCCGGTCTACCAGGACATGGCCGACCGGGTGAGCACGGTCAGCCAGCGCGAGAGTGACCTGGCGGCGGCGGAAGCGGGGGCCACGGCCGCGCAGGCGGCGCAGGACACCGTGACCGAGACCCAGATCGGCATGATGGACAAGCTCACCGCGCAGACGATCTACCAGATCGCGGCGCAGGGGCTCAGCGCCGACGGGGCGCTGCAACTGGCGCGCCAGATGGGGCTGGTCAGCGACGCGCAGTTCAACGCCGCCAGCGCCGTGGAGCACCTGAAAGAACAGCACGACGCCGGGAAACTGTCGCTGGACCAATACACCACGGCGGTGGCCACCGTCAATCAGGAATGGCAGGACACGCCGCAGATATTCAGCGTGGCCGGGCAGTCGCTCGATAACGTCAGTGAGAAGGCCGCGGCGCTGGCCAACGACGGGCTGGGGCCGGCGGCGCGCGCCGCCGAAGACCTGGCCAACAAGCTGGCCGGTATCCCCAAGACGGTATACGTGGACGTATACGAAAACGTTCAGGAGCAGGTGCTCGGCACGCCCCAGGCGGTGCGGCCAGGTAGCGGACCCGGCGCCGCGGCAGGGACGGACTTCATTGTGCCGCCCGGCTATCCAAACGACAGCTACCGGCTCAATGTGCAGTCGGGCGAGCGCGTGGTCGTCATCCCGCCGGGGCAGGCCGCCGCGCCGGGCGGCGTCTCGTACTACACGGTGAACATCACCGACAGCAAGGAAGGGGCGCTGTTCCGCGAGCAGATGCGCCGGCAGCAGTTGCAGCGGATGGAGCACGGCCTGTGAGCGCTACCCTGGCCCTGGTGCGCCGCGACGATTTCACCGCCGACGTGGAGGTGCTGAACCTGCTGGCCTTCGCCGCCGGCTGGGACCTGCTCGACGACGGCTGGCAGCAGGCCATCGCCGCGCCCGACGACCCGAGCGTGACCGAGGCGCTGAGCCTGGCGGCGCGCGGCACGAGCCACGACGACCTGGCGGCCAACGTGCAGGCGCTCGACCTGAAGCTCAAGCAGATGGGCTGGTTCAACAATCCCATCGAGCGCTACAGCGTCTGGCTGCGGGCCAAGCTCAACAGCGAGACGAACACCCGCCAGGCGCTGCTGCTGTCGGGCAAGCGCTCGCCGGCGCCCCTGTGGAAGGGGGCGCTCGCCCTGGCGGCGGCGGACGGAAAATATTATCTCCAGCCCTACGCGGTGGCCCTGGAGCGCGCACCCTATTGGGAGGCGACCACGGCGGTCAGCTACGCGCCCAGCAGCTCGATCTCGACGGTGGGCGGGACGCTGGACTACACCACCTACGGCGGCAGCCCTGGCGCCGTGGCCGGCGACGTGCCGGCCAGGCTGGCGCGGGTGCTGTTCAATGGCCTCTCGGGTGGGGCCTCGAGCCCGCTCTCGAAGTTCTGGCTGGGCTTTCGCACCGACCGCTTCGGCAGCCGGGCGAACTTCACGCCCTGCTGGTCGCTCTACCTGGGCAGCGGCAGCTACGACGCCGACACCAGCGACACGGTGGACGCCACCGCCAAGGCCGGCCACCGCGTGGTGACGACCTTCAGCGCGGTCAAGACGCTGCTCACGCGGGTGAAGGTGACGACCACCCAGGCCAGCGCCCACCCCAGCGACCAGCGCGGCAATTACCTGGTGCTGCTGCGGGCCAAGCTCTCGGCCTCGGGCCAGGTCAACGTGCGGCTGCGCAGCGGGATCACCTCGTCGGCGGCGCTGGCCGCGCTGGCGCGCGTGCCGGTCGCCTCCACCAGTTGGAACCTCTACGAGCTAGGCACGGTGGGGCTGCCCTCGCCCGGCCGCGCGACGAACGGCGCGGACCCGCTGGCGCTGTTTTGCCTGGGCATCGACGCCGAGCAGGTGAGCGGCTCGCCCAGCCTGCACATGGACAGCCTGATCTTGATCCCGGCCGGCGAAGGCTGGCTGAGCGTGGACTTGCAGACGCCCAGCGTGGGCGTGCTGTACGGCGGCGGCTCGGGCAGCGACCCGCAGCCGATCCAGGTGCAGGACCGGCCGGACGGCACGCATGACGCGACCTGGGTCTCGGGCGGCCTGTCGCAGGTGGTGGCCGTGCCGCGCATCACCGACGGCCTGCCGGTGGGCGCGGGTATTTTGGTTCTGGCCGGGCAGGCCTACGCGGCCAGCACGCTGGCCGACGTGGTGGGCGTGGAGCTGGACGTGTACCCGCGCTACGTGACGCTGCGGGGGGCCTCGTAGTGACCGGCGCGCCCGCCCCCACGCCGCGGCAGCTGGCGCAGCTGCCGCTCGACCTGGCGCTGTACGACACGGTCAAGCACGGCTCGGCGCCGCTGCTGAACGTGAAGTCGCGCCTGGGGGCGAGCTGGCGCCGCTCGATCCGCGCCATCGGCGGCTACTGGCAGGCCACCGCCGACTACGCCGGGCCGGCCTGGGAGATGGCCGAGCTGTTCCTGGGCGGGCTGGGGCAGGAGGTGCGCGAGACCGTGGGGGGGTTCCTGACCTGGCAGGGGTTCCTGGCCGAGATGGAGCTGACCCTGGGCGGCGTGACCTACACGCGCCGCTGGCTGGACCTGGCCAACGCGGTCCAGACCATCTACACCAAGCTGGGCGACAACCTGCTGACCAACGGCTCGGTCGAGTCGGGGGCCTGGGCGGCGTTCAACATCCCGAGCACCGGCCCGTCGCAATCCACGGCCTGGGTGGCGGACGGGACCTACTCGTGCTACATCGAGAACCTGGTCCACACCAACAGCGGCGCCTACCTCCAGCAGAACGTGACCATCGTGGCCGGGCAGGCCTACGACTGCCAGGTGGCGCTGAACCTGGTGGCGGGGACGTGGACGCTCCTGGTGCAGCAGCACGGCGCCGGCTTTTCGGGCGGGCTGCCACTGAAGGTGCTGGCGCAGTCGACGACGAACACGACCGGCAACGGGGTGCTGCGCTGCTCGATCCCCAACAGCAACACCTACGCCGGCGGGGTGGACCTGATCGTCTACAACCCCTACACGGACGGCAAGGCCTACTTCGACCAGGCCAGCTTTCGCATCTCGGCCGCGCAGGCGCGCACCGCCTGGTACGCCGACACGGCGCCGCAGGCGGAATACGGCACGCTGCAGCTGGCGCTGCTGCAAAGCTCGCTGAGCGACGCGGCGGCGAACGCGCTGGCGGCCACGACCCTGGCCGAGCAGAAGTGGCCGCGCACCACGCCGGCCGGGACGTTCGGCGCCTCAGCCGCGGCGCCGGCGGACGGGCTGAAGCTGACCTTCGCCGGCTACGCCTGGTCGCTGCGCAACAAATACGCGCCGGCGACCATCGCCGGCACCACCCAGAACGCCAGCACGCACGTGGCGAACCTCGTGGCCGACAGCGAGTTCATCGCGGCCGGGGCCATCGCCAGCAACACCTTCCAGTACCAGGTGGACGACCGGGCGCCGCTGCGCGAGTGGGCGGTGCTGGAGACCATCGCCCAGGCCGGCGACGCGGCGGGCAACCGCTGGAACCTGGGCGTGTACGCCAACCGGCTGCTGTATTACCAGATGGCCAGCCAGAGCGTGGACTATCACTTCCGCGGCGGGCAGCTGCTCAACTCGGCCGGCGGGGCCATGGAGCCGTGGCTGGCCGCGCCGGGCCTGATCTACCTGGACGACATGCCGGTCGGGCCGGGGAGCCTGACGGCCAACGCCGCCGACGACCCGCACGTGGTGTTCGTGGAAGAGGTCGAGTTCGACGCGGCGGCCTGGCTGGCCGGCTACCAGGGCCTGAACCTGAGCCTGGTGGCCGGCGCGGATAACGCGGCCTGAGACCCCATGCCCAAAGCCCGCGGCATCCCCATCCCCCCGGCCCTGGCGGCGCAGACCCTGAGCACGCCCTATGGCGGCAACAGCTCGAGCGGCTCGGGCGGCGCCGACCTGACGGCGCAGTACCTGGTGCTGGCGGCGGATACGCTGCTGACCAGTGAGCGCGTGTTCACGCCCGGTAGCGGCCTCAACGGTGTGGACGGCGGCGCAGGCGGCGCCTATACGCTCAATCTAAACACGCCTGGCACGCTGTCGGCGGTATCAACGAACAGCGCGGGTGGCAACCACACGCACGCGGTCACCAGCTCGAGCAACCCCGGCGCGGCGGCCAGCCTGTTGTCCAGTGATGTCAGCGGCGGACTGACCCTCAGCGGGGTCTTGCGGCTCAACAGCACGCTCGATTTTGGCGGCGACGTGGACCTGGCCCGCAAGGGCGCGAATGTGCTCGAGTTGAGCACCGGCGACAGCTTCGAGAGCTTGAGCTACACCTCCGGCGTGGCCGGCTGGCACATCGGCGCGGACGGCTCGGCGGAGTTTCAAAACGTGCGCGTGCGCGGCGAGATCGCGGCCAGCGTGTTTCGCATCTCCGAGATTTCGGCCACGGCGGGGACGTTCGGGGTGTTCTACAGCGCGGGCGAAGTCTACAGCGACTACACCGCGCCGGGCAGCGTGGGCTCCAGCAACACCCTGACGGCGCGCAACAGCGCGGTCGGCGCCAGCCTGTTCGCGACCAACGACGTGCTGCGGATCAAATCGTTCGACGGCACGGCGGTGCGCGACCTGTGGTTCCTGGTGACCGCCGTGGGAACCAACGCCGGCGACAACACCAGCTACACCGTCAAGCTGGAGAGCGGAACGACCGGGGTGACGTTCAAGGCCGGGACTGCGATTGCCGACTACGGGCCGAGCGGCAGCGGGTTCATCACGCTCTCCGCGGATGGCACGGTGGGCAGCTCGGCCAACCTCACCATCGCCGACCACGCCGGCAGCCCGTGGAGCGCGACCACGCTGCGGGTGCGGCTGGGCAACCTGAACGGCACCTACGACGTCGGCTCGCACAATTACTATGGCATCGGCATCGGCGACTACGCCGGCGGCGCCGGCAACTTCCTGCGCTACGACAGCAGCGACGGGTTCAAGATCCAGGTCGGCGGCGGGGACGTCACGCTCGACAGCAACGGCATCACCCTGTCTACCGGCACCGGATACACCAATGCCATCAACTGGTACGACACGGGCTCAAGTTATTACGCGACCCAAATTTACACCAGCTACGGCAGCGGCCTGGCGTCCCTCCAGCTCAACGCCCAGGGCAAGGCCAGCACGGACACTGGCATCGTTGAAATTGTCGCGACGAACAACTCGGGCGCCGGGCAAGAGTCATTGTTCTACATGCAGGCCGGCGGATCGCCCGCTTCCAACTGGGCCTCGTTCAGCAATGGCGGCGGAAGCAGCACGTTTTCAGGCCTGACCATCGGCGCTGAAAGCGCGCCCAATGCCATGCTCGACGTGCGCGGCTCAGCCGACATTACTGGCGGCCTGAACGTGGGCACGGCCACCGGCGCGGCCTCGGGCCAGCTCAAGGGCACGATCCTGGATGCCAACTCCGGGCAGACCGGCGGCCTGGTCATCAGCCACCGCTCGACGGGCACCCCGGCCGCGTCGTTCGGCGTGCCGCTCTCGATGCGTGGCGACGACAGCACCAACGTCGAGCAGGACTTGTTCAAGATCAACGCCGTCTGGGCGACTGCAACGCATGGCTCGCAGGCGGCGCGGGCGGTCTTCCTGGCCTACGACGCGACAAGCTCGCGCGAATGCCTGCGACTGGAATCGAGCGGCACGGCGCCGATGGTGGGCTTTTTTGGAGCGACCGCCGTCGCACAGCAGTCGGTCGGCTCGGCCGCGCCGGCGGGCGGCACCGGCACCGCCGCCGGCGGCTGGGACACGGCCGCGCACCGCGACGCCGCCATAACCTTATTGAACAACATCCGCACGGCCCTGCAGAACCTGGGGCTATCGAGCTAGGAGGCCCATGAGCACACGCAAGCGCACACCATCCGCCGCGGCCATCGCCGGGAAGCTGGAGCAGTCGGCGGCGGCCAGGCTCGCGGCCGATCCCGGCCCGCTGCTGCTGGCGGTCGCAATCAACCGCGTCACCGGCAAGGCGACCATCAGCGACAGCAGCGCCGGCGACCACGATCTGGCGCTGCTCGACGAGGCGCTGCGCGCTATCAGCGCGCAGATACAGGCCAAGCGGATCAAGCTGGCCGAAGCGCGGGGCGGAGCAGACCAAAACCAATGAGCCGGCTGGGGCTTGACGTCTCGGACTATCAGCCCGCGCTGCCCTGGCCGCAGTTCGCCGCCGCCGGGCGCGCGTTCGCCATCGTGCAGGTCAGCAAGGGCACGGCGCAAGCGGAACGCGCCGCCCAGCACATCGCGGGCGCCGTCGCCGCCGGGCTCGAAGTCGCCTACTACCACTTCCTGACCACCGCCGACGGCGTACTGCAAGCGCGCAACTTCGCCCGCACCGCGCCGGTTGACCACACGCTGCTGTTTGGACGCTACCCGCGCTATTGGGTGGACGTGGAGCGCGAGACGAACGGCGCGCTGGCCGGGGTGCTGACTCAGTTCATGGCCGCCTGGAAACAACTCGCTGGCGATGCCATCGGCATCTACACCGGGCAGGGCGAGTGGGACGAGTCGGTGGGCGACCAGCACACCGAGTTCGGCATCTATCCGCTCTGGAATGGGTCGCTGCCGCTCCCGGCCGGCTGGCAGGTGGCGGCGATACAGCAAAATCCGGTCGCCTGGCACCTGCCGGGTTACGCGGGGGAGATTGATCTGGACACTATGACAGACATCGGCGCGCCGTACGGCCCGGACCCGGCCACTGTCCACCTGCCGCTCGGGCCGCATCACTTGCAGGGCGGCAGCGAGACGGGCAAGTGGCTGCTGCTGGAACCGGCCGTGGCCAAGTTCGTGGACGACCTGGGCGCCTCGGTGGACGCGCACGCAGCCACGCTGACCGTGGGGCGCGCTAACGACCAGGGAAAACTCTTGGGTCAGGGCTTCGATGTGAACCGCTATCTGGCGCAGGGCGTGACGCCGGCGCAGGCGCTCAGCCTGTACACGACCTTCCTGCTGCCAAGCGTGCGGCTCAACCCGCACATCCTGTGCTGGGAAGGCCCGAACGAGCAAATCCTGACCACACTGGCGGCGATGACGTGGTACGCGGAGTTCTGCTACCTGTTCGCCGCGTGGCTGGCCGGCCTGGGCAAGCGCGCCGCAGTCGGCTCGTGGGCCAGCGGCACGCCCGACCCGTCGCTGTGGCCGGCGTGGACGCGCGGCCTGCAAGCGTCGCGCGACTTCGGCGCGCTGCAAGCCTATCACTCGTACTCCGATGACCCCGGCCTGCCGCAGGTGATGAGCAATCAGACGGCCTGGGCCGCGCTGGGCTACGGCGATTGCACGCACCTGATTTCAGAGCTGGGCGCCAACCAGTTCGGGGGCGGCTGGAAGGCGCTCTACGGTGACTTCGGCACTTACTGGAACAAGAGCCTGGTGCCGTTTCTCAACACCATCTACGGCCTGCCCTTCAATGTCCTAGCCTGCCTGTACACCGACGGCACGGCCGGCGATCACGCCTGGGACGGGCTGGACGTTTCGGGCACCAACGTGGTGCAACTAGCCGCGGCCTACGCGCCGCCGAAGGAGTCTGCCATGCCGCTCACCGCCGCTCAAAAGAGCGACCTGCTCAACCGGGGCAACCAACTCATCGCCGCGATCAACGCGCTGGTGCCCGACGACGGCAGCCCGCAGCACAGCCTGACCGGCTGGACGGGGCAGCAGGTCATCAACTTTTTCTACAAGGTGTTTGGGGATTACGCGGAGCTATCCGTGGTGGGGATGCCGTCGGACGCCACGGCGCTGGCGGCCTGGCGCAAGGCGCCCTACACCGGCCCGGCGATTGAAGAAATGGCGCTGCCCGACGCGCAGAAAGCGGCGCTCATCGCGGCGCTGCCGGCGGGGTAGGCCATGGGCCAGCTTCGCGCCAACCTGGATGATCTGAAGCAAAACGGCCAATTGGGGGATTGGACTTTTACAGATGGTGATACACACATCATCATCCGTTTGCCAGCCGGCGGGTTAGACCCGCGCGGTATCTTATCGCCAATACCGCTCAAGCCAGAGCCCGACCCCAATGAAGATGACTGGCAGTGGGACGGCAACCGCGAAGCCCCGACGTTGACGCCGTCTATCAACTGGGTCGGCGTGTGGCACGGCTACATGCGCGCCGGGCAGCTCGTGCCGGCGTGAGCGCATTCGCGCCGCCCGTCGTCACGGTTGTGCGAACCGGCTTCGACGGCACGATCTACCGCCAGCGACTCCCCGCGCCGGATGCGGTCGAGGAGCTGCTGCGCGGCGCCGCCAACGGCCGCGAGTATGTCCGCGGACATATCGAGTGGGGCTCGGAGCTAGATAACTGGCCGGCGGGCGGGGTGTTCGCGCCGGGGCACGAGGGCTGAAACAATAGCGCCCACCGAAGTGGGCGCAGATGGTCTTAGGTGAATAAAGTCAAGTTAGCGCCGCAAACGGGCGCGATTCCCCCAGTCGGGGCAAATACTCACTCAGTTTCATGCTGCGCCACAGATGCCGATTAGCGAAGCGGGCGAAGTCTTTGAGCCGCTGCTTCGTCCAGTCGTGGGCCACGGTAATATCATCCCGGCTCAGAGCGTCTAGTGGCATGACCGGCTGGCAGTATGGTTCACCGCCCCAGGCGATAATCTGCCGGAAGCGGTAGTAGCACTGCTCAAATGGCTCGTTGCCAATCAGGCAATACACCTGTTTGCGCTTAGGGCTTTCCATCCCCAAGACCGACATCATAGGGCGCACCCACTTCTCCTCGTCGAGCGTGTCGAACGCAAAGCGCCAGGGGCCGCGCAACACATCCCACCAGCGGTGATAGGTATTTTCAGTGAAAGAACGCGGCTCGAAGCCGCTGTTGGCGTCCATCAGTTTCGTACCTGTTTCGGTGTAGCGTTTGACGATGTGCTCTTGAAACTTGGGCGGCAGGCCGCTCAGGTTGTTGTCGCACAGGATCGGCGCCGGCTGAAAGTCCCAATCCAGGGTAAAGCGCGTTCCCTCCATTTTGGGCACGATGCAAAAGTAGCAATTCACCCAGCACCCCCGGCTGGCAAATGTCATCCGGTAATTGCCGCGCTGTTTGTCAAAACGCGGGTCAATTCCCTTGTGGCAGATAAGCCCGGTTTCCACCCGCCACCAATCGCCCAACTCAAACATGCCCGGCCCGCCGCACCAGACCTCGGCATTGGTCTTGTACCTTAGCGCAATCTGTGCCGCGATAGGTGCGTGCCAGGAAAAGATGACTGACAGCGCCACCAAATCAGCCGGCGTACCCGCAATACCCGGATCGCCATCCCAATAACTGACCGTATGTCCCTGCTCGGCCAGCCAGTCAGCCAACTTGTGCGCCCCCAGGTTGTAATGTGGAGCAGAACAATTTACGACCAATGCTCGCATCGTTACTTTATCCAAGTAAAGTCAAACGCCGCTCACTCCCGCGCTCAATCCGCCCGCGTGCCGTCAACGACGCGCACGTTTACCGCTGTTTGCTGTGGCGCTTGTTGTGCTGTGTACGGCGGCGCGGCAATCTCGGGCGGCTCGCTGCCGGGGCAGGGGACTGTCTCCCACAGCCGGCCATCGTCCCAGGCCTGCGAGGTCACCAGCGGGCGGGTCGGCTCGCCGGGGCTTTTGTACAGCAGCCCGGCCAGCCGCAATTGGTCGGTGCCAACGCGCCAGGCCGGCTGCGAACAAACGTAGGTGGGCGCGCCTTTGGTCGCCAGCGTGCGGATTTCCCAGCCGTAAGCCGAGCCGGCGGCCCATAAACGCCGGTAAAACACGCGCCAGTGGGCGATCTCCTGCACGCGGGCGCGCTCAGAGCGCGTCAATTCGTTTTCGGCGGGCGCGGGGTCATCGGCCGGCGCCGCGGGCGCCTGTGGCCCGTCTGGACGCGGCGGCGTGGCAGCCTGGCGCTGTTGCTGCAACTCACGCCGCACTGATAGCAGCAGCAGCGCCAGCCCGGCCAGGGTGGGCACGCCGTGCACCAGCCCCAGGACCGCGGCGCTGGAGACCAACCCCAGCAGCGCGTACCACGCCGCCGGCTGCGCGGCGTGCCCGAGCTGCGCCAGCGCGGCCACGCCGGGCACCAGCAGCCCGACGGCCAGGGCCAGCACCCAGGTGGACGGCCGCTCGAATGGCTCCATCAGCGGCCGATCAGCTTGAGCCACACGAACAGGCCCAGCAGCGCGAAGCCGGAGCAGATCAGCGCGACGGCGAGTTGTGGCGACATAGGCTTACCTTATTCCTTTCCGGCTCGGCGAGTCAACCGGTAATGTCCGCGGACGTGTCAACGGCCGGCGCGGGGCGGGCGGCGGCCTGGCGCAGGGCGGCGGCGATGGCGCTTACCGCTTCGTCCCAGGCGCGTGAGCCGCCCATCGGCTTTGAATTGAGTGACAACAATACGGTGCGTGCCTGCTGTTCATAGTCCACGCTTCACGCTCCCTTCGGCTCCGGCTGGCCGGTGGCCGAGGCCAGCGCGGCATTAAAGCGCATCCCCGTCATTTCGTACTCGATATTGGCCTGCCGAATTTCATCGTCCGAACTATCGGCGACCGCTATGAGTTTTTTCAGCTTCTCGTCTGCGGCGCGTTGTGATTGCGCCAGGGAGATAGTCATCTCCAGCGCCGCCACCCGCTGCCGCAGCGCGGCGGTCTCGGTCTCGGCGGCGCGCAGCGGGTGGGCCGGGCACACGGCGGCATGGGCGCGCACGTTTTCGTCCGTCATGTTGGCGATGGTGCCGTAGTCCATCCCGCAGAAGGCGCACTTGCCGTGCGTGGTCATCAGGTTATTGGCGGCGCGCCAGATCGTGCGCGCCAGGCGCTTCCAAGCCGCCGACCACTTGCGGGCCTGGTCGCGCTGCCAGATAGCGTTGCCTACGTGGTCATCAATAAACGCTGCCGAGGGAACGCCGTGAGTATCAAGTAACCTGCGCACGGCACCGTGCGCATCTTCGGATAGGGCGAGAAGCCCACGCGCTTCATCCCGTTCCCGCCGCAACTGCTGAATGTCTGCCAGCAGGCGCGGGGCGGCGCGGATGGGGGCCGGCTTGCGGGTCATGGGGCCACCGCCACGATGCGCCGCCCGATCCACTCCGCCACATTCACGCACACGGCGTTTCCCAACTGCCGGTAGCGCACGCTGTCGGACTGGCCCGCCGTCCACCCGTCAGGAAATCCCTGAAGGCGCTCGCACTCCACCGGCGTCAGGTGACGCACGCCGAACGGCCCTTGAACGCCGGGAGCCTGAAAGCCACCGTTGCCCGCGCTCTGTGTCGGTATCTGCTCAGCCGTCGCGCCCGCGTTCGTTCGGCGCGGCATGAAGCCAGTCACCAGATGATGCGCTTGGGCGCTGTTATCATCCGAGCCGCCGTGGCTGGTGCCCTGGGCACCAACCACGAGCGTCTCGTCGGCGTTGTTGCGCTTTCCCTTGCCGTGGCCGTTGAGCGTCTGTGCTACGAACGTTTCGCTCTCGAAGTCGCTCCGGCCAGTGCCGCCGTGGGCATTGAGCGCCGTGGCTAATTCAATTGGCCCACTAGTATTGTTTCCCCCGTAGGCAACATGCATCTGTCCGGCCTGATTGAGCGTTGATGCCGGCAGCCCCGGTTCTACCCGCGTCCGGTTTGCCTTGCTGGTGATTTGCGCCGTATCGAAGGCGATGTAATCCGTGTTCCTGGCGTTGCCGTGGCCATCGCCAGTCTTTCTAACGCTTGCCGCAAGTGAGTAGGCAGTTCTCTGCCCCGCTTCGCGGCTCGGCGCAGTATCCCCTGGGCCGCTCTCGCGCTCAAAAAGTACCTCGGCGGCGCGTCCGTCTCCAAGATGTCCGACAACGAACACACGGCGGCGGCGCTGGGCCACTCCGAAGTACTGAGCATCAAGTATCCGCCAGCAGACGCCATACCCGAGTTCGACCAGCCCGCGAAGGATGGCGGCAAAGTCCCGCCCGCCGTTGCTGGATAAAAGGCCAGGGACGTTCTCGACAACCACCCACTCAGGGCGACACTCTGAAAGAACGCGATGGAACTCAAACCAAAGCCCGCTGCGCTCTCCGGCCAGGCCCTCCCGCTTGCCGGCAACGGACACGTCCTGGCAGGGAAAGCCGCCGCAAATAAGATCGGCTGCCGGAAGGTTGTCTCGCCCAACTCGTCTGACATCGCTGTATCGCTCCGCGTTCGGAAAGTGCGCCACCTGCACCCGCTGGCAGTGCGCGTCTATCTCCACCTGGGCCGCGCTCACCATCCCGGCGCGCTCCAGGCCCAGGTCAAACCCGCCGATGCCTGCGAACAAACTGATAAAGCTCATCATTCCTGGTCCCACTCTTCCAGCCGCCCCAGCTCCGCCAGCTCGTCGGCAGTCAACGGTTGCAGTTGCTCAGTCATCGCGTGCCTTCCCTTCGTTCATGCCTTTGCAAAATCCTTACCCTTTCGCGGGCAGCGAGTCAACAGTCCAGCACTCCATCACTCAGCCGCCCTTCTGGCTTTCGTTGAACGCGTTTTCGAGCGGCCCCGGCTCGCCGCGCCGGGCGTGACGTCGGGCGTGGCAGGCCTTGCAGCGCAGCTCGCACTTTTTCACCTCGCGCCACAGCACGCTCTTCTTGGCCGTCCACAGCTTGGCGATGCGGTTGACCTTGTCGCGCGGGTCCACGTGGTCGAAGTCCAGGTTCTCGGTCGCGCCGCAATCCACGCATTTGCCGCCCAGGGCCTGGATGCAGGCGGCCCGGCGCCGGGCGACGCACTGGCGCGTCCAGCGGCGCATGTAGGCGCGCCGCGCGTCCGGGTCGCGGCGGTGGGCGTAGGACTCGCTCATGCCTTCGCAAAATCCTTTCGCCGCGTGCGCGGGTGCCGCGGCGGATGGCCGATGTGCAAAGAGTTGCAAAAGGGACAGCGGTACCACCAGATGAACGTATGCGTGGCGGCGCTGCGCCGGCGGGCGGCCAGCTCGGCCTCGGCCGGGCTGGCGTAGCGCACCTTGCCGGCACAGGCCTTGCGGCGCACAGCGCGCTTGCTGCTCATGGCTCAATCCACCAGGCCTTGATCGTGCGCGTCGCTGTAAGCGCGCTGCACCTCGACGAAGGCCTCGTGCGTGCCGCCGGCGTCGGGATGAGTCTGCTTGGCTTTGGCGCGGTAGGCGTCTTTGATTTCGGCCGCGCCGGCGCGGGCGCTGACGCCCAGCACTTCCCACCAGGGCCGCGCACCGGCCGCCGGCGCCGGCAGGGCGGCGTAGCCGGTAAAGGTCGCTTCGAGCTGGGCCGCGCCCCAGCGGTCAATGCCGCGCATGGCCTCGAGCGTCAGACAGACGGCCCACAGGTTATCTTCGACCTTCACCCACTGGTCGCAGGCTAGGCACACGGACTGCTGCTTGAAGCTGAAATACACCGCGACGCCCGGATCACTCGGCTGGGACTGGCCCGAGCGCGGCAGGCCGTCGGCGCGGAGCTGGATATTGCTCGAGATCACCACGTCCCGCGCGCCCATAAGGCGCAGCTCGCGCAGGATTTCCTGCACGCCCTCGCCGACGGTGTGGCTGTGGCGCTGGGAATAGCCGGCGCGCGTGTTGGTTGTGAAGCGGGCGCGCTGGCGGCCGGAAGCCCGCGCCCGGCCCAGCGGCCATTGCAGCGGGTAGGCTTGCGTGTTGTCGTCGCTCATGCTCGTATCCCCTCCTGTCTCAACTCCGCCTTGCGCGCCCGGATGGCCCGCGCCCGGCGGATGCCGGCGTTGCGGCGCAGGCGGCGCTCGTCGTCGCCGATGGCCCGCCGGCGCTCGTCAGACGGCCACCAGGCCGGATCGAAGGCCATGCGCACCTCGCGGCAGGGCTCGCAGCGATAGCCGCCGTAGTGGTAGGCCAGGTCAGGCACGGCCGCCCCGCAGAACGGGCAGGTTGTTGTCATAGCCGCATTCCCGGCAGTGTCCATCGGTGCGCACCGGCAGGGCTATGCCGCAGTGGCGGCAGTAGCGGTAGCCGGGGGTTGGGCCGACCCGACGCCATGCCGGTCCCGCCGGTGATTGGTCAACCGCCCCGCCGTGCGGAAGAGTCGGCCGCACTCCGGGCACTTGAGCGTTGCCGGCTTCGGCGGGCGCTTGTTCAAACGGGTCAAGCTCAACTTCCGGGCGCGCGGGCGCGGCTGCCGGCGAGACTGCGCGGGCGCGCCGGCGTCGTCTTTTGGGCCAGGCGTACCCCCCCCGTTCCGGCTGTGGCTGGGCGCCGCGGCGACGCCCAGCTCGCGGAGCTGCGCGGCCAGCATTTCGCCAAAGGCGGCGGGGTCGGCGACGCAGCTTATGGCGTCCTGCTCGCTGAGCGCCAGGTGGTAGTCGGTGACGTTGCGTAAGGCGGTGGTGATGTTCATAGCGGAAGTCCTTCGTCGTAGTCGTAAAAGGATTCACCGAATTCGTCTTCATCGTCGGCGCCGAAATAGTCCAGGCCGTCGTCCTCTTCGTCTTCGTCTTCCATGCCGTCGTCGAGATCATCGGCCATGATCAACGGCAGCGGGTCCGTGGTGTGAAAGATCACGTCGTCAGCCAGGATCGGGCAGCCAAAGCGCGGCAGTTCGGCCTGAACGACCAGCGGCGACAGGTTGAATCGTTCGGCCAGATTGACCACCAGGTGCGCCAGTTCGGCCTCCGTGCATTTGGTCAGGTCGAGCATGTAGACCAATTGCGGCCGGTTGAAACCCGGCAGGGTTGCCCGCGATGGGAGCCAGCCTGTCACCGGGATGTTATCCAGGCGCCCGAAAACGGCCTGCCAGTGCTTGGCGCGCTCGCTCTCGGCTCGGATCGAAACAAATGCGTTGGCCATGGGTCACTTCACTTTCCGCGCCTTCTTCAACGCCGATGGCTTGGGCGCTGGGCGGCTGTGGCCGATGCCGGGCAGCGGGGTATGTCCGCGGACATGCGTTTTCCTGGCCGCGGCGATCACCTGGGCGCGCGCGGCGGCGGCGGCGAAGAGCTGGCGATAGGCCGCCACGCGGTGGTGGCCGAACGCCAGTTGGATGTTCATCGACAGGGCCGGGTCGGGCCGGCCCAGCGGCGGTTGCAGCAAGCCGTCGCGCTGGAGGCTGGCGGCGATGCGGTCCACGTTGGCCTGGTCGAGCGGGCGCTCGTTCCAGGGGTTGGGGACGACGCACTCGAGCGGGTAGAGTTGGATGGTCATGAGTGCTTCCTTTGCGGGTCTAGGCCAGGCCGAACAGCTTGAGCACGTCCTGGTCGGTCTGGATGATGTGATACTGGCCGCCGGCCTCTTCGACCTGGGCCTTGCGGCGCGCCTCGCCTTCGGTGAGCTGGCGGTGGCTGGCGTCCTGGCTGGGGTCCTTGATCTCGACGATGTAAACCTGGCCGCCGCGCACCCACAGGCGGTCGAAGCCCAGCTCGGGCGCGCTGGTGCACGGGATCACGTGCGCGCCCAGCCGGCGGGCCAGGGCGTCGAGCTGCGGCTGGTTGGCGTCAATGCGCTTGCTGTAGCGGCTCACGGCTCGTCGCTCTCGTAGTGAAAGCTGCCCATCAGTGGGCGCATGGAGGGCGCGGCCAGCTCGACGACGCGGAAGCGCCCGTCGCGCACGCGGTCGGCGAACCAATCGTCGGATTTTTCGGGCGGCCAGTTGCTGGCGAACAGGGTGACCGTCTCTTGGCCCAGGGCTGACTCGTAGCGCTGGTTGAAGATGCGCGCCTGGGCCTCCCGCGTCCACTCGGTGTCCTTGGCGCGCCCGAACTCGTCAACAGCCAGCACCTTGACGGTCCGCCAGCGCTCGACGCGCTCGTCGTAGTCGCCTTTGTCGTAGCCGGCGCGCAGGTGTTGCAGCAGGTCGGCCCAGTTCGCGTACACTGCTGGCTGCCCGTCGCGGATAGCCTGGGCCACGGCCGCTTTCAGCAGTAGCGTTTTGCCGGGTCCCGGCGGGCCCCAGATGAAGCACCAGCCGGAGCCGGCGTTGAGCGTGGCGCGCACAGCCTGGAGCGCCAGGCCCACGACAGCGTTGGTGGTGGTGACACTCGACCAATTGATGGCGAGGTCGGCGACTGACAGGGCGCTGGCGGCTTGCAGGCTGGCTAGCTGCACGGCGCGGAGGCCCTGCTCGGCGCAGTCGCAGACAAACAGCTTCCCGAACAGCGGATGCCCGACCGGCGCCTCCACCCGCACGTAGCCGATGCCGTGGCAGACCGGGCAAGCCGGCTCGCCGAGGTCGCCGGGCCGCCAGCGCGAGTCTGCTGGAAGCGTAGACTGCCAGTCGTCTACCAGCCGGCGGCTTTCGGAGCGATTGCCCTGAATACGGTTGATGGCGCTATGAAGGCTTTCCATGCTTGGCTCCCTGACGGGCTTTCTCGGCCAGATCGGCCCGGATGGCGGCTTCCTGCTCCGGCGTAAATCTCAGGCGCGGCGAAGCCGGCGCGGACAGGCCGCCGGCCGGCCGGCCCTGCGGCCCCTGCGGCGGGATGCCGGTGACATACCACTCGGTGGCCCACTTCCACGAATTTGGATTGTGGCCGCGCTCGAGCCACTCGCGCCGGCAGCCGCGCAGCTTTTCGGTGTCAGGGTGATCGCCCAGCACCTTCAGCAGCGTGTCGTACAGGCCGATGTCGGGGTAGCGCCCGGCCACGGCGCGCAGCGCCTCGATGGCCGGATAGCGCGAGCGGCGGCCCGCGCCGAGTCCAGATTTCTGGTCCAGATTTCTGGACTCTTCCCTCTTTGAATTAAAAGAATCTGTATTTAAGTTCTTAGAGGGAGGGCAGTCCAGAGTCCTGGACTCTGGACTCGCCTTGTTTTGCCGAGGCTCCCGCGCGCCGGTCCCAATTTCCGGTCCAGCTTTCTGGACTAATCCAGATTCCTGGACTCGGTCGGGCGGCTCGCTGGCGCCGGTAATCTCGCCAGCGGGAGAGGCAGCGGCCGAGACGCCGGCAGGGTCATCTCCGGTGTCGTCGAAGTAAACCACCAGGTGATCGCTCTCGATCTTCCAGCGGGTGCCAAACAGGCGGCGCAGCACCACCAGGTGCGCCAGCACCGTGGAGCGGCCCTTGCCGAACAGGCGGCGCAGCTCGTCGAAGGCCAGGGGCGGCGTCTGGGTCAGCCCCCAGCCCAGGGCGCGCAGGTCGAGCCAGGTTTCCAGCGCGCTGGCCGGCAGGCGGTTGCCGTGGGGATCGCGGTAGGTGAGCATCTGAATGGGGGCGCGCACGTAGTGCGGCGGCCAGAGCGGGCGAGTCACGCCGTCTTGAAGGCCTCGCCCAGCATGGCCGGGCGCGGCCAGCGGCCGATGAGCCGGTGAAAGCGCCCGTCGGTGCGGCTGGTGGGCACGACGCCCGGCGGCACCGGCTCGGCCCAGTATTTGATGACTGTGTCCCACTCGGACCGGCTGGGGTCCACGTCGCGGCGCTCGAGCGTGAGCACCACGTCCCCGGTCTTCATCTGCGCGACGGTGACGAGTAGGCCGTTGGGCAGGTAGCGCCGCACCGGGCGCTCCTCGGCCTGGCGGGCGTGCTCGAGCATGGTCCTGGAGATTTGCTTGAGCGTGGGCATGGCTACTGCCCCACCAGCAACGGCCAGACGACGATGACGCCCAGCACGACGCCGACCGCGATCATCAGCAGCGCGGCCACCAACCACGCCACCGCTCCCATGGAGCGGCGGCCTTCTTCGTCAACGGCCTGGAGCATGTACTCCAGCTCGAGCTGCGCCTGTTCGGATTTCGCGGCCTGGTTTTCTGGCACATAGTGGATAAGACCGTCTGTCATGGCGTATCCCTTTCGCCCGTGGCGGCGTCCTCGTCACGCCGCCACGGGCACAGCGCGGGGTCTAGGCTTTCACCGGCCCCGCCGGCCGGGTCCAAACCGCTCGTGGGGGGTGCACGGGCGGCTCAGGCCCGGCCAGCGGGGCCGGTGTGCGGCGGCTAGGACCGCGACTCTCTCTCGGCGATCTCGCGGTCGAGCGCCGCGTTTTGCTCGGCGGTGGGCGGCTCGTCACCAAACATCGCGGCGCGGTCAGCGGTGCGGTCCTCCGCGTCCGAAGGCGCCGCGGGCGCCTCGCCTGGCTCGTCGTAGTTCAGAGCCTTGACCAGCTCGATAGACATGACGCCCCACTTGCGCACCAGGTCGCTCAGCACCGTCTTGCGCTCCATGGCCTCGGTGTTGGTCTTCCAAGCGCTGTCTTTCCAGTCGTAGGACTGGCTGTAGCGCTTGGCGTGGGCGTGGATATGGTCCAGGGTCCAGTAGGAGAATTTCTCGAAGCCGCCGATCAGCCTGAGATAGGCGAGCACACCGGCCGGCTTGTCGTCCTTGGGTTCGCCGAACTGAATTTGGCCGGTGAAGCGGTTGACCACGGTGACCTCGCCGGTCAGGGCGTGGTTGACTTCCAGGCGCGCATACTGGTTGGTGCGGAGCGCGAGCTGCACGATGCCGCGATAGCCGGGCTGGAACTGAGCCTTGCCCTTGTAGGGCACGATATAAGCAAAGCCCAGGTTGGGGTTGATGGGCAGGTCAAGGGCGGCGGCTTGAAGGGCGGCGGCGATGACGGTTTGAGGGTCGCATTCATTCAGCTTGCGGCTGGCGTAGACCAGCGTGGCCAGGCTGGCGATGAACATGCCGGCTTTGGCTGGACTACCCAGTGCGGTCTCAAACTGCTGCTGCACCGTGGCAGCTTGCAGCAGCGCGCGGATGCTGCCCGGCGCCGGCGTGACGCGCGCATCGGGACGGGACAGCGAGGTGTCCGGCGGACGAACGGCGGGTTGAGTGGTCATTTGTGTTTGCCTTTCTTGAGCATCTCCGGCGCCAGGTCGGCGGCGGTGATCGCGCGGTGCTTGGGCTGGAAGCCGTTGAGATTGACGGAGCGTTTCATGGGCTAGTTCCCGCCTGACTTGCTGTCGGCTCGGGGAAACGCCCACGAGCGATAACGCTCGCACGTCTCGGTCAGCACGTCACACTGTATGGCCATGGTTTTTAGGCCAGCGATGTAACCGGCGTACCAGTCGGGATGCAGGATGGTTCGCTGGTGGCTCAGCTTGCGGACGTTGTTCATGGTGCGAGCCAGCTCGGCGCGCACCGTAGGCATTTTTAGACTCTGGTTTGTGTGGCCCATTTCAGCGCTCCATCCAGTCAGCGACGGCGCCGGTCTCTTCGCCCCGGCCATAGATGCGGTCTTTCAAAATCTCAGCCAGCCACTCGTCGAAAGTGAAGACCTTGAAGCGGCAGGCCGCGTTGGCCTGCATCTCGCGGGTGTAGTGGCTGACCAGGTCCAAAACTAGCGCGCGCGGCAGAGAGACCACCAGGGCGCTGGCCGGTTGCAGCGCGGCCCAGTCGGGGCCGGCGGCGATGATGTGATTTCCTGTCGGGAGGGGTGGGTGTGTGGTCATGGCTGTGGCTCGTCGCTTGGCCAGGGGTAAACGAAGTCCAGCGCGCTCAGGAGTTCTGCCTCGATGTACGAGCCGTGTGAGCTCGCGTGCCAGGTCGCCTGGCCGCCGACGTGGCTGTAATTGCTGGAGATTGTCAGGCTGTCGCCGGCCCAGGAAACGCGGCCGTTGAGCCGGACGCGCCCGGCGCGGTCCGGTGTCCAGATAACCAGCTCGTATTCGTCGCCGTCCTGTTCGGCGCTGATTTGCTCCACGGGCACGCTCAGGTGATACTCGCGTGCCAGCCAGGTGACGGCCAGCTTGGCCGTCTCCGCTTCGCACCAGGCGCGCAGCTGGCGGGCCTGCTCGGCTTTCAACTCTGCCTCGCGGCGCGCGCGGTCGCGTTCGGCGCGGTAGTCGGCCACGGTCTGCGCAAGAGTCTTGGTGGTTAGGGGATTTGCCATGTTGTCACTGTCAGCCCTTTCTGTTACACTGTGGGGAGCCAGCAAGTCGCTGGTCAGCCCCCGCCGCGTCGGTTCCAGCCGCGCGGCTTTTTGTTATCCAGCCATCGCTTCGCTCAATTCCATCTCGGCCCGCGCGCCGCCGTAGTTCGTGGCGTCGGCGCTCGGCGTGTAGGCGATCCGGCGGCACTCCAGCTCGCGCCGGGCGTCGGCCAGCAGCCGCGTGATCTGCGCCGGGTCGCAGCCCTGCGCGTCCATCATCCGGCCCAGCAACATGAGCGTGCTGCTCATCCGGCGAGAGAGTATGTCCGTGGACATGATTACGCCTGGGCCGGCTGGGCGGCCTTGGCTGCTTTGGCGGCCTTCGCTTCGGCCCGACTCTTGGCGACGTAGTCGCGCAAGGCGCGCTTGACGATGGTGGTCTTGTCACGCTCTTCGCGGGCAATCGTCTCTTGGAGATCAGCGTCAAGTTCGGGCTCGATCCGGGCGAACAGGTTTACTGTGTCAGGCATTTCGTTATCCTCCGACTGTATCAGTATTGATACGTTATAGCAGGTTCCGTGTGTCATGTCAAGCGCCAGATTTCTATTGCTATACTGGGCTTGTCAATTAGAACAATTACCTGCTATGCTGTTTCCCTAGACCACTTGTGCTAGGGGAGCAGCCAATTGCGCGCCGACTCGTCCGGGCGTAAAATCCCATGGACCGGCCCGCGCTCCCGCCGCTCCCGCCGCCGGCGAACACTTGACCTAAGACGGCGGCGGGCGTAGACTGAGACAACTTCATCTTTTGTTTGCAGTGAGGCTGCATGACACCACAAGCAACGAAAGCCGGCCGCGAGAAATACAGCCTAACCGACTTCTTCGGCGTTGGCACCCAGCGCCAGCCGGCCAAGAGCCGCCTGCGCAAGATGATCGAGCGGGCGCTCTCGCCGGTCGCGCCCGGCACGTACAAGCGCGAGAAGCCTGGAAATCTGGTGCGCATTCAGCCGCGCACATTCCGCCGAGGCCGCATCCGCTGGGTGAAGGGCCAGATGCAGACCGGCCACATGCGCACTAAGACGCTTTCAAGCAAGGTGAGCGAATGACACAAACCGTCTTGCTCGCGCTCGGCTGGCAGTTACTCGGGTGGCTGCTGGTCGTGGCGGTCCTGGGTGTGGCAGTGCTGGGGGTGCTGTACGGCCCGACGTGGCTGAAGGCGCGGGTCAGCGCCGCGCAGTACGAGCACATCCGAACTATCGTCGGTGACATGGTCATCTGCGCCGAGCAGACGATGAAGCCCAACGAGCCGGATGCCAAGTTCGCCAAAGTGCGGATGCTGGCCGAAAGCTGGCTCGCTTCGATGGGCTGGGGCCTGCAAGCCGGCGTGCTCGACGCGCTGATAGAAGCGGCGGTGCATTACCTGCCGCCGACGCATCCGGCCCCAACCACTTCCACCACGCCGGCTGCATGAGATGGCCGGCACAGCAGAGCTGGGCACCCACAACGACGCCGAGAAACTCGTCGCCATGCTGGAGCGGCTGACGGCGGTCCAGTCCGATGTCAGCAAAATCTCCGACACGCTCGACAAGGTCAATGGCACCGTCACCGACATCCAGCTCTCCAACGTTTCCGCGCGCGAGCGCCTGGGGGCACTGGAGGTGCGCGTCGAGCACAACCGCACGGTGGCCGACGGGCACAACCTGGAGCTGGTGCGGCTCATCCGGGAAGAGCGCGAGGCGCGCGAGCAGAGCCTGCGGGCAGAACACGAAGAACGGGTGAAGGCGATGGCTGAACGCAAGCTGGCGCACGACGGCGACATCGGCGATCTGAAGGTGGACATCGAAGCTGTGAACCACAAGGTGGACACGCTGGCCGACAAGGTGGCCGACGCGGTGACGCTGGCGCGCGTGACGCTGTTCGTCATCGGCGCGGCGGCCGTGGCGGTCATCGGCGCGGCGGTGACCGGGCACATCAGCCTGGTGCTGCATCCCTGATGTCCGCGGACATACTTTCGCCAGGCGGGAGAAGTTGATGCCCCTGCGGCCATCCGCGCCCTGCCACATGCCAGGCTGCCCCGCGCGCGCTGTGCGCCGCGGCTACTGCGAGGCGCACGCACTCCAGGCCGAGACGCGCTACCTGGTGGCGCACCCCGACGGGCGCGCGAGCGCCGCGGCGCGCGGCTACGACCAGAAGTGGCGCCGTGTGCGGGCCGCGTTTCTCAAGGCGCACCCGCGCTGCATGTGGCCGGGCTGCGACGCTCTGGCCACCGACGTCGACCACATGCTGCCGAAGTCCCAGGGCGGCAGCGACTCCTGGTCGAACTTGCAGGCGCTGTGCCACCCGCATCACTCGATCAAGACCGATACGCAGGACGGCGGTTTCGGCAATCGGCGCTGGGCGCCAAAGGGAGAACTAGGCCATGACTGTTGAGCGCGATAGCCAGGAAGCGGACTATCTCGGCCTGTCGTCAGACACGAAGCCGACCACCGGCATCAATCCCGGCATCCAGTTTTACGAGACCGACACCGGCAAGACGTACATCTGGGACGGCGCCACGTGGGATCTGAAGTCCGGCGCCGGCGGCCTGCTGGGGACCGTCGGCGGCAGCATCGTCCGCGTTGACGCCGAAGTCACCCGCCCGGCCGACACTACCGCTTATGCGGCCGGCGATGTGATTGCCAATTCGACCAGTGCGCCGGCCCTGGGCGTGCTGGCCGGCGCGGCGCGCGTCAATGGTGGTTCCGGCTACATCGTCGGGCTGCGGATGACGACCAACCAGAAGAGCATCACCCCGCGCATCCGGGTGGTCTTCTACAACGCCAGCAACCCCAACCTGGAAGACGACAACGCCCCGGAAGTGACCAAGTACGCCGATACCGCCAAACGGGTGGGGAGCTGGGACCTGGCAGCCCTGGCGACCCCGGCTGACACGACCAACTCGGACACGTCGCAGGTGTCCGACTACACCATGCGCATCCCCTTCGTGGCAGCGGGCGGCTCAACCAGCCTGTATTTCAAGCTGGTGACTCTCGACGGCTTCACGCCCACCAGCAGCGAGAAGTTCACGCTGACCGTGAAGGTGGACCAGAACTAGCTATGAGCGGCTTGCGGTTTCCGCCTTCGAGGCGCGCCGCGGGGGCGCTGGGCGGGGCGGCGCTGCCCAAGTACCTTTTGTACGACGCCTTCACCGACACCCGCGCGGCGGGCGCGGTCAACGGCACGCCGTCCACGCCGCCGGCGGGCGTGCAGATCGTGGGGGCGGTGCCCAGCCGCGTCGTTGACACTGATCCAGGCCCGACGATGGTAGTTTCGGGCGGACAACTGTCATGGGTGTCAGCCATAGCCAAAATACACTCTAGTCTGTCCATCACTCGTTCGCCTGGAGTTGTATTGCTGGTTGATGTTCCCAGTTACGTTACCGAAGCTAGGCTGTCATTTGGCAATTCTTTGGTTAATCCCGTGGATACCATTTTGGTGTCAGGCGGCTCTGGCACCATTCAGCTCTACCTTAGCGGTAACTTTACGACCGGCTTCCCAAACATGGGAGGCACTTCTAATAATCGTCTGGCAATAGTAGCTCGCTCGTCTGGTGTTTACTTTTTTGTAAAAGGCAACAATTTTAGCAATTGGACGCTGATATATTCGCATTCTTCTGGCACCTATTCACCGTTGTATACCCAGTTATGGACCAATAACGCTGCTACTCCGGCGTACAAAAACTGGCGCGTGCCCGTCGCGCTCTTCACGAAGCTGCCGATGCTCTCTTACTCCGCCTGGGGCGCGGCGGATGGGGCGCTCGGCAACTCGGACGCCAGCGGCGCGGACGCTCAGACGCTTACCCCGCTGGCCTGGGCGGTGCAGAACGGCGCAATTTCGATTGCGAGCCACAAGGCCAGTATCACCGACACCGGCGGCGGGATGGCGATTGCCACTTTGCCCACCGCCAGCGCCGACGGATTTTTCCGCGTGCCGGTCACGCGCACGGGCGGCAACGGCGGGCTGGTGCTGCGCTATCAGGATGCCAATAACTACCTGTATGCCTATACCAATGGCACCAATGCCAAGCTCGATAAAGTCGTGGCCGGCTCGATCACCAACGTCATCAGCGGCGCGGTGACTTACGGCGCGCAGGATAACGTGGACGTGGACCTGTCGGGCACGGCGGCGCGTCTGTATTACAACGGAACGCTGGTGAACAGCGGCACGGTGCCCGCGTCCACTTACACCAATCACGGCCTCGGCGGCACGGACACATCCTGCCTGTTCGGGGCGGTGAGCATGTGGCCGAAGGGCACCGGCAACGAGTACGCTTGGTTGGACGGCGTATGAAGCTTCGCCTCGTCCTGACGCTCTTCTTCGTGTCGCTCGCGTTCGGCGCGCTATGGGACGCGCACGACACGCTGGCCGCGCCAGCGCATACCGAAACGAAAGGCGTCGCGCTCGATGACTGGTCGCACATGGCCGATTTGACCACATTGGGCGTGAGCGAGTATTACGGCTGGGGCTGGGATTGCGCGGGCGCGGCGCACTGCATTAACATGGACCGCAATTGGACGCTGCCGCTGCCGGCCTGTGACGCGACGGTGTTACTCGGCAACGAGCCGACCAACCCCGAGCCTGCCGGCCACCCGATTGACGCCGGTGTTGTCGCGAGCGTGACGGTCGCCATTGAGCAGCAGTGCCCACAGACGGCGCTCGTGGTTGCAAACATCAACACGTCCAACGAGCCGGGCGGCGCGGATGCCGTGGCGTGGCTGTCGGCCTATTACAGTGCCTACCAGACGCAGGCCGGCCACGCGCTCACCGAGACGGTCGGCCTGCATTGTTACGCCTACGACGCGCCAACCTGCGAGAGCGACGTGTCGGCGGCGCTGGCGCTCAATCCAGGGCTGCGGTATTGGATCACCGAAACGAACATCGTTGAGTTCTATCCAGACGCGGCCCAGCAATTCGCCGCGCTGCTGACGTGGTACGCGCTCCAGCCGCAGATTGACCGCGTGTATGCGTTCACCAATCGCGGGCCTGACAGCGCGTGGCTCAATCTGGTGGCCGACGACGGCACACTTACCCCCAGCGGGCAGGCGTTCCACGACTGGCCGGCGCAGAGCTGGCAGAGCTACATCCCGTTAGCAGAGCAGGGGTATCCATGAGACGCGCTGGCGCTGGTGGCCTACCGCGCCAGCCGGAGCGCGACGTGGTAGCGCGGGGCGGGCGGGGCAGGGGAGTAATGAGCGTGTCTGGCGGCGGCGTTATGGCGGATGCGTTATGGCGAGTGGGGGGGATCAAAAGTTGACGACCGGCGCTGAGACCGGGCACGGGCACATTTTTAGAAATTTTTTTCCCAACATTTGAAACTCGCTTAAGGCCATGCCAGCGCGCAAACCACAGTCCCTGAACCGCCGCCACGACACTCACGCCGAGCAAGAGACCCGCGCGAGCGCCGAGGCGGCGCTGCGGCCCGCGTCGGGCCTGCCGCAGTCGCCGCCGGCGCGCCTCGACGGCCACGCGGTGGCTCGGGCGGCCTGGCGCCGGCTCATGCGCGTGTATGGTGATCTGGAAGCGGTGCTCGTCACCCGGCTGGACCTGGACCTGCTGGCCGACTACTGCCTGATGCTGGAGCAGGCGGGCGAGCTGGACACGATGCGGCGCACCGCTTACGCGCTGTGGCTGGAGCTGGCCGGCAAACATGACGAGCTGGCCAAGGCGGGAGCGCGCGACGAGGCCGTGTCGCTCGCCGTGAGCGTGGTGGGCGCCTTCGACGCGGTGGTGAAGCTCGACGGGCGCGTGGACCGCAAGCGCGCGCTGCTGCACCAGTACCGCCAGTCGCTCTATCTGACGCCGCGCACGCGCGCCGGCGTGGCGCCGGCCGGCAAGAAGGAGCCGGAGCCGATGGACGAGATGGAGCGCATGCTCAGCGGGGTGGACCTGGGGCCTGATGATCGATGAGCAGCGCGCCGCGCGGGCCGTGCGGTTCTTCGAGAACCTGCGCCACACCAAGGGCCGCTTCTTCGGCCAGCCGTTCAGGCTGCTGGGCTGGCAGGCGCCCATCATTCACGACGTCTACGGCACCGTCAGGGCCGACGGCTACCGCCAGTACAAGTTCATCTGGGTCGAGGTGCCCAAGAAAAACGGCAAGAGCGAGCTGGTGGCCGGCACGGCGCTCTATCACACCTTCGCCGACGGCGAGCGCAACGGCGAAGTGTACGGCTGCGCGGCCGAAAAGGGCCAGGCGGCCATCGTTTTCGACGTCGCGGTGGACATGATCGACCAGTCGCCGGCGCTGAAGAAGCGCACCAAGCTCACTTTGAGCCAAAAGACCATCACCGACAGGATCTCGGGCACGTTTTACCGCGTGGTGAGCGCGGAGGCCTACTCGAAACACGGCCTCAACCCGTCGGCGGTCATTTTCGACGAGATTCACGCCCAGCCCAACCGCGGTTTGTGGGACGTGATGACCTTCGGGGCTGGCGACGCGCGCACGCAGCCGATCTGGTGGCTGATTACCACCGCCGGCGACGACCCGGACCGCGTCTCCATCGGCTGGGAGCAGCACGAGTATGCCGCGCGCATCCTGGCCGGCGACATCGTCGACCCGACCTGGTACCCGGTGATCTATAGTTACGACGGCGACGACATTTACAACCCGGAGAGCTGGCGCGCGGCCAACCCGTCGTTGGGCGAGACGATCACGCTCGAGTCGGTGGCGGAAGCGGCCGCCAAGGCGAAGGTCAAGCCGGCCGACGAGCGGCTGTTCCGCTGGCTGCGGCTCAACCAGTGGATCACGACCAAGCTCACCACCTGGCTGCCGCTGGATTTGTTCGACCAGGCCGAGGGGCGCTGGGAGCGGGCGGACCTACTGGGCAAGCAGTGCTTTATGGGGCTGGACCTGTCCACCACCACCGACCTGTCCGGGCTGTGCCTGATTTTTCCGCCGCAAGAGGGGCAGGCCGACTGGCGCGTGATCTGGGAGGCGTGGATCCCGAAGATCAACATGGCGGCGCGCATCGCCAAGGATCACGTGCCTTATGACGCGTGGGCCGCGCACGGCTGGGTGACGCCCACCGAGGGCGACTGGATCGACTACGACGTGATCGAGGCGCGCATCCTGGAGTTGGCCGGATTGTTCCAGGTCCAGGAAGTGGCCTATGACCCGGCCTTCGCGGTCATGCTGATCCAGCACCTGATGAAGGCCGGGCTGGAGTGCGTGCCGATCAAGCAGCACTACGACGTGCTGACCGACCCGATGAACGAGATCGGGGTGAAGCTCGGCAATGGCCGCATGACGCACGAGCGCAACGCGACTGCGCGCTGGTGCTTCGGCAACACGAGCGTGGCCAAGAACGGCAACGGCCAGATCAAGTACGTCAAGGAGACGCGCGGCCGCGGCGTGGTGCAGACCAAGCGCATCGACCTGCTGGCGGCCTGGGTGATCGGCATGGTGCGCGCGCTGGTGAAAGCGGGCAGCGAGAGTGAGAGCGTCTACGAAACGCGCGGGTTCCTGGAGGTCTAAGCTGCCGCCGCTGGCCTCGCCGGTGGTGCCGTTCGCGGCCGGGCTGCTGCTGCTGAGCCTGGGCGCCTTTTGGGCCTGGCCGCCGGCCGGGCTGATCGCGCCGGGGCTGGTGCTGCTGTTCGTGGCCCTGGCCGGGAGCAAGGTGGAAGCGTGAGCTACTGGACGCAGCTGTTCGCAAATACCAACACGCCGCAGCCCTGGCCGGCCTTTTTCTCGCCCTACGGCCTGCCAGCCTCGGTGGCTGGCGGGGAGGCGGCTTTCTCGGGCGTGATGGTCAGCCCGGACACCGCCCTGCGGCTGTCCACCGTGTTCGCCTGCGTGCGGCTGCTGTCGGAGACGATCGCGTCCTTGCCGCTGGCGGTCTACCAGAAGGCCAGCGACGGCTCGCGGCAAGAGGCGCCCAATCACCCGCTCTACGACCTGCTGCACGACCAGCCCAACCCGCGCCAGACGTCGGTGGAGTTCCGGCAGATGATGATGAGCCACCTGCTGCTGCGCGGCAACGCCTACGGCCAGATCAAGGCCGGCGCGCGCGGGCCGGTGGACCAGCTCGAGCCGCTCTACCCGGACATCGTGCTACCCGAGCTTCTGCCCGACGGCAGCCTGCGCTACCGGGTCAACGGCGCGGCCACGCTCAACGACGACCAGATGCTGCACCTGAAGGGCATGAGCTTCGACGGCCGGGTGGGCGTCTCGCCGATCACCTACATGCGCGAGACCATCGGGCTGGGGCTGGCGGCCGAGCGCTACGCCTCGCGCTTTTTCGGCAACGGCGCGGTGACGCAGGGCCTCCTCAAGCGCCCGGCGGACAAAAAGGCGCTTTCGGACGTGGCGTTCAAGCGGCTGCAAGACCAGTTCGACGCGGCCCACACGGGCCCCAACCAGCACAAGACCGTGATCCTGGAGGAGGGCACCGAGTACCAGGCCATCTCGCTGACCAACGAGCAGAGCCAGTTCATCGAGAGCCGCGAGTTCTCGGCCGAGGACATTGCCGGGCGCTGGTTCGGCGTGCCGCCGCACATGGTCGGGCTGACCAGCAAGGCCACCAGCTGGGGCACGGGCATCGAGCAGATGGGCATCGGCTTCGTGGTCTACACGCTGCTGCCCTGGCTGACGCGCTGGGAGCAGGCCATCACCCGCGACCTGATCCTGAACCCGCGCCAGTATTTCGTGGCGCACGACGTCTCGGGGCTGCTGCGCGGCGACATTGCCGCGCGTGGCGCGTGGTACCAGATCGGGCGCAACATCGGCGTGCTGTCGGCCAACGACATCCGCCGCCAGGAAAACCTGAACCCGCGCCCGGACCCGGACGGCGATGCCTACTGGCAGCCGCTCAACATGGAATCGGTCGGCGCGCCCGGGCAGACGCGCCCCAGCGTGCCGCCCCAGCCGGCCCAGCCGCCGGCAGCGCCTGGCCGGCCGTCGGCGTTTGCGCAGGACGCCGCGGCGCGCACGGCCCGGCGTGAGGCCGCCGAGCTGGGCAAGCGCGTCAAGCGCGGCGCCGACTGGGCCCAGGCGGTGGACGATTTTTACGCGGAGTGGCCGGGCACCGTGGCCGAGCTGATGCACTGTGATCTGCCGAGCGCGCAGACCTACGCCGACTACCAGCGGCGGGCCTGCCAGACGCTGGGGCCGGACTATCTGGCCAGCCTGGAGCAAAAGGGCCTGGAAGCCTTGCTGGCGATGACGCAGGAGGTGGCATGACCGATTACGCGTACATCATGGGACGCCGGCACTCATTCTTCCGCGGGCGCTATTACAACACCTTCGAATGGCAGGGCAAGGCGCATTGGCCGGTGCTGATTTCGTATTCGGTGTTTGACCCGGCCGACCTGAGCCAACTCCCCTGGCCGCTGCGCAAGGTCGAGGATTGCCCCCCGCTCGACGCGGCGATCTATGTGCGCACCGACGTGGCCGGCGGCTGGTGGGCGCGCCTAGTGGTGGCGCGCAAGTTGTTGGGCCAGCGCTGGATGTGGTTTTACGTGCGGCTCATCATGACGGCGATGGTTTGGGAGTGCGCTTATGTGCCGACGGGCACTGCGCCGTCCTGGCGTGATCTGAAGTGGCCCTGGAGCAAACGACTATGAGAGGCAGCTACATTTCGCAATTCATCTTTTCGACGCCCTGGGCGATCCTGCCGGACAAGTTCGCGGAAATCCTGGCGGTGGCCGAGCGCCACGCCGCCGGCCTCGAGATCAGCGCCGCGGAGCTGGCCGAGATCAAGGCCATGGCGCGGCCGGCGACCCCGGCCCGCGGCGCGGTGGCGGTGGTGCCCGTGCTGGGGACGATCATCCCGCGCGGGGACGCCATCGCCGAGAGCAGCGGCGCGACCTCGACGACCCGCCTGGCGGCCCTGTTCCAGCAGGCCCTGGCCGACCCCGGCGTGAGCGCGATCGTGCTGGACGTGAACTCGCCGGGCGGCTCGGCGGCCGGGGTGGACGAGCTGGCGCAGCTCATCTACCAGTCGCGCGGCGTCAAGCCGATCGTGGCGGTGGCCAACCACCTGGCGGCCTCGGCCGCCTATTGGATCGCCAGCGCCGCCGACGAGCTGGTGGTCTCGCCGAGCGCGCAGGTGGGCTCCATCGGGGTGTTCGCCGCCCACCAGGACAACAGCGTCGCGCTGGAGAAGGCCGGCGTCCGGGTGACGCTGGTTTCGGCCGGCAAGTACAAGACCGAGGGCAACCCCTTCGAGCCCCTGTCGGCGGAGGCGCAGGCCTACGCCCAGGAGCAGGTCAACAGCATGTACGGGCTGTTCGTCCAGGCCGTGGCGCGCGGGCGCGGAGTGAGCGCGGCCGACGTGCAGGGCGGCTTCGGCCAGGGGCGCCTGGTGGGCGCCCAGCAGGCCGTGGCCCTGGGCATGGCCGACCGGGTGGACACGATGGACGGCACCCTGGCGCGCCTGGCGCGCGGGGGACCGGCCGGGGGGCTGGCCGCCAGCCTGGGCGAAAGCATGTCCGCGGACATGACCGCGGGGCCTATCGCCCCGCACAAGTCGCCGGGCATCGCCCCGCGCGACGCGGCCTGGGACGGCCCGGCCGAGGTGGCCGCGGCCGAGGTGGGCGAGCTGCCCAAGATGTGCGCCTGGGTGGACGAGGGCGTCAAGCCGCCGACCAAGGGCGCCTACAAGCTGCCGCACCACCGCCACGGGGACCACTTCCTGGTGGCGGCCGGGCTGCATGGCTGCGCCGGGCGCCTGAACCAGACCGACGTGCCGGCCGGGGATATGGCGGGCATCCGCAGACACCTGGAGGGCCACTATCACGAGCTGGGCGACAAGGCGCCCTGGGAGGCCAGCGGCGACACCGAGCTGCGCCGCCGCCGGCTGCGGCTGGCTGGCAAGGACACACCGGCGCCTTAGCGCCGTGGCAGGACTGTTCCGTCGAACAGGCGACCGACTTTTACTTTTTAGCGATGATCTTACGGAGAGCGAGATGAAACTCGAAAGCAAGCAATATCAGGCGCTGCTCCAGGAGCGGGCCGACCTGGTGGCGGAAGGCAAGAAGATGTTTGAGCTGGCCGAGGCCGAGGCGCGCGCGCTGTCGGCCGACGAGATCAAGCGCGACGACGCCATCAACGCCCGGCTGGAAGCGCTGGGCCCGGAGCTCGCGCGCCACGAAAAGCGCCGGGCGCGCGAGCTGGCCATGCCGGCGGTCAACCAGCTGCCGCGCGGCGACAGCGAAGCCAACGCCTTCGCCCACTTCTTCCGCACCGGCGACCCGTCCGGGCTGCCGGCGAGCATGCGCTTCGAAGACCAGGGCGCGCGCGGCATCGTGGTGACGCTGCCGAGCACCACCGAAATGCAGGCGGCGGTGGTGGACTCGACCATGAACATCACCACGGCCGCCGACGGCGCCAACATCGTCCCGACGACCCTGGTGGCGCGGGTGGCCACCCGCAAGAACGAGATCATGCTGGCCGGCAAACTGGGGCTGGTCAACGTGCCCGGCATCGGCACCACCGTCAACTACCCGGTGGAGGGCGCCGACCCGGAGGCCTTTGGCACGACCGGCGAGCAAAGCGACGCGCACGACGTCGGCTACCAGCGCGACTCGGGCGTGACGAACCTGAAGGCCTTCACCTTGGTCAAGAAGACCCGCAAGGTCGAGCTGACCGAGGAGCTGCTGACCGACACGCCCGTCAACCTGAACGCCTACATCGCCGACCGCATCGGCCGGCAGATGGCGCTGACCCACAACACCCTGCTCATCACCGAGGTGGGCACCAACGGCACCAAGCTGGCGACCTACGCCTCGGCCTCGGCCATCGCCGCCGGCGAGCTGGAGAAGGTGCTGGGCAACGACGCCCTGGGTTACTACCTGACCGACGGCGGCAGTCCGGCCTGGGTGATGCGCCCCAGCACGCACTGGGCCATCCAGGCGCTGACCGGCAACTTCCGCCTGTACGCCGGGCAGGGCGCCGGCGGCCCGAGCCCGCGCCAGCCGCTGCTGGGCTACGACGTGGCCTACTCGCAGGCCCCGGCGGCCACGGCCGCCAGCGCCAAGGACGTGTACTTCGGCGCCTGGGACCAGGTGGGCTACCGCGAGGACCCGCAGCTGCGCTTCATCATGGACCCGTATAGCGTCGATGGCCTGGTGATCCTGAAGTATTCCTTCCGGGCCGTGTACGGCGTGTTGCAGGCGGCGGCCATCGGCTACGCCCAGCACCCGAGCGCCTAAGGGACCGCTGATATGCGCGTTCTGACCGTCACGCCCACGGTGAAGCTGGGAATGGACACGCTGCACGCGCTCTACGGGCAGACTTACGCCGGCCCGAACGATCACATGCAGACGTTCGACAACCCCGAGCGGGTGGCGGGCCAGAACATCATCTACAACTATCGCAAGCTGCAAGCCGTGTTCCTGTCCGGCGGCTATGACGCGCTGTGGGTGGTGGAGGACGATGTGCTGCCGCCGCCCACAGCGCTCGAGCAGCTGCTGGCGGTGGGGGCGGACATCGCGTACGGCGTGTACTGTTTCCGGCGCGGCATCCCGGTCATCAACATCATGCACCCGCGCACGCGCGATCCGATGGCCGGGCAGGGGGCGGCCTGGGCCCGGCTGGTGGAGCAGGGGGCGATCGTGGACTGCAACGGGCTGGGGCTGGGCTGCACGCTCATCCAGCGGCACGTGCTGGAGCGCTTCCCGTTTCGCACCGAGACCGGCGGCGGCGACGTGGACACCTGCCTGGCCAACGACGCCGCCGCCGCCGGCCTGACGCAGAAGGCGCACCTGGGCGTGCTGTGCGGGCATCGCGACTCGCTCACCAGCGTCCTGTGGCCGACGACCCGCCGGCCGTACTGGGAGCGGCGCGGGCCGAAGACGCCGCGCACCCAGCGGGTGCGCATCCTGCGCCCGGTGGCGCTGTTCGAGGAGGCCTACGGCCAGCGCATCGGCTATCCGGGCGACGAGCTGGTGGTCGAGCAGGAGCTGGCCCAATCGCTGGCGCCGGTGGGGGTGCTGGAGATCATGCCGTGAACGTCTGGACGTTCTGCCTGCTGCACAACGAGGCGCCGCTCCTGCCGTACTTCCTGCGGCACTACGCGCCGCTGAGCGAGCGGGTAATCCTGTACGACGACCACTCCAGCGACGGCGGGCCGAGCCTGGCGCAGGCCTACGCCAACGTCACGGTGCGGCCGTATCCGGGCGGCGGCCTGGACGATCTGGCCTTCGTCGAGTTCGCCGGGCAGGCTTACCGCGAAGCGCGCGGCCAGGCCGACTGGATCATCTGGGTGGACGCCGACGAGTTCGTCTACCACCCGGCGCTGCGCTCGGTGCTGGCGGGCTACACGTTCCAGGGCTTCACGCTGGCGCGCACGCTGGGCTATGCCATGTGGGCCGAGCGCTTCCCGAGCGGCGCCGGCCAGATTTACGACGAGATCAAGAGCGGGGTGGTAGACCCGCACTACGCCAAGCCGGTGATTCTCAACCCGGCCGTGGACATCGCCTGGCACGCCGGCAAGCACGGCCTGCTGAGCGGGGCCGAGACCGTCCGCGAGAGCCCGGCCGAGATCAAGCTGCTGCACTACCGGCACCTGGGGCAGGCGTACTACGACGGCCGCAACGCGCGCAACTACGGGCGCATGAGCGCCGCGAATATCGCGCGCGGCCACGGCTTCCAGACCTACCCGCAGAACCAGGCCGAGAATGGCTGGGGCGGGCAGCTGAAACACTTCGCCAACCCGGAGCAGGTGCTATGACCGGCGCCAAAGACGACGTCGTGCGCCGGCTGCACCAGGGCCTGGACCCGTTCAACGACTTCGAGCCGTTCGGCTGGACTGACCTGACGGACGAGTGGGACAGCCACCATCCCTACTTCGATCAGGCGGTGGACGAGCTGCGCCCGCGCGTGATCGTCGAGGTGGGCAGCTTCCTGGGCGCCAGCTCGCGCCACTTCGCGGCGCGCCTGAGCGCGGGCGGCACGGACGGCGTGGTGGTGTGCGTGGATACCTGGCTGGCCGAGCAGGTGCTGTGGGATAACCCGCAGTGGCGCCCGCACCTGCGCCTGGCCAATGGCCGGCCGCAGGTCTACAACGTCTGGATGGCCAATGCCATCGCGGCCGGGCTCGAGGGGTATCTGTGCCCGCTTTCGATGGACTCGGCCAGCGGCGCGCGCTACCTGGCCGCCCACGGGGTGCGGGCCGAGCTGGTCTACATCGACGGCAGCCACGCCGCCGGCGACGTGCGGCGCGACCTGGAGCTGTACTGGGCGCTGGTGCTGGCGCCGGGCGGGATCATGCTGGTGGACGACGTGAGCATGCCGGAGGTCGCGGCCGACCTGGCCGCTTTCGCGCAGAGCCGCCGGCTGGCGGTGGAGACGGGCGGCATCAAGGCGCGGCTGCGAAAGGCGCATCCATGACGGCCAAGGGCTACTGCGAAAACACCGACGTGCAAGCCTTCCTGGGCCTGACGTTCAGCAGCGCGGCGCTGGCCTACGCCGCCTCGCGCATCGAGTCGGCCGAGAACCGGATCGACAACTACACCCACCGCGGCTGGCTGGTGGGGCCGCAGACGGACGAGCGCCACGAGCGGCTGGGGTACTGGAACGGCCACCTGTGGCTGCGCTACGCGCCGCTGGCCTCGGTGGAGACGATCACCGGCCGCAGCTATCTGGGCGGCGACGAGACCACCCTGGTGGCGGGCAGCGATTACGAGGTGGTGGACCTGGCGCAGGGGCTGGTGGACCTGGTGCTGCCCTGGAGCTGGGAGCGGCTGCTGGTGAGCTACACGCCGGTGGACACGGTCCCGACCGACATCCGCGACGCGGCGGCCGAGCTGGTGGCCTGGTGGATGCAGCCGAGCCTGCGGCCGGACACCTACGGGCTGTTCAGCATGAGCCTGCCCGACCTGACCATGCGCTTCGCCTTCCACGACACGGACGCGCTGCCGCCGGGCGTGAGCGACAAGCTCGACCCGTACGTGTTTCCGGCGGTGGGGGCGCAGATCTAAATGGTCGGGTTCATCGACACGGCCACGGTCTACACGCCCGGCGCGGACGGGCAATACACGGTGCTGGCCCAGACGCTGGCCAGCGCCCGGCTGGTGGTGACGCCCGTCTCGCTGCCGATCGGCGCGGGGCGGGTGGAGCTGGAGGCGGTGCCGCGGCTGCTGTGGACGGACGCCTACGAGATGCCCGGCAACGCCCAGGTGGCCGTGAGCGGGCACCGCTACAACGTCAAGGCCGGCACGTACCGCGCGGTGCGCGGGCCGAGCGGGACGCTGCTCTACCGGCGCTGCGACGTGATGGAGGTGAGCTGATGGGGATCACCGTGGTGGGGATTGACCCGCTGCGCAACGAGCTGGCCAAGCTGGACCGCATGAGCCGGGCGGCCGGCGGCTACACCGCCTATGTCAGCACGCGCCTGCCCTACGGCTGGGGCATGGAGTACGGCCGGCACCAGCAGAGCGGCAAGCTGGCCCGGCGCGCCGGCGGGGCGCACTACTTCCAGCGCGCGGTCGAGCAGGTCCAGGCGGGTATGTCCGCGGACATCGCCCAGGGGCTGGAGGTCACCGGCGCGCCGGGGCCGTGGATCGTGCGCCGGCTGGGCAAGTGGGTCCGGCGGCTGGCGCGGGCCTACGCGCCGGTGGGCGCCGACGCCCACGCCGGGCGGCTGAGCCACTCGATCCGTTTCGACGTGGGGCGCTGATGGCACTCGGAAACGACACCCTGATGCAGTCGCTGGCCAGCTACGTCCTGGCGCTGCGCGGCTCGGGCGGCGAGAAGCTGTTCAGCGCGCAGCTGGGCATGCCGGCCAGCCTGAGCGCCCAGGTGATGTGCTACATCATGGGCGCCAGCCGCCAGGCCAGCCGCGACACGTTTCGCTCGCTGCTGCGGGCGCCGCGCTTCAACGTGACCTTCGCCTACCGGCTGGACGGCAGCGAGACGAGCGCCGAGCAAACCCTGACCCGCCTGGCGGACGCCTTCGAGCTGGCCCAGCGCCAGGACGTGACCCTGGGCGGGCTGTGCCTGCACAGCGAGCTGGACTTCGCGCTGGCGGACGCGCCGGAATATCAGACCTGGTCGGGCAAGGAGGCGCGCGAATACCCGATCCTGGTCACCCTGCAAGTGCACACCGACTTGAGCTAAGGAGCAACCAATGACGAGCGCAACCCCGATTTCGTTTTACAACAGCAAGATCGAGTACTCGACCGACGGCGTGAGCTGGAACGACATGTCGGGCTACTCCAACTCCCTGGCCGTCTCGGGCGGCGACCGCGCCATCGGGTCGTTTTTCGACTACAGCGACGACGTGCCCAAGCTGACCGCCGGCAAGCGGGCCAGCCTGGACGTGGCGCTGAAGATCGCCTTCACCCGCGCCGCGGCCGACGTCGGCGACGCCTTCGAGACCGCCTACGAGGCTGGCTCGGCGATGTACGTGCGCTGGACGCCGGGGCTGTTCGCCAGCGGCCAGAAGCAGTTCGCCAGCGGCGCGGGCCTCATCAAGTCGTTCAGCTATCCCTTCGGGGACGCCGACAAGGGCGACCCGGTGGTGATGAGCACCACCGTGACCGTGCCGTCCATCACCAAGGGCACCAGCTAATGCCCGAGTTCACGCACGCGGCGCTGGGGCTGGCCCTGGCGCTCAAGGACGATCTGCGCCAGGGCGACCTGGAGCGCTGGGCGGCGGCGATCCGCGAGTTCGAGCCCAAGGGGCCGGCCACCAGCAACCGCGAGTACTACGGGGCGCAGCTGCGCGGGGCGCTGAAGGCCGGCGTGGCCACGGCCGGTGTGCCGGGCACACCGGCGCTGCAACCCCTGGACGTGGGCGCGCTCGACCCGCGCTGGGTGAACTGGTTCGGGGCGAAGCTGGCGGCGGCCTACCGGGAGTACGACGCGATCCCCCCGGA
>Ga0335069_10001470_pt1 | contig 38092 bp, 25 predicted proteins | sample Lox_Sample_11_FD_206714 | JGI IMG/M metagenome (GOLD analysis project Ga0335069, IMG submission 206714) | Soil microbial communities from Loxahatchee National Wildlife Refuge, Florida, United States - Lox_Sample_1.1 | ecosystem: Environmental > Terrestrial > Soil > Wetlands | place: USA...
ATACGGGCAAGGACTTCTGGGCACTAAGGGATATAAGAAAGAACGGCAGGAATTCGAAATTCGCCGACTGGTACAACATCACCAGCTTTGACGATCCGTCAACACCCCAGGATGAATTTTCATACGAAGGGTGGGGCGGAAGGAATCCTTACATGCCGGTTTTCAAAAAAGATATTGTCCCGCCTGACGACAAAGAGATGCCGTTTGAAGGTAACTTTCATTCTGAGTCTCTTAAGAAATATATATTCAATATCACAAAGCGGTGGCTCGACCCGAATAATGACGGGAACCCGGCCGACGGGATAGACGGATTCAGGCTCGATGTCGCCGGTGAAATACCCATGGGCTTCTGGCGCGAATACCGGAAAGTTGTAAGATCGGTTAACCCTCAGGCTTACCTGGTGGGTGAGATATGGTGGCTACACTGGCCGGATAAGCTTCTCGATCCGGCCCAGTTCATGGGAACACAGTTCGATGCGATAATGAATTACAGGTGGTACAGGATCGCGAGGGGATTCTTCGGACAGGCCGAGCCCATCCTGAACGCGACAGGATTCGTGAAAGGCATCGGGATGATCAACAAGGGGATCGGTACGGATAATATCGAGGCAATGATGGATGTTGTGGGAACCCATGACTCACCGAGGCTTTCAACTTCACTTTACAACAAATCGATGGATAAGTTCAATGCGACACCTGCGGCCGATTCAAATTATAAAATAAACAGGCCAGACAGGAGGACCATTGAAGAGCAGAAGCTACTGCTCGTTCACCAGTACACGTTCCCGGGGGCACCTCATATATGGAACGGGGACGAGGTTGGAATGTGGGGCGCCGATGATCCTGACTGCCGGAAACCAATTGTCTGGGCCGATATCAAATATGAAGATGAGAAAGCAAATTTCAACCCGCATAAAACAAGGCCCGTCGACAGAGTCTTTCCCGACACGGCCCTTCTGAGATTTTACAAATTGCTCACAAAGCTGAGAAGGGAGAATGAGACCCTGGCAACCGGTGACCTGAAATTCCTTCTTGCCGACGATGCATCAATGGTACTTGCTTACAGCAGAAACAGCGGTTCGGACGAAATAGTATGCGTGTTCAACAGGTCTGACAGGAATCAGAAGGTAACTGTTCCCGGTGTCGGTGCAAAAGAATATGCAGAGATTTTCCCGGGTAATGGAAAGTTATATACCTCAGGGCCATCCGGTGTTGAGTTGACCCTTGGTCCCCTTCAGGCCCTTGTTCTGAAAAAAAGATAGGGAAGGGGATCAGTTTCTGATGATCCTTATTACTTCGGAATGTTTGCCGGCATTTATGCGGGCAAAGTAAACTCCGTTACCTGCTTTTTCCCCGGTGGTCGTCGTACCGTCCCATCTGAATACATCATCACCGGAGGTCAGGCTTCCCTTTACCTGGCTGATCATTCTTCCTGAAATATCAAAAATTGATATCGTGAGATCAGAAGGTTGTATGCCTTTAATGCTGAAATATACACTCTCCGAAGAAGGATTAGGATAGGCAACAGTGAAACTTCCCGACAGAGCCCTTGTCTCTTCAAGACCCACCAGCCCCTCCGGTGGTGTCAGCTTTACGGAAGTGTACAGCCTGTATTCACCTGCCTGGAGCCCGATCTGGTCGTTAACTCCTGTTACCGTGATTGAATCACCGGTGAAGTATTCATACCATTTGCCGGTTTTCTGGAAGGATGGTGTTATTGAGGCAGCGGTAATATCAAAGTTCCCCAGGATGTTCACATCAATGTTTGCCGAAGTAAGCTGGATGCTTTTCTGCATTCCATTCAGGGAGTAATTATAGCTTGAAGAGCTGAATACATCCTGTGTCTTTCTCAGGTTGTTCAGGGCCTTGTAAATCAGGAAAAGCCTGTAGCGTGCCGCCGAAGAATAATACGACCATCTTATCGGTTTTTCACCCACCCTGCCGTTGTAATTTATTGATATATCGTACCCCAGCTCCCCGAACTGCCAGATCATTTTAGGTCCGGGTATCGTGAGGAAAAATACCGTGCACAGTTCCATTCTTTTTAGTGCCGTGGCCAGCAGTCTTGTGCTGTACGACGGACTGGTTTTGCCGTTGTTGACGGTCGAGAACATCAGCCGCTCCTCGTCGTGGCTTTCCATGTAGGTTACCAGGTACGGGTTGGTCCAGCCTCTTGCCAGCGATGTTCCCCACGAAAGATCTGAAGTGAATCCTTCTGCTGCCTGTGTATATGAGCCGTTAAGGTTTCCCCAGGGCATCATGCCATAATCCGATAGCTCTTTTTCTTCAGTGTTGGCGGTAAAATGCTCGAGAATAACGTAAGCGTTTGGGTTAACCGACCATATCTTGTCGGCCATGCGTTTAAGAATCGCAATTCTTGATGCATCGTAAGCATATCCATCGCCGGGAGTATTCGTGAAGCCCTTTGAAAAGTCGAACCTGAATCCGTCGATGTGGTAATCGGTCAGCCAGTGGGATGTGATCCTGTCGACAAGCTTCTGGGTTTCGGGTGCCGCATGGTTAAAATCGGCTCCCCAGTAATACGAGGTATTCGGGGAAATGGAGTTGAACCATGGATTTGGCAGCTTCATCACGATCTGGTCGGTTGCATAATGATCGAGGTAAAGTTGAACCAGTGGTGATGTACCGAAGATATGATTCAGGACCATGTCCATAATAACGGCTATGCCCCTGCTGTGACAGCTGTCGACAAATGCCCTTAGCATATTTCTTGTCCCGTAATATTTATCCGGGGCAAATTGAAAGGAGATGTTGTATCCCCAGCTGCTGTTCCCTTCGAATTCCGTGATGGGCATGAGTTCGACAGCATTCACTCCGAGGCGCTTGAGGTAATTCAGTGTATCGGTAAGCGTTTTATAGCTGTGGGTGGCAACAAAATCACGTACCAGCAACTCGTAAATGACAAGTTTGTTCCTGGCCGGGGCCTGGAATGACGTATTCTTCCAGTTATATGGCTGCTGGTTTGTCTGTAAAACTGAGACGATCCCGGTTGTGGTATCGGCCGGGTATGAGATCAGCCCGGGATAAGTCGCTGCCGTAATATACTTGTCATTATCCGGGTCAAGAATTTTTTCACAGTAAGGATCCGCGATAAGAGTCGAATCGACCAGGAACTGGTACCTGTATTCCTTTCCAATTGTGAGGCCCGACAGCGATATCCAGTATCTCGATCCGTCGGGAGTGACCTTCATGTACCCGCTGCTGTCGGCGCGCCAGCCGTTGAAATCGCCAAGGACGAAAGCATACTGCTTATACGGGGCCACAAGCACCAGTGTGGCACTCACGGGGCTGGTGTAGTTTATGCCGTCGTTGATCCCGTCGGGAAGGGCTTGTACTGTCACCGGGGGCCTGACATAAACGAAAAATGAATCTGAAGCCGAATCAGGTATCTTCCATGCAACCGTCTTTATCCAGTACCCGCCGTACTGGTTTGCTTTGAAGGCATAGTTGACAGAATCGGCGGTGGAGCCGGATCTGATGTATTTATTGTTGACATACAATGTTACTGAGTCGTTGAATGATGCAGCTGAGCTGACGCTGATCGTGCTGTTAAGCTCTGCAACGAGCGCTTTCTTGCCAGGCTGGATGATATATGCGCGAAGACCAGGCTGGAAAACCGTGAGGAATATATCGGGCTTTGACTGTTTGGTACCATCTGCGCTTCTGAAAACAAGATCGATCTGGGTAACGGTATCCGTTGCCGCGAGGGAATAGTAGGTAGCGATATCAGGTGTTATGTCGAGCTCGTAAAGATGGGTGTCTTTTTGTGTAAGCTTGGGCTGTGTGCTATTGTTTCCCCACGATCCTTTCACATTGTACCATGTGGTTCCGCCTTTCAGGGTGACACCCGTATGGACATACAGGTCACCCGAATAATCCTTCAACCCGCCTTTATTATTATCCTGGTGTGTATCGTAATAGATCCTGATGACCTTTCCTGGAGTAACGATCATGGGGGAAGTCGTCAGTGCCTGGCCATTAAGGACCGAACAGACTGAGGCTGCAAGGAGCAATGCTGATAATAATTTCTTCATTCCGGGTACGATTATATATTTTATACGCCTCAACAGTCAAATAATCCAGCAATTGTAAAAGCAATTTTCAGAGACAATTTGATAAAAATATTCCTGAAATTTTCCACGAGATTCAGAATTTATAAGGAACAGACATATATTGAATTCCTTTAATTACTTCACTCTGGTAATCGAACAGCGTATAGCACCTGAAGAAAGCGTTTTTTGTCCACGGGTCAGTGATCCAGGCCGGTTCCCAGTAGAAAACACCTTTTCCTCCGCCATCAAATATTTTCTGTGTCAGATCGTGCAGGTATTTCAGCTGACCGTCAATTGAGGCAGGATAACCCGGAGCGAGCTGGGATGCATTAAGAATTTTGGTCTGTCCATCCTCAGAAACTGCGGTCCAGGGGTACGATGTCTCCATAATGACGACATCTTTCCCATATTTGGATTTCAGCATGGAGATATAGCTGTTTATTTCAACCACGGCCACATTTGACCAAAGATTATAATACGATATACCAATAATGTCGTAATCAGTAAGTCCTTTTGCAGCCAGTCCGTTAAACCAGCTGTCGGCATTTTCGGGCTGGGCAATATGGATAATTATTTTGGGCTTTACTGAATTTGAATTCCCTGCGTCCCTTACTGCTTTTATTGCTGAATTAAGGAGAGCTATCATATTCGATTCATTACCGTTCCATCTTGCACCCTGGGGTAAAAGAAATCCGGGATTAATCTCATTGCCAACCTGGACAAATTCCGGCATTAAACCGGATTGCCCGAGGCTGAAGAGAGTTTTATAAGTGTAATTGTACAGGCTGTCCTTTAATACCGATAACCTAGTAATTGTATCCCAGGCGGCCGGTTTGTATTGTTTCCCAGGATCTGCCCACGTATCGGAGTAGTGAAAATCGAGGCAAGCCTGCATTCCTGCGGCTTTGGATTCAGAAATTCCTTTCTTCACATCTTCATAGTCGTTGTACATCTTAGTGGCGTTCGGACCATAGAGTTCCATGGTCCATTTTGGTGTATGAAACAACCTGAAGCGTATCACATTGGCCCCGTACTTATGAAATATCACGTATGGATCCGTCACCTTACCCGAGTCTTTATAAACATATCCATGTTCAAGTATCTGGTTTACATACGAAAGATCAGCACCCATAAGGAATTCCGAGGGAGTGTAGAATTTAACACCGGAAGTGGAATCCTTTATCTCCTGTGTGCTTGATTTACCGCATGAGAGCAACAGAATCATAACAGATAATAAACCCTGGATTTTCATCTTTTCAGAAGAGGTTTGCGGTTTTGACTTTCAATTTGATATTCTTAATCATGCATTTATTCATCCGGCTGCTAAGTAGCTGGAACTGAAAGCCGGACAATTTCATCACGAAGATATACAGATCAAAAACCTCTTCCAATGATCCGGAAGAGGTTTCTGAGATTAAAATGTTAAAATTCAAATGTCATTTTACATTCATAGTCACCGTACCAACCTTTGTCCATGGGTTCAGCGTTACGGTATAATTACCTGCAGTGCCGATAGGAATATTATCACCGCCATTGGTCAGAGCACCCAGGCTTCCGCCGAGATTGATATCCCAGGCATCGTTGGCCCTGAATTTGATAGCACCAACAACAAGGTCGAGTGTAATTGTGAATCTTCCATTTACTGCGTCCCATGTCATGTTCTGATCGGTACCCCAGCTGCCTGTTGCGTCTCCGATGAGGCCCCAGGTATTGGCCGAGAAAGTATAAGCATTCGGATGACTCAGGTCGAGCGTGAAGGCATAATCCTGTTCAACCGTGGAAGCAATATTATCACCGCTTGCGACCAGGGTGTCTTTACCTGCCGGTGCCCCGTAGTTGTAACCCCAGTCATGATTTGCCCTGAACTTGAAATTTTTGGATGCAAGTATATGCATACCACCGTTCCAGGTACGGGTCGACGGGTTATACGTAAGAGGTGTTTCATCACCCCAGCCACCAGGTGTTGCATCACCTATGACTCCCCATACGGTTGCGACAGCAGTATAGGTGTAGGGGTTAACTCCCGTATTTACATTTAATTTATAATATCCTGCAGCAGATGTGAAGTTACCTCCGTCGGTACTCAGTGTACCACTACCGCCGTCACCATAATTGGGTCCGTTCCAGTTGGGTTTTGTTGCAAATTTCCACTGGTTGGATACATTAGCCATGTAAACATATCCTTCGATATTGTTCGGGGAGGCCTTTGTGCTCATTACCTGTGGTGACTGGTCGGGTGCCCAGTTGCCGAGCGTGGTTCCCGGGTAGCTGGCTGTAACATAATCACCGGGAACATTCCAGGTCTGTACGCTTACCAGTGTTGTCAGGCTGTCTTCTGCACCGTAGCCGGTACCGGCGGTATTGGTAGCATAAGCACGAACGTAGTAGGTAGTCAGACCGTCGAGCCCGGTAAGGGAGCTGGTAAATGTTCCTGTTCCGGTTCCATCTGATGTTTTGCTGTTAGCAGTTGTCGGATTATGGGTTTTACTGTAAACGACTCCACGTGCCGTAACAGGGGATCCTCCGCTGACAGTCACAGTTCCGTAAACTTTGGCGGTGGTTCCAGTAATTGAATTAATGGAATCGGTGGTTACTGTCGGTCCGACGGGAAGTGTTGTAAATGTGATCTCATCGCCATAAATTGTTCCGGAAGTATTTATTGCATACGCACGTGCGTAATACTTTGTCGCGTACAGAAGTTGGGAGATCTTCACAGTGAATGTTGCCGAGTTGGAAGTTCCGCTGAAAACAACCTTAGATTTGGCTGTTGTCGGGCCGGTGGCAATATCATAGCAAATGCCTTTTTCAGTAAATCCGTCTCCTGCAGCCACGATGAATCCGATAACGGTTGCTGAATCAGATCCGATATTCAGCACCTGGGATGTAGAAAGCTTCGGTGCGAGCCGGGTATTTGCTGTTTCCTTTGTACAGGAAACCACCAGCATGACCGCGAATACGAAGAGAGCCAGTACTCTGTAAAAATATATTTTTTTCATAAATCAGTTTTTTAATTGTTCCTTCTGCTAGTTCTTTGTAAGTGTAAAAGTACCGGCTTCGGAGCCAGCGGGCCCATAAGTCGTGATCGTAAGACTTATCGTATAGTTACCGGCCGTAACGGTATAGTTAGATCCGTTATGGGACAGGGCGCTAAGTGTACCTCCAAGGTTCCAGGCCCAGTCGTCATTCAATCTGAACTTGATATCGCCTGCAACAAGTGTAATAGTAATATCCCAGGTCCCGGTCTGAGTATTGTAAGTCATTTTCTGGTCAGGACTGTTCCATCCGTTCGGTGTTGCCGATCCCACAAGCCCGACATTATACGGATCAAGAGTATAGGTAAGAGCCGAGGTATTGGCAGTGAGCCTGTAGTATCCAAGTGTTGTCGGAGTGAAAGCGGTTCCATTTTCAGCCAATGTTCCACCGGTACCTCCATATACGGTACTGGTCTCGGGATCCTTAAGTGTAAAGGGTTTTGAAGGATCAAGGTACACTATGCCTACATACTTTCCATCTCCCAGCGGCGATTCAATTTTCTGTGTTATACCGGAATTTAGCAGGTCCAGACGTGGGAAGCCATAAGGATTAACATTTACCGTAGATATCCCCGATACATAGGTTATCGGATCCGCTCCGGATCCGGGAGCTCCCGATCCGGCATCGACTACAAGTACTGCTCTTATCCTGAAATCCACTGAAATGGTTGAATCGGCAGGAAACTTCTTAAGAAGTACGCCATTAAGGTCAGCTGTCTTCATTACAACGTGGGTATCCTGAATTCCTGACCAGACGGTGAGAGCGTCGGCAAAATTATTACCGTGCACGCATGCTTCGATAAAGTAGTTTGCTGAAGACGAGAAGCCCGGATCTACAGAAGTGCCAACGAATGTCACACTATCCGACCCGTTTGCCCTCAATAAAACCAGATTGGGTAAGGTTTTGATTGTGGGAACAACCGGCGAAGTCAGCATAACAACCCTGGTTTCATCTTTTTTGCAACCAGTAAAGATGCCGATCATCCCGATTATAACGAAACAAATTAAAATAATCCTTTTCATACTTTTAATTTTATGAGATTAATAACCAGGATTTTGCTTGATATTAGGATTCGCAGAAACCTCGTCACCCGGGATAGGGAAGAGATTAAGATGGTTGGGGGTATTGATCCCGGCGTAAGTATTACCCTTCCACTGCCAGTTGTAATTACCATCGGTAAATTTTCCGAAGCGGATAAGGTCAGTTCTTCTCTGTGCCTCGTAATAAAACTCACGGCACCTTTCGTCAAGTAAAAACTGCGATGTAAGCTGTCCTGAAGTTATATCACCGCTGTTATCTCCATATGCACGTTCCCTGATCAGGTTGACATCGAGGACCGCATTGGCAGCATCGCTCATATTGAAAAGAGCTTCTGCCCTCATGAGATATGCATCTGCAAGCCGGAATATCGGGAAATCGGTGCATGCGAATGCAGCGTTAAAATCCAGGGGAAGTGAACCATCAGCATTTTTTGCCGTGAATTTATAAACGCCGATACCGTAGTCACCATTCGATGTGGGACTTGGGATATTCATGAGCTTCTTCATTTTCAGGAATACCCTTTTGTCGGGGCAGAGTGAAAATGTAGGATCTCCGCCGGGTATCGGATTATTCCCGTATGTGCTGATTGTGTCGACAAGAATATTCATGAACTGAGCCCTTGCCCTGTTACCGTTCCAGTTGGTATTTGAGGTGAGACCGTGAAAGTCTTCTGCCCTGATGTAGGTGGCATCGCTGCATGATTCGATAATAAATGTGGATCCTACATAACCCTGTGTATGAATTCCATCCTGTGACCAGGCGAATATCATTTCGGAATTGTGATTAAAATCATTGTCTGCAGTGAAGTTATGCCTGTAATCAGGATTTAAGCTGTAAACACCGCTGTTTATTACTTTGTCGCAGTACAGCTTGCAGCTATCCCATTTGGCTGTCCCGGTATAAACCTTGGCATTCAGGTACACCCTGGCAAGAAGCATCCAGCATGCACCCTTGTCGGCTTCAGGATATGATGATCCGGGATCGCCTAGCTTGGTTTCAATATCATGAAGTTCTTTGACAATATAGTTGAATAGCATTTGACGGCCGACGGCTGGTGTGGGATCAAGCTGTTTCGGGTAAAATTTTCCTACTCCGTCCGCTTCCGTTGTAAACGGCGGGTTCCCGAAAAGGTCCATGTGGTAATAGTAAGCGAGCGCCCTTAGAAATCTTGCTTCGGCATTGTATTTCTGAATGGTGGCATTGCTGTTACCGTTTGTCTTGCCAATAAAATCATTTGCATATGTGATGCTCAGGCTAAGACGCTGGTAAAGTGCCGTAAGGAACGGATTGCTTGTGCTCCAGGTCTGTGTATTAAGGTCGGATATACCAACATCACCCCATGCACAGATGGCTTCATCGGTAGTTATTTCCTGGAGATTCCACAACGCCCTTGTGGTAGTAAAAAAGTCGGCATCAGAGGCTGATATATCACTCTGGGACCAATCGGGTCTCTGGCCGCTGATTATAAAACTGGCATATATCTTGCCAAGTACTTCTGCATAGTATTCAGGATTATCTCCCAGGTTCCCCGACATAATCTTTGTGGGGTCCTTTGGATTGACATTAAGGTCTTTCACACATGAAGCAATCAGCATTGCTATTGAAAGAACTAATCCCGCTATTATATATTTCTTTTTCATATCTGTTAATATTAGGGTATTAGTATGTAAGATTTACTCCAAGCATAAAAGTTCTCGGCCTGGGATAGAAATTGTTATCAATGCCTCCCGGTACTTCAGGATCAATGCCCGGATACTTGGTCATTGTGAAGGCATTCTGCACGGTAAAGCTTACCCTCAGGGTACCCTTGTCAGCTATTTTGTTGAAAGTATACCCTGCGCTTATATTGTCAAACTTGAAGAACGAAGCATTGTAAACAAAGTAATCGCTTGTGAACTGCCGTTTGACAAAGTTTGTTTCAGCAAGGTAGGTCGGGAAATTTTTCCAGTAACCGATCTGGGACATCTGGTCATAAGAAGCGCCAGCGGCAACCTGGTTGTAAACATAGTTACCGATACTTGCACGGGTCGAAACCGACATGTCGAAGCTCTTGTAGTTGAATTTGGCGGAGATACCCATCAGGTAATCGGGAGCAGGATTATGGAATATATATTTGTCGGCATTGTTACCGCTCACTGCACCACCCAAACCGGAAAGGTCCACATACAAGCCTTCAATCGGGTTGCCATTTGCATCGTAAACCTGCTTGTTAACAAAGAATGAATGGGCAGGATAGCCGACCCTGGTCACCTGGTTCAAACCGGTGAAGGCGCTTCCTTCAAGAACACCGATGTAAGTCGGATCATCTGAAAGGAGAAGCTTTGTAATTTCCTGCTTATTGTATGTAACATTGAATCCGATCTCAAGGGTCATATCTTTCTTCGAAATCGGAATTGCATTTAATGTGAATTCAACTCCATTGTTCTTCAGGCTACCGACGTTGGTGTAGAGTTTGTTGGAAAAGTTACTTCCTGAAGGGATCGTGACCAGGTTAAGCAGGTTATTGGTTACCCTGTTATACAGGTCGACAGAACCGGTAATACGGTTATCGAGAAATCCGAAATCAAGACCTATATTCTTGGTTGTCGTTTCTTCCCACTTGATGTTTGGATCGTACGGATCAGGTCTTAATGTAGGAATATACTGACCGTTTATCATGTAGTAGCTTCCATCAAGCGATTGGGTATAAATTGCCTGGGCCGGATAGTCATTTCCAATATCCTGCTGCCCGGTTTTACCCCAGCCTAATCTTAATTTGAAATCAGAAACAGCCTTGACATTTTTTAGGAACGATTCATCCTTGATCTTCCAGGCAAGTGCTGCTGATGGGAAAAGACCCCAGCGGTTTGCCTTTGAAAAACGTGAAGAACCATCATCGCGTAATGTAAATGTAAGGAGATACCTGCTCATAAACGAATAATTTACACGACCGAAAAATGAGACCAGGTAATTCTCGGTAATAAATGATGAACTGTCAGATTTCTGGTACGGATGAGTTCCATCCACAATACCCCTTGCGTAATTGTCACCCTGGCGCTGGAAATGCTGCCACGAATAACCTGCAGTGGCTTCAATCCTGCTCTTTATACCGTTAAGGTCCTTCACATAATTGAGGTAGAAATCCAGAAGGTCGTTGTAGTTTTTGCCATGATAGTCATCCAGTCTTCCGTTGCTCAAAGGACTTGTAAGAGCAGTCGGGGCTGTTACAGGCATCCTGTTATGACCTGTACTTGATGAATAGTCGGTCGCGAGGTTAAGATTGGCTACAAGGTCAGGGATGAACGGCAATTTGTAATTAAGCTGAACATTTCCTATTAACCTGTTAACCACGGACCTGTTATCTATTGCCAAAGCCTGCTCAACAGGGTTGGGAGTTCCCAGACTGGCTCCATAATTCTGCCACTGGAAATATCCTGCAGTCTTGGATGAAACAGGGTTTGAGTCCATAACTGGTTTGGTAGGATCCATATTGATTGCAGATCCAATTGCACCCTGGTCGCCGAAATTCTGGTTGGTTGACATGGCTTTGAGATTCACATCAACTTTCAGGGAATTATTGAACAGGGAAGGGTTAAGGTTAATTGAACCGGTTACCCTCTGCATATCAGTATTTTTCAGGATCCCATCCTGTCCGGTATAACCGATAGATACCCTGTAAGGCAGTGATTTATATGCCCCGGTTACACTGAGGTTATGATCGTGAGATACAGCAGTACGGAAAATTTCCTTCTGCCAGTTTGTGTTTTCGCTCCAGAGTGAATTCAGGCTCGATGCACCAAAGAGATCGACTTTTGAGAATGCGATATTTCTCAACTGGTCGCCTGAGAATACGTCGACAAATTTTATCGGACTTGATATTGAAACATTTCCGTTATAGGAAATCTTGAAAGGATTTCCTGTTGTCCCTTTCTTTGTTGTAATAAGGATTACACCGTTTGATGCCCTCGATCCATAAATTGCTGTTGCCGAGGCATCCTTGAGAACGGTGAAAGTCTCAATATCATTCGGGTTAATAAAGGAGAGAAAGTTAGCACTTCCGGTTACACCATTGTTGTCGATCGGAACTCCGTCGATGATAATCAGAGGATCATTGGAGGCATTCAGTGATGATCCTCCACGAATCCTGATTGTGGCACCGCTACCGGGAGCTCCACCTGCAGTAGTAATAACAACCCCTGCTGTCTTTCCGACCAGAAGGTCCTGCGGCTGACTTATTGCACCTTTGTTAAAATCCTTTGAACTGATTGCGGTTACTGATCCGGTCGCATCTGATTTCTTGACAGTTCCGTAACCTATTACCACAACATCCTGCAGGGCCGTTACATTAACGCCAAGGCTGATGTTTATTGTGGTCTGATTGTTCACGGGAACCTCCTGTGAGAGATACCCGACATACGAGAATACAAGAGTTGCAGTCGGAGGAACATTGATACTGAATGCTCCCTGCATATCAGTCATTGTCCCGTTGGTGGTCCCTTTTTCCATGACAGTTACCCCTGCCAGAGCAGAACCATCTGCTGCATCTTTGACCTTACCTGTCACTTTAATTCCCTGAGCACTGACTGCGCCAGCCAGAAAAATGCCCAGAAAAAACGTCGACAGCATCAAACAGATTCGTTTTTTCATAGAAAGTCTGGTTTAATAATTTATGGTTAGAATGGTGTTATAAATAACAAATGTCCGGGTCGGTTACCCGATCATAGCAAAAGTAGGAAAAGATTTTAATCATCAAAATGTTTGAACGCATTAATTTACAATTAATTATATATGTTTCGCAATCGATTGAAATGGCATCATTCGCATTACGGGCCCGGTTTCTCGGTAATTTTTTTACCCCTGAAGCGTTTTAAAAGAGCCGCAAAAGCCGCAGGAATTGGCTATAGGAAATGATAAATAATTCTAGTAAATTTCGGATTATCCATGTCCGGAGAGGAAAGAAATGCTAAAAGGAAAAGTCACAATCAAGGATATCGCAAGGGAACTGGGAATTTCTCCTTCAACAGTATCGAAAGCGCTTAAAAATCACCCCGATATAAGCCCTTCGACAAGGAAGGCAGTAAGTGAACTGGTAAAAAAGCTGCATTACCAGCCCGATCCCATTGCTCTCAGCCTGAAAATAGGGCAGAGCAAAACAATAGGTGTGGTAATACCCGAAATTGTCCACTATTTCTTTTCCACCGTAATAAGCGGGATGGAGGATCTTGCATACGACTCGGGGTATCATGTAATGTTCTGCCAGTCGAACGAATCGTTTGAGCGGGAGGTAAAATCGGTCCAGGCGCTCATGTCAAGCCGCGTTGATGGAATTCTTGTTTCACAGGCAAAGACAACATTCACATTCGATCATTATAATGAAATACTGGATTCCAATCTCCCCCTTGTATTTTTCGACAGGATATGCGAATCGGTCGATACCGACAGGGTGATCGTGGATGACGAGGCTGGTGCGTGCGAAGCGGTTAAACACCTGGTTTCGCAGGGATGCAGGAACATAGTCCATCTTTGCGGTCCGCAGAACCTGAATATTGGCACCGGGAGGAAGGATGGCTATATCAGGGCGTTAAAGGAATGCGGGTTGCCGGTGCACGAATCAAATATAATAAGGTGCGACACAGCCGAGGAGGCACAGGCAATAGTCCCCGGGCTGCTCAAAAGAAGAAACAGGCCCGACGGGATATTTGCTGTCAATGATCTTACTGCTGCCGAATCGATGAAGATCATTAAGAAAGCTGGGCTATCCGTTCCTGATGATGTTGCCCTTGTCGGTTTTACAAGCGGGATCATGTCGGACCTTACCGATCCGCCCCTCAGCTCCGTTGAACAGTTTGGTTACACAATGGGAAAGGAGGCGGTAAGGCTGCTTCTGGAAAGAATTGAAAAGAAAAACGACAAGCCGTCCCAGACATTCGTCATAAAAACCAAGCTTGTCGTCAAAGGATCTTCACAGAGAAAATGATCTCCTGGAGAGGAACAGGCTAATCGGCCTGCAGGAAATTGATCATTTCAAGCGCATTCTTATTCTCGGGATCAAGCTCCATTGCCTGCTTGAAATATTCCTTCGCTTTTTCGTAGTTGAAGTTTTTCATGTAAGCCCTTCCCAGGTGATACAGGGCTGAAACATGATGATTATTCTGATGGAGCAGCTTTTCAAAATGCTCGATTGCCTCGTCATATTTACCCGACGATTTAAGGGCCACACCCATATAGTAGTTTGCCATCATGGTCTCGGGGCAGCTCTCGAGAAGCTTCCTGTACGCTTCTATACTTTTCTCTTCCTTCCCGAGATGATAATAGCAAAGGCCGAGCCAAAGGTACGTCATGGGTACATTCTTGCCGGCATCCACGATCCTGTTGAATACGTCGGCTGCCTCTGTGAAATGAGTCGATCTGTAGAGAGCTACTCCCATCTTGTAAAGGACATAAGGACTTCCCGGCTTAAGCTTCAGCACATCCTCATAACATGAAATTGACTTTGACAGCTCGCCAAGTATATAGTATATATTTGCAAGCTCGAGAAGAACATGAATGTTATCAGGATGTTCCTGCCTTGTATTTTCAAAACATTTGACAGCCTGCCTGAGGTTGCCGTCGAGAAGCTGTTCGAGTGCACCATCAATGCACTCGTGAGTGTGGTTGATCATGGCTTAGATATTTAGAATTTATTATTGACGGATTGTAAGAGGTATATAATCCTGAGTTCCAAACACATTTTTGAATGCCGGCCTAATAATTCTCTTTGCGGAAAATGTGAGCTCCTCGATACGGTGGGTGCACCAGCCGGCAACACGCCCGATGGCAAAGAGAGGAGTATAGAGTTCCTTTGAGATATCGAGGCATGAATAAACGAAGCCCGAATAGAAGTCGACGTTTATACAAACTACCTTGGTCGATTTTTCTCCCTTGAATATCCTGAAAACCTCGGGCGTGAGCCTTTCGACAAGTTCGTAAAGCTCGAATTCATCAAGACGCCCCTTTTCAATGGCCAGCTCCTTGGCTTTCGACTTGAGGATGGCAGCCCGCGGATCGGATATTGTATAAACTGCGTGCCCGATACCATATATTTTTCCCGAGAAGTCGTTTGCCTGCCTGTTAAGAATCTTGAGCAGGTGAGCTTTCACTTCCTCCTCGTCTTTCCAGTTCTTAACATGCTGTTTCATGTTGTTCATCATCTCGAGTACCCTTACGTTCGCACCACCATGAAGCGGACCTTTCAGGGAACCTATAGCAGATGTGATCGAAGAGTAAATGTCAGTTTCGGACGACGAAGTGACTCTCATGGTGAAGGTCGAGTTGTTACCGCCTCCATGTTCAGCGTGAAGCACGAGCAGGAGATCGAGCAGGTCGGCTTCAAGCTTGGAGAATCCCTTGCAGTCGCCCTTTATCAGGTATAGGAAATTCTCTGCTGTTGTCAGATCGGTCTGGGGATGCCTAATCGAAAGGGTTTTTCCCTTGTAGAGATGTCTCAGGGCCTGGTACGAATATGCCACGATTGTAGGGAATTTTGCCACCAGGTTCAGCGACTGCCTGATCATGTTGTCGAGTGCAATGCTGTCGGGATGCTCATCAAGTGTATATAGTCCCAGCACCGACCTGGCCAGTATGTTCAGCACGTCCTTGCCCTTCATGGAGAGTATCATGTCCTTTGTAAAGTCGTCGGGCAGGGCCCTGAGCGATGCCATGTGCTCGGAGAAAACCTTAAGCTCTTCAGCATTTGGCAGCTTGCCGGTCAGCAGGAGGAAAACGGTTTCGTCGAACCCGTGCCTTTTATCCTTCTGGAACCCGGCCGTAAGGTCCTCGATATCTATTCCCCTGTAAAGGAGCCTTCCTGGGATGGCAACCACCTTGTCGCCGTCCTTCTTGTAGCCAACCACCTCACCGATCCTGGTGAGACCGACCAGTACACCGGTACCATCGGCATTGCGGAGGCCGCGTTTGACATCATATTTTTCAAATAAAGCTGTGTCGATCTGGCAGGCTTCTCTGACAGATGTCTCAAGCTTGGAAAAGAATTGAACCTCTGACATGGGAATGTACTTTTATTGGTTGGCTACTTGATATTTCTTATAATAGCATCTGCAAATTCTGATGTTTTAAGCAACGTTGCATTTTCGGTCAGCCTGTGAAAATCGTAAGTTACCATTTTGCTCTGTATAGTCTTCTCAAGGCCATTATAGATTTTCACTGCTGCTTCTTCCCATCCAAGGTATTCAAACATCAGCGCACCAGATAGGACGACCGACCCGGGGTTAACCTTATCCTGGCCGGCATATTTCGGTGAGGTTCCGTGGGTGGCCTCAAATATGGCATGACCGGTTTCATAATTTATATTTGCCCCCGGCGCTATCCCGATACCTCCAACTATGGCAGCTAATGCATCGGATATATAATCGCCGTTCAGGTTAAGTGTGGCAATTACCGAATATTCGGCCGGCCTCGTGAGGATCTGCTGGAGAAATGCATCAGCAATCACATCCTTGATAATTATTTTACCTTCCGATTCTGCCTTTTCCTGGGCTTCATTTGCAGCAGCTTCCCCCTTTTCTTCAACAATTTTCCTGTACCGGTTCCAGGTAAATACATCCCCACCGAACTCACGCTCGGCAAGAGCATAACCCCATTTCATGAATGAGCCTTCGGTAAACTTCATGATGTTTCCCTTGTGTACAAGGGTCACCGAGGGAAGCTTTCTCTTCTTAGCAAAAAGGATGGCCTGGCGGATCAATCTTTCAGATCCTTCCACCGAAACCGGCTTTATTCCGATAGATGCCGTTTCAGGGAACCTGATCGACCTGACTCCCATCTCTTCAAGCAGAAACTTCTTCACCTTGTCAGCTTCAGGGGTCCCGTTCATATATTCAATGCCTGCATAAATATCCTCCGTATTTTCCCTGAAAATGTGCATGTTTACCTTTTCGGGTGTCTTTACAGGGCTCGGCACCCCGCTGAAATACCTTACCGGCCGGTAGCAGGTATAGAGGTCGAGGACCTGGCGCAATGCAACATTGAGTGATCTCATCCCTCCTCCCACAGGCGTGGTGAGGGGACCCTTTATCCCGACAAGGTACTCCCTGAATGCATCAAGGGTCTCATCGGGCAGCCAGTTTCCTGTCAGGTTATATGCTTTTTCACCTGCCAGTACCTCTTTCCAGGCAACCTTTCTCTTGCCGTTATAACTTTTTTCAACTGCCGCATCAAAAATTCTCACCGATGCATTCCAGATATCCCTCCCTGTGCCATCTCCCTCGATAAACGGTATTACCGGAACATCCGGTACTATCAATTTCCCCTTTTCAATCTTAATTTTCTCACCCATCTTATCTTAATTCAATTTAATCATTATACCATTTCACCCTTACACCTTTGTACCTTTACACCTTTATACCCTTACGCCTTATTAAATTCAGCGCACTTCCCGCCCTGAACCATTCTATCTGGGTCTCATTGTAGGAGTGATTGACAGGAAACTCTTCCCGCGAACCATCCGAATGATGAAGTACGATCCTGAGCTGAATGCCCGGCTTGAATTCACCAAGGCCCGTGATATCCAGCCTGTCATCTTCCCTAATCCTGTCATAGTCCGGTTTATCGGCGAATGTCAGGGCAAGTACGCCCTGTTTCTTCAGGTTAGTTTCGTGAATGCGTGCAAACGACTTAACAATTACAGCTTTCACGTTCAGGAACCTCGGTTCCATTGCAGCATGTTCTCTCGAAGAACCTTCCCCGAAGTTTTCTTCACCAGCTACAACCGAACCCGTGCCGGTCGCCTTGTAGGCCCTGGCAACAGCGGGCACGGTTTCATATTTTCCATCCTGCTGGTTAAGAATACTGTTGGTCCGCTCATTGAAGAAGTTCACCGCTCCGATCATGTAGTTATTGGAGATATTGTCGAGATGGCCCCTGTATTTAAGCCAGATACCTGCCATGGATATGTGATCGGTAGTGCATTTGCCCTTAACCTTCATGAGCAGAGGAAGCGACAAATAGTCTTTGCCGTTCCATTCGCTGAAGGGCTCTAGAGCCTGGAGCCTGTCGGAACCTGGATTTATCTTAACCGCAACAGCCGATTTATCAGCGGGCCTTTCCTTTATTCCCGGAGCTGTCTTCAGGAAGCCTCCCGGCGGAAGTTCCGGACCTGAAGGCTCGCTCAGCCTGACCTTTTCACCTTTGCTGTTTACAAGGAAATCGGTAAGCGGGTTGAAGGTCAGGTCGCCTGCAATAGCAAGTGCTGTGACAATTTCAGGGGAGGCAACGAATGCATGAGTGTTCGGGTTGCCGTCCGTTCTTTTAGCGAAATTCCTGTTGAAGGAATGGATCACGGTGTTGACTTCCTTTCTCTCTGCACCTTCACGGTCCCACTGGCCTATGCATGGTCCGCATGCGTTGGCGAACACCTTACCGCCGATCTTTTCAAAGGTCTCAAGGAACCCGTCGTGACCGGAGATTGCCCTTATCTGTTCCGATCCGGGTGTTATTGTGAACCCCGACTTAGCCACGAGGTTTTTCTGAAGGGCATCCTTTGCAACGGAAGCCGCCCTCGACAGGTCCTCGTATGATGAATTTGTGCACGACCCGATCAGCCCGACGTCAATTTTTACGGGCCAGCCATTGCGGGCTGCAGCTTCCTTCATCTTAGACAGAGGAGTTGCAAGGTCTGGGGTGAACGGCCCGTTAATATATGGTTCCAGTTCGCTCAGGTTTATCTCGATCACCTGGTCGTAATATGCTGAAGGATCACGGTGAACTTCAGGATCGGCATTCAGGTGCCTGCTTATTCCGTCGGCGAGAAAAGCTATTTCTTTACGGCCGGTTGATGCCAGGTAGCCCGACAGGCTTTTATCGTAACCGAATACCGAGCAGGTTGCTCCGACTTCGGCGCCCATGTTGCAGATTGTGGCTTTTCCCGTGCAGGACAGCGATTCTGCCCCTTCACCGAAATATTCCAGGATTGATCCTGTGCCTCCCTTTACAGTAAGTAGACCTGCTATCTTCAGGATAACATCCTTGGCCGATGCCCAGCCGTTAAGCCTGCCTGTAAGCTTTATACCGATAAGCTTCGGGAATTTCAGTTCCCAGCCCATGCCCGACATGACATCCACGGCATCGGCACCGCCCACGCCAACGGCAACCATTCCAAGACCGCCGGCGTTAACCGTGTGCGAATCGGTCCCTATCATCATCCCTCCCGGGAATGCATAGTTCTCAAGAATTATCTGGTGAATTATACCCGCACCGGGCTTCCAGAAGTCAATGTCGTACTTATCGCAGATAGAGCCGAGGAAATCATATACTTCCCTGTTTGTCACATTTGCCTCCTGGAGGTCGGCCGATGAACCCAGCTTTGCCATGATCAGGTGATCGCAATGAACAGACGCCGGAACTGCCGATGTCTCTTTGCCAGCCATTATAAACTGGAGGAGGGCCATCTGGGCGGTTGCATCCTGCATTGCAACCCTGTCGGGGAAGAATTCCACATAATCAGTTCCTCTTTTCAGTGGCCCGATATTGTCTTTTTCAGCAAGATGGGCATAAAGGATTTTTTCGCTAAGGGTCAATGGCCTGTTTAGAGATTTCCTGACCTTATCGACAACCGAAGGCAGGTTTTTATAATAGTTCTTAATAAGATCTGAACTTGAATTCATATTGTTTGATTGTTGCAACCAGTTACAGCTGAGCTAAAGATAATTATTTAAAGATATGCTGACCTTACTCAGATACGGAAAGTTCCTGCAGCCTTACCTGTTAAGGAAGGAGCAGGATCCGGCTGTTTTTCCCGTTCGACGAGGTCATTCTCGAATTGTTCCCTGTCGAACCTGAACCTGTTCCCGAGGAATTCCATTAGTTTGGTGGTATCCTCGAAGGCATTTCCCAGGCACGTTGAGGCACCCGGTGAAGGCGTAATGTTAAAAATAATCCTGTCGCCCACTATCTTTGCCTCCCCAAGCTCAAGCTTGCGTTTTGTGTTATCGATGATCTGAGGTCGTGTTCCCCCGATTCTCCTGGCAAATTTGATCTCCGAAGTCTTCACATTCGGGACAATTTTCCTGATCTCCTTCATGAATGATCTTTTCCCGATCCAGGGAAAATCGTAAACGACATTTTTAAGGAGGTAGTTAAAAATGACCTTGTCGGAAGATATTTTCAGGATGCTTCTTATCGGCCTGAAGCTGAAACCGAAAGTTTTCCAGTATTCGAAGAAGGTAGAATAATTGTATCGCTCGAGGAAGAAGATCGGTTTTGCCGTGGGGCCGAACCTGGTGATATTCTCGTTGTGAACCTCGGGATCACCATGAACTGCTGCAAACGGCAGTTTTGGAACCTGCATCGTATATACCTTTCCATTCAGCACCTTAGGTCCGGTATAGAAGCTTCCTGCCATGGAAAGAATCGAAAAATCCTTCCCGTAACCCATCGATTTCGCCATCATCAGGCTGTGGCTTCCTGCAGTGACCACCACTGCACCGGCTTCGAATTCGCCCTTATCGGTCCTGAGCCTGAAGATATCACCGTCGTGATTTATCCTGGTAACCCTGGTTGAGGTATATATCTGTATACCAGGATTGAGGCTCTTGGCATTGTCGACGAATGAATGGCTCAGCTTCCTGAAATCAACGGTATACCCGTCTTCGGTAATGAGGGCGAGAAGCTCCTGAGCCGGGTCGCGGCCCTCGACTATCCGGGGCTCCACTTTCCCTATCTCATCCTTTTCGATCATGCGGAGTTTTGGGAAGAGCTCCCCGAAGGGCCCGAATCTTTTTCTAAGTGTCTCAACCTGTTCGCTGCCCACGGCGAGAACCATTTTAGGCACTTTAATGAAAAGCTTTTCATCTCCCCTGGCTGTCTTCTCGTGTTCGAGGTAAAGCTTCACCATATCTGCATATCTCTTTACTTTCCTTGCTTTCTCGATGGTGTAGTTTGTCTCGATGTCGCCGAAATGAAGTGTCTGGCTGTTCATTGTCGGGGCCGAGTTCACCTTTCCGAAATTGCTGTATTTTTCAATGAGACCGATATTCCTGACATCGGTGTACTTGCTGAGCGTGTACAGCAGGGCGGTTCCGCTTACGCCTCCTCCGACAATTATAACATCGTGTTTCATGATTGATTAAGGATTTTAATATCAAATTATCTTCTAAGTAAGCCTTATTTTATATTTCAATTCAGACACATCATAAATATCATATTCCGAAAATATTGCGGAGTAGCACAGGCAACTGTTTTTTGTCCTTTCTTGATTAAACAAAAAGTAAAATCGTTTTGTTTAACAATCCGGAAGAAAAATTAAATGATTGTTCAGAAGCTGACACCAAACAGGAGGGTTCCCTTTATAGTGTTTCCATAAATTTTTAACTTTAAGGGATTTTACAAATCAAAATTTAAAACCATGAAGAGAACATCTTTGATCAGCCGGATGCTGACAGTCATCCTTGGCTCATTCATCTCACTTACAGCAAGTGCACAATACAGATTTCAGTATGGAGAAGACAGTCTTCACCTGGGCAGCTGTACAAGCATTATGGTCGGGAGGCTGGCCACTACCGACGGCTCTGTAATAACTTCGCATTCATGCGACGGACCCTACAGGACCTGGGTCGAAATCTTCCCTCATTCGAAATATGACAGCGGGGCTGTTCATAAAGTTTATGCAAATGTCCTATATCCTCATGAGAATTCGTGGGATATGAATGGCATTAATGAAACAGGCAAAATCCCGGAGGTGCGGGAAACATATGCATTTCTTAATACTGCCTATCCCTGTCTCAATGAAAAACAGCTTGCAATCGGCGAAACAACTATCGGGGGCAGACGGGAACTGAGGAACCCCGGTGGTATTTTTTATATTGAAGAGCTTGAGAAAATTGCTCTCCAGAGATGCAAAACCGCTAGGGAAGCCATTGCTCTTATCGGCAGGCTTGCGGAAGAATATGGATATGGTGACTGGGCAGAATGCATAACCTTTGCTGATACCAGGGAGGTTTGGCAATTCGAAATAGCAGGTTCAGGCAAAGGAAAGCCTTCGGCACTGTGGTGCGCGGCTAGGATCCCCGATGACCAGGCAGGAGTTTCCGCCAATATGCCCAGGATATCGACGATCGATCTCAACAACAAGGATTATTTCATGTACAGCACGGACCTTCCCGGGATGGCAAAGAAGCTGGGTTATTGGGATGGCAAGGGACCGCTTAAGTTCTGGAAGGTGATCAGTTCGGAAAACAAGGCATTCAGTACACGGGAGTTCTATATTCTGAGCACCCTTGCACCCTCGCTGAAATTAAAAAAGGATACTACCGAACTGCCGTTTACCGTTAAACCCGAGAAAAAGCTGTCGGTACGGGATGTTATAAATTACTTCAGGACTTCCTACGAGGGAACTGACCTGGATCTGACCAGGAACCTCATGGTCGATTATCAGCACTATGACAATAACGGTAAGGTAACCAAAGAAAGGATAAAATCACCTGTCGCAAGTGCATGGATGAGCCAGGATATTATGATGCTGTTGAATGAACTTAAACCTGGCACTGTTGATTTCAAATATGCAATAGCACAGAACTGGTGCTCATATTCGGAGGTTATTCAGTGCAGGAGCTGGCTTCCCGATGAGGTTGGGGCCATAGCCTGGTTTTCCTTCGACAATCCTGCCCTGAGCCCCAGGATCCCGATTTTCTCAGGCACCTCCAGCCTGCCCTCTTCTTTCGCGATCTGCGGGCAGCAGAGATATAACCCCGGGGCAGCTGTTTGGTCCTTCAGGGAAACAAACAGGCTGGCAGTTATAAACTGGGCGGCAGGAAGAAAAATCATTGAACCGGGAATAAGGGACTTTGAAGACAGCGAGTTCGACATGATTCCCACAATTGAAAAGAAAATAACTGACATGGTTAAAGCCGGGAAAAACACTGAAGCCTCGGAATACCTGACCGAAATAACCAATGACTATGCCCTTGCGGCAATGAAAAAGTGGGAAGAAATGAAAAGCCAGCTCTGGATGATAGTAAGCAGGGGGTATTAATACCTGGTTACTTCCTGACCATCTTCAGCGATTTCCGGAAGCTTCCTGAACTCACGTCGACGAAGTAGATACCTCCGGCGAGTCCGCTTACATCAATGGTTACCTGGTACTGGCAGTTTGAAAGCTGCCTGACGATCTTGCCCGACGAGCTGGCGATCCTCACGGTATACAGGTCGGAGTTGCTGATAGCAATATTCAGATTGTCGCCCGCAGGATTGGGCCACATGAATACTTCTGAGGTCGATACTGAACCCGGCTCCCGGACATAAAGGTAGATACCCCTGCCCGTTACCGCGCCACATGTTCCCGTGGCTGTCACTTTGTATGTGGCAATATCTTTCGCGCTTACGTCTGTCAATGAAAGCTCGGGTGAATCCGTGCCTGCAATCACCTCATTATCCTTCATCCAGCCGTAAGACAGGTCGTGACCTTTGCACCTTACACTGAGGCTGACATTCGAGGAAAAGGCAACCATGGTATCGGGAGGAACATATGTAAATCCTGTTGCCGGATAGACTGTAAGGCTGATGTCATTTGTAAAGAGTGTACCGCATGTCCCGCTTACCTTGCAATGATACGTACCAGAGTTTGCCGGCAGGGCGCTGTTAAACCTGACCGTATTGGTCTGGTATCCTGCAATGACGGTATCATTCCTGTACCAGGTATAGGCAAGCTTGTTACCGACTGCCCATATTCCAATTGAAATGCCGGTCCCTTCGCAGACAACAGAATCTTTTGGCTGTGTTATTATGGCAGTGTTAGTGTAGATATTGACGTTCAGGAAGGCCCATTCTGATACTGACCCGTTCCTGGTGACTCTTACCATCACCCTGGTCGCACCCTTGAATGCCGGATCCCAGTGCACAACAGCGGAATCAGAGTTTCCGGTTATAGTTCCGACATTGGAAGGGTACAGCGCCCATTCATAGGAAGTGGCTCCGTCCACTGCCGGTATGATATAGGTTGTTGTGGCAGCACCAAAGCACAGGATCGAATCTCCTGACGGAACTGGCGGAACAAAGTCGACCGGGATGCCGGTTTTTGAATATATCCAGCTTCCGAACTGCGAAACATTTGTATAAGCCCCGTAAGAGTTGCATGAAGCTGAACCCCAGCTGACTATCCCTGCAACCCTTGTTTCACCCAGCACGTTCACGGTGAGAGGGCCGCCGCTGTCGCCATTGCAGGCATCCTTGTTGCCGTTAAGATAACCTGCCATAAGGTCGGAAGACGCTATTGAACCAAAAACCTGTTTTGCCACAGATGTCGCCACGATCGGCAGATCGACTTTCTGGAGGGTCAGCGGGACAGTTTGTGACGACACATTTGTCAGGCCCCATCCTGTGACTTTTGTCATAACCCCGGGATCGATAAAACCAAGGCCGGCATCGCGGGCAGTGACCAGCTTTATGGGAGCCGCATTGGGGAAATTTATCGAATCGGATAACTTAAGCAAGGCAATGTCGTTGTCATAACTCTGGGTGTTATAAGACTCATGGACATATACCTGGCTCACGGCATAGACTTTCCCCTGGGTGATGTCGTACGGATCGTCGGCACCGACGATAATATACATCTGGCTGGCCGGAGTAGGGTTTCCGCTTTCATCCTTTGTGCAATGTGCAGCCGTGAGGATCCACCGGTGACTTATTATTGATCCTCCGCACTGATAATTTCCTGAAACATAAAAAACCTGGTACGGATAACCGGAGATGCTCACCGTTGAACCGCCGATTATTTTGGAGCCGCGGGGCTGGATCCCCGTGAAAAATCCATAGCGGTGCTCCCCGAGACTGATATCCGAGCTGATAAATACGATCTCCTCTCCTTCACAGCTGAGCGAGTAAAGCGAAGTATCGGGCTTTATGACTGAAAGTACATTGACTAGGAGAGTATAATGTTTATATGTGTCAAGCATGAAGCTGACGGTATCATTTCCCGGGCAATCATCCCCGGTGATAATTGAGTTGTTGCTGTCGTCGAGAATCTGCCAGGTTGAATTACCCGCACCGCTCATTCTTGCAAGCTGAAGCTTTACTTTTTGGGCTGAAAGTGATATGGGAATAAGAAGCAATAACGCAACAAGGATGTTTCTCATGAAGCAACCGGTTAAGAAGATTGACAAAAGTGCAAAATATAATCTATAAATATGAAGAGTAAATGAAGAAAGATGCCTGATCCGCAGATGATATGGAGCAGCAGATGGAGTCACGCCGGAAATCAGCTAACTGAAATAAAAGTTAAATTACGGTAAAACCGGAGATTGTTTAGGTGAAAAAAGTAAAAAGTATTTTATATTTGGACCGGTAATTACAATAACTAATTTAATAGTCACAAATGGATGCATTAAGTCCTTGGCACATCCTGCTTATTCTTCTGGTAGTTGTGCTTTTATTTGGTGGTAGAAAAATTCCTGAATTAATGAAGGGACTCGGGGAAGGCGTAAAGGAATTCAAAAAAGCCTCGCAGTATAACAGCGAAAATGATAAAGAGAAGCAATCTGACGAGGATAAGAAAGAATCTGCGAATTTACCGAAGAAATAGAATTCCGTCGGTCCGCAATACCCTGTTTACTTCTCCCGGAGAAATTCACCGGTAGTTTCTATTTTTGCATAGGTGCCGTTCAGGGCAGCCAGGAATGCATTATGTACGTCCTCTGAGCTGATCGTTTTCCCGTTTATCACCAGGTCCCTGGTGGCACAAGCATCTCCAATAAGGGTAATATTGAATCCGAAATCCTTTGCTGCCCTTACAGTGGCATCCACGCACATATGCGTCATCATGCCGCAGATCACCAGATCGGTTATCCTGTTGCTCCGCAGGTAATCGAGGAGATCCGTTTCCTGGAAGCCATTCGGGAAATGTTTCACTATTACTTTTTCGCCAGGCAGGGGCCTGACCCTTTCATTAATTTCAAAACCCTTGGTCTCCGGTTTGAAAAACGAACCGGTGGGCTTCGATTTATGCTGGACATGAATGACCGGCAGCTTCTCCGCCCTGAACTTTTCGAGAATCATTTTTGCATTATCTGCAGCCTTCTCGGGACCGTCAAGAGGATGTGCACCACCGGTGAAATAATCGTTCTGGATGTCAATGATTATGAGTGCTGTTTTCATACTATCGCTGGTTTTTTTCTCCTGGGAGAATACCGGTCCGATTACCAGGTAAAAGACTGACAGGATGAGAAAATGCAGTTTCATAGCAATGATTTTAAACCTTAAGTAACCCGAATCTTTGTGTAAATGTAAAAAATTGCAGAAAATTACCTGAGGTAGTCAAGTGTATTTACAATTCGGTATTTGGGTGATGAACCGGACAGAATATTAAGGATACTGAGATGTCCCGCCCTTTAGATTACCAGGATCCTGTCACCTGGCCCCGAATTTATCTTCAGGATGTTCCTGAAAATCCTGGGATTCCTGTTGAACCACCTGCCGGTCACAAAACCGGGCCCGGTATATTCATCTTTTGCTGTTTCGAACTTGAATATTCAGATAAGGTAGTTCCAAGGGTCCTTCCCGGCGGTACTGTCAGCATTGACCCTTTTCAGTTTGGCACTGTCCCTGCCGTCAAGTACATAATTAAGCCCTTCAGAATCGCGCCCCGGGATCATTACTTCAGTCTTCCTGTCCCGGGCAGTCAGCGATGTGGCAATAACCACAAAAAAGGCAAACAGGAACAGATATTTTTTCATGATTTTTTTTCAATGGACGCTGACGAACAGAATTTGATGCGTGTTCTCAATTGTTATTTCTTTGCATGCCTTGAAAGCTTCCATGAGACCAGGGGATAGAAGTCGAGCGAAGGATTATTCTTTTTGAGTATGGGGATGGAGACAGCAGATTTATTACCATCCAGGATGGAGAATATTTCATATGCCACCTCATGGGAGACTATGAGGAACATTTCCTCAGGCGGTATATTGAATTCTTTGCTTAAGCTGCCGTAATCGAATAATCCTTTGATCAGTTTTACATAATCCTTTTTCAGGCTGTTGCAGAGCCTGTCGAGCCTGCCATTTTCCGGGTAGCAGAATATCTTCGGTTTTCCCGATTCGCCGATGAGTCCGTGGCTGACAAAGAACTCCCTGTCCTTATCCGAAATATCCGTTTTCATGGCCAGGTTAAAGAATGCAATTGTCCTGGGCATGTTGAAATCGTCACTGAAAAGACTGTAACTCCACGATAGGGCAAACTGGCTGTTATCAGAAGAATAATCACTGTTGGTACCGCACTGGTACGGGTGTACCGGATAGACTATAAATGCAATCTCGGGTGGTCCCTGCCTTGAATTAAACTCGGACTCATAGAGCTTCCACCAGCAATCATCTATCACCCTCGACCAGAGGAAATGGAAAACCAGTTCGGGCCGGTCCTTCAATTCCGATTTAAGAGGATTCAGAATGGCAGACAGATCAATTTTTGAATTTATAATCCCGGAACGGATCATTTCCGTCAGCTTCTTCCTGTTGTCGTCTGCAATAACAGGGAATTTAAGTGTAAGATGGTTGTCATCTCTTTCAATCACCTTTCCCTCTGCCAGCCTGTTGAGCCAGAACTCGGCAGAATCGCGGAGCCTTAGTTTAATCTGTTCTTCGTTTGCACCAGCAATAATCATGTTTATGATCAGGCGGGCATTTGCGTTCTTGTCGGCTAGTGTAATACCTTTCGGGATGTGGCTCACGGGGCATCCGCTGAAGTACACAAGGTTAGCCCAGTAATCTGCCTGTGGGAAACAGCTCAGCCAGGAGCTGAGGATAATTAATGACAAAAAGGATATGCGCTTCATAATAGCTTCGATAAGGTTTTTGGGATCGTCATTTCAAATTGCTGATCGGACCTGCAGGATTCTATCGTCTCCAGAATTTGATGTCATTCATCGGGTTTTCCAGCTTGTAGGTCCTGGTTACACTGCCGGTTGATATATCATAGAACAGAACCATGTAGTTTGAATTAACCGTTATATAGCAATCTGTTTCGGGATCATATCCGGATATATTGGAGACGAATCCGTCCTGCGCATCTGCCGCATTTCTTCCCAGTACAGAACCTGAAGAAGGTTCTATCACCGTGATGTAATTCTTTTGCTCGGCTGCTGAATAATCAAGACTCACGAGGAGATTCTTATCCTTGATATAGACCGAGTTATTCAGTATTTTGCCAAGGTACACTTTTTGAAGTAACTCTCCTGAAGAGGGGTTAAAGAAGAGCAGGTTTCCGTCAGCCCCGTACAGGACATATTTCCTTTCATCCTGGAGATAATAGTATGTTGAAATGTAAACTCCTTCACCGAGGTCCACGACGTTATCTGAAAGAATGTTTCCTTCCGGGATGCTCACCCTGATCAGGTGATTAGTATAGACGGGGGCACCTGTTCTGACCGATTTGGTCTGAGCCTTGGAGGGGCCGTAGGTTACTACCGTATATATCCCGATCAGTGTATTCTCAGCGCTGTCGACAACGGCAAGTGAAAGATATCCGGGGAGCCTGAATGATTTTATTACTTTGCCTGTTTCAGGACTGGTCAGGATGAACACGGTATCTGCATTCATGTATCCATAGGCGTTGGTGCGCGGATCAAGTACTGTGGAGCTTAGTACATAGGATTCAACAGGGGTCTTCCTGATAACTGCGTTCGAGTCGATATTGACGCAGACAATCTCCGAACCCTTTGATCCTTTCATTCCGGCCATGAGCATTGAACTGTGGCTGGCAGCCGGTTCTTTTTGGCAGGAGAGTATTACGACGAGTAATAAGCCGGCTGAAATGATAAAATTTTTCATGATTCGGGTGAAAGGGTTTACAATTAAACATCGCCACTTCTCAACAACAGCGCCACGGCTCTTTTCAGAAAACAAATGCATTAAAAAGCAATATCTTTCAGAAACCTGACAGGGACTGATAATGAGCTTTCAACAGACTTTCCAATTTATGGAAAAATCTGAAATATTCAAAATGAAATGCAAAAGCTGTTATCAGCAGGTCAGTTAAAAAAAAAGAGCCGTCGAGGCGGCTCTTCGCAATCAGTAGTGTACTATTTTTTGATTTTGAAAACTATTTCTTTGCATTATCGGCTTTTGCGCGATATTCAAGTGCTTTTTTCAGAGATATAACTGCCTTCTTTGAATCGGCAATGGCAGCTGCCTTGTTTCCGCCGAAATCATCCGGTGCTTTTTCGAGATAATCAATTGCACCTTCAAGCTCTTTGATTGCTGATACGATCCTGGGATGTTTTACTGCTTCGGTCTTCACATTCTGCTGATACCCGATGAATGCAGTGGCACTGACAAATAAAACTGCCAGCATGATAAGAACAGTTCTCTTTTTCATTTTCTTAAATTTTAGGTAAATATCAAAAATATGATCCAAATGCCTGAAACAAATTTAGATCAATTAAAACCCTGCTGTTCAGGTGAAATGTTAAAATTTACTTAAAATTTTCAATAAGTATCTGCTTAAGCAGTAGCGGATGAGGTTACTTTTTAAGCAGGACAGCTATAACCACAACAGCAACAACCGCGGCAACAACTGCAAGTGTAATCTTGATCCAGCTGTAGGGTCTTTCGCCCTGTACCTCGCCTGTACGCCCATTAATCATGAACCTGTAGACCTTATTGTTGTAGTTATAAGCGCTTATCCAGACAGGCAGGAGAAGGTGTTTGAATTTTATGTTATCATATTTGGTGTTCATTGAGGTAATACGCTGATGGTCACCACCTATATCGTGGCAAACAGTATCCCTTATCTCGCCGTCCATTCTTACCTTGGCATCCTCAAAGCCTTCCTTCAGGTTTTCCTGGTAGCTTTCCGCCCTGAAGCCGCTTAAATAGCTGTCGTTGTATGGGACCAGGTTATTGAGATCCCAGGGTTCGAGCTTCTCGACATAATTGCTCGGGAGTGATTTGCTGGCAACAACGAGAACATCCTCGAAAGTATTGGTTACACTTCCCGCTGTGTAGCTCCAGTTCGTCCGGGTTACGCTCCTTGTCCTTGTTTCAGTCTGGCCATTTACCTCCTCGGTATAGGTTTCGGTATCGGTATAGTCGACTCCTCTCTCCCCGGTATAATCTGTGGATGTAAGTGAATTATACGACCAGTAGGGAATGTAGAGTCCCGTCAGCTTCTCTTGCTGTGATGCGTACTTCTTCAGCTTGTTCGGAGCGAACCAGAGTTTGCCGATCCACTGTGTGAAATCGGTCATCGCCTTCTCCTGGTCAATCGCAAACGGAAGGATCCCCTTGGGTTTTATAGCATGAGAAGTTGTCGCGTCCTTTACAACAAGAGGAGAGCCGCAGCAGGGACATGATTCCGAAACCACATTCGGGTTGAATGTAGTCTGGGCCCCGCAGCCCTGGCATTTTATCGTGATTGTCTCCTGCGTATCGGATTCATCCTTGAACTCATTTACAAATCTTTCAAAATCGAGTTCCTCGATTATTTCCGTGGATGCAGCGATTTCATTTTCAGTGCCGCAGAAGGGGCACTTCAGATGTGTTGTTCCCGGCGCATACTGGAGTTTTCCGCCGCAGTTTTTACATACTGTCTCTTTCTGCAGTGTTGCAGTAACGTTATTGTTGTCGCTCATATCCTAATTGCTTATTCAATTATCAATGTTAAAGATTTACGTTCTATTTTGGCGGGATTGGCGGAGGAACCGGACCGAAGATACCCGATAGATCGGCCAGGCCCGAAGCCGCCGACCATTGCGCCATTCCCTGCTTCCATACCAGTGTTTCGGGGTTTATCTCTCCGCGTGCGGCCATCTGCTTTAAAGTGTTCAGATCAAACGGTCCGGCCTGCTGACCGTTCACCGCAACAAAATAGCTTACTGCACCCGGTACCGGCGGAGGACCCTGCTGTGGCTGCTGTGGGTTTTGTCCCATCTGTCCCATCATTGCATTTGCCATGCCGAAACCCATACCCATTCCCATGCCAGTGGAAGCACCGCCGCCTGAGGGATTCTTTGCTGCAGCTTCCATCGATTCCGCGACCTGGAACTGCGTGAACTTATTCATATCGCCAAGAATACCCATGCTGGATCTCTTATCGAGAGCTGCCTCAACATTTTCAGGAAGAGTGATACTTGCAACAAGGAATTTAAGGAGTTCAATCCCATATTCATTGAACTCCGGCTTCATCTTGTTCTCACAGAATTTAGAAATCTCATCGAAGTTGGAAGCCATGTCGAGAACGGGAATTTTGCTTTCGCCGATTGCATCGGTGAATCTTGTTACTGCCACATTCCTCAGCTGGTTGGAAATGCTTTCGGTGGTAAAGTTACCATCGGTTCCTGCAACTGTTTTAATGAAGAGACCCGGATCGGAGATCCTCATCGTATAGTTACCATTGGCCCTTATCCTTATCGGCCCGAATTCGGGATCCCTGAGCATAACAGGATTAGGAGTTCCCCAGAGAAGGTCGGTGAACTGCTTGGTATTCACGAAGTAAACCTCTACCAGGAAAGGGCTGTTGAACCCGTACTTCCACCCTTTGAGGGTGGTAAGGATCGGCATGTTTTCGGTGGTAAGGGTATGTAGCCCTGGCTTGTAAACATCGGCAAGCTGCCCTTCATTAATCAGCACTGCAACCTGCGATTCCCTGACAGTCAGCTTGGCCCCGTTCTTTATCTCGTTCTGGTATCTTTCAAAACGGTGAACCATCGTATTGTTCGTCGGATCTAGCCATTCAATGATGTCTATAAATTCCCCGCGGAGTTTGTTCATCAATCCCATATCTCTGTTTTTAAGTTAATTACAGTTTTACAAGGAAGAAGAATATTATTCCCTTATGGGACCGAAGATATTAAAAAACTTGTTAAGCGGCAAAGAGGGTTGAGTATGAAATTATTTAAGCGATATCCGGCTTTATCTCCGGTCACTGTCATTAATCTTTTATAAATTGTATGGAACTTTTGATTTGCTCAACCAAACCAGCTTCCTATGAAATATATTCTCATTTTTACTTTGCCCGTGCTCCTGCTGATGTCGTCGTGCAATGACGGGAGACACGTGGTGATAATCCTTCCTGAGAAGCCCGGGGCCCGTGCCACCCTTGCCGCGAAGGAACTCAGAAAGTACATCTACCTGCGGACCGGCACACTGCCTGAAATTGGTAAAAAGGAGGATCATGCTTCAACTCTTGTCATCCTGAAAGTGGACCCGGCATTCGCTGATGAAGAGTTCAGTCTTAAGACCGCGACCGGTAACACGGGGAAGAACCTTATCATTACCGGAGGATCGGACAAAGCTCTTCTTTACGGTGCATATGAATATGCTGAGATGACAGGGATAAGATTCAATCTCGATGGCGACGTCATACCCGACGAGAAAATTCAGTTCTGCCTTCCTGATATAAGCGTCAGGCGAAAACCTGCGTTCATCACGAGAGGGATCCTGCCATTCCACGATTTCCCGGAAGGACCCGACTGGTGGGATGAATGTGAATACAGATCGATCATCTGCCAGCTTTCAAAGATGAAAATGAATTTCATCGGGTTCCATACCTATCCCTGGCGTGGTGAATTTAATGGGGAGGGCCATAAGCCTGAACCACTCGTATGGATAGGCAAGGAGGACCAGTTCAACGCCGACGGTTCAGTAAAGAAGGCATATCCGGTTTTGCACTTTGTCACCTCCGACAGCACCTGGGGATACCGTACTGCAAAAACTTCAGAATTCCTGTGCGGGGCCTCACAGATCTTCGAGGATGACTACTTCGGAACGGGTTACATGAAGAACATATCGTTCTGGCCCCATACGGATGCAGAAAACCTGAGGATATTCAACGAATCGGGAAAGCTGTTCTCATCCGCGTTCTCGCTCGCTCACGAGGTGGGTGTAAAAGTATGTGTAGGGACAGAAACCCCTCTTGTCATTCCGGATCCCCTCTTAAAAAATTACAGGGGAGGAGAGCTTTCAGACAATGAGGTGAAAGACCTCTACAAGGGAATTTTCACAAGGATAACCAAAACATATCCTTTGGATTATTACTGGCTCTGGACCCCTGAATACTGGACCTGGGGAACAGTTCCCGACAAGGCCGTCGCAGGTACCATTAAGGATCTCCAGCTGGCATACTCCGCCCTGAACGAGCTTGGCAAGCCATTTTTACTGGCAACCTGTGGCTGGGTGCTGGGTCCGCCGAAGGACAGGACACAGTTCGACAAAGCCCTGCCTTCTGATGTTCCTTTCAGCTGTATAAACAGGGGAGTAGGCTATACACCTGTTGAAAAAGGCTTTGAAGGGATTCATTCACGACCGAAGTGGTCAATTCCATGGATGGAGGATGACCCCGGACTGCTTGTCACCCAGCTATGGGTCGGCAGGATAAGGAAAGATGCACTGGACTCAAAAAAATACGGGTGCGACGGCCTGATAGGGATTCACTGGAGGACAAGGACAATCGGTCCCAACCTTGAGGCGCTGGCAAGAGCTCCCTGGGAAATTGATAAATATTCAGACAGGGCCGGTTCTCGCGACCTGCAGGTAACTGACTTCTACAGCAACTGGGTGAAGTCAGAATTCGGGGTAGCCGACACGGCACTGGTAAATATTTTCTCATTTATCGACAGCAGGGGGTCGGAAATGAAAGAGGGCTATAAAGGTGATTCCTACCTGAACGCCGCCGACTGGATTAGGGGCCCAGGTTCGCTAATGACTAACCGCAGCCTCGGCGAGTTAAAGGAGCGGATCGGAAGGTACGGTTTCCTTGACAGGATGAATGAATACATGCAAAGGATCAAGGGAGCAGGTAACCTGAAGAGGTTCGGCTACTGGTTCAGCGTACTTTCTTTTAACAAGGCTGCCCTCGAGGCTGCATTTACACAGGCCAGACTCGATACAGTGATGAAAAAGATTAAAGCAATTTCAGGTATCGGGGAAAGGAGAGAGGCAATTGAAAGTGAAGCTCTTCCCCTCAGGATTGAACTGGCTCAACGGTGGGAGAGGATGGACAGCCTGCTGCTGAGCTTTGTGAGTACGACTGGCGAGATGGGTACGATAGCCAACCTCGAGATGCACAACATCAGGAAAGACGGCTACCTGAAAGGTTACGATGAGTATTTGTCAGCAACCCTTGGCAAAAAGCTTCCGGATGCAGTAAACCCGTCACGGGAATACAGGGGCAGGACAAGGATCATTGTTACATCTGGAGTGCCGGTTATTAATAAAGGGGATGAGCTAAGGTTCAGGGTGAGGATCCTCTCTGAAAGCAAAAATCTTACAGGAAAAATTTATTACAGGAACCTTGGGGGAAAAGAATACCTGGCTGCAGAACTTGCAAGGATAAGCAGGAATGTATTCGAAGTCAGGCTGCCGCCGTCCGTGGTAAGTGACGATATAGAGTATTATATCGAGGTAAATGATTCATCGGTTACAGAAAGTTACCCTGCAACAGCAGGTATGATTAACAATACCGTTGTTGTGCTCTGAAAGCACTGCTGAATAAGGACTTTAAGTCTTTTCAGTCGTTTTCTTCTCCACGATTATCGTGCAGTGGGTTGCAAGCGCGGCAATCGTTCCCACAGCAGCGAAAACAGGAGCAACCACAACACCTACAGCCCCGACAGTAAGAGGAAACTCCATAACGGTTTCCTCCTTGTCGTTTTTAATTATGATCCTGGTGGCATTTCCCTCCTTAATGATCTCTTTGATCTTGGATGAGAGTTCATCGCCCGATACCCGGAAATATTCCCTGTTTGTATTATGATCTTCTTTCATGGCTGTAAAATTTATGATCTGAAACAAATTTACTATGGATCGGGCCATGATGAAAAATCAAATCGGCAGGAGACAGCATTCTGTCGGTAAATGACATATTGCGAGAAGTGAAACATCGAGGCTTAATCATTTATCCTGCATTTAAATTTATGACCGGAAGAACAAAACCCTGAAAATCATGTTATATCTGAACGAGTAATAAATAACTAGTAAATTGAATCATACGATGGCAAAGGTCTCAATATATCTTAACTTCATGGGTAACACCGAAGAGGCTTTTAATTTCTATAAATCGGTTTTTGGTACAGAGTTTTCAGCCCCGCTATTCAGGATGGGGGAGATGAAGCTTCCGGAGGGCATGTCTCAATTCTCGGATGAAGATAAAAAGAAAGTAATGAATGTAGCATTGCCGATCCTCGGGGGTACTGTAATCCAGGGAACAGATATGCTTGAAAGCATGGGTCATAAACTTGTGATCGGGAACAACACCACGATATACCTTGAACCCGATACAAAGGAGGAGGCTGACAGGTTATTCAAGGAGCTTTCGCTTGGAGGAACGGACTGTGTAGCTCCGTATGATGAGTTCTGGGGTTACTGGGGCGTTTGCCTCGACAGGTTCGGGATAAGGTGGATGTTCAATGTGCCCGGGCAGTATTAAACCTTTCCAGCCTTATATCACCTGATGTTCCAGTCGTAGTTAACTGTCTCTTTCCTTGTTGTTGGTTTCTGTCGGCCGGCTGTCAGTTCCAGTACTTTTTTTACCGCATAATCCCTCAGTTCAGAGACGCTGATTTTACCGTCGTGGTTAAGGTCGGCAGCCATGTTCAACAGGCCATTCCTGACTGCATATGTGAACACCCCGTTGTTCCACGAGGGTGATTCGAAAGCAAATCCCCTGCCGGCAGCGGCTGAAATTATCGTGGCCCCTGATCCCTTGTCAAGCTCAGAAAACAATTCCTGCATCAGCTCAAATGAGTTATTTGCACTCAATCCGGAACTAGCTGATTTTGAATCTCCCCCCCCTGACTTGTATTCCTTTACCAATCCGCGGAACACAATATCTTCTTTGTTTCCACTGTAGGCATGCTCATCCCTGTATTCTGCTTCTTTGTCCAGTTCTCCGCTGTGACAGGCGTCCATCATGAGAAGCTTCTTCCTCGCGGGAATACCATCCAGCAGGCCCTCCAGTTCATTGAATGAGACTCCTTTCTTTTCGGGGCTCATAAAATTCATATCCCAGGTGGCGTAATAGAAATCAAAATTTCTGTCAAGAAGACCATGTCCGGAGATGAACACCACAACCTGGTCATCACATTTTGTTCCTGAAAGTTTTTTCTTCAGGCGCAGCAGGTTGGTTTTTGTAGCCTGCCTGTTGAAGAGAGTATCTGTATAAACATGTCCGAAATTTCCTGGTCCGCTTCCCAGCATTGTGAATAGTGCCGACATGTCCCTGCCGTCCTTTAATGCATATCCAAGGTTGAACCTGCTGTCTTCATATACAGAGACACTCATACCAATAAAGTACAGATCAGGTTTTGCATACGATGATGTATTATTAAAAATGTCAGCTTGTTGCCTGAAAGATTCAACGCCCCTGTCATTTAAGCATGATACACTTATGGTATTCTCTCCTTCTGAAAGACTGACGGCAAAATCCTGTACAACTGAATTTCTTTTCTCACCTGTACAGGAGTACCCGGCAGAGCCCTTCTCTGGTACACCGTTTACATTTATAATTATCCTGTCTATTTTATATTTACTGTCATATGCCTTTACCCTAAGTATCACTTTCGAGTTTGCCTTATCCTTTTCCAGTGAATCGGTATTAATCAATTCCACTACCGGTGTGTGCCATTCAGGTAAAAACATTGATTCGGTAAATCCCAGTTTTTTGAGTCTTTTCTCATAAGCGTCATTATACAGGTTTATCAGGTTGCTGTCTTTGTTCCCCATTCTCTGCAACACTATATCCGGCCTGTTGTACCGCAGATCAAACTGATCGAACCTGTAAAGGTCATTTCCAACCTTCCACGACAGCCTGCCTGCAGCACCTTTTGACCCCATATAGTAATTATCAGGTGTCACAACAAGGTAATCTGAAAGATCAATAGCAATGAGTGCAAGGAGCTCCCTGCCGGAATCCAGGTCAAAAAAGATCAGCCTTGAGTTGTCATGAACAATTATCCTGTTTCTTCTCCAGTCGGTGCAGATTACTCTACCCGAGAAATGAATTGTATGAATGAGCATTCCGTTGCTGGAATTCAATATTTTTGCTGAGTCCTGGTAAGCTGTGAGAATGCTTTTACCATCGGGGCTGAACTCCTGGTTCAGAAAAAAAACCTGCGAAAAAGGGCCTGAGAATTTATAAAGGATCTTACCGGATTTTAAATCCGCCACTCCCTGCATTTCCTGCTCATCACCCGGGCCGGATACCCGGTTAAGGACAGCGAGTGTCCCTTCAGGGTTGACATCAAGTCTTGAATCGGACCTGTAGATGAGCCGGCCTGACACCGGATCCCATACCCTCGATGTTCCTTCTCCTTTCTCCGAAATCAGAATTTTACCGGTGTTGATGAACCTGGCACTTGTTATGGAGGTTATGATATATTTTTTCGCCCTCTCAGACATCTGGAAAACTCTCATGCCCGGGGTGACAAATACACTGTCGGTAAATGTATTTCCCGTTGAATCAATAGATTCAAACCTGAAACTGGCTTTTTCCGTGGTATAGTCGCCGGCCCCGTCATATAGGGTATGGAGCAGCCTTCCTGTCGCGGCATCCCAGATATTTATATATGAAAACCAGGAGGTCGTCGCAACAATGCTACCATCGGGTGAGAATACAGCAAAAGCCACAGGTCCCTTAAGTTTTGAAACGACCTCTCCGGTTAAAGCATTCATAAGAACAGCCTCGTACTCTTTGTCAATTGCGACGACTGATTTTCCATCATGGCTGCAGAAGCATTTTACAAGACTGTCGGCATGAAGGCAGACGCTGTCTGTCTTTTCTCCGGTAACTGCATTCCACCTGTACAGTCTTGAATGCGAGCCCCCTGCAGATATTGTGATAACTGCCTTGCCTGAATCAATGAATGAGGCACTTGACCATTCTACTCCTGCGAAACTGTTTAATAACTTTCCGCGGTTAATGTCCCAGATTCTTGAGGAGATCATACCTTCAGAAGTCTTGGAAAGCAGGAGATTCCCGTCTCCACTCAATTC
>Ga0335069_10001471_pt1 | contig 38044 bp, 35 predicted proteins | sample Lox_Sample_11_FD_206714 | JGI IMG/M metagenome (GOLD analysis project Ga0335069, IMG submission 206714) | Soil microbial communities from Loxahatchee National Wildlife Refuge, Florida, United States - Lox_Sample_1.1 | ecosystem: Environmental > Terrestrial > Soil > Wetlands | place: USA...
AGAGTTACGGTACGCTCCATCTCGCCTAGTAATGGAGCCACAACCGCAGATTCTGACTCTGCATTGAACTGAACCGGCGCCGGAACTTCGCGGTTCATCAGATCATTGCGAATACTTGCCAGAGTCGAGGCCACGTTGCGGAATCGCCTCCGATTAGCGGAAAGCTCGAAGCTGAGCGGCGTCAGAGTAGCTGCAAGGTCGACGAGCCTGCCAATGAGGACCGAAACGCCTCCTGCGGCAGCCGAGTACTGCGGCGGAATGTTTGAGCGCGTTAAGATTCGCCGCAACATGGATGTTCCCAGCATCGCGAGCCGTAAAATTTTCCGTTCGGTCACGGGATCTGGAACGCGGCCCTCTGCGTAGCATCTCAACACGTCTTCGACTGCCGACAATCGCTCCGTCATGGGTAACAGGATTTCATCGCCCGGCCGTTGTCGCACAAACGCCAGTTCCACGGCCCCCGTAACCACGATTGCGATCAATACTGCCAAACACAGCCAAAGCGTATCCTCCACGTTGGTCTCAGCTGAGACATGCCGGTCCCACAACGGAATTCCAAGCGCGATTGTATTCACAAAGGCAACCGCCGCAAGGTAGTTTGTCAGCGTGCTGATCCCATAAAACGCCAGGAACAACGTGGCAATGATCCAGAGGAAATGAAGCGGGGGAATATTGATCACCAACTTCATCGAGAGGATAATGTAGGCGGCTCCGATCCCAGTAACGAGGAATATCGTTGCGGCAGATTTTAGCGTGGCTTGCGGGTTTTCACGTGAAACCAGAAGCGCGTAAATCACGCCTTGCCAGGCATACGGGATCTGAAAGGTCATGCCAATGATCATGATCAGCGTCGCCGCCAGAACCATTCGCGCGACTAAGGAGAGTCTGCCAGGGTATGGGGTCAGCTCGTCTCTGAGCCACTCCAATAGCCACGGGAGCGGACGGTACGAAGCAGGAAGGCTCTGTGCAATGGCGCCCATCTTAAAGCCCGCGTATCACTACGACTGCCGACTCACTCACCCGAAACAAATCTGGAGGAGGATTCTCTACGCGCACCCGAACCGGATAACGCGACGCCAGATGCACCCAGTTCAGCGTCCTCTGCACATCCGGCAGACCTTGTTCAAAGCGGCCCATAACATCTGCGTCGGGAGTCACGCCAAATCCAATGCTATCCACCACGCCCGAAAAGCGCGTGTTCGGTTTGGACAGGACATAGACATCGGCCCGCATTCCGGGCGCGATGCGTTGTAGCTGTCCTTCGCGAAAATTCGCGACTGCCCACCACGTGCGCGCGTCAATGAGCACGAACATCTGCTGGCCCGTGTGCGCATAGGCCCCTTCGGAAATGGTGAGGTTCGTGACCCGAGCGTCGAACGGCGCGTAGACTCGACAATTGTTGAGGTTGTAGCGTGCGGTTTCTATGGCCGATGCCTTCGCGCCTCGTTGGTTGATGAGCGGCTCCAGCGTCGTCACCGCATTCTGCGTCTGCTCGTGCTGCGCCTTGCTTTGGGTCAGCATGGCCTTGGAGCGTTCTTCCTGCGCGATCGCAGACTGCATTGCCGCCTGAGCCTGCCGCAGTTGAGATTCCGCCTGCTTCAGCGCTTGCGCCTGCGCGACTTCTGAAGTCCGCGCCCGATCTACCTGGTCAAAGGTGACAAACTGTTTGACGAGCAGCGGCTCAATGCGATGCAGGTTGTTGCTCGCATACATCCATTCGGCTTTGACGCGGCTGACACCCTGTTCGGCGCTTGCTACTTCTGCCTTGGCCTGCTCGACTGCCGCCGCCCATCGGTTGACATCAGCTTCGGTGCTTTGGATATTTGCCGCCGCGACTGAGACGGCGCTTACCTGAGCGGCAATTCTTCTGCGCTCGTCCGAGATCTGTCCTTCGAGGGTTGACTGGTCGGAGATTGCTTTCTCCAGAGTGTACCGGTACGGCCTCTCGTCGATCTCGAAAAGAACTTCTCCCTTCTTCACGAACTCGTTATCGTGGACATTCAGGCGCACAAGTGGGCCTTCGACCTGTGGCGCGATTCCGATAAAGTTAGCGAGAATCTCAGAATCGTCCGTTCGTGGATGGCGGCCCGTGTGATACACGACCACGAGTCCTAATGCGATTGCGCCCGTCACGATCAGAGCACTGAGAACGCGGCCAACCCAAATTCCTATCTTGTTGTTGCTGGTGGGCTCCATGGATTTTTCTCGCTACCGAAAAAAGGCGAGCCAGAGCGCGAATGTGAACAGCGCGGTAAGACTGGGATAGGTCAGTATTGGAAGCGCGAGTACAACGCGAACGCGCACGAGCAGCCAATAGAACGCAACCGTGAGCAGTAAGCCCAACGCTAGGCAGACGAGCCATGCCGGAAAGAACGAACCCAGAATGTCAAACGATGGGGCTCGGCTGCAGCCTGTACAAGACATTACCGCGACCAGCAACCCGAGCGTTGACAGCCGCCGGAATTCATTTGTGATCATGGACGAGTCCTCCTAACACTGGCTTGAATGGCATCGCCTGTGCGGAAGGCCAGATCCGCGAGCGCGCCCAGCACTTGAGTCCGCGCCAGGATGTCGGTCGAGCGCGCTTGTGCAAGAACCTTCTGGGCGTTGGTGACGTCGAGCAAATTGCGTACACCGTAGTTGTACGATTCAAGCGCGGCGCTATAAGACTGCGTTGCGGCAGTTAGCAGTGCGGTTGCGGCCTCGCGTTGGCGGAACGCGGTGTTCAAATTCGAATAGGCGCTCCAAACCTGGTCTTCAATCCGATCGCGCATGGCGGCGACTCGATCCTCCGCCTCCCGGATATGAGCCTCTGCCTCCGCCAGACGGCTTCTTCGCACGCCTCCGTCAAACACCGTCCAGTTCAGGCTCAGCGCCACGGTCCCGGTCAAATCGGCGGTATGTCCCCATGGCAGATTTTGCTGGAGGATGTAGAGCGATTGTGCGCTCGGGCCGGCGCTAATGCTCAGGTTGGGATAGAGGGCTGATCGCGCCTGCTGCCGCTGTGCTTGTGCCAGGCGGACCTGGGCGGCCTGCGCTTGAAGATCGGGACGCTGTTCCAGCGCGCGATGAATTGCCTCCTCGACGGTGTCCGATACCGCTTCAGGCGTCGGCACTTCGCTTAGGGGTTGCACGCGAATTCGGGTTGTGACAGACGTTCCCAGGGCCGTTGCCAAGTCGCCTCCCGCGATTTCCTCCGTTCCCAAAACAGCCTGTAAATCGTATTGCGCCTGCGCGGTCGCGCTGCGTGCTTCGAGAACGTCGGGCAGTGTCGCCAGCCCGTTACGGAGACGCTCTTCCGCCGCCTGTTGCACGGCCTGCGCATTTACCAGGCTCGCTCCCGCGGCTTCTTCCTGCCCTGCGGCAGTCAGCAGCCGGTAATAGGCCTGTGAAACATCATAAATGAGTTGCCGGTGAACATCGTTAAACCCGAAATTCGAGGCGAGAAGCCGCGCGCTTTCCGCGTTGATGCGGCCCCTCCGCGCGCCGAAGTCGAAAATCGTATAGTTCAGATTGAGCGAGACTTGAAGAGCTGGCGTTGTCTGGCGATAGAAGCGCGAGCCTATTCCTGCTTCGTCGCGATTCGCACCGGCTAGTGCAACCGCAGCCAGCGTCGGAAACAACTCGCTGCGAGCGATTCCGAGGGCGGCGGCTTGGGCGCGGGCCCCTTCCCACGCCACACGCGTTTCGGGATTGTGTGCTTCGGCCAGGTCGATCAACTCGGCCAACGAATAGACTTTGTCAGCCTCGATGGGCAGCGCCGGAGCCTGAATACTCCGCCCGTCGACTATGATTTGCTGTTCCGCGAATGAATGCCACGGGCGTTCGGACGAGGGGGGCGGAGATTGAGCGAATATCGGGGTGATCGCTGTTAAAATTAGCATCGTCACGGCTGTTCGCATCAGCCGTTTGACGTCCACACGGGCGATTGGGCCACACACATGATCTCTCAGTTCACGTTGAACGGCAGCCAGTTGGAATATGGGCAGTCCCTCCGCCGTCCGGCGCACCGCTGGCGTATGCTTCCGCTGTCGGTTCGGAGGTGCTTCCCGGTCCTGTCTTGCACCTGGCACACCAAACCGAATTCGATCTGTCCAGATGCCGTCCAGGCTTGCTCGGTGTCGGATCATCGTCACAACTTTGCGATATTCGACAATGTGTGCCGCTCGCTGCTACCGAATTGATCATGAAAACGCCGAGTTTGCTCCCTTGCTTTACAAAACGGCAACTCGGGCACCGCTACAAGCACCGAGACTGGCTGCTCCCAACGAGAGGGTCGAGAATTCCTTCCGAAAAGGTTCCGTAAAGGGAGTTCCGCCGGCGCGAGACAAAGCGCCATTGGACATCTGGGCCTGCATTCGGCAACGGTGCCCGGGCGGCATCCTTTCCGAAACTGGGTGTGGTTCGGGAGGGCATTAGTGACGGCCAGCTTCAGAATCCGGGAGTGCGCCCGACTTCCCGCTCGAGTTCCGCCCAGGCTAGTAGATATCCCAAGTTCGCCTGAAGATAATCCGCCCGAGCCTTATACGCCCCAGCCGTGGCCTGGCGCCGCTCGGCCACCAGGAGCACTCCCTGCGTCAATTCGTTCTGTGCCAGCCGCTCACTTTCCTGCCGCAGCTTTACGACCTGATCAGCGACTTGGACCATATGTTTGGTCCGTTCCACTTTGTTGTAACTCCGCTCGATGCGAACGGCGACATCATCTTTCAGACGTCGCAGATTCTCTTCGGCTTGTTCCAATTGTGCCTCGCGCTCGCGCACGGCGGCCCGTCGTTTGCCAAAGTCAAACACATCCCAATTGAGATTGACGCCGAACGTACCGAAGTTTCGGACCACAAAAGGAACACCATCCTGATAGCTCTGGCGTGCGTAGGCGGTAATGTCAGGAATGTAGGCCGATTTCGCGGCCGTGATGCCAGCGCGTGCCTTCTTAACGGCTTCTTCGGCAGCCAATATTTCTGGGTTCTCCGACCATGCGGTCTGGACATACTCCTCGCGCGGGTGCTGGTCAAAACTCGACGGCACAGCTGGATCGAGTTCGAGCTGTGTATCGAGCGGCAGCCCCAGCAAATCGTTTAGTTCGGTGGACAAGTCGGATATCTGGAGGTCCGCCGTGAGCACCGCCTGTTGACTTTCAAGCAGACCTGCTCGCCCTTCTATCGCTGCTACTTTGAGGGCGCTGCCATTGCGCACGTCTTCTTCGCTGTCCCTCAGATTCTCGCCGGCAAACGCGGTCTGCTGTTCCGCCGCTTGCTTCTGCAACTGGGCAATCAAGAGGCCAAAGTAGAGCGCGTGCACTTGAAGCGCGATCTGGTTTTCGGCGTTCTTCAGATCATCTCGAGAAGCGGCGACTTCGGCCGCGGCAATCCGGTTGGCGGCATGGATCCTAATCAACTGTGTCAGCGGCTGGGAGATTTGTGTGCCGCTGGAGAATATTGTCTTCTGGCCCTGCACAATACCAGCAGCCTGCGACGGGACGAGCGTTCCTGCCACCGTCCCAAGTGCGCCCGCTGGTATTACGATATTTTCCAGGTCCGTGGCATGGAGAGCATTTGACTGATTCGCGATTCTCGGGAAATACTCAGAACGCTCGCCGGCCTTCTTCTGCTCGTTCTCGATCATCTTCAGGCGCGCTATTTTGAGCGCGCGATTCTGGCTGATCGCGAGATGGACTGCCCCAGTCAAGGTTAGGCGCCGTACTTCAGCCGCGTTCTGCACGGGCGCTGACTCGGCGATAAGTCCGACAATCATGAGAATCCGATACAAACGCGCGCGATTCATTACATATTCCTCAAGTCTTTGTAGCTGAGCTTGATGGGCCGCATGAGCAGCATCACCAACAGAAAAGCGGCCGAGATCCAGCCGATCGCAATGAATCCATCGGCGATCGCCTGGGTGTAAGCCTGCCCTCGAACTTGCTGGCTTAGAATGTCGATCGCGCGATGTTGTGCTTCCGGCGATCCGGTGGAAGCTGGAAACAGTCCTCCGGTGAGCATTCGCACTCGTTCGTCGGTAAGCCAATTGGCTGCTTGCACGTGTAGCCCCAGCAGGTTGGAATGAAACCGCTCTCGCACCGTAATGAGGCGAGTCAGGAGGGCCACCCCAACTGAGCCGCCGAAGACGCGGGTGAAGTGCATGATTCCAGAGAACGTCACCACATTTGACACCTTGTTCAACGCGCCCCCCGCCAGGGCTTCCAAGACAATGCTGCCCAACATTCCGATGTAGGTAAGCGCAAACCCAGCCGCCAGCGCAAGTTCGATCGCTTCGAAGCTGCTTCCGGCCCACGACGAATCGACGTATGCGCAGAGCCAGCAGGCCACCGAAGTCAAGGTGAGCCCCACGGCCTGGATCAAACGCGAGTTCGTATAAATGATGATCACCGCGACGAGCCACACGATTACGAATTGCGGCCCAGCCACCCAGGCCAGGGCTCGGCCGGTCTGGATCGCCCGATAATGTTGGACATTACCCAGGAACCCCGGGATGAGCACAAACCCCGCCAATAGCGTAAACCTGAACACGAAAATAGAGCTGGCAAGAATGATCGTGTTCCGAGTCTTGATGAACTCAAGATTTACCGTCGTGTTCGGCTGCAGTACGTGCCTTGCCCACCCTGCGGCCAGCAGAAACAGTCCCGCCGTTCCCATCCCTACGATAACGCCAGAGTGCAACCAGTCCAGCCGTTCCCCTTGATCCATGGCGCCGGTCAGCAGAGCCAGACCGATGCTGAAGTAGGTAAACCCACGCCAGCTTGGCCCCGGCTCGGGCGGCAGACTTCGACGGGGAATACCGAAATAGATGCAGATCATCATGAGCGGTGTGAAGATCGCGGCGTTCCAGAAGATCCAGTGCCAGGAGAGATGCTCGGCGTACCAGCCCTGCACCGCTGACGCGATATTGCCGTCAAAAATAATATCTGCCGCATAAGCTGCAATTCCGAAAATGACCAGCCGCCGCGGCAGCGCAACCAGAGCAAACGTCAGTGTCAATGAATAGAAGGTCCCTGATGTCAGCCCCGCCAGCACCAGCAGGCCAAACATTACCCAGATATTCGGCGAAAAGGGAAGCAGAACGGAGATAATCGTGAATAGTGCAGCGCACGGCATCAGAATGCGGCGAGGGCCTAACCGGGCGTTCAAGAATACACAGAAGACTCCGCTGAACATCAACGCCATGTCAAGCACCGTGGGAATCCAGGAGCCTTCGTCGAATCCAAAGCCGTTGGCACCCTTGATATCAGCCAATCCTACGCTGATGAGGCGCGCGTTCAGCGTGGCGATTCCCGCGCCCAGAAAGACCCCCAAAGTCCCTATGTACGGGTTCGTCTTAATTTGTGGTGGACCCGATTGCGAGGGGCTGGGCGCTGCCTTCGGCTCTGTGACGGTCACCTGAGATTCTCCATCACCGGCCGGCGACATTCGTCCGAACTATGGCAATAACCGATAGCCCAGGCCGCAATCGCTCGGCCACTGCTTGGTCAGGATCCAACACGATCTTCACAGGAACTCGCTGCACGATCTTTGTGAAGTTGCCAGTAGCATTGTCCGGGGGCAACAAGGCGAACTGGGAGCCGCTGGCGGGAGAGACGTGATCCACTTTCCCTCTAAAAATCAGTCCCGGAAATGCGTCGACGCGAATTTCAGCAGGGTCGCCTGCGCCGATGTGGCGGAGCTGGGTTTCTTTGTAATTGGCTTCTACCCAAACGTCCCTTTGAACAAGCGAAATTACCTGAGTGCCTGGAGCTACCAGTTGGCCCGGGCGCACCTTGCGCTCGCTGACGATTCCGTTTTCTGGAGCAACGATTCGCGTGTAGCTCAGATTGACCTGTGCCAGTGCGAGCGACGCCCTCTTTGCGTTGAGATCGGCGCGAAGCAGAAGTTCCTGCGAGTCCAGCACCGCACGCTGACGTTTCTGCGCTTCGAGTTCAGCATTTGTGCTTCCCAGGTGCGCGCGCGCGCGGGCCAGATCCGCCTGCCGGCTCGCCAATTGCGCCGTCGCCGTACTAAGGTCAGCTTCGCGGCTCGCGAGCTGTGCGCGAAGGCGCTCCGCGTCTGCTACCACCTGCTCCAGTTTCTGACGCGTTGCCGCCTCAGCTGCAATCAAGGCTTCCTGCCGGCGGCGCTCCAAGGTTGTTCGTTGGACGTCCGCGTTCGTTCCATCGATGGCGCTCTTGGAATTGACAATCATGGAGTTCGCCGCCTCGATCCCGGCCTCTGCCGCCTCGATGTCCGCTTGCGCTGCTCGAATGCCATCTTCAGCTTGAAGAATCCGGGCATCCTGCAATTCCTTTTGCCGCTGATTGTTCACGAGTGCATCTTCGCCGTAGGCCACGGCCGCCTCGGCTTGCTGCACCTGGGCGCGAAAATCGTCATCCCGCAACTGGACGAGTATGCTTCCCGCCTTTACCGGTTGATAGTCGGAAACGTCTACGGTAGCCACAAGTCCAGCGACCTTGGTGCTCAACGGCGTCAGGTCCGCTCGCACGTAGGCGTCGTCCGTTTCTTGGGAAGCCCGCTCGCTGGCCCAAGTATTCCAGTTTCCAGCGGTTAAGAACAAGATCCCTGCCGCCATGAGCAGAATCGTTACCGGGACCACCAATTGTTTCAAACGTTGCGCCCAGCGCGGGCTCTCCCTAACAGAATCAGTTTGCGAGTCAGCCATGTTTTCCTCCTGCGTAGGTTTTCAACGTCATGATCCTGGCGGGCGCCAGCCATGCTCGAAATTGTCTCGCTCTCACAGTTACCGAGTCCTTAACTATGAACGAGACTGTGAACGCCCTTTTTGTTGGGTGCCAAGTCGCCCTGGACGCCGGTTGATTACATGCAGATTGCCGGACCGCAGTTCCCAGCGCAGACCGCCAAAGTTCCCGTAAAATGCGGTTCTGCGCCGGCAGCAAAGGCCGCTGTCTCTTCGTGACTCACCTGGACGGAACGAATATCGTTCGCCGCACGGATTGAGTCCGTGATGCCATTAAGCGAAATCGCCAGAAACGCCTAAGACCCTTCGAACACTTGCTTCGGCAAGAACCTCCACTAGGAGATCGGCTACCTTCTTCTTGGCCATATGATGATCCGCAGCAGAGTCAACGACGGGTCTAACCCGAGGTCGTCGACTCGCACGAACGAACAGCATGCAACCGCCCTTCCAAATGAATCCACCGTGCAGTCGACCAGGATATCGGTTCAAAATGACTCTGTCCGGCGAAAGCGGAGAACCATCACGACACACTTAGGTGTCGCGCTTTTCGGCTTCGTGTCGAAATTCCGACCCCATACTCGCTGGGGCAGCTTGCAATCCGCGCTATGGCTCCTCTCGAGCCGGAAATAACTCGCTGTTTGCAAATCCGAGGGCGGCGGCTTGGGCGCTGGCGTTTTCCCCAACCCCGCGCGTTTCGGGACTGTGCGCTTCCGCCAGACCGATCAGCTCCACGACGCGATCGAACTCATGCTCCATAACAAATTCGCGTTCGAGCACCGCCTGCCTTGGGTGAGGTCATTGTCCAGTACGTAATGGGCGATCTTTGACGCCTTGTCATAGCCGATAACCGGTGAGAGCGCGGTCACAAGCATGAGCGCTTCTCCACGTACTGCTTGATCCTCTTCATCCATGACGGGGGAATGGCAACGGATGTGCTTCGAAGAGGTCATCAGCAGCAAAGGGGCTGAAACGATGAAGCGGCTTAACATCCGGTTGGACCCCACCAGAAGAGGTCGAGAGGCTGAATCCCTCACATCTCAATTGCGAAAGTGCATTGTGGGTCAGGACGAAGCGATTGAGCAGATCGTCAACATCTACCAAAGGCATCTGACGGGCATCAGTTCCGCGGACCGGCCGATTGGCAATCTGCTTTTTCTCGGGCCGACCGGTTGTGGCAAAACGCGAATGGTCGAGGTGACTGCCGAGGCGCTGGTCGGAAATTCGCTCGCAGTGATTAAGGTCGACTGCGCGGAGTTCCAGCACAGTCACGAGATTGCCAAGCTGATTGGCTCACCTCCGGGATATCTTGGACACCGCGAAACCCATGCTCAGCTCAGCCAGGAGGCGCTGAACCAACACCATACCGAGAAGTGCAAGGTGAGCTTTGTACTTTTCGATGAAATCGAGAAGGCCAGCGATGCGCTTTGGAATCTCTTGCTGGGTATTCTGGACAAGGCGACGCTCACCCTCGGCGACAACCGCCGGGTGGACTTTTCCCGCGCCTTCATTTTCATGACGAGCAACCTGGGCGCGAGGGAAATGACCGACGTCGTGGCGCCGAAGCTAGGATTTAGGGCCGATGAGAACGCGCAAAATATCTCCTCGGACAGCCGGTTAAAAACGAAGATCGCCAACGCGGGTGTCGAGGCGGCACGGCGGAGGTTCACGCCGGAGTTCATAAACCGGCTGGACAGGATTATGGTGTTTAAGCCGCTCGGCGATACGGAACTTCGCAAGATCTTGGATATCGAACTGAGGATGGTGCAACAGCGCATCCTGGCTGCGGGCGGGAACCCATTCATGTTTACGTGCAGTTCCTCAGCTAAGGATTTTCTTCTTTCGGAGGGGACGGATATGAGGTATGGCGCCAGGCACCTGAAGCGGGCCATTGAGCGCCATCTCGTGCAGCCATTGTCCAACCTGATCGCGACCGATCAAATTTGCGCTGGGGATTCTATCCGGGTGGATTACGAGACGCAGGCCGGACGCATGGCCTTCGTGAAGGACGGCGAAGACATCCCGCAGTACGTAGTGGCCGAACTTGCCGATGCCGTCATTCCGTTTCCCTCGCTCGCTCAGGCAAGTCGTGCTCCCGCCAACCAGAAGGGCGGATGGCGCAAAGCCCTATAGCCACAGGGCAACTTCGTTACGTATGGGATGATCGATAAATCGGTCCAGCACCGAACCGCGATGCCGCTGCACTTACAGCATGCGAAATCCGCCAAACTGTGCGTGACCAAGAGCACCGAGGCTGACGGGACCAAGTATTGGAAGAGCAGGCAACCGCCGATAGGAGAGTTGGTTTACAGCAAGAGATCTTTTTGGGAGTCACTTCCGAGCGGTGGGAGTGAGCAAGATCTGTATGGTCCTGGGTCACGGGGCAATGACCGGACAGATTCCAATCCGGCAAGCTGTTTACAGAGGCATCGCAGTGCGGATTGCATCCACGAACATTAGTTACGCCGCGCTTGCCAATCCCCGGAACTCTGGCCGTCGGAGCGTTACTAAGAGCTTCAGCCGCGCCCGAAACAGCCGTGTCTTCACTGCCGCAATGCTTGATTGCAGGTATTGAGCCGTTTCTTGCTCACTGAGCTGCTCGAGATCACGAAGGATCAAGACCTGACTATACTTTGCCGGGAGTCGCTCAATGGCGCGGTGAACTGCCCGTGTTACTTCAATGCGTGCAACAGACTGGTGCGGCGATTCCTAGTGAGAGGCGATGGCGTCGAGGTCGCTGTGAGCGACACAGAGTGGTCTACACTTCTCCCGGCGATAGGACTGCAATACTTCATTAGTAGCCACACGAGTCATCCACGTACGAAAGCTGGATTCCGACCGGAATGCCGACAGGTGATGCCACACTTTCAGTAGTGCGTCCTGAAGTGTCATCCGCGTCAGCCGGGCTCCCTACCATCGAAGCGATTCGCCGTCTTACAGCACCCTTGTGGCGATCGATCAAGACGGCAAAGCATTCGGTTTGTCCAGCCAATGCCAGTCTGATCAGGTTGCTGTCAGCGAACGTCGCGAGCAGTGCTGTCATTGGGATCTCCGTGATTCGTGTTTGCATATTATCTTTTCCGTCGCGGCCCCGACAACGTAATGCACGCACCTTTCCAATCAAACGCCAGGCAACACAGCGGGAAGATACGGCTCCTGAACTGGCCAAAAAAGGCCCGGCATGTGCACACTCGGTGATGAATTCGGCGAAATACCGACAGACCCGACGAAGTCGGGGTCGCCGATGGCCGTAATCTTCCGGAACCCAACAATATGGATGTCGTGGGGCTCCTTTTACTTGCAGGCACCGCACAAAAGCTACGCGTGAGAGAACAGCACGACAATGGTGACCACACGGCAGCGAGTGAAAGGGCCCTGCTGTGTCACGAATTCGATGTTGACGCGGGAAGTGATTGAGGTGGCCATTACCAGATCATTTGGTCTTATGCCCTTTCATCCAGGTCCAGGTCTGGATGGGCAGCGCATTGCGATCGATCCGTCCCACCTCACGAGGAAGACTCCCCCTGCTGGGCTTGAGTTACGTCTGATCGAATTGGCGCAGCGAATCAGTAGCGCAAGGCCCACTCGCTTCGTGGATTGCGTGATCAGAGGTTTGAACCGCTGCTTCAACAATAAGGGGATCCCTCGTGCAGCGTATTGAGAACGGCCTTTCCAGCCCGGCCCCAGGCCTTTGGAGCCTTAGTCTGTTCGTCGCCCTGATTGTTGGGGGGAGTTCGGCATTCGCCCAGATAGCCGACGTCAGTCTACCGGAAGCGGCTGGGGCTTCGATCGAAGGATTGGTCACGGTTGCTGACCAAAAGGGACTAGGGGACGCTGTCCCTGGCGTGCTAGTGAAGCTGGCCGACGCCTCGTCAGCACCTGAGCCCCTATCAGCCACAACGGACGCCGAAGGCCGCTATAGGTTTACGCAGCTATCACCGGGTACCTACACGATAGAAGCACGTCTGGATGGCTTCCAATCATTTGCCAAAAGCATCGTCCTCAGGCAGGGAGACGCCAAGGTCGAGAACGTCAGCCTGGAGTTGGACAGGGTTGTTCAGAACATCGAAGTGCGGGACAAGTTAGCGGCGGTCTCTACAGATAGCTCGGATTTGACCGCCACTGTCAGCAGCGCGCAGTTCATCAGCCTGCCACTGGCCGAGCATAAATTCAAAGCAGCCCTGCCTCTGGTCCCGGGCGTGGTGCGAACGAATGACGGCAAGCTCAACTTCAAGGGAGCGCCGGAAAACCAAGGGATGCTGTTGGTTGATTCCGCGCAAACCGTTGATCCAGTGACCGGGAGTTTCTCAATTCCTATACCCTTGGATGCCATCCAGACGATGAACGTTGACAAGGCCCCCTATAGTGCCGAATACGGGGGGTTCTCTGGCGGCTTGACCGCTATCGAGACTAAGCAGGCCGGCGGCAGTTGGAACTATGGAGTGATGGACTTTATTCCGGGCATTCGCGGTAAGGACGGTCACATCGCCGGCGTCTCAGACTTCACGCCCCGCATGTTCTTCGGCGGACCCCTTATTAAGGACAAACTCTACTTTTCAGAAGCGCTCACGTACGACGTGAGAAAGAGTCCCATCCGCGGACTGGCCTGGCCTAACGACGAGACCAAGCGCCAGGGTTGGAATTCGCTGACCAGCTTGCAATCGGTGCTCTCACCTGAGCACCTTTTGTCTGTTACGCTAAACGGCTTTTCAAACCGCAGGCAGTTCGCGGACATTAATGCCCTGGTGCCACAAACCGCCTCAGCGGACGATGGGCAACGAGGAGTATCCATCGGAGCCAACGACAGCTACCAGTTCAACTCCGGCGGTCTCCTGAATACGCTATTTCGCTACACCCGATTTGATAGCGATGCGCACGGCCAGGGTCCGCAAGATATGCTCATCACACCCGAAGGGTGGGGCGGGAATTTCTTCGACACCTGGACCAGGGCTTCTAACCAGTACCAACTCCGGCCCGTTTACCAGTCTCCTTTAAAGGAGTGGTGGGGCCGCCACCAGGTGAAAGTAGGCGTAGATTTTTCGCATCGGTCATTCGACGGTACCGACCATTCGCATCCCATCGAGTTGTTGCGACAAGACGGCTCTCTGGCCGAGCAAATTGACTTTCAAGGGAATGGCGGTCTCCGAGCCCGGGACACTGAAGTTGCGGAGTTCGTCCAGGACCATTGGACGCTCAATGATCGTCTGGCGCTCGACCTCGGTGGCCGATTGTCGAGTGAATCCGTAGGGCGATCGGCAGCCTTCGCGCCCAGGGCCGGGTTGGTGTACGCTCCGACCCAAGACCGCAAAACGATCATCCGTGCTGGCGGGGGGCTTTTCTACGACCGCGTTCCGCTGCTGGCCGCAGACTTTCTGGACAACCCTACACGCGTCGCGAGCTTCTACAACGAGACCGGCGCATTGGTCGACTCACTGATCTTCCAAAACGCATATGTCGCCCTGGTTCCCGTTCGTGGATTGGTCCAGGTGGGCCACAGTCTCGACTCCAGCCCTCGCAATTCCACGTTGAACTTTGAGGTGGACCGTGAAGTTTCGCGCAGTGCCGTCATCCGCATCAGCTATCTGTATAGTCATACGCAGGATCTCTATGTCGTTACTCCGCTGGCCGCCGGAGCGCACTCCCTGTTAGGGCTCGCCGACACGGGCGGCTCGCACTATCACGAACTCGAAGCAACCTTGCACTACCGGCCGACCGAGCGAAGCGTGCTCAATGTGTCCTATGTCCGGAGCCGGGCTCGCGGCGATCTGAATACACTTTCCGACGTCTTCGTGCCGTTCGAGCAGCCAGTGATCCGTCCCGATGTCTCCGGCACCCTTGCACAGGATGTGCCCAATCGGGTCGTAGGCTGGGGAATATTTTCATTGCCGTGGAATCTGACCGTGAGCCCTGTGGTCGATGTTCATTCGGGCTTGCCTTATTCGGATGTAGATGCTCTCCAGAACTACGTCGGCACGCCCAACAATCAACGCTTTCCGGCATTCTTCTCGTTGGACTTAAAGGTTTACCGGGAGTTCCAACTGCACTTACCCTTTCTCGGCAAGGAGAAAAAACGCAAACTTCGTTTTGGTCTTTATTCGGTTAACGTCACGGGCCACTCAAACGCGCTTGAGGTTTACAGCAATGTCACTTCTCCCTTTTTTGGCCACTTCGTAGGATTTCAGCACCGCGTCAACGGGTTCGTAATTGACGCCGTTAACTAGTGGGGGCACCTTGGCAAGCGTGAACGAGGCCGCAATAGGGACGAAATTGACCATGTTAACCAGGCACATCGAAACGCATAAGCTCGCCGCGCTTCTACTAATCGTCGTGCTGGGGTTATCCGTGCGGTTTCGCGGACTTGGCAGCGTGGGGTTCAACGAGGATGAAATTCAAAAGGTCGTGGCCGCGCGCTCCTACCTCCATGGAAATCTCTCCGTGAACCTTGAACACCCCATGTTCATGAAGTCGCTTATCGCGGTGTCTCTTTGGGCTGCCGATGTATGGAATCGGGGACTCGGACAGTTCCATAAAGTACCGGAAGAGGTTTCCGTTCGTCTGCCCAATGTAATTGTCGGCTCCCTGACAGCGGTGGTTATTTTCCTGATTGCCCAGGAGTTATTCGGTGTCGAAATAGGGCTGTTGAGCGCACTGTTATGGTCTATCGGAACGATCGCCATCATAGTCAATCGAGTAGCCAAAGAGGACACGCTCCTGGCGCTCTTCACCTGGCTTGGATACTACTTCTATCTTCGAGCAAAGAACGTGAGCGCGAATGACGTTCAACGGGGGGAAAGATTCTACGCCGCGGGCGGAGCGAGCTTCGGACTGATGCTCGCGTCAAAGTACTTTCCTCATTACCTGGGCTTGAATGCGCTCTACCACCACTTGCGCGGGAGACGCAATCCCAGCCCACCGCTCAGGAAGCGGGATTACGTCCTGTTTTTTGGGACATGCTCCCTCCTGTTTTTGTTGTTCAATCCGATCATCCTTCAGCCCAGCACACTCAAGCACATGTTTAGCTATGTACACGGCTCCACCATAACCCACCACGGCTACCTGATGATGGGACACCTGTACTCCGAAGACACGGTTTTTAAAGGTGGCATGCCTGCATATTTTTATGCTCTATTCCTCGCCATCAAGACGCCGCTTCCCATCCTGGGCGCATTGATCCTTGGTCTCGTGGAAACGTGGAAGCGCCGGCACGAATCTGGTTCATCTTTTCTGATTTTCATGTTCCTGTGGTGGTTCGTTCCCTTCTCGCTACTCGGTGCCAAATGGCTCCGGTACATGCTTGCGTGGATGCCGGCGGTTTACATTATCGCTGCGATTGGCCTGGCCAGAATTCTCGCTTGGATGTCCGCGCTGGCGAACCAGAGAATGGATCGCCGGCTGGCTCCAGTGCTGGTCACGACGTTCACGCTTGTGTTTTTGGCGAACCCGGTTTGGGCCGTCGTGAAAAGCGTCCCCTATTATTCCCTCTATTTGAATGCGCTGGGGTTCGGGCGCACGGGTTACTACTTCCCGCACGACGAAATGAATGATATGGGCTTGAAGGAAGCCATTGCGCGGATTTCGCAAGAAGCCCCCTATGGAGCCAGCGTGGGGGGTGAGGCGGAACCCGTCTTTGAATATTACTTACACAAATTTGGCCGGGACGATTTGCATTACTTTGACCTTTCTAATGAGGCGGCAAGAGTAGACGCGCCTCCGTCCACTTTTCTTGTGGTCCAAGACGGACGGAAGTATTTCGAAAACGTTTCCTTTATTCAGCGAGTCGAGTCTCTTCAGGCGCCGGTTCAGACGATCGAGATCGGCGGCGCTACCGCGGCGCGTGTTTACCACGACGAAGAGTTGGCTGCGCTGAGGACCGGCCGATGAGCAATATACTCCGTTATCTCCGGCCGCTGGCCTCGATAGGAAGCATCGCGCTGTTCGTCTATGTGCTACAGCGCAGCGGCCCCGGGGCGGTCCTCGACAAGATCAGTCTGCTCGGATGGGGTTTCATCGCGCTGATCCTGCTTTCAGGAATAAGGCATGTCTTGCGAGCGGTGGCCTGGAGCTACTGCGTCCAAACCGACGGGTCCCGCCCAACTCCGCTTACCCTCTTGGGACCCAGGCTAATGGGCGAAGCGCTGGATGACCTGACGCCGGCGGGACCGTTGCTGGGCGAATCTGCCAAGGTCGTCGTGGTTTCGAAACTGATGCCTGCCCAAGCCGGAGCTTCGTCAGTCGTCATCGAGAACCTCATCTATGCGCTCGCCGCGATCTTGTTCATGCTGAGCGGGGTTATGTTTGCGTTGCTCAAACTTACCGCGCTTCAGGGTTTTCGATGGATTGGTGGCGGGCTGGTGATTTGCTTCCTCGCTTCCATGGTGATTGTCTGGTGGATTGTCAGCCGGCGGATCTTGCTGCTTGGACGAACGCTTGATTATTTGAAGCGAGTGGGATTGCGGTTGGCCTTTCTCGAGCGCCACCAGCAATACCTGCGTGATGTCGAGCACGCCATCTACGATTTCTTTCTGACTCGCAGGCGCCTATTTCTCGGCGTCCTGGCGATTGAGATCGCGACCAATTTCACTGGCATCGGCGAGGCTTATCTGATTCTCAAGGTTACGGCTGCTCACACGTCGCTCTTTGCGGCCTATCTTGTGGAATCCGCCAGCAGGGCGGCTCAATTGGCGTTCTCTTTTGTTCCACTCGGAATAGGGATTCAGGAAGGGGCGGCCGCCGCCACATTACAGGCTTTCGGCTATGCCGCGAGCGAAGGTGTTTCCTTGGCTATCATCCGCAAAATTCGCACCGTCTTCTGGGTAGCGGTTGGTCTGCTGCTGGCGGCTAAGTATTCGATTGCTCTACCTGAAGGAGAAAGGAGCGCGATCTAGCTATGAGGCAGCTCATTGTCAACGCTGACGATTTTGGACTCACCGAGGCGGTGAGCAGCGGCATTCTCGACGCGCATAGGGAAGGCATCGTCACCAGCACGACGCTGATGGCAAACGGTGGAGCATTCGACGCTGCCGTTTCCATGAGCCGCCGGGCACCCCGGCTGGGAATCGGAGTGCACTTGAATCTCACGGCAGGCAAGCCCGTTTCGCCCGCGCTAAAGATCCCTAGTCTCGTCGATCGGAGTGGGCGGCTGCATTTGAGTCCAGGTCGCTTGCTCAGGGCCCTCGTGTCGCGGCAGGTCGATCTGGCCGACGTGGAAATCGAGCTTCGGCGGCAAATAATCAAAATCCGCAATGCCGGCATTTTGCCGACTCACCTCGACGGACATAAGCACGTGCACGTTCTGCCCGGCGTCTCGGATGTAGTTATTCGCCTGGCTCAGGAGTTCTCCATCCCGAGCATTCGCTGCCCGCGGGAAGTAGCGCCCAACTTGTCAACTTTGCCGCGGAGCGGAAATCCCCGAAACGCGGTTGTCAAGCAGTACCTGGTGGGGCGTATGGTTTCCGGCTTCGCCAACTGTTTTAAGGAGAAACTGGCGAGGGCCGGGCTGCTGTTTCCCTCTCATTTTTACGGCCTTTCCCAAACCGGGCTTCTGAACACTCAAAGCATTCTGAAAATCCTGGGGCGCTTGCCAGATGGCGTCAGCGAACTGATGTGCCATCCGGGGTATCTAGACACCGACCTTGTGTGGGTGGGAACTCGGTTGCTGGCCCAGCGTGAGACCGAAATTCAGGCGTTGACCGCATCTCCAGTCAGGAAACTCGTGGCTTACCGCAGAATTCAACTTATAAGTTATCGGCAGCTCGGACCGTTACAAGAGCACGACGATGCCAATAGAGAAGTGACAATTCGGTCCGAACAAAATCAACCGTGGACCACTTCAACAAGGGAGTTTTCAAGATGAATAGAAACCTGAAATATTCGATCGTGGTGCCGCTCTACAACGAGGCGGCGAACATACCCGCACTTTACGTGCGATTGACTCAGGTGATGACGGGGCTCGACGAACCGTTTGAGATTGTCTTCGTCGACGACGGAAGTAAGGACCACACGCCGGAGACGCTTTACGAAATCTATGACAGCGATTCCCGCGTGAGAATTGTCACCCTTCGCCGGAACTTTGGCCAAACCGCGGCGCTGAAGGCAGGCTTCGATGTAGCGCGCGGCGACATCATCATCTCCATGGATGGCGACCTGCAGCACGACCCGGAAGAGATTCCTTTCTTCGTGGCGAAGATTGACGAAGGATACGACATCGTCAGCGGTTGGCGAGCCCAACGGCGGGACAGGTGGCTGACACGCCGACTGCCGAGCCGTATTGCGAACTGGATGATGGCTAAGCTCTCCGGAGTTGCGCTACACGATTTTGGCACGACCTTCAAGGCATATCGTCGAGAGACCATTCAGAATATCCAACTCTACGGCGAACTCCATCGTTTCATCCCGGCTCTGGCCGCCTGGTCTGGAGCACGGATCACGGAGCTCCCAATCAACAATCCGCCGCGTCAGAACGGAAAGTCCAACTATGGACTATCGAGAACCCTCCATGTGTTCCTGGACCTTTTAAGCACCAAGTTTTTGCTCGATTACTCGACAAGGCCACTGCATTTCTTCGGACCACTCGGACTGCTGGCAACTGGGGCAGGCACATTCATTGGCTGCTCCTTGGCCTTCCAGAAGTTGGTTCTTCACGAAGCAATCATGCTGCAACACGGACCGCTGCTGTTTGCCGCTGCCCTGCTCATTCTGGCCGGCATCCAGATTCTCTGTTTGGGGCTCGTAGCCGAGATCCTGTCACGTACATACTACGAGTCTCAAGGAAAACCGATTTATGTCGTGAGAACGATGAAAAGTCGTGATCCACAATTAACTCTTGCGGTGCATCACAAGGTGAGTCGAATGGATCAAGCCATCGCGACGGACAGACTGGTCAATGACCTTGAGCCGTTCCAGGGTTCTGACGTGCGCGCGACTGGGTGAAACCGGAGTTCGGTGGTCAGATGGTTTCTGGCCAACTGACGTGGAAAAGGCGGCCAAATCAACGCGGAGAATATAGCGTCAGCTTCTTCACGAACGGAAGCAAGTGGAAAACATGAGCGCATACTCCGATGTGAATCTGAGGCATCCCCGCTTGGCGCAGTCGCCCCGGCAGGCCTTCCGTGTAATGGCAGGGTTCGCTCTGCTCGCACTTATCGCCATCGGTTCAGGTCCTCCCGCTGCCGCAGCGTCCGTGGAAGTCAAGCGCGATGGAGACCAAATCGAAATTGTGATTGCCGGGCATCCATTCACTGCCTTCTACTTCGGTGCTACCACCGCAAAGCCCTATCTCTTTCCCCTGCGGAGCGCCCAGGGAACTGTACTGACACGCAGCTTTCCCATGGCAAGCGACATACAGGGCGAAGACCACGATGAGCCCCACCAACGGGCCATGTACTTCGCCCACGGTGACATCAACGGTTATGACTTCTGGGGCGAAGCAGAGTTTTCCCAGTGGAGCCGTCACTCCGCCTCAACCTTTGGCCGCACCGTCTTTCGCGAGCTTGATGAAATGCGAAGCGGTCCTGATTCAGCCACTCTCCGCGCGGAATTCAATCTCGTAAGATCTGACGGGCAAGTGATCGCCGCGGAGACCCAGTCCTACAGTTTCAGGGGCGATGAGCAGGCGAGGATTATCGATTGCGAGTTTACGATCCACGCAAACTATGGCCCGGTGAAGATGGGTGATACCAAAGAAGGAACGTTTGCGATCCGGCTCCACAAGGCGCTGGAGTCGCCGCCAGGTCACATGGTCAATTCGGCTGGCGGCCGCGGTGAAAAGGAGGTCTGGGGCAAGCGCGCGGATTGGGTGGATTACTACGGAAATGTATCGGGAGAGGAAGTCGGCATCGCTATCTTTGATCACCCAAAGAACCTGCGCCATCCGACCTACTGGCATGCCCGCCACTACGGACTTCTCGCCGTCAACCCTTTCGGCTTGAAAGAGTTCCTACATGACCGGCATCAGGACGGGAGCTTCGTGATTGCGGACGGTGGGTCACTCACACTTCGTTACCGGGTGTTCATTCATCATGGTGATTTCCACGAGGCGAAGGTGGCGGATGCTTACAAGCAGTACGCAGCGCGGGAATAGGGGAATACAGCAATGGAATCGGATATGACTCGCCGCGACGCTCTCAAGACCGTGGCAAAAACGACTGCGGGCTTCGGTGCGCTTAGTGGAATCACGGACATCGCTAACACGGAGCGGGTTTTTGGCGCAAACGATCGCGTGCGAGTGGCGGTCTGCGGCCTTCACGGCCGCGGCAAGGACCACATGGACGGGTTTTTGCGAGTGCCGAACGTCGAAATTGCGGCGCTTTGTGACGTGGACGAAAACGTCTTGAGGAAGCGCGTCGGAGAAGTCGCCGGGAAACCACAGACCTATGTGGATGTCCGCAAGCTCCTGGAAGACAAGTCCATTGATGCTATCTCCATCGCCACTCCAAATCACTGGCACTCTTTGATGGCCATCTGGGCGTGCCAAGCCGGCAAGGACGTTTATGTCGAGAAGCCCTGCTCGCACAACCTATGGGAAGGAAGCCAACTCGTCCGCGCCGCGGAAAAGTACAATCGCATTGTCCAGCACGGGACACAAATTCGCTCCGCGCCCGCGATCCAGGAGGCGATCAAAGGACTTCACGAAGGCGTTCTCGGTGAAGTGTACCTCGCTCGCGGATTATGCTTCAAAAGGCGTGACACGATCGGACACGCCTCTGAGGAAGCCGTGCCGGCCGGGGTTCACTACGACCTCTGGACGGGACCCGCTCCCCTGAAGCCCTTCACGCGCAATCGCTTTCATTACAACTGGCATTGGAGCTGGGATACGGGCAACGGGGATTTAGGCAACCAGGGCGTACACCAGGTCGACGTCGCCCGGTGGGGCCTAGGCGTCAAGTTCCCCAATCGCATTTCCGCCGTGGGCGGGCATTTCATGTTTGACGACGATCAGCAGACGCCCAACACCCTAAACTGTGCTTTTGAATTTGATCTGCCGGATGGTAAGCGCAAGATGATGGAGTTTGAGGTCCGGCACTGGATCACCAACAACGAGGCCGGCATCGGACGGGGAAATCTGGTGGCGGGTAAGAAGCGCTTTTTCGGTCACCACGATACGATTGGCGACATCTTTTATGGGGCAAATGGATACCTCGCGACCGGAGACGAAGACGCGTCGAGTTATGAGATCGTGCTGGGCCGCGACGGGAAGTCTGGGCCTCACGGTCATGGCGGGGGCGATCACTTTGCAAACTTCATCGACTGCGTTCGCAGCCGGAAGAAAGAGGACCTGAACGCACCTATTGGAGAAGGGCACATTTCCTGCGCCTTGGTCCATCTGGCGAACGCGTCATACCGTCTGGGTCGCACGCTCCGCTTTGATCCTGAAAACGAGCGGGTGATTGGGGACGACGAGGCCAATAGCCTGCTGCGCGACGCGGATCGAGGATATCGGCCGCCGTTTGCGGTTCCCGAAGAGGTCTGACGGGGGCGTGGGTCTCCGCCGCTCTCTTTGGAGTGTTCCCATCCGCCTCCCTGTGGTCACGATGCACCATCCCAGGTGCGAATCCAGGTGGCGCGCCTGGATTGATCTGCAACGGGCCGGCAAAAACGTTTATTGTGCCGGCAGACTCAGAAACTCGACCTTTCTGCTGACCGGGGCCGCAGTCGGCTGAAGCTGTGCAACGTAACCCAGCGGCCTAGCCATGCCTGTGAGGTTACTGAAACCTGCGTCGAAACATCTACGCACCGGAGTTTAGCCGAGTGCATGTTAATAACCTGCATTCTCACAATAGGCGGAAATTGACTTCGACGGTCGCTATCACCGCCACTGGCTGCCCATTTCGGTAGCCGGGACGGAACTTCCACTTCTTGACCGCCTGGATGGCGTTCTCGTCCAACCCTAGCCCCAAGCTGCGCGCTACCCGGATACTTTGCGCCTTGCCGGCTGCATCTACGATTAACTGAAGGACAACCGTTCCGGCATATTTGGCCTTGCGAGCTTCTTCGGAATACTCAGGATCCACCTTATAGAGCACTACCGGTGTCGAAACGCCGCCGCCCACACGGAACACGCCGCCACCTAGTCCGCCACTCTCTCCTGGACCGTACCCGCCACCGTTACCGGGTCCAACGCCGCCACCCGAACCGGTTCCTATACCGCCTCCGGAACCCGGACCATTTGAAAGAGGACCGACTTTGGCCAAAGGATCGCCCCAATTCGGCAAATTCACGTTCGGCAAACGGGTTTCCGGCGGTGCGATGATCGTCGGCTCCATTAGAAGCTTGGGGTTCGGGTTATTCACCACTACCATCGGCGGGGTGAACTGCTTCATCGAAGGTCTGGGCAGGCGACCCTTGCTGGCAGGGGTCGGGGAACGGTCGCCTCCGCCCCCGCCTCCCCCAATCTGCTGCCTGCGCTGGGGCATTTTGGGGAGGTATGGGGTGATATCCGTCGCGACCAGCGAAACAACTCGCTTGGTCGTACTTTGGACGACTTTGCTGGACGCCACCGTGAACAGCAGAAGTACCACGCCGGTATGGATGGCCAGCGACATCCAGTTGGATTTCTTGTCTTTCTGATAAAGCCCCCAAATCTCCTTGACGGCGACCGGCTTGGAAGTTACAGGCAGGGGAGCCAGTTCAGGAGGGCGGATGGTCTCAACAATCGCATGGATCAGGGAGCGCGTCCATGGCTCTTCAAGGGTCGGGGTGTACAGCCGGGCCAAATGGCCGTCCGCGCCGACCGTCCAGCCTCCTTCATCCTCCCTCTCGATCAATGTCGAAGAAACGGCGTTTTGGAACGGTTCACGCATTTAACCCACCTCAAAAGAACGTTCGCTTTATGTAGAAGAGCCCAACGACGAACGTTTTGTTGGCTATTTCGCCTTCGCAGCGCCAAAATCAGCTATCCCGGTGCGGCGACGATCGCGTTCACTTTACAAGTGGAAAGCACGAGTCGTAGCAGGAAACGCCCGGGGCTGGCGATAACGGCTTCTCGCAGTTCGATTTGCATCCTGGGAGAACGCACAGGCAAACGAGAAGGAGATCCCGACCAAGGGCTTTGACCTTAACGCGGTGTTATGGCGGCGACGGATTGTGGCGGTTTGAAACCCAATCGACCAGAACAAAAACAAGGAACGTAGCGAGGACTAATAGAACGGTCATGGCATTCGTGTCAAACATCCTAATCCGTAATGCTGCAGATACGCTGACATTAGACGCTCAACACCGGAAAAGGCGAGTCCCGAACCAAGCCATAGGTGAGATCCCGCATGCGGCCAAGAACGCCTGAACGAGGCGTTCTTCCGATGATGAGCAAGTCAGCGTCGGAGCGTCGTGCTGCGTCAAACAGCGCCTCTCTAACTGGACCGCTGGCGATGCGGATCGTTGCTTCGCACCCGATGGTCTTCTGGAGTTCTTCCAGACGTCGGCGCGCATCCTTCTCTTCAGCAGAGCCGAATTGTTCCTGGTTGAGGAAACGAATCGGACCGAGAGCGCTGTCGTGAATGGCATGAATCACAGAGAGCTTGGCGTGCGCCTCTGCCGCTGCACGGCTAGCCAAGCGCAGCACTCTTTCAGAATCTTGGTTCAAGCCAATGGCGCAGACCCATATCCGGTGCTCCAGGGCCATCGGGGTTCTCGTTTCAGCGTGTTCAGTCGTCAAGATAGGACAGTCAGCGTCGTTGAGTACCTTTGCTGTCGTGGACCCTAGCAGCACTCGCCGGAATCGGTCGGCGTGCGTCGGCATAACGATGAGATCGAATCCACCTGTCCTCGCGACCTCAGCAATCTGGGTTGCCGCTTCACCCGAGCGCAGTATTCTCGGACAGTTGGCCAGTGGAAACTCAGACTCGAGAAACGAATCGAGTTTGTGCTGGGCAATGCTCCAGTGCTCTTCTGCGATGTTCTGAAGAGACCTCACATAGAGTTCGAATCCGTTGTGGCTTGCGAGGTCACATACGTGAACTAAGGTTACACGGGAGCCGAATATGCCCGCGGCCCTGCGCACGTAAGTGGCCATCGCTGCACAGGATCGTGAAAAGTCAACCGGAAACAAGATGTTTTTGATCATCGGCACTCGGCGTTCTCTGTTTGGGCTCTCGTGGCACGGCTCGAGCGCTTGCGGCCTCTTAGCATGGTCATTTGGGTCCTCCTCCTGAGGTTCTTGAGTCGGGGTGTATATCACGGTTCGAACTCCAAAACGAATTTCCGTCGGAATGTCGATTCACGCCCTCAAAGAGCGGGCCATACCGGTACCTGAATATCGCCTTGCACCCTCCCCAGTTTTTTCCTCCCTCGCGGGCGGCTAAGCCGCCCCGACTTGAGGTGGCCAGCAGAGGAGGCTCGCTGGTGCGCCCTTCGTTGTGAGGGCATAGTCACCTGCTAGTAATTGCGAACTTCGTTGTTCTTTAAAAGAGAAGATCCGATAAGTCACGCCGCTGTTTGCCTGATGGCTTGGCAAACAAAAGGATTCGCTCTTCGCTCTTGTCACAAGTGAAGAATTGTAAACTTCTTGGGCGACGAACAGCTAGCATTTGTTGTCTGTATCCGGAAGCACCTGCGGGTTATCAAATATTGTCCCGCCAAAACCGCAGTCCGTAGACCCGTTGTCAGCGTCAGAAAGATTGGCACGTTTTCCGAAGCGTTTAGGACAGGAGACTGCGCGCCGACGATCAGTAGCGAGGTTTGAGCTTCATTCAGCGATCGCGTCCTGCACGACTGCTACAGAGCTGGTTCCAATCTTCCTTGCAAAGTCTGGCCAACGACCTTTAACAACATGACCTAGAAGCCAGATGAAATGCCCGGCGCGACCTGATGGCGGTTTTCAGGTCCGCACCGGGCATGATGTGATTGGCGATCCGCGCAATGCCGAAATCGACATTGAACTTGCGCCCGGAAAACGTACTCGTTTGTATTCTAATCGTGGGTATCACCTGTCCGGTTTCGTTCTGCACAGCGCAAGCTTGCTTGTGCGGAGGCTCCGCCTCATCTCTGGGCCCGAGCCTGGCGCCGGTCATCACCGGATAGCAGGAACAATCAAGGCCTCGTGCTGGCATTGGAAGTAGACGTGCTCCGTGCTTGAGGCGTGGGGCAGCCGGATACCTGGATCAAGTGGGTACAACGTGACGATTTTGCAATGATAGGGACGGTAAGAGTATGTCTATTCAAAAAGGCGAAGATCAAAAAAAATGTGCGCATCCGGCGTGCCGGTGCATCGTAGAGGGTGACGAAGTGTACTGCAGCCAGCGCTGCCAAGACGCGGGAGGAGAAATAGAGATCTCGTGCGACTGCGCACATCCGGGCTGCTCGCTTTCAGAGTAGAAATCAACAGCTAATGACTCGCTATTGCGCTTTGGCGCGAAGGCTGGCAGCTTGTTTCACGTCCTCGGCCCGGTTTTTCTTCCGCCTCCGATTTATGCCGGGCTCACTCGTCCAGTGCCTCTTCAGCGTCAGGGCTCCAATCCCAGGGCGATCTTCAGCACTTGCTCAAACAGCCCTTCCAGCGTGGCCAGATGACCTTCCGGAAATCCGAGGGTGCGGCAGTTCGGCGCGTTGGCGGCCGCCGGCACACGAAACGAAATGTGCTCTGTCAGCCGCTGCTGGATGCGCCGTGAGCTGAACAGGCCCGCGCAATATCCGCAGACCAACAGCTTCATCATCGTCCGCGGGTTGTGGGGAGGCTGCCCGCGCTGCTCGTCGCCATAAACCGCGTCCATGGCCGACAGAGTCAGGTTTTCGATCACATGGCTGACGAAGTCGACCAAATGTTTTCTGGCTGCTAATCCCGCAGGTGCGGCGTGGTAGCTCTTGCCCCTGAAACATTATGGAACTCTTCTGTTCTATTGATCCAATAAGATCATATTTCTCGGCACGGACTCCTAGTTTGAAGAGCTTTCAGCGGAAGGATCCGAAGGATGCCGATCCTGCACGCCGCAGGCACCACTCAGTTGACACGGTTACATTGCGTCAATGAGTACCCGGCACCGTATGAAGCGATTAATCTCCGCGCTATGCAGAGGTTGAACCATTCGAGCTCCAGCAGATGGCGCCATTGAGCCAGCGCTAGGCAATGGCATTAAGGCCCCAGCCCCAATGCGAACTGCCCAACCTTCCGGTCGCCCGCAAGAGCGTGGTGGCCGCTCGGTCATTGCCCCAGGGACACCAGCGTGCGAACGAGGGCTTGGACATCAAAGGCGGTAAGGAAGCCAAGCTGAGCTACAACGGGAAGTTTCTGGTTTCTAGGGGTTTTCCGTCGCGTGGGCAGGTCTCGAACCCTAAGCAAAACCTCCCATCTTGCCAATTACGAAAATGAATGCTGCAGACGCAAAACTTGTGCTGACATGAAAAGTTATTTCAGTTGCAAACATTCCTTGCTTTCAAAATGTAAACTTCGCACCTGCTTGAACCAGTCGAGGCGCCGCAGCACTGACGACTCGGCCGAATGTGACACTGCTGACATTGCCCTCAACGGCTTGCGGCCCGAAGAACTGTGCGTGGTTGAAAACATTAAAGGCTTCAAGCCGGAACTGCAGGGATTTCGATTCAGCAAGACGCAGGTTCTTGCAAAGCGCGATATCGAAGTTTTCCATTCCCGGGCCATGGAAATATCGGCGCGGGGCGCTGCCCGGAGTGCCAAGCGCATTCTCGCTGAAGAGCCCGGCATTGAAATATGGACGCCCGTTTCGGGGATTGCGATTGAGATCGAGAGAACCAACCGCGACATCCGGTTCATCAACGCCATAATTGTTGATTCCGTTTGGCTCTGCGCCTAATAGGGAGTTGTCGCCGTAGTTGATAAGCGTCACGGGGAGACCCGTGCTGAGGCGCGAGATCCCAGAGAACTCCCATCCCTCGGTCCAGCGATTCGCGGCATGAAGGAAACGTTCAAGTGGCATCTGGTAGCTGTAGCTCACAACAAAGTTGTACCTAATATCGAAAGCGGACAGGGCCCTGCTAAGCGAGGGATTGAGCGGGTTGACCTCTTCGCCGAGATTGGAGGATTGATCCATGGATTTGCTGAATGTATATGCCGCCAGCAATTGCAGCGGTCCACTCGTGTGGCGCAACGTGACCTGCAAAGAGTTGTAGTTGGAGTTGCCAATGGTGGTCTCTGTGGTGTCGCTTCCGAAATCAGGTCCCAGAGGCCCTCTCGTCCCGTTGATCATGTTGCCCGATACAGTGGTGAACACGTTGCTTTCGCCGAATGGACCGCATGGCGTTTGGCCAGGAGCCAGGTTGGCCGGGGTGCTGAGCTGCAGGCAGAGTAACGGGTTGCCGGGATTTGCCTCCCTCAGCACAAGAAGATGATGCGCCTGAGTACCCACATAGCTAACGTCGAGCAGTATGTTGTTTCCGAAACCTCGCTCGATAGAGAGCATGTATTCCTCGGTATAAGGAATCTTGTTGTTAGCCGGATAGGTTGGCATCCCACTGATGGGCTCGAACTGGGCCCAGTCGAGATTCGCGTCCGGGTGTCTCGCCGTCGTGTTCAACGGCGCAAGTTGAACTGGAAAATACTGGCTTACACTTTGACCGTTGGCCGCCGTTATGAATGGAGTGGCCAGCAGCGGCGGAGCAGGGCTAGTGTACGTAGTTCCGTATGGCGCATTTGCGCTCATGATTCCAATCGTCAGCGCTTCGATGGCGGTGTAAAACATCCCATAACTTAGCCTGACACTCGTTTTGCTGGGACCGCCCAGGATCTTGCCCAGCAGGTCGTCCTTGCCGGCGCCGGGCGAATAGGCCAAACCGACACGCGGCGCGAAGTCCAGGTTTCCGGCTGGCGCCAGCGTGCGCGGGACACCGGGATCGGTAGGAAACAGGATGCCGGCGGGCGCCCCCGGGAAAACGACCGACTGCCGGCCGGGCTCGAACATCGCGATCTGATTGTATTTTTCATACCAGGGTTCGATGCGGTCCCAGCGCAGGCCATAGTTCAACGTCAAGTCCCGCGTGACGCGCCAACTGTCCTGTGCGTAAAGGCCGACATACTTATTCCGGCCGTAGAAAGCCTGAAGCTGGCTTTGGTTGTACTGGCTGGGAATGCCGAGCAGGAAGTCCGCAAAGTCAACGCCGGTCTCGCTACCGAAGAAGATGAAATTGCCATTCAACTCGGCGATCGGATCGGTATTGACCTGATCGTAGTGGAACTGTCCTCCCAGTTTGATCGTGTGCGTTCCGACGGCTGTTGAAAAATTGTCGCGCCATTGAAATGTGTTGTTTACCTGCTTCAGCTCATTGGTATTGGTCCCGATCGAGAAGTTATTGAAATTGACGCTTTCCACTCCCTCTGTTTTGGGCGATAACGGGACGATTCCGGGCGTTTTCTGGCCCACAACAAAACCCTGGGATGCCAAGCTGACGCCAACTCCACCAATTGGCTGACCCAGAGTCGTGGAGTTGCGCATGAAGCTGAAGTGAAATTCGTTGACGGCGGTCGAGCTGATCGTTTTGGTGTCACCCAGGGCAAGCAGTTGTGCACGGCCCAAATTCAGGGCGTTGAAACCAGGCACATTCGCGCCGCCTTGAGCGACAGGGTAAGGATTATTCTGCGACCAATCATCGAGAAAATAGTAAGCGGACAACAGTCCCCAGCATGTCGTACCATCGAGCCGGTAGGCGCCTTTGTCATCTCGCAACGTCTGGTTGTATGCCGAGGTGGAAAAAGTGCCATTCGGACTATTGGGTGCCGGGATGTATTGCAGAAGATAAGCGGCAGGAGCCGACCACGCTTTTTTGGGAACGATGGCGTGCGGAAGCACGCACTGAGCGGAACTTGTGCATCCGGGGAAGTAATACGGCTCAGCTGCCGCCACGCCGTAGCCGAGTGCTCGCGAAAGCTGACTGGCCCAATAAGGACCGCTGACGGTCGTAGGAACCGATTTTCCGTTTTTGTCGACAGTCGTAAACGAGCTCGCAGCATCTGACAGATTGCCATTACGATCCTGTAAGGAAGGAACCGTGATCTGTCCTGTATCGACTCCCTGGGCCAATCGCGTACCTTGATAATCCGCGAAGAAGAAAACCTTGTTCTTCCGAAGTGGCCCACCAATCGTTCCCCCGAACTGGTTCTGATCGAACTCCCCGCGGGTGGGTGAAAAATAGTTGCGAGCGTCGAGATCCGTATTCCGCAGGAATTCGAAGGCATCGCCGTGAAAATCATTGGTCCCCGACTTGGTCACCACATCGATCTGGCCTCCGCTGAACTCGCCATATTCCGCGTCAAAGTTGCTCGTGAGAATCCGGAACTCGGCGATGGAATCCAGGTTGGGAATGATCGCCGTGCCCATATTCACGTCCTCTTCAACGTCACTTCCATTTAGCACGAAGCTGTTGGCGAATTCCCGCTGACCGTTAATCGAGATGGTGCCAGAGTTCAAGTCGCCAGAGGGAGAAAATGCGCTGACGCCTACATCCTGGGTCGTGTCGGATGTCAGAGACGTGACCGGAACGACGCCGGATTGAAGGGCGAGCAGGTCCGTGTAGCTGCGACCATTGAGCGGCGCCGCAGTCATCTGTTTTCCGGTAATGACCTGGCCCATTTGGGTATCAACGGTTTCGACATGCGCTGCCGATTCGGAAACGGTTACGGCCTCGGTCCTCTCTCCGATAGCGAGACAGTCATCCACCACAACCTTGCTATTGACATTGATGACAACTCCTACGTGACGGAGAGCTTTGAACCCGGAGGCCTCTACCTCAACGTCGTAACGTCCAACTGGAAGACTCTGGAATGAATAGAAGCCCTGGCGATCGGTTGTGGTGGTATGCTCTACAGCTGTCACCGGCTCCGTTGCCATGACCTTCGCGCCGGGAACCGCGGTGCCACTGGGATCTGTGATGGTTCCTAACAGGCTTCCTCCGTCGCTTGCCCACAGAGTTAACCCCAGAACAAACAGAACCATAACCAAGAATTGGCCTGTCCTGCTAAGGGCACCTCGCGCAGCGAACACATGAATGGGAATCTGAGGCTGCACCCTCCTGAAACGCCCGCTCACCGCGGTAAAGCCCGGAACCACATCCGCCGCCATTGTGGCCCATCCATCGGCGGCGGGTGCTCTGCCCTGCTTGACAGTTCCATCCTTGTTCTCGGTCTTCCACCCAGTCCTGATAATGTTCCTCACCGGTGCCTCCCCTTGAAACAATCCTTTTCGCGGCGTTTTGTTGAAAATGTTGAAACGACCCCTGCCATAAGAACTGCCGTTTAGCCCAGGCTTTCCAATCCTCTCCGCTCTCCTGGCACACGGCTCCTACCCTTCGCGTATGCTGCTTGGCGGACGCTTCACTGCATGGGATTAGTGTATGGGCAGTGGTGGAAGACCGAGCAGAGGAACTCAAATTGTGCTTGATTCAACAACGAGCTTTCCTACATGCTTTGCAAATGTTCGCGAGAGACTCACGACCACCACCGTCGACCGAGAACTTTAGACGAAGTGCGGAATACCCACCCAGAATCGCTCCTCAGGCGGTTGAGGCGGCCGCTTGTCCAACAATGACTGCAGCATTCGGTCGCCGCACGTATCACATTCGATCTTCCCGCACGTACAGTCTTGTGGAGCGGGCTTAGGTACGGCGGTGGACTGATTGCGCCTTCTTCCGAGGTAATAGCGGTTGTAGCACTTGCGGCACAGGCGGCCCTGCGGTTTATCAATCAGGCTGCCGCATTGCTTGCACGGTCGGCCAGTCTGGCTCACATGCGCGGTCCCGAGGCACAATTGTACGAGTTCATCTGCTGTATTGCCTCTCAGTTCTGACTAGTCGAAGTTGGTGGTTCCCTGGAACCGGTTGAGCGCCTGGCGGAGCATCCACTTGATGACGCGGGCATCGTTGTAGCAGTACGCTAGAATATGGTTGAGCGTCGAGAAGCAGTGCGGCTGGCACGACTTCTTCATCTCCGTGAGCTGTTGGCTTTCAAACTTGTGGTTTTCGATAGTGCCCCAATCGTAAGTGGCGTTGTACATGGGGAAACAGGGGGCGAGGGTACCATCCGTCCGCACGATCAGAGAGTTGTATCCGGCACGGCAATTCCACTCCTGCACCTTCCCGCGCATGAACAGACGCATCTCGTCCAGGCGGCTGGCGGAGTTCACCATCTTGTAGCCCGAGTTCTTCTTCTCAATGAGCCAATCCACCAACTCATCCACCGTATTCCAGTCCTCGCGCGTGATGAAGGTCGCGTTGTTTTCCATATGCTTGAAGTCAGGCTGGTCCATCATAGGCGATTCGTTGATGTGATAGTCAGTGGCAATGCCGTGACCGTGCGCGATCTCGGTCAATTCCCGGACGTCTTCCATGTTGTTTCGGCAGATGTTGATGTTGAAAAAGACGCTATAGCCGTACTGAAACTGCTTCTTCGCCAAGTAGTTGAAGTAAGGGCGCACGGGCGCCAAAGCCTTTGGGAGGCCGGGCTTTTCGTCGACGGCATCTACGGCGAAGTTGAAGGTGGCGACGCCAGCGTCCGCGAGCCAGTCGGTTACCTGTGGGCGGAGCAAGCGCGCGTTAGTCGGAACATAGATCCAAAAGCCCTTCTTCGCAGCGTAGTAGCAGACCTTGTGAGCGAACTGCGGCCGCAGCAGCGGCTCGCCGCCCATGAGCGCAAGCACTCCCGCGCCGTTGTCGCGTAGCCAGTCGATCGAGCGCTTGGCAATCTCTTCGGTCATCCCTTTCACGCGATTATCGAAGGCCCAGCAGTAATGACAATCGAGATTGCATTTCCACTCGGTAAACAGGTAAGCGATGATCGGGTGAAAATCGCCTGGAAGGACCCGCGATTTTAACCATGGCACGGCCCAACCCCGCAGTGCTCGTGTGATGTGTTCTGTGTTGTAATGGCGTTTCGGTGGCGGGATCGGGGGACCCAAGCCGTCGTCGCCAAGCAACTCCGGCCGCTGTGGAAATATAGGATCAGGTAACCGCTCGAGCTTAGTGGCCGCAGGGACGGCAGCTCGCGAGCCAGGTTGCGTCAGTAAGTCATGTAACGGTACGTCTAACCGAAACCCAGGTACACCTTCATCGGGCCTTGTCTCGACTGAAGTCATTCGTCCTCTCTTGCTTGACTGAGAAGACTCTTACAGGAGACCGTTTGTTGGCTCTCTGGCAGAACAGAAATACAGGAATTAAGGTGGCGCTCACTGGCGACGATAGGTGTCAAACCATGACCGGGCCGCTGCCGTTTTTTTGATCACCTTGGGCTTTTCAAAGCCGCGTCCTGATGTGGGGCAGGCGGAGACGCTTTCGGTGTGTAGTCGAAATAGTCGATGGTCATTTCAGTAGATCCAAAGATGCGGACGTCGGTCACTGAATGGTCCGATGCTGGGAACCAAAAAGAGCCGCTCTTGTCATAGTCGTGAACGAAATGAACACTCTTGACCCAGAAAGAAGGATTCTTCGCAGGCTGACCTTCAACCCGAATGATGGCATACTCGTCCGTATCCACCCAGATTCTGCCACGCGTGAGATACTTGTTCTCGCTCTTGGGCTCAATTGCGAGTACGAACGCCGGGCGGCCCCGGACGTATTCCTTCCCAACCATTTGAAACGTGTAGTTTTCAGGGGTAATGCGGGAGCGCTCGCGAAGACCCGGACGAGAGGCCTCGGTTTCGGCTTCGAGCAGTCGCGGGAAAACGTACCTCCGCGCACCACCCCAGCCGGTTGCGCAGACCACGTCGAACTGTTTGGAGCCATCATCGAGGCAGGTCATGCGAACCAGCATTTCGGCTCGCCTATGATGAGCTTGGTTCTCCAGTACATAGCGTCGGAACGCAGTATAACCTTTAAGCACTGACTGCCGTTCCCCGTCACGTGCGATCATCCTGGCGACGACGTCGTCGGCAGTCCGGGGGGCCAGCGTCGAGTCGCCGGCGGTCATCACGGTCGCCAGAGCTAAAGCAAATGTGGTATACATCACGGTCAGAACTCCAAAATGAATTCCTTTCGAAATATTTGGCTCACGCCCTTGAGAGCGCTCCATACCGGCGGCTGGCGGTGGGACTGCCACTGCTTCAAGCGTTTCCCCCAGAAGTGCTTCGTAATGGGGTCCGCTAGAACAGGCATTTAACCTTCTCCCTGAACCTGTCGATGGCTTCTATTCCGTGCCCGAGCGGCCAAGCGAAGCCGACGCGGCTGAAACGCGCTCCTGCATAGAGGAAAGCAAGCCTTCGACAACGTTCCCTATCTCGCGAGACATTGCATCGACGATTCCGGGAACCGAGCGTCGTTCCAGCTTGGCTTCTTGCGATAAAGCGCCCTGCCAGACCACTTCACCCGTCCGCACGTTGATCAACCGCGCCGACAGACTGACTTCGACCGACACGTTTGATCCTTCGTCGACTTCTTCGAGGTGGTCGATCGCACCGGTCAACAGGCATTCCGGAGTTCCGCGACCATCGAACAGGTCGACAGACTGGGAGATTCCTCGGGACTGCATCTGCTGGATTACCGCGCTAGTCACCGCGTGTCGAGGGTCTATAGCCCAGCGATCATACTCGTAAAAGCCCAACCTCGCGGGAGAGTCGCGGTAAACGATCGGCCCCCCCCTCAAGAAGCGAGGAGCGTCAAATTCCCGTACAGCGACCGAGCCGAGAATAGGCCTCGCTGGATCATTAGCGGAATGAGCGGCAGGGACGTTTAAGACGTAGTAGTTTGGGTACCGGATCTTGCCGGCACATCCGGCCAAGCTAGCGAGCACAGTCATGACTCCGATCACACGTACCAGTTTTGAGCTCCGCGTCAAATTGACCTCTCCGTGAAACCAGCTCGACCGCTTTCAAATGATAGGATCGAGGCACACCTGAGTTTGTTGGAGCAGGTTCTCGATATAAAGAGGTCGGCTCGGGTTATCTCCCAGCACATCTTTGATGCCGACAAGGAGTTGTTCCTGGGTACGAGGCGGCCAGCGTGATCTACCAAATACCGCTGAGTTTTTAACTGCTTTGGCTTGAGTAGGATGCTCTCCTCGTCGCCTTCATCGCTGCGCGCCCATGGACACTGATTCATCGTGTCCGAACCCCGCAACCGGAACACTCTGGTACTTCTCTTCAATTCCGGGGTCTCGCGCCCCTTGTCGACCCATTGCCCTCCAGACACTCCAGTGAACGGTTTTACGCGTTATGCCTGGGAGACACGCCGACGCACCTCTATTGCAATCGCGATGCGAACACCGTCCCCTTCATGACATGCTAGGCGCCTCCGCGGCTCTCTCGCCTGGCGACCACTAGCTTCAGCGAAATCGTTCGGATCTTGCAAACAAAGTGACAGACCGCAAAGATCTAATTAAATGGAACTGCAATTATGGTTCCACGTCAACGGTATGAGCGAAGAGAGCGTATTACGGTAAAGGTTAGAAGTCGTGCGGTTGATGCCGGATGGAGCGTACAACAGCGCCCTCCGTCCGACAGCCTCACCCTACCAGGGCCTCCTCACCGCCTTTACGACAGATCCGGCTGTTCTAACCACGTAGAAAGTCTTCTGCTGTCACCGATTCAGGCGTGATTGACGCTCACGGTTAGGTCCAGTATTCGGCCGCCGCTGTCGCGTTCATATAGGAGGACATATAACTTGTCTGTCGAAGTACTTCTGAGTGATTCGAACGCAAATGGCCATATGCTACTGACAACCGACAAACACGTGACAAACCCAAAAGACACTTCGAGTCAACTCAGCAGTATGAGTCGAGGCGTGCCGCTCCAGGTCTTGGGTTCGCAGCCCTGTTCTCCGCATTTCGCGATCATCACTGGACGACACCTCTCGTTCATCCACGGTTGCGTCATCAAGCCATGGAACGTTTTCAGTTTGTTGATGAAAAACAAGTTGCTGGCCACTTTGGTATTTCTATGGTTTTTCGGGCACTGGGCGATGGCACAGGCCACCGGTTCGATTCAAGGCAACGTGACCGATTCCTTCGGCGCGCCTATACTGGGTGCGGTGATCACTGTCGAAGGTACCGATGGGAACCCGCGCACGACAGTCAGTGACAGTGAGGGTGCGTTTAACATTTCGTCCTTGGTACTTGATAATTACAACGTGAAGATTTCTGCCAGCGGTTTGGCCGATTGGACCGCACTCAATGTGCCTGCCTCGGTCACGCCGGAATCGAAACCATTGCTGGCCGTCTTGCAGGTGGCACCCCAGGTAACAACCGTAACAGTCGGGCTGCCGCCGGAGGAGGTGGCAGCGGAACAGTTCAACCAGGAGATGAAGCAGCGTGCACTGGGGGTAATCCCGAATTATTATGTCACCTATCAAAACCATCCGGCTCCGCTATCCCCCGAGCAGAAATTGCATTTGGGCTTGAAGACGCTTCTGGACCCAGTCACATTCGCTGCGATGGGGGTTACTGCAGGCATTCAGCAAAAGAGGAACAGCTACTACCAGTATGGTCAGGGTTCAGAGGGTTTTGGCAAGCGCTTTGGAGCTGCGTACGCAACGACCGCGGACAAGCTTCTGATCACGTCAGTGGTGGCGGACTCGTTGCTGCATCAGGATCCGCGATACTTCTACAGCGGGCGGGGAACTTGGGCGCAGCGCGCTTGGTACGCGATTGAGTCTGCGTTTCGCGCGAAGGGCGACAACGGAAAGTGGCAGCCGCCATACTCTAGCCTGATAGGGACAATTGCTGCGGCGGAGATCTCACAGACTTATTACCCGGGCCCGAGGACCCAGTACAGTTTGCTGGGTAGAAGCCTGATGTTCCACTTCGCCGGACAAGTGGGCGTCAACTTGGTCGAGGAGCTGTTCTTGAAAAAGGTGACGAGCAACAGGCCGGAAGTTCAATCGACGGCGAACGCGCCTGTGTTACGCGAGGGGAGTCCGGTGCCGCTAATTGCCGTGGATGGTTTCAACGCAGAGGCAGCCACGGCCGGCCAAACGGTCACTTTTGTTCTGGTAGAGGACTTGACGGTGCGCGGAAAGGTACTGGCCAGGACTGGCGATGTCGCATCAGGACAGGTGGGTCCTGTCCGCGCAGTAAACACTCCAGGCGAGGCGAGCGGCGTTGCGTTGCAACGGGTAACCCTCCGAGCAGGCAACGTGAATGTTCCGTTGCGCAGCAGTCAGGCGCGGGGGGCTGTCGGCCCGGTACAATACAAGCAGCTCCCCGAATCCGGCAAGGTCGAAATAACGTTGTTTGTTGCGGAAAATGTGCAATTTCCGGATGACCAATGAGTTGTGCCCAGTGCAACTGCGCGCCCGCCAGCAGAATCCAAGACTGCCGCGATGAGGCTGCATCGACGGCACTGCCCCAACTCGCCGCTGCTCCCCAGCTCAGCACAGGCATACGCTGGATGACTATCCACCACCGTAATCACGCGTGGCCAAACTACGAGAGGCTGCTCATCGCGCTAACGAGAGATCCCACTTGAAAGCTTAAGCCAACGCAGACAGGGACCCCGCGTCGGCGGTACACGATTAGGGCTCAACGAGAGGCGTCTGAGACGCTAACTGCAAGTCCACAACCAAGCCGAGACGCCAATCGATTTGAAAGAACAACGCCGTTGCTGTTCCAGACAAGACCTTGCGGAAGATCGGAAGGTATTTGAGCCTTAATCGCATTATGGACTCTTCAACAGCCGCTCGACCTTTGAGGTACTGCTCAGCCTGTTCACCGGTGATCGTGGTGTAATTCTGAGCGTACTCTTTGAGCAGGGCGTACTTAGTATCGGTGATCGTCACCAGTTCCGCTGTGTATCGGTCATAAATCAGCCAGAACTGCTCAGCCTCCTTGTCTGTGAGGTTCATGTTGGCAGCGACAATCTGCTTCTTCAGTGATCTCACGTCCTTCCTAAACAATTTGATGTCTTCATCAAAGGAGCCCGGCTCGGATGCCGCCGGTGTTGCCGGCTGAGGCGTCGCATCTTGGGCGAGCGCTTTCATTCCGTTCATCAATGAAACGCCGAGAAGCACAGTAGTCAGCGTCAGACTATGCTTGTTCATCCGTCCTCCCTTGGCCGCGGAAAAGTGCTGTCAGGGGATAGGACCCGCAGGCTAACGCTTTTGTTGGGGGACCTAAGAACCGGCAAGGCGGCCGGAAAGCTCGGCATCCACGAATGACGCTCGCGTCGAAGATCAAAAAGCCTGCGCATTAGCTAGCACCGCTTCAAGTGTGCCTCTCTAAAGAACTACTACACACGACCACAACGGGAGCGGGCTCTAGAGAAAGCTACGGCTGCATGCGTTCTGAACAGTCGAGGTGCGTTCCGCCCAATTCGCGATGTGACCGGCACATCCGCCCACCGGGAAGAACAGGTTGGATGATCACTTCCCGGCAAAACGAGCTCTGGATGGAGAAGCTACCGAAGAGTTGCTCGTGCGACATTCTTTCCGTCCAAGGCATCTTGCTCTTCAATCTATCGCCACTCATGAAACG
>Ga0335069_10001472_pt1 | contig 38026 bp, 31 predicted proteins | sample Lox_Sample_11_FD_206714 | JGI IMG/M metagenome (GOLD analysis project Ga0335069, IMG submission 206714) | Soil microbial communities from Loxahatchee National Wildlife Refuge, Florida, United States - Lox_Sample_1.1 | ecosystem: Environmental > Terrestrial > Soil > Wetlands | place: USA...
TATATGCAGGACCCTTTCGCCGGAGACGTAGCTTCGCGCAAGTATGTCTGGGATGGAAATGGCCTGCTCATTCCCTCGCTGAATCGATTCCCGTCCGCAGCCAATGGGGCCGGATTCAAGGCACTGGCGGACTGGGTGCACGCGCATGGGCTGAAATTCGGAATCCATATCGTGCGCGGCATTCCGCGAGGCGTGGTGGACCAGAATCTACCGATTGCGGGCACCAGCTTTCACGCAGCGGACGCCGCCGACAAGGATTCCCCTTGCCCATGGGATGAGGGCAACTGGGGGGTGAAGGATAACGAAGCGGGACAGGCGTATTACGACTCGATGCTGAAGCTCTATGCCTCGTGGGGGTTGGACTACATCAAGGTCGACTGCATCTCCGACCATCCCTACCGTCCAACGGAGATCAGGCAGATTGCGGAGGCGATCAAGAAAACCGGGAGGCCGATCCTGCTGAGCCTCTCGCCAGGACCGACCCAACTGGATCACGCTGTCGAAATCGCAAAGTACGCACAGATGTGGCGCATCTCCGACGATCACTGGGACGTGTGGAGCGTGCCCCATAAGCCGGGAGAGAGCGAATTCCCATTCGGAATCCGCGACGCCTTTGATCGGCTGGCGGAGTGGGAGCAATACGCGAAGCCGGGTGCATGGCCCGACGAGGACATGCTGCCCGAAGGTTCGCTGACGCCCCACCCAGGCCTGGGCGAACCGCGGCAGTCGCGCTATACGCAAGATGAGCAGCGCACCGAGTTCACACTGTGGGCTATCTCGCGCTCGCCGCTGATCCTGGGAACGAACCTGACGAAGCTGGATGATTTCACGCGGTCGTTGATCACCAACCGGGACGTTCTGGAGATCGATCAGCATGCGATCGAAGCAGGGCAAGGCCTGATGCCGCTCAAGGATGCCAGCACCGACACTTTCCCGCAGCGCTATTGGTATGCGCGGACACGGCAGCACCAGTACATTGCCGTGTTCAATCTCGAAGACCATCCGTCGAAGTCGGACTTGCCTTGGATGGTGTTTCATCTCGAAGACAAGGCGCATGCCGTGTTCGACCTTTGGAACCAAAAACACATCGCAAAGGCGAAGACGCTCCACGTGGAGATGGGGCCGCACGGGTGCGCGCTGTTCGAGGTGGAATAAGACTCGGGTAGAACAGGCGAAACTGGCGCCGCTGCAAAGCGGAGGTCTATTCTTAGTTCCGCGCCCAGGATCGATAGAACCGGGAGCAATTTACCTCTGGAAACGGCTTTCGTCATGCGTCTGGGCCTGTTCGCGATATTTGCGCTGTCGATGGTGCTGCCGTCCTGGGCAGCCAAGCGGCTGAGCGTCGCCCAACTCGAACAGTTGCTGAGCACCGCCGCGGCTGAGCACAAACCGGACGCGGAGATCGCCCGAAAGATTGACGGCCTCGAGCTCTCGGAACGGATCACGGAAGTCGACCTGGGCCGCCTGAATCAACATTTCGCCAATGACTCCAATACCGCAGCAGCCCTCCTTCTGCTTGCCGATCGATCGGCCTTTCTCGACCCACCGGCAAACGAGCTGCCGGCGAACCCTGCGCCGGACGCGGCCGCACAACAGCGTCTGCTGCAGTCGGCGCAGAAGTTCGCGATCGAGACCCTGCCGCGCCTCCCAAACCTGCTTGCTACGCGCACAACCTTCGGCTTCGACGACAGCCCGCAGGAAGTGACGAGGGGCGGGTATCTGCAACGGTTGGGAATGCACCTGGTCGGCTCCTCGAAAGCGGAGGTCTCCGTCCACAATGAGCGCGAAAACCTTTCCAAGAGGAGCGGCTCCAGCCCCCCGCAGGTGAGTGGCGGGCTGTCGACCTGGGGAGAGTTCGGCTCGGCGCTCCTGATCATTCTCAGCGATTCGGCCCAGGGAAAGACCACGTGGAGCCATTGGGAACAGACCTCTTCGGGTCTGATGGCCGTGTTCCACTACGAGGTTCCAAAAGCGGCCTCCCACTACGAAATCGACACCTCCGTGCAGGAGATTCAGTCGAGCGGAGAATCGAGCCGGTGGGCCGGTGCGAGAACCCGAGATGCCGGCTCGGTCTCGTCGTGGACACGGATGATCCATACACGGCCCGCCTATCAGGGCTCGCTCTGGATCGACCCCGCAACCGGAACCATTACGCGTGTCACTCTGGTGGCCGACCTGAAAGGCAATCCGCGCTTTGAACGGGGTTCGATTCTCGTCGAGTACGGCCCGGTCAGCATCGGAGACCGGACTCTGATTTGCCCGGTGCGCAGTCTGGCTCTTTCTGCCGCGCCATCTTCGGTCGACACAACCTTTAGTGGAGCGGCGACGGAGTGGCTCAACGAAAACCTCTTCACCAACTATCACCTCTTCGCTTCGACGGCGCGGATCCTGACCGAACAGGCCGCAGCCTCTGAGACGCCGTCGACACCGTCCTCCGAAGGTACAGAGACTAAGACAGCCTCAGCTGCGGCAGGTCCGGCGGCTCAAGCTGATAATCCGGGTGGTGCACCCGTAGCCCCTCCACCTTCAGCCTCAGTCGGCGCAGCACCGCAGTCCACTGCTGCCCCATCCACGGTTACGGCTGCCGCAGCTCCCGCTGCAGCGGCACCGCCCGAGGCTGCGCCGGCACCCACGCCTGACGCGACCGCGCCTGCTGCGCCCGATCAGGCAGGGGAACAGAAGCCTGTTGCATCTGTGGCCGCAGCCAGCATTCCCACGACGGCGACGACTGTGCCCCAACAACCGCCTTCATTGCCGCTTGCACAACCCACAGGTTCGGCAGATAAGGGCTACACGCTTCGCGTCCAAGTCAATGCGATCCTGGTGCCCGTCGTGGTGCGCGACAAGCAGGATCGCGCAATCGGAGATCTCACGGCGAAGGATTTCACGGTCTTTGATCAGGGCAAGCCGAGACCGGTCACCGGGTTCACTGTGGTGCACGCGGCGGTTCCTGAAAAGCGGTCAGTAAGTCCGTCGCAGGTTCTGGAGCAGGCTCCGGTTCCAGCTGCTAGCCAGCAGAACCGGTTTATCGTCTTCCTTTTCGACGACCGGCATCTCTATGCGGGCGATCTGGTGCGCACGCGAGAAGCCGCGATTCGGGTGCTCAGCCAGCCACTCCCTGCGAATGAGTATGCTGCCGTCGTCTCTCTGATGGGCGTGAATTCGGGTATTACGCGAGACCCGATTGCACTGCAGGACGCCGTGAAAAAAGTCTCGATGCACCTGTCGTTTCTGCATGACACGCACGATTGTCCGGACATCGACTACTACAGTGCCGACCAAATCCTGAATCGGCATAACGTAGCCGAGTTTGGGCTCGCTGTCGCCAAAGTCGACGCGTGTATGGGCGCACGTAACGCGCCGCCACAGAGCAGCTCAATCAATGCCGGCCAGATCGAAGCCCCAACCGAATGGGATCAGCGGCTCGCTCTTTCAGCCGCGCGACGCGCAGTCGCTGTGGGCGAAGAGGACGCCCGCGAATCGCTGAAAGCCGTGGAGACCGTGGTTCGGGCCATGGCGAACCTCACAGGGCAAAGAACACTGATCCTTTTGTCGCCCGGCTTTCTTTCAGTTGCACCGGATGCCATGAACTTCAAGTCACAGCTCTTCGATCAGGCGGCAGCATCGAACGTGGTGATCAACACGCTTGATGCACGCGGCCTCTACGTTGGCAACATGGATGCGAGCCAGGGTGGGAGCGGCGCGTTCCTCAGCCAGTCAAGAGGCGAGACCTCACAGGACACCCTCAACTCGATGGAGGAAAGCGAAAACGCCCTGTCTGAGATGGCCTACGGCACGGGTGGCAAGTACTTCCATAACAACAACGATCTCGCCGCGGGACTAGAGACTCTGATGGCCCCGCCCGAGTTTGAATACCTCCTGGAGGTCTCTCTCAAGGACGTCAAGCATACGGGGACTTTTCATCTCTTGCAGGTCAAAGTCGATCGCCCCGGCGTCCATGTGCAGGCACGCCATGGTTATTTCGCGCCCAAAGAGGCGGAAAGCAAGAAATAGACTCCGAGCTGCACGCCCCGGAATCGGGTCTAAAAATTGCGGATGCGCATCGCATCGCAGGCCTGTACACTGGCCGCCTGTCAGATCTTTCCCAGAGCACTGCTGACTAAATCACAACCGGAGCAAGAGTATGAACAGGAGATTGTGGTCTGTCTTCGCGGGAGTCTGTGTGTTTGCATTGTCGATGGTGTGGGCCGTACCGTCCGGCGCACAGGCATCCGAGGTCAAAGAGAAACCAGCCATGTATTCGTACATCGCCAACTGGCAGATCCCACGCGCACAGTGGGCTGACATGGCGAAAGCCAACGCAGGCGACAAAGCCATTCTGGACAAGGCGCTCGCAGATGGAACGATTGTCGGGTACGGCAACGACGAAGCGGCGGTCCACCAGGTGGACGGAATCACCCATGACGACTGGTGGTCCTCGATGTCCCTGGCAGGCTTGATCAAGGTTCTGGATCAGCTGTCTGCTGCCGGGAACACAACATCTTCGGTACTGGCCAGCGCAACCAAGCACTCCGACGCCATCATGGAGAGCCATTACTACAACTGGCGCGCGGGTGCGTACAAGAGCGCCTACGCACATGTCAGCTACTACAAGCTGAAGCCAGATGCGCCCGACGACGCCGTCGAGCTTGTCAGCAAGAATCTGGTCGTTCCGCTACTCGAGAAGCTGCTGGCTGGAGGCTCGATTCTCGAGTACGAGGTCGACACCGAAGCGATTCACACCTCGGATCCATCGGGATTCTGGATTGTTTACGTGGCGACGAGCCCCGAAGGATTGGACGCAGTCAATAGCGGGATTCGGGATGCCCTGAAAGCACAGCCTTTTGGTGGTCCGGCCTTCGGCTCCATGACGGATGGGGCGGCTCATCGCGACGAGTTGTTGCGCGGCGAAGGGGTGTATAAGTAGGCGCGAAAGACAATCGGTTCGCGGCAGGACCTGGCCTTGAGCGAGGGCCAGCCGCGAACCAGCCGACTGTCTACTTCGGCTCTGTCTAGATTGCGGAGAGGTGTTCTCTGGCGCAGGGTTACGCCAGCACGTTCAGAATCGACGAAGAGCGGCTCGAACTGCTTGAGTTCAGGCTCTGCAGTAGCTGGCTAATCGAGCTGGAGGAGTTGCTTGAAATCGAGTCGAGGCTCTGACCAAGGTTCTCAAGATAGCTGGCGCCCTTGGAGCTGGATGAAACGGAGGCCAGTTGGGACAGGCCTGTGCTGGCTGCCGCCCCATTGCCCACTCCCATGGCTTCCACGATTGCCTTAATCAGCTGAACTGTTTCTGCCTGACTCGCTGAGACGGCCGAGGTGGCCGTGGAGCGGCCGGGGGCCGCTGCCAGTGCCGTTGAATCCAGCGAAACCAGGTCTTGCTGAGCCGACCCCAGGTTGCCGCTCTGAAGGTCGCTTCCAAGCTGGTTCAACTCGCTGACGAATGAGCTGGAACTGCTCGACGAGCCTGCGATATCCGACAACAGAGTGGGTGTGATCCCGCTGGTCGAGCTGGTTGCCGTGGAAGCGCCTGCACCGTCCAGCGCATCTTGGCTGAGGGTAACGAAATCCACTTTCGCTGCCGAGAGGTTGCCGCGCTGCAGGTCTTTGGCTAGTTGATTGAGATCCGTGACAAACTGATTGGCCGAAGAAGACGATCCCGCGATTCCCGACAAAAGGCCGCTCGTGAAGTTGAAAGAAAGCGACACCGCGGAAATCTCCTCTTGGAACGGGACTCAGGGCATGTATCGGCACAATTCGGGCTAAGTTCCAGTTCCGAGGGGCCAATTCGCAGTCTTTTGTTGAAGATCGGCCCATGCCTCAGGGAAGGGCAGCCCTCAGTTTTGACTCCAACAGCGCCGCAGAACCATGACCTTGCCAAAGTATTTTGCCTTTGGCATCGAGGAGTTCGACATAGGGATCGCCGTTGACGGTCACGCCAAAATAGCTCTTCCAAGGCTGCTCATCAGTCGTCAGAACGACGAATCGGTCCTGATCGGCGAGCGGAACACCCTTCTTCATGCTGTTCTTGATCATGCCGCGAATGAAAGCGGGGGCGCCGGCAATCATCGCAATCTGGAACACGGACAAGTGGCTGAGGGCGGGATCGGAATGGACAGCCTTGACCCAGTCCCCTGCTTTGGCCCCGCCCTCTCGGCTAAAACCTGCAACCAGCAATGTCACCCGACCTGGGACGGCATCGGCAAGGACGATCGGCTTCCCGCTGAGAGTTTCGCCTGTGGTGCGGGGCATTGCTTGCGCAAAGGAGAGGTTCGAGGAGAGCATGACGAGTCCCACATAGAACACGCGTAGCAAAGAAGACGGCATGCGAAGCGACCTCCGGGAATTCGGCGCTGGACGGCTAGGGCCTGTTAACACTACTGGGATAGGTGGCGACGGGAGCCGATGATTTCGAGTTCTAGGAACGCGGAGCGACACATACCGGGTGTCTGTTAGCGACAAGTGACAACGAAATCGGAATCATCGGCCCCGTCCCTTCGGGTTGCGGCGAAAATCGTGCGATACTTCGTTGTCGTCCTAGACGGTGGACCCGCCACAGCCGCCGTCCTCCGCCTCGTCTCGCACGATTTTCGCTCGCAACGCCGCCTATTCCAGTAGTGATAACAGGCCCTAGTACGAAGCGTGTACCTGTAGTGTTCCTTTGGTGTGGTGCGACTTCGTCTGATGGCGTCTCGCTGTGCGAAAATCGTGTGTCTGGGCCCACGCTGTCAACTGACCCGGGCAACGATAGAGTACCTAGATGCCCGTACTTCGCTCCGCATTTATCGCCCTTTCCCATCACCGCGGCCTACGCCGCTTTAGCGAACACTCGTCGCTAGGCAACAAGTTGAGTGCGCGTTTTGTGGCCGGCATGACCATCGAAGACGCGTTGCGCGCCGCCGAGTCAGTCAATCAGCAGGGCATGCACGTGACGCTCGATTCTCTGGGTGAAAGCGTTACCTCAGCCGACGAGGCCGACAAAGCCAGCGACGTGTATCACGCTCTTCTGGATGCCATTGCAGAGCGCAAGCTGGACGCGAACATCAGCGTCAAACTCACGCAGATGGGCTTGTCGGTCGATCCGCAGCTAGCCGAAGCGATCGCAACAAACCTGGCGGAACACGCCAAATACACGGGCAACTTCGTCCGCATTGACATGGAAGACTCGGCCCTAACCGAGGTAACACTGGGCATCGTGCGACGGATTCATGCGCGTCCCGATTTGGCTGGCACCATCGGCATCGTGATCCAGGCTTATCTCTACCGCTCGCAAATGGACATCGAGCGGCTGGTCACCGAGGGGATTCGCGTTCGCCTGTGCAAAGGGGCCTACCAGGAGCCGCCCGAAGTTGCCTATCCGCACAAGGCTGACGTCGATGCGGCTTATGTGCGGCTGACGAAGACGTTGCTCTGCTCTCCGATCTACCACGGGCTGGCAACGCACGACGAAAAGATGATTGAGGCAGCCAAGGCGTTCGCCAAACGCCGCAACATCGCTCCGGACCGGTTTGAATTTCAGATGCTGTATGGCGTGCGGCGCGACTTGCAGCGGCGGCTGGTAGCCGAAGGCTATAACGTACGGGTCTACATCCCGTTTGGCCGCGAATGGTACCCCTACTTCATGCGTCGCCTGGCGGAACGCCCTGCGAATGTACTGTTTCTCGCAAAGAACCTTCTTCGAAAGTAGGCGCAGAGCCCGGCGAACCCTCGTCGGAGGGATGATCAGCCATATCAAACGAGTCCAGGAAGGAATCGTCCCAGATACGGTGGAAGACTCGCCCACCGCGCGCGCGCACCAGTTTTTTCGTACGACAGCTGAAGCACTCCCAGGGGTAGTAACCGAACAACGGCAAGACGCCTTTCTGGAGGAGGCCTCTCCGCGCCAAGCGGCGCATGGTATCGCCGCACTTGGGGCAGACGCACTTACGGTCTTCGACAGTGGAAGTTGCGATGGATTCGGAAAGCATGAGCCTCAGTTCGATTGCGGAGCAGGCCCGATCCAGCTAGGTATCTTGACTATCCATTGAGCCACGCGGACCGGCTTGAAGACAAGATACTTACGCTGTGGATAAATCACCCGCCAATGCCCGAAGGCAGGGACAACGAAAGTAGGCTAGCCACGCAGGCGGGCAAGGCCCTGGAGCCCAAGATCCGCGACGGCCCTGGCCAGCATTGGAGAGGCGTTCAGGGACTCAGGACGCTCGAGACGGAGGCCGAGGTTTGCAGCGTACTGGCGGAACGCGATATCGACATCGTAGAGAATCTCGACGTGATCGCAGAGGAAGCCAATGGGCTGCAGGAGCAGGGTCTTCACGCCTTCGGCGGCGACCTTGTCCAGCGTCTCCTCCACCGTTGGACCGATCCACGGACCGCCGCTGGCCCCCTGACTCTGGAAGGCAAACCACCAGCGCGGAATCTCGGGCATGCGTTCGGCAACCAGTTGTGCTGTGCGCTTGGCGTCGCTGGGATACGGGTCGGGGCCCTGCCCTGCCGGCCAGTGGCGTGGACCCGCATCGGCAGCAGGCGTCTGCACTGTGCGGCAGGGAACGCTATGCGCGGTGAAGAGGACAGGCACCGGTGCACCGAGCTCCGCGGCGAGCTTGGCTTGCGCGGTGCGAAGGCGTTCGGCAAAGGCCTCGGCAAGCAAAGGGTGGTCGGCCCAGCCCTCGGTGAAGTCGATGCGGAGACTGCCAGCTTCCGCCTCGACGGCCCGCCGGTAAAGGCCGACGCTCGTGCGCGAGTTTTGCGGGGCCAGGCAGAGGACCGCTGCTTCCTCGACGCCGTCGGCGCGCATCTGCTTCACGACATCCGGGATGTAGGGCCGCCAGTTGCGCATGCCGACGTAGACGCGAACGGAATGCCCTTGAGCGGCAAGCTCGGCCTCGACGAGACGTGCGTGCTCCAGGGTAAGTTCAGTGAGCGGGCTGCGGCCGATGAGCGAGTAGCGGTGCTGGATCTCTTCGACGACCGCCTGCGGCATGGGACGGCCGCTGACTACGTTGCGCAGGTACTCGGGAATCTGGTCTACGGTCTCGGGAGTTCCGTGGGCGAGAAGGAGGACAGCCTGCTTAGGCATGCGGCGTCTCCTCGAGCCGGAATTCGCGGACCATCCTCACAACTGCCTGGACGTTTTCTACAGGCGTGTTGGGGACGATGCCGTGGCCGAGGTTGAAGATGTGGCCGGGACGGCCGCCGGCGGCGCGGAGGATTGCGTCGACGCGTTGCTGCAGGACCTCCAAAGGTGCGAAAAGCGTAATGGGATCGAGGTTTCCCTGCACCGCGTGCGTATGCCCGACGGCGCTCCACCCTTGGTCGAGTGGCTGCCGCCAATCGAGGCCGATGACGTCAGCGCCAGTGGACGCCATCGCGCTGAGAAGGCCCGCTGTTTCGACGCCGAAGTAGATGACCGGCACGCCAAGGTCCTGCACGGCGCGAACGAGGCGCTTGGAAGCGGCAAATGCGTAGTCGTTGTAGTCGGCCAAGGAGAGCGAACCGACCCAACTGTCGAAGATCTGGATGACATCGGCGCCGGCCTGGACCTGGAGACGGCAGTACTCGGTCAGAACGGCGACGATCTTGTCGAGCAACGCATTCCATGCAGTGGCGTCTTGATACATCAGCTGCTTCGTGAAAATGTAATTGCGCGAGCCGCCGCCCTCGATCATGTAGCTGGCCAGTGTGAAGGGCGCGCCGCAGAAACCGATGATGCCGAGACGGTCGCGGAAGTGCGCAGCCACTTTCTCAATGGCACGGGCGACGTAGGCAAGATCGGCTGCGCGGTCGGTGCGCAGAGCGGCAACATCGGCCGCTGTGCGGATCGGGTGATGGACCACAGGACCTTCGCCGGCCTGGAATTCGAAGTCGAGGCCCATGGGCTCGAGCGGCAGCAGGAGGTCTGCAAAGATGATTGCAGCATCAACGCCGAGCTTCTCCGCCGCAGTGATGGTGACCTCGGCGGCGAGCTCAGGCTGTTTGCAGATCTCGACGAGCGTGTGATGTTTGCGGACGTCGCGATACTCCTGCATGTAGCGGCCGGCCTGGCGCAGGAACCAGACAGGTGTGCGGTCGACGGGCTTGCGCAGGCAGGCGCGAACAAAGCGATTGCCGGAGAGAAGCGAGGCTTCAGGAATCGATGGGTTGCTGGCGTGCATTCCTTGTCGATTTTAACGGCGCGACTTGGGAAGGCTGTGCGCAACCGCACTCGGTTCACAGTGCTTAGGGCAGAATGCGATGGGGTCGGCGGCGAGTGGGTTGTACGGGCGGGTGTTGGAGGCAACGGCGCCGGAGCGGACGCTGCGAGCGGTGCCAGACGAGTGGATTGTAGTGGGGCGGATCTGCTGGCGTATGCGGTGACGCTGAACTGAGGCGTGCGGTACCCCCTACCCCTGTCTCTGTAAAGAAGCAAGTGTTTTTTCAGCCAGTTGCGCGGCGAGACTCGCCGTAAATACGGGCAATCAATGGGTTTCCATACAAATACCGGCCAGTCAATAAGTTAGAGCGGGTTGCCATCTGGAACGATCAGAAAGGCTCGGTGGTGGGCTGTCTGAGCTCCAATTTTGCCCACTAAGAATAAGCGTAGCGGATTTGGAGAAATAATCTGCAACGCTCGGGGAGAAGGGTTGGGAGGACAGTCCCGGTTTGGGAACTTGGCCGATGCCGGGGATGGACCTGCGAGATGCTTGGGATCGGTGTTGCAGGCTCGCAGAGGTGGATTTGAGGCCTTCCAAAAAGGAGGGTATCGAAATAGCGGACTTGATTGGCATGCATGAAGAGGGTTCTGCATTTCGCGATTCACCGTTCTTCAGAAGCAAAGACGCGGCAAGACATGGGGCAGGCATGTTCGTGCCGGTTGCTGCATCGCGCAATGCGGATCGGCGAGTGAGCAAGTTGGCGAGCCAGCGGGTCAGCAAGTCAGGACGCCCCTGAACCCTTGCCGAATGGCAGGACCTGGCGGCGCATTGACGCGCAAGGGCACGGGACTTAGGCTCATATTTATGGAATTCAGGGTTAGCGAACTCGAGAAAGAGGCGGTTGAGTTCGACCTCAAATTGGAGCCCGGCGCCATTGAATATGGCGACGAGGTGGAGCAGGATGGAGCGCTCGGAACCGCGGGGCGGGCCGAGGTGATCCACGAGCACCGCGGGCCGAAGGAGATTGTCGCCGATATCCGGCTGAAGGGCAGCTACAGCGGCGAGTTCAAGGTGCCCTGCGCGCGGTGCGTGGAGCCGGTGGAGATTCCACTGGCGGCGGAGTTCGATCTCATCTTCCGGCCGATTGGAGTGGATGCGGGGGCATCGGAACGGTCGATCTCGGCGGGCGAGACGGAAATCGGTTATTATCAAGGAGACAGTCTTTTGCTTGAGGATGTGCTGCGTGAGCAGGTGCTTTTGTCCCTGCCGGTCAGGACGCTGTGCAAGCCTGACTGCAAAGGACTTTGCCCGCGCTGCGGCAAGAACCGCAACCTCGAGGCGTGCACCTGCGATGAGGGACCTTCGGACCCCCGCTGGGAGGCGCTGGCAGGTCTCCGTGGCCGGATAAAGTCCTGAATTCACCCAAAGATTGAGGGTGTCCTGAGGCGGCGGTGAAGTGGCCGTTGGGGTGGGGTACGGACGCGAGTCCAGACCGCCCGGACGGGGCAAGACACGACGCAAGGGACACGAAAGGAATTGCATCATGCCGAATCCGAAAAGGCGCCACTCGACGCGCCGCTCTGCCAACCGCCGCGCGCACGACTTCCTCACCGCCAGCGGTGTGTCGGAGTGCCCGAACTGCCACGAGAAGAAGCTGCCCCATCATGCATGTCCCAAGTGCGGTACCTACAAGGGCCGCCAAGTGCTGGACACCAAGGAAGCCGCCAAGTAATCTGAACCCGCGCTGTCCTTCGGGGGGGACTCTTCGGAGGCTTTGGCGCGGGAACTCTGCTTTCAGCGAGGTTTCTCCCTGGTCAGGCCGAACCTGCTTACCGATATCGTGCTGGACGCCGTTGGATCCGATAAGGCGCCTGAGCCTGAGATTCGCGGCGCGATTCTGGCGTGCCGGGAGCTTCCGGTCCGGGTGCATCTGATCGGTCCGGAGACGGAACTGCGCGACCTGCTGGACGAGCACCTGGAAAACGAGGACCTGCCGATCGTCATCCACCACGCCTCAGAGCGGATTGGGATGGACGAGAAGGCGGCGCACGCAGTGCGGACGAAGCGCGACAGCTCGATGCGCGTGGGTCTGAAGCTGGTGCGCGAGCACAAGGCTTCGGGCTTTGTAACGGCAGGCAACACAGGCGCGGCGATGGCGACGGCAAAGATGGTGCTGGGCGCGCTGCCGGGCGTGGACCGGCCGGCGCTGGCGACACCGATGCCGACGGCGAAGGGCAATCCGTGCGTGCTGCTGGATGTGGGCGCGAACGTGGATTGCAAGGCGCACAACCTGGAGCAATTCGCGGTGATGGGCGAGATGTATGCCCGCACTGTGCTGAAGCTCCACAAGCCGCGGGTGGGATTGCTTTCGATTGGCGAAGAGGAGACCAAAGGCAACGAGCTGACGCGCGAGGCGCAGCCGTTGCTGAAGGCGCTGCCGATCAACTTCATCGGCAACGTCGAGGGGCGCGACATCTTCAACAACCGGGCCGACGTGATTGTGTGCGACGGTTTTGTGGGCAACGTGGCGCTGAAGACCAGCGAGGGCGTGGGGCGCTTTGTGCGCGATGTGCTGCGCGAGTCGCTGACGCGCACGGTGACGGCGCAGGTGGGTGCGCTGCTTTCGCGGCGGGCGTTCAACGATTTTCGGCGGCGGCTGGATTACACGGAATATGGTGGCGCTCCTCTGCTGGGCGTGCGCGGCGTGTGCATTATTGGGCATGGTTCGTCGAACGACAATGCGATCTTCAATGGCATTCGCGTGGCGTATGAGTTTGCGCGCGCGGGGACGAATGAGAAGATCGAGCGCGAGTTCGCCAGCCGGCCGCAGCGGCATACGGAATCTTCGGGCGACGAGCCGGAAGCGACGATCCAGTAGCGGCTACGACCGATGCCGTCCGATTCTCAAAAAGCACAGGTAAAGGTGGTGGCTGGTTGGGCTTTGGACCTGGCTTGTCCCGCGTGCCATGCGGCGCTCGAGTTTGAAGAGGCTCGCGTGGTGTGCTCGGGATGCGGACGCATGTATCCGATCATCGATGGACTTCCCGTGCTGATTGCGGAGAGAGCTACGGAGCCGGCATCGCAGAAACCTGGCTCAAGCACGGACAAAGACGCGCAGTGACGGGCATTGATTTCGATTGGACCACGGGCGAGCTTGCCGAGGGTTTGCGCTGCTATCGCGAACGACAGTTCTGGCACGCGCACGAGCACTGGGAGGCGGTGTGGCTGCGACTCGAGGGGCGGGAGAGGTTATTCCTGCAGGCGCTGATCCAGACCACAGGGGCCTTTCATCATCTGCAGCGCGGGAACCTGGTGGGGACGGCGTCGTTGTTGCGCAAGGCGCTGCGGCGGCTGGATCCGCTGGCGGATGAGTTTGGCGGCATCGATGTCCGCAGTCTGCGGGAGAGCCTGCGCTGGTGGGTCAGAGCCATCGAGCACGACAAGCCTGTGAGCGAGTTGCTGCAGGAGTTCCGTTATCCCGAGATTCGCTGAGCGGCCGTTGGCTTGGCGCCGCATGCCCCTTTCATGGCATTCTGCAGCCGGATAGTGGTATTTCTTCCCTGCCTCGAACGGAACTAGACTCGGCTTGAGGTCACCCTCCAAATCGGTTACGCAGGTCATAGGCCTGGCTGATTTTGTGCAGGACCTCGCACGAGAGATCGACCGATAGAGCCATATCCAGAGGCATTTGGGCCATGCGACTTCCCCCGCTACCTGGTCTTCTCGCCCTCGTCCTGTTTGGCGCTGCTGCGTCTGCGCAGGACGTGACGGGCACCATTCTGATCAAAAAGAGACTGACCAAACACAGCGTGACGGCTGCGGTTTCTGTGTATCAGCGAGGCACGGCTGTCGAACTCGGTAAAGACACGCAGCAAGACCCGATTGCCTTTGAGCAGTCGCGGGTGGTTGTTTATCTTGAGGGCGCGGGGCCGGCGGGAGCTGCCAGCGTACCGTCGGAGACGGCGGAGATCCGGCAAGAGGACCGGCGATTCGTGCCGGATCTTGTGGTTGTTCCTGTGGGGGCGACGGTGTCGTTCCCGAACATGGACCCGATCTTCCATAACATCTATTCCCTTTCGAAGCCGAAGAGCTTCGACCTGGGCGCCTACGACAAGGGGCAAACGCGCAAGGTTGCTTTTCCGAAGCCTGGCATCGTGGAGATTTATTGTCATCTGCATCCCAACATGGCTGCGACGGTTCTGGTGACGCCGAACCGGTGGTATGCGCGGCCCGACAAGACGGGCCAATACCGCATCGCGGATGTGCCGCCGGGCGAGTACACCGTGGTGGCGTGGCACAAGTCGGCGGGCATGTTCCGCACGAGGATCACGGTTGAGGCGGGCCGCAACGCGTCGGCAGATTTTTTTATTCCGCTTGAAGCAGATTCCAACGGGGACGCGCGGAAAGATTCGGACGTAAGTGAAGCGGCGGGATCGCAGTGAAGACGCCGCTGAAAACCCGCGCATTTCTGCTGTGCTTTGTGCCGTTCACATTGCTGCTGGCGTCGAGCTTCTGGATGATCCAGCGTTCTGTGCAATCCACCGTGCGGGACGGATTGCGGACATCGCTGCGTGAAAATCAAGTCGCCATCGCGAAGATCCATGCCAAGGCCGATCTGCAAAAGAGCCGGTTTCTGCGGGTGGCGGGGGAAAACAGCTCGCTGAAGGCAGGGATCGAACTGCTGCTTGCGCATCGCGACAATGCCAGCGCGCGTAATACGGTGGACGATCAGCTGCGTGAGTTGGGCGAGCATATGGGCTTCGACTTCATGCTGGTTTCGGCGCCCGACCGGACGCCGCTGGCCGGGGTTGTGCGCCAAGGTGGTCCAGGTGGAAAGGGCCAGCTTGTACCGGTGGATCTATCTCAGCTCGATCCCAACCGAGGTGGATTCGTCCGGCTCGGAGGACGCACGTTCCAGGTGGCCGCTGTTCCGGTGGACGAGGATGACGAGAATATCGCCCTGCTCTGCGTCGGAGAATTTTTCACCCTCACGGATGCGAACCTGCCTACGGTGTTGCTCCGCGACGACGAAGTGGTTGAATCGAATATTACCGGCGCTTCGTTCCCAGAGCTGACACGCGCGTTGAGTGGCTGCAATCAGTCGGAGTGCGACGTGCAACTCCAGGGAGCGAATTGGATTGCGCTCCCGTTGCAGTCCTATCGTGGAGGGTATCGGCTTGTCAGCCTGGAGAATGTGGACGCAGCGTCGGGCCCCATCCGGGCGCGGCTGCGCCAACTCTTTCTTACTCTCGCCGGGATTTCGCTTCTTGTCGCGCTGCTGTGCAGCCTTGGTTCTTCGAGCTCGATTGTGAAACCGATTGCGGCGATCGTCGCCCACTTGAGAACGGCAGCGAAGACGGGCAGGCTGGTTGAGATCGAGGCTCAGAACTCGTCGATTCAGGAGATTCAGGAGCTCGCGGCGATCTACAACCGGGCCGCTACTTCAGTACGCAAGGCCGGTGAGAGTCTGGAATCGGCGTATCTCGAGTTCGTCGGTTCGCTGGCTAACGCGCTGGACGCACGCGACAGATATACGGCCGGCCACAGCTGGCGGGTCAGCCAGCTCTCCTGCGCCACGGCTGAGGCAATGCATCTAAAGCCTGAAGATGTGGAACGTATTCGGATCGGCGCGCTGCTGCATGACATTGGCAAGATCGGCGTTGCCGACAGCGTTCTGCAGAAGCCCGGACGCTTGACAGATGAGGAGTTCGATCTCGTCAAGCAACATCCCGTGATCGGGCGGCACATCCTCGAAGGCGTACAGGGCTTCGCGCCCTATTTGCCGGCCGTAGAGCTGCATCATGAAAACTGGAACGGCACGGGCTATCCCAAGGGGCAGCGCGGCGAAGAGACGCCGATCGATGCGCGCATCATCCACGTCTCCGACGCTTACGATGCGATGACAACCGACCGTTCGTATCGGCGGGGTATGTCGCACGAGAAGGCCATCTCGATCCTGATGGAGAACGCGAGCATTCAGTTCGATCCGCGGATCGTGGCTGCATTCGTCGCGCTTCCGCGCGAAGTGTTGACCTATGAGCCGAATGGGCTGGAAAGGGCGGTTGTCGATCGCGAACAACCAGCCATTGCGGTGGCAGGATGAGGGGCCGGCTGCTGCTTTTCGGAATTGTCCTGTGGGGTGGCTCTCTGGTCTCCGCACAGGAAGCGAGTTCGGGGTTCGATCTGCGTGCGACTCTGACAGGCGAGGCGATTGCGTCGAGCGAGCTCACCGAGGCTCCGCGTTCGGGCGCGCCGATGATTGCCGCTGCGCGATCCATGGCCTATCCGACGATCAAGTTTGGCGATCACTGGTTTGTGACCGGAGCATTCCAGTTGACGACGCGTCCGGCCTACTACTGGGATCTGTCGACGCCGGGCTACGGCGCCAAGGGTGAAGTGTTCCAGTCTACGCTGAATTACGCGCGCGTTTCGGAGCGGGGATCGATCCTGGTTCGGGTCGGTGAGATGTCGACGGCGTTCGGATCGTTCGTGTTGCGCTATGACGATGCCGAGAATCCGCTGGTCGATCTGCCGCCGCAGTACGGTTACTACTATTCGGCGGTCTCGGTCGCGGGCGTGGCCGGCGCACAGATCGATGTCACACGGGGTAAGTGGGATGCGCGGGCACAATTCGCAAATTCATCTCAAGGAAATCCCCGCAGTCTTTTTGCGCGCGATCAGTATGGCAACTGGGCGGGTGGCGGTGGCTACACCATCCGGCAGGGACTGCGCGTGGGCGCTTCAGGGTATCGCGGGCCCTATCTCTCCCGTGACTATGAGTACTTCTATCCGGGTGAGGAGAATCCGAGTAAGCTGCCGGCGAGTGGGGTCGGCATCGATGCCAGCTGGTCACGCGGCCACACCACTGTTCAGGGTGAGCTTCAGCGGTTTGTCATGCCCTACACGGTCATCCCGACCTACAGGGAGACAGCGGGCTATGCGGAGATGAAACAGGTTTTGAGTCCACGTTGGTATGTTGCGGGCCGATACGGTTACACCAACGCCAGCGTCGAGGGGCGTACCTTGTGCCTGGAGACGGGAGCAGGGTTTCGGCTCAGCCGGTTCGAGCTGATCAAAGCGAGTTACGAAAATGAGCGTTACACGTTTGGAACAGACCGCAACGCCAATACGCTTGGCATTCAATTCGTGACGACGCTTCACCGATCGTGGGGACGCGAGTAGAACTGGCCGCTACTTGCATTTCCTGAGTCGCTGTGGCCTCGGAATGTTGTGCAAGGTCGCCGCTCCTTGGGGTCGCGTCGACTTAAGTGTTGCGGCTTCGGGATACAGTGACTCGGGAAATACGCTAGCCGAACAGATTGGCAAGCTCCGACATGTACATCGCCTCTTCGGCAAAGCGGAATGTGCCGTGATCGCGTACTTCTCTTGCCGCATGATAGAAGGCGGTCAGAGCGGCGCGGCTGAATCCGGAGCCGATGCTGACGCGGCGCACGCCTAAGGCGCCGAGTTCCTGCACGGTCAGCGGCGGAGCGCCTTTGAGCCCCATCAGGACATTCACCGGTTTACTGACGGAAGCGCAGACGGTGCGGATCTGGTCGGGGTCGACAATGCCAGGCGCATAGAGAACCTCGGCTCCGGCTTTCTCATAAGCCTGGAGGCGACGGATGGTGTCGTCGAGGTCGCGCCGGCCATGAAGATAATTCTCGGCTCGCGCCACGAACATGAAGGGAAACGGCAGGGACTTGGCAGTTGCTGAAGCCGCCGCCACGCGCTCGACTGCATGCTCGAAATCGTAGATCGGATTGGCGGAGTCGCCGGTGGCGTCCTCGATTGAGCCGCCGACGAGGCCGACGGCGGCTGCGAGGCGGATGGTTTCCGCGGCGGCTTCGGGCGCATGGCCGTAGCCGTTTTCGAGATCGGCAGCGACGGGAAGATGCGTGGCGTCGACGATTGCTTTTGCATTGGTTAGGGCTTCGTCGCGCGTGACACTGGCTGTACCGTCGCGGCGACCGAGGGTAAACGCCAGCCCCGCGCTTGTGGTGGAAAGCGCCTGAAAACCGAGGCCCGTCAGAATGCGTGCCGTGCCTGCATCCCATGGGTTGGCGATCGCGAAGATTTCCGGTTTCCGATGCAGCGACTGAAAGACCAGGGCTTTCTCTGCTTGGGTCGGCATAGTTCCCTTCTCAACTCAGCGATGGCGATAGAAAGGCAGGACGATGAGGGCGGCGATGGCCATGGCGGCGAGCATGGCGAGCCCAAGGAGGCTGTAGATCAGGACGAGATTGGGGCCGCGCTGCCGGTTGTGCTCGTCACGATTTTCGCTATTCATATTTGAGGGCATCCACGGGGTCCATCTGCGCTGCTCGTGTTGCCGGCACCGTGCCGAAGACGACACCGACCACGGTTGCAGCGGCCAGGGCAATGACAATCGACAGGCTCGAGATGGGTAGCGCATAGTCCGTAAAGAACCGGACCGACAAGGGCACGGTAAGTCCTACGAGAACACCTACGATTCCGCCGCAAAGGGAGATGATGACGGCTTCGGCGAGGAACTGCAGCTTGATCTCGCGGTAGGTGGCACCGAGCGCTTTGCGAATGCCGATCTCGCGGATGCGAGAGCGCACGTTGGCGAGCATGATGTTCATGATGCCGACGCCGCCTACGGCAAGGGTGATGGCCGAGACCAAGACGAGAACGGCAGTCAAGGCGTTGGCGATCTCCGCGGCGTAGGTCAGCACTTCGGTCAATGTCTGTGCTTTGTAAACCGAGCCTGTGCGGTGGCGCGATTGAATGATGCGGATGATCTCCTTGGCGCCGTCCTGGACCTCGTTCATGCTGCGCATGGAGAAGTAGATCTGTTTTACGTTCTCGGTGCCGGTGAAGAAGCGTGCGACCGAGTAGGGAATCAGGACGGTCTGGTCGGCAATCTCGGATTGCCCCATATCGTCGACGCTCTCTTTGAAGATGCCAATGATGGTGAATGGCATGCCGTAGATCTCGAACGTCTGCCCAACCGCAGCAGGCACGCTGCCAAAGCGCTCCTTCGCGAACTGCTCAGTCACGACGGCGCAGTAGGTGTGCGACGCATCGTCGATCTCATCAAGAAAGCGACCATAGGGCACGAGCAGGTTGCGAATGTTGCGGTATTGCGGGCTCACGCCGAGCACGAGCATGTCCTTGACCACGCCACCGCCGAAGCTGATGCGCGGGTGCATCTCGATGATTGGCGAGGAGTACATGACCCCGGGCACCTGAGCATCGACCGCTTTTTCATCGTCGCGGGTCAGATAGTCGTTGTAGAGCACGCGTTCGACGCCGGTTGCTCCGCCTCCGGCATACTCTACCTCGACCGAATTGGTGCCGATCTTCTGCAAGGTTTCGAGGACATACTGCTTGCCTTTCATCCCGATGGTGACGACGAGGATGACCGATGCCGTGCCGATGACCATACCCAGAGCCGTGAGGGCAAAACGCAGCTTTGACGCGCGGAAGCTGTCGATGGCGAGCTTGAGGATTTCGCTCATCAGCATCGTGCGGCGGGCGCTGAGCAGCGTCTGCTGGAAGGCGATCTGACGGGCTTGTTCGACTGGATTCATGCCTATCGCTGAATAAGAGATGCGGCCGGCCGCACCTCCGTCTCTCGAATATCTTCGGACGGAGGGCGCGGCCTGCTACTTACCATCATATTTGTCCAGCCACTTCAATTCCTCGCGCAGTTTGATATAGCCATGCCAGGGATTCTTGTCGAGGCTGTGGCCTTCGCCGGGAAAGACGAGAAACGTATGCGGGACGCCCAGAGCCTGCAGGGCGCGCTCGAGGGTTTCGCCTTCGAGGTAGCTGACGCGAATGTCGGCGCCGCCCTGAACCAGGTGGGTGGGCGTCTTCACCTTGTCAAAGCGGAACAGGGCAGCCTCGCTTTGGTAGAGATCCGGAGCCTGCCACGGCTGGCCGCCCAGGTACCAGGCGTCGTCCCAGGTCTCGTCGTCGTTGCCCCAGTTGGCGGCATGCTCCACGGCTCCTGCGCCGGTGACCGCGGAACGGAAGCGCGTGGTTTGGGTGATGAGCCAGTTGGTCATGTAGCCGCCGTAGCTGTAGCCGCCGATGGCCAGGTGATCGGGATCGGCGTAGCCGTCTTTGACCAGCGCGTCGACGCCGGTGAGGATGTCGCGGCCCGGCTTGGAGACGAGATGGGGAGCGATCTCGAGCATGAAGTCGTCGCCATAGCCTGTAGAACCTCGGTAGTTCGGCCGGAAGACCAGCCATCCGCGATCGGCCGCCATGGTGGCCCAGTCATACCAGTCGGCGCCGAAGCGATTGCCGTCGGCATCCGCGGGCCCGCCGTGAATCAGGGTGAACATGCGCAGATGCTTCGCACCCTTCTTGCCTGGAGGAAAGAGGAGAACGCCCTCGATGGTGCGGCCGTCGTCGGATTTCCAGCTGTAGGGCTGCCACTCCGGCTGCGCGCGGTCGTGGAAGATCGAGTTGAAGCTGGTGAGTGCTTTCAACGGGTCGGGGTGGAGCGGGTCGGCGACAAGATAGACCTGGATCGGATCATTCACGGTGGAATGGCGGACAAGGATGGCGTTCGACCCGGCGGCCGAATCGATACCGGCGTAGGTGCCGTCTTGCCCGGGAAGCCTGGTTGTGTGGTCGCCTTCGACGAGATAGAGTTGCGTCTCTACGCCTTTGAGGCCCAGCGCGATCTCGCGGCCATCGGGTAGTAAAGCAAATTGATCGAAGGAGCCGTCGAAGCTGGCGCCGAGGCGCTCGACCTTTGCGGATTCCGTATCGACGCGGTAGAGACGGCCTTGCAGGTCGCGATAGGGGCCTTCGAGCGATCCGGCTGCCGCGGCAACGAGGAAATGGAGCCAGCGGCCATCGGGAGCCCAGGCGATCCGCGATTCCAGAGCCTGATTGTGGGTGAGCTGCTTTGCTTCACCGCCAGCGGCGGAAACGAGATAGATCTCGAAGTCCGCTGGATTCTCGGTGCGGCGATGGACGGGGCCCGTGAGGAAAGCGAGTGTCTTGCCGTTGGGCGAGACCGCGATCTCATCAATGGCCAGTTGGCTTTTGGTTACGGTTTGCGCCGATGGCGGCAGTGTAGACGTGGCGATGGTGTCGGCGCGGCCCTTGGCCGTCTTTGCAGCCGTGGCACCGTTGGGCAAAGGCGTGAGCAGCGTATTCGCGACGGCAGAAGCGATCTCGACTTTCAGGAGGAGATCGCCGCGATTCTGCTCGCGCCAGCGAATGACGTCCTGCCACTCGGCAGCGCGAGCTTCGGTTTCATCGTGGTCAAGCGGCTGCTGCGTGGAAAAGTAGAGCGCGGAGCTGTCCGCCGACCAGGCGAAGGCGTGGACATCGAGTTTCTCGCTGTAGAGCGGGAGGGCCTCTCCGCCGGTAGCGGAGATGATCCAAAGGCGCCTGGGCTTGGCTGCATCGCTGCCTGCTTCGGCATCGGACGATGCGTCGTCTCCCAGCAGCGAACGGTCGGAGAGGAAGGCGATCCACTGGCCGTCCGGGCTCCATTTGGGCTCGTCTTCGCCGGCGGTGTGCGTGAGGGAACGCAGGCCGGATTGCGCATTCCAGATCCAGAGATCGTGGCGGTAGATGCTGTCTTTCCAGTCGGGCTGGTCGGTAGCGATGACGGCGGAGGTTCCGTCGGGCGACAGGCGCGCCGATGAGATATCGGTGGTGTTCAGGTACTCGTCGAGCGTGATTGCCGGCTTTGCTGACTGGGCGACTGCAACCGCAGAAACAAGGCAAAGAGAAAGGGCCCATAACGTACACGGTAGGCGCATATCAGCACTATACCTGTGCAGGCTGGGGTTTCCGGTGACATCGCCGCGTGTCAAATGCTGTTGCGTGCGGAACGGGCTGGAGTGAATGATTCAGCCATGACGAGGATCGACGCACATCAGCACTTCTGGCAGTACTCGGCGGCAGAGTACGGATGGATCAACGAATCGATGGCTGTGCTGAAGCGCGATCTTTTGCCGCGCGATCTGGAGCCGTTGCTGAGGGCGAACAGATTGAACGGATCGATTGCGGTGCAGGCACGGCAGAGTCTGGAAGAGACGCGTTGGCTGCTTGCGTTGGCGGAGGAGAACGACTTCGTCAAGGGAGTGGTGGGCTGGGTCGATCTGCGATCGTCGCAGCTGCGAGATCAGCTGCAGGAATTTGTTGGGAACAAGAAGCTCGTGGGCGTGCGTCATGTGGTGCAGGATGAGCCGGACGATGCGTTCCTGCTGCGGCCGGAGTTTCGGCGGGGTATTGGGCTGCTGGCGGAGTTTGGGCTGGTGTACGATCTGCTGCTGCACCCGCGGCACCTGCCGATTGCGGTGAAGCTGGTCCGCGAGTTCCCTGCGCAGCAATTCGTGCTGGACCACATCGCGAAACCTTCGATCGCGAAGGGCACGCTGGAGCCATGGGCGAGCGACCTTCGTGCGCTGGCGCAACTGCCCAACGTGGTCTGCAAGCTTTCAGGGATGGTGACGGAGGCGCGATGGAGTGTGTGGACGCAGGAAGATTTTCGTCCGTATCTCGACGTGGTGCTTGAGGCATTTGGGCCGGAGCGGTTGATGATCGGGTCGGACTGGCCGGTGTGCACGCTGTCGGCCGATTACGCGAGCACGCTGGGGATTGTGAAGAGGTTCATCGGGCAGCTGTCAGAGGCGGAGCAGGATGTAATTCTGGGTGGAACGTGCGCGCGGGTGTACGGGATCGGGCTGGCCGGCCATAAATCATAGAAATAGCTTGATTTATGCCTCGATTCTTGATATAATACTAAAGTGCCTCCGGGCGCGGAAGTTCACTATCGCAACGAATCGAGGAAATGAATGGAAGATACCCGCACTGCCGTCGAAGACTTCTTTCGCCTGTTCATCCGCAATGACGACCACGGAGATGTGCCAACCCAGGTTGCTCAATTTGCTGCGACATTCCTCGCGGCTGGTCCCCAGGGGGCCAGCTGTGTTCGCAACGAGGACTTTGCAATTGTGCTTCCCAAGCGCAAACAACTGTTCAAGAGCCTGGGGCTGCAGTCGACGGAGTTGGTCGGTGTCGAGGCCGAGTCCATTTCTGCACGCTACAGCCTGGCTCGTACGCAGTGGAAGATGTTGTTTGCAAGTGGAACGCACGCGACCGAGGAGATCCCGGTTCATTCAACCTTTCTTGTCGATACAGGTGTGCAGCCGTTTCAGATTGTGCTGTATCTGGCCCACCAGGACATCATGGGCATTTTGAAGGAGCGCGGCGTCGCGAAGGACTAGCTGCCGAGGGCGCGTTCGGCTTGGAGGTTGTGCAGGCCGAGCGCGCTTCGATCCCCAGGATTGCAGCCGGAAACACGTACGATGAAGTCATGAGCGCGCACGAGAATGAGATGGGCGAACTTCGATTTCGGCTCGCTACCGAAGAGGACCGGCCGCGCTTGATTGCCATGATCAATGCGGCGTTTGCCATCGAGACGTTTTTGGACTCAACGCGCACGGATGAAACGAGGCTGGCGGCGTTGATGGACAAGGGCAGTCTTCTGCTCGCAGAGGATGCAGCAGGCAACCTGGTTGGGTCGGTGTATATGGAGCGGCGCGGTGCGCGCGGCTATCTTGGTATGCTGGCCGTCGATCCAGCCTATCAGCGCTTTGGGCTTGGACGCCGTCTGACGGAGGCTGCGGAAGAACGCTTTCGCCGGCTTGGTTGCGAGGCGGTCGACATCACGGTGCTGAGCCTTCGTCCGGAGCTGCCGCCGATCTATCGGCGCTTCGGGTATGTGGAGACAGGCACCGAGCCCTTTGTGCCGTCGCAGCCGTTGAAGGAAGGGCTCGAGTGCCACTGCATCGTGATGTCGAAGAGGCTGAATTGACGCACAGGTCTGGGTGATGACACCTGCCGACATTCCTAATGCAACAGGGCTGGATTCTTGACCCGTCTTGGGTGAAGGAAGATCATGGGAGTCGCCCGAGAGGCACCTGGTCATTGGAGCTCATGATGCGCGGAAAGGAACTGTTCTTCCTGCTGTTGATTCCGATAGCGCCCAGGATTATTCCGGCACCCACTGCGTTTGCGCAAGACAAGGACAAAGCCGAACTGCAGGTTGAGGCCAACACTGTGCTGGTGGATGTGGTCGTCACGGACAAGAAGGGGCGATCCGTCCACGGGCTCGAAAAGAAGGATTTCGCCGTCTCCGAAGACGGGAAGCGGCAGACGGTGGACTACTTTGAAGAGCACGAGGATCGCAAGCTCCCTGCTGGTGCGGTACTCGAAATGCCGAAGATGCCGCCCCATGTGTATAGCAACGTGCCGCTGAAGCCCGCGAGCGACGCTGTGGATGTGGTACTGCTGGATGGCTTGAACTCGGAGTTTCAGGATCAGAGTTTGGTGCACAACCAGGTCATCGATTTCTTCCGGACGAGACCGCCGGGGACGCAGATGGCGATCTTCCACCTGGGCGCGAAGCTGGATTTGGTGCAGGGTTTCACTTCCGACGCATCCACTCTTCTGTCTGCGATCACCGCTGGAGACAAGGATGGGCAGCCACGCCAGGAGTCGCTCTCGAAGGATGCGGACAGCGTGGCCGGGAACATGGGCAACATCGTGGCAAAGCAGAAGGGCGCGACCACGCACTTCGCGACGGCCAACGAGAATAACTATCTGGGTCTCATGAAGACGGACATGACCCTGGAGGCGCTCGAGTATCTGGGCCGCTATCTGACCGGGATTCCGGGCCGCAAGAATCTGATCTGGTTTTCGAGTTCGTATCCGATCTCTCTCTCGTCGGAGAGTGTCAGAGACACACCCGGGATAGGAGACGTGGCGAAGAAGACCTTGAACGCGTTGACCAAGGCGCGGGTCGCGATTTATCCGATCGGCGCGCAGGGAGTGATGACGGAAAACATCCTGGATGCATCGAACGCCGCGCCTCCCGGGAGCGTTCCTGTGAATCTCCGGCCACAGGGTGGAGCGCCCACGGCGAATATCGAGGCGGCGAACACGAGGGCGGATACGATCCTCGGCATGAATCAGATAGCTTCCGATACAGGCGGAAAGGCTTATTACAACTCGAACGACCTCGCGGGAGAATTGCAGCGCGCCGAGTCCGATGGGGCGGCCTATTACACGGTGGCTTACTCGCCCACGAACAAGAAGATGGATGGCCGCTTCCGAAAGATCGAGGTGAAGGTCGAGGCGGGAAGCACTTACAAGCTGAGTTATCGCGAAGGATATTTCGGGAGCAGCAAGACTCCGGAAGCGGACCAGCTACAAGCAGATTCAGACCCGCTGAAGCCACTGATGAAGTATGGGCTGCCCGGAGCGACCCAGATTCTTTTTGCAGTGCGTGCCCTTCCCGCTCTGGCACAGCCGACCGCGCACGAGAAGCTGGCCGGGGAGAATCGCGATCTGAGCGGCCCTCTTACGCGCTATGCGCTGGATTATTTCATCCGCTGGACGGACATCAGCCTGGTCCCGGGCCCTCACAACACGCATGACGGCAAGGTTCAACTGGAGACTCTGGCATGGGATCAGAAGACCGGCAAGGCGGTGAACTGGGAGGGTGGCACGATGGAGACGCACCTGCAGCCTGCAACGTATACCGAGGTGCAAAAGTCCGGATTGCCTGCCCACATGAACATCGACCTTCCCAAGGGCGACCTCATCCTGGTCACCGGTGTCTACGACTGGACAACTGGAAAGGCCGGTACCCTTGAGATCCCGCTGCACGTGGAAGATCGGCCTGCGAATTCGCAGGCACCGTCGAAGTAGCCTAAGGTGTGCCGGTCAGTTTAGGCGACGGGAAATATTTGCTTGCGAATTCGAGAAAAGCAGGCCAGTTGGGCGCGGGCGTGTGGCCGTAGGGATGCTGCCGAAAGCCGAGATCGCCGGAGATGAGCGCCGTCTCGATCGGCGGAAACGTTGTGACACCGAGGTCCTTTGCGCCGAGCAGCCGATAGACCGGGCCCGCGGCGACTTCTGCCAAAAACATTCCGGTGCTGTCGGCCCAGGCGTCTCCCGCGGGATTGGCGTAGCCGTCACCGGTGCTCGCTCCTCCCCCGATGAAGACGGGGCGTGGCGCGGAGAGGGCGATCAGCTCGTGATTGTCGATGGGCAGATCGGCCGGTGTGAGCGGGCCACCATAGCGGAGGAAGTTCCCATCGAACCAGTGGTAGAGCGCAGGGCCGGCGAGGTTGGGCATCTGCTCGCCGAAAATGTGGCGGTAGAGTTTGGCGCCGCCTTCGCCCGAGGAACTGCTGTAGGCGATGGCAAAGCGCGGATCGTAGGCCATGGCCACAAGGACTGTCTTCCCGAAGCGTGAGTGACCTTCGATGCCGACGTGCTTGGCGTCGACGGCCGGATCGCTTTCGAGATAGTCCATAGCACGGCTGGCGCCCCAGGACCACGCACGCAGCGCGCCCCAATCGTCGAGCCCACGCGGCTGGCCATGATTCATGAGGCCGATGATACCTTCGGTGAGGCCGGTGCCATCGTCGGCCTGAAAGCTGGTGGGCGAGAGCACGGCAAAGCCCCAGCCACGCTGGAGCAGCGGCCCCCACTCGACGCCGTAATGGCCGTGACCGGCTGAAACCACTTCGGAGACGGGTGTCGTGAGCGCGTCATGGAAGTCGGGATCGAAGGCCAACTCCATCACGACAGGCACGGGGCCGGAGGCGTGCGCTGGAGTGCAGAGAACCATCTGAATGTTGACCGCGATCTGCGGGTCAATTGAGTTGTCGACATGGCCGACGAGGTGCTTGGCGATGACGTCGAAGGTGCCGTAGGTTTCCGGCGTTGTCTTGACGACCTCCCAGGTCACTTTGGGCAGATTGGCCGGCGCCTTGCCCCAGATTTCATGTTCGAAGTCGGCAACGATCTCGGGGCGGCGCCTGTTCCACCACTCATCGGCAGTTGCCACGCGCTTGCCGTTTTTGAGCAGCAGCGGATCAGGAATCTGCGGATAGACGTGGGCCTTCGACTCGTCGTAGTTGGTCGCGTCGGGCGCCTTGGCATCGCCACTGGGCCGAGGCCGCATCCGGGATTCGTTGAGGCCGAGGAGAGCGAGCAGCCGTGCGCGGTCCTGTTCGTCGGTCAGATGGACGGGAGAGCCATCGCCGGAGCCGGCCAGTGCGCCTGGTGCGTGCAGATAGCGGCTGGCGAAGGCGAGGAATGTGGGCCAGTTGGGTGCGGGCGTGTGGCCGCCCGTGTGTTGTCGAAAGGCAAGATCGCCGTCGATGAGAGGCGTCTCGATGGGAGGAAAGGTCGTGGTACCGAGATCCCTTTTGCCGAGCAGCCGGTAGACAGGCCCCGCACCTGCTTCTGCAAGGAACATGCCCTTGGCATCGATCCATCCATCGCCTTCGAGCGCGCCAACGCCGATGAACATGGGGCGCGGCGCCACGAGTGCAATCAGCTCGTTCGCGTCCACGGGCAGATCGCCTGGAGTGAGAGGGCCTGCATATTTGAGGAAGTTGCCGGCCATCCAGTGATACTCCTGCACCCCAGCGACGTTGCCCACCTGCTCGCCGAAGATGTGGCGATAGAGTTTCGCTCCCGCCTCACCGGAGGAGCTGATGTAGCCGATGGCGAAGCGTGGATCGTAGGCCATGGCGACGAGCGAGGCCTTGCCATAGCGCGAGTGACCTTCGATGGCGATCTGTTTCGCGTCAACGTCTTTGTCGGTCTCGAAGTAGTCGAGGCAGCGGCTGGCGCCCCAGGCCCATGCCTTCAACGAGCCCCAGTCATCGAGCTTGCGCGGCTGACCCTTGTTGGCGAGGCCAATGATGCCCTGGGTGAGGCCCGCGCCGTTGTCAGGCTGGACGCTGGTGGGAACGTACTCGGCGTAGCCCCAGCCCTTGGCGAGGACCTGCTGCTGCCAGGTCGGCCCGGTGCCATTCATCGCGGCGAATTGCGGGAAGCGCTTGAGCAGCATGGCCAGGAATTCCTTGCTGAAGCCGAGTTCCATGACCACTGGGACGGGCCCTTTGGCGTCGGCCGGAGTGCTGAGGGTGAGATCGATGTTCACGGTGATGTTGGGATCGCCGGAGCTATCGACGTGACCGACGAGGGTCTTGGTGATGACCGGGACGTCGCCGTTCTTCTCATGGACTGTGCTGACGACCTCCCACTTCACCTTGGGAAGGTTCTTCGGGGTGCGCCCGTAGATTTCGCGATCGAAGAGCTCGACGATCTGGGGCCGGCGCTCGGTCCACCACATCTTTGCGGTCGTGACGGGCTTGCCGTTGTTGAGGACAAGCGGGTCAGGGATATTGGTGTAGATGTCGGCTTTCGCTTCGTCGTAGTTGGCGGCGTGGGGCGATTTGGGATCGCTGTCGACGCCCGGACGCAGGGACTTGATGCCGAGCTCATCCATGACGCGCTGGTGGTCTTTTTCCGAGGCCGCCTGAATGGCGATTTGTTCGGGCGTGGGTCCGGGGGGCGCAGGAGCGGGAGTTTTTGCCTCTTGTGCCATTGCGTGATACGGGCACAAGGAGAATGCCAGAGATAATGCCGCCGAGAGAGTCGCGGCTCGAAAGAATCTGCGCGCAGACATGGAAACCTCTTCAGGCCGATCGAGATCTAATAGCATCGAGCGGCCCAAGCATAGCGATTTAGTATCGAGAGGGCAAGCAGGCTGATTTCAACACATTGATCGAAGCTGTCGGGAGGACAAACTGCGCGCGAAGTGTCCAGGGCATGCTCTTGAAATTCACGGCAGCGCTATGGTCTGTAACGCGCGGTGTGGTAGCCTCCGTTTTGAGGCCGGTATCACGCGCGGCAGCCGAACCGAACCCCCGGAGACGATTGCATGAGCGCCGTTAAGTACGATCTGGTCATTGTGGGCTCAGGCCCTTCGGGCCAGCGCGCAGCAGTGGCTGCTTCCAAGATGAAAAAACGGGTGGCCGTGGTGGAAGCGCGCACAGTGGTTGGCGGCGTGTGCATCAACACGGGCACCATCCCCTCGAAGACCATGCGCGAGGCGGTCCTACATCTCTCCGGTTACAACTACCGTTCGGTTTACGGGATGAACTACCGGGTGAAAGAGAAGATCACGATGGCCGATCTCGCATTTCGGGTACAGGCCGTCATCAAGACAGAAGTGGATGTGACGGAGGCGCAGCTTTCGCGCAACGGCATCGATGTAGTACAGGGCGTCGCCCATTTTGTCGATCCCCATGTGCTGCGTGTCGAAGGTCCCCAAGGCGAAGCGACCCTGGAATCGGAACGCGTGATCCTCGCCGTGGGCACCAAGCCTGCTTCCTCGCCGAAGGTACCGATTAATGGCAAGACCATTATTAATAGCGATCAGGTGCTCGATCTGCCTGCGCTGCCTCGCACGCTGATTGTTGTGGGCGGCGGCGTGATCGGTGTCGAATATGCCTGCATGTTCGCCATTCTGGGCGTGCGCGTGACGCTGATTGAGAAGCGTGGACGGCTGCTGGAGTTTGCCGATCAGGAGATCATCGAAGCGCTGAGTTATCACCTGCGCGACAGCCGGGTGACGATGCGCCTGGGCGAAGAGGTGGAGAGCGTGGAGGCGCTGTCGGATGGCGGCGTGGTGGCCAACCTCGAGAGCAAGAAGAAGGTTTCGGGCGATGCTCTGCTGTTTGCTGTGGGCCGTCAGGGCAATGTCGACGAGCTGAACCTTGCGGCGGCCGGCCTGGAAGCGGACAGCCGCGGGCGCATTCCGGTGGACGAGCATTTCATGACCAAGGTGCCGCATATCTTCGCGGTGGGCGATGTGGTCGGCTTCCCTGCTCTGGCCTCGGTCTCGATGGAGCAAGGCCGCATTGCGGCGGCCCGCGCCTTCGACGATCATGCCACGACGTCGAATCCGAGCTTCTACCCCTATGGCATCTACACCATTCCCGAGATCAGCTTTATCGGCAAAACCGAGGAGCAGCTGACCGACGAGGATGTGCCGTATGAGGTCGGGATGGCGTATTATCGCGAGGTCGCGCGCGGACAGATTCGCGGCGACACAACAGGACGTCTGAAGCTGATCTTCCATCGCGACACGCGGAAGGTGCTAGGCGTGCACATTATCGGCGAAGGCGCAAGCGAGCTGGTCCACATCGGCCAGGCGGTGATGACGCTGGGCGGGACCATCGAATACTTCGTCGACACCGTCTTCAATTACCCGACACTCGCCGAGTGCTACAAGACGGCAGCGTTCAACGGTCTCGGCCGCCTGAGCCGCTATCAGGCTGGATAAGAGGGGTCTTTCATGAGCATCGCAATCGGCGTTGTGATGACCGAACACGTCTCGGCCGGCGTTCTTGAAGATCAACGACTCACAGGGAAAGTGCTTCGCTTCCCCGAAGACAAGGACGAATGCGATTCACTGATTACCCTTCCCGGCGGGGAGCTGGTCGACATTCTGGCCAAACAGATCGCGGCGCTGACGAGCAGCATGCAGAGCAAGATTGACGGAATTGGCGTAGCGGTCCCGGGCATTGTGCGGCATGGGGTGGTGGAAGATTCGCCGAATCTGACGCAGATTAAAGGCATGCGTCTGGCCGATGAGCTGACGAAGGTTCTTGCCGGGCGGGGTGTCACAGCACCGGTTTACATCGCCAACGATGCGGATGCGATTGCGGCCGGCGTTGCGGCCACCCGGGGACAGTTGAACAAGCTCACGCGTGTCTGGACGATCGGCAACGGGATCGGGTATGGACGGTGGCCCTATGTGGAAGGCGTGTGGGAGGGCGGGCACATCACAGTAACTCTGGATCCAAAAGAGCGGTTCTGTGGCTGTGGCGGCGCTGGCCACTTGGAAGGCATCATGGGCTACCGCGCGATGCGCATGCGCTTTCTCGATCTGGAGCCGGAAGAAGTTTTCGCACAGGCCAAGCAGGGCGACAGCCGTTGCCGCGATTTTGTCGATCTGTGGCATCGAGCGCTGGCCGCAGCGACGGCTTCGTTCATCCACCTGGCGGGGCCCGGGCGGTTTTACTTTACCGGCCACAATGTACACTTCCTCGATTTGCCGGTGCTGCGGGCACATCTTGAAGGCATGGTCAAGATGAGTCCGTTGCTGAGCTACTCGCTGGAGATTCTGCAGCCGGACGACGAAACGGCCTTGATCGGAGCCGGCGTGAGCGCGTTGCGCGCGCTGACCTGGTAGCGAAAAGAAAGGGCGCGGAGAACTCCGCGCCTCAAGTCTGGCAAAGCAAAGCGTCAGCCCTTAGCACCTTCGCGGGTAGGTCCGCGAAATGCGGTCATGCCAGCTGAGGTGATCCTCGTCGAAGATGGCCCACATCATCCCTAATCCCAGGGGCAGAAGCGAAACCAGGAGCGCCCCGATGCGTCCGCGGAGTTGTTGACGCGTGGGGTACTCGTCGTCGAACGTGCAGATGCCGATTCGGGCGTACATCATGCCGGGCGTCGACATGGTTGCCATGAGGAAGAACGCGTGGTAGAGCAGGCCGGTGAGAACAAGGGCCACCAGTCCGCCGATCTCGGCCACTTTGATCGCCGGCGCATGGTGCATGTGGCTCGCGATGCCCGCGGCGCCTGCACAGACCAGGGCCACAATCAAAGCGAAGTCGACGACGGCTGCCATTACGCGCAGTTCGAGAGGCGCGAGGTGAATGCTGGTCGCGACCGATGGCGGCTCGCCATCGTATTCGTCGGTTTTGGCGGGCTCGTGCTCGAGGTCTAGGCTGGTCCACTCGGGTCCGCTCCACGACGGCGCCGGTACAACTTCCTGCGCGACCGAGGCGGTGGGCTCGATGGAGATCGAGTCGGGATCGACCTCGAAGATGCTCAGCTGGCCCAGTTGCTCTTCTACGGTCTGTTCGGCAGCCGATAAGCGGGGACGAATCCGGCGGGTTGCGACGATTTCGCGCGGAAAGCGAACCACGTTGCCATGGATGGGCTGCGCTTCAACAAACTCATAGGGTCTGGGGACAAATGTGTCCTCGGATTGCGGGACGTCTTGGCGTTGCGCGATGGCAGGAGAATGCGAGACGCCAGTGAGTTGCGCGACGCCTGTCTCCATGTGGGCTGACTCAGCTTCCGGAGCCTCTGCGATTCCGATCGAAGGTGGCTGTGTCTGTTCGGCAGGCTCAAAGAAGGAGATTTCCGCTGGGAGAGAGCTCTCCGCTGCAGCGGCCTGCAGATGCATCGGCTCGCTCTGCCGGGTTTCAAATTCAAACTGTTGCTCGGTGATCCGTTCCAGGTGCTCCAGCGCGGCCTGGGCAGCGACCTGTGCCTCGAGTGCGGCGCGGGTGGCAACCTCGGCTTCACGCAGGGCAACACGCGCCTCGGCAGCCTGCATCTCGGCATAGCTGGGCGCCTGGGAAAAACGCGCGGCGACGCGGGCTGCTGCTTTGGCGGCACGATCGCTGACGTTGTGCTCTTGGTTGGCCGGTTGCTCGGGGACGACAGACAGCCCCTTGCGGGACTGATGAGCCGCAAGCCGCAGATTGACTTCATCCTTCCACGACGACGGAGAAACCCGATGGCTCGCTTGCGTACTCAACTCTTCTGAACCCCTTTGCTCTGGATTCAGCGCACACTGTACGCCGATTACAACATTGCAGGAACTGCTGCTTCGGCATGGGACCTGTCGATTGGGAGCCGTCTCTGCTTTCGAACATCGCTGCCGGGCGTCCGAGGAAGCAGAGGCTCGCTTTGCTATGCTGGCCTTGGTCCCAGGATGCACCTTCGCACTTTCGTGTTTATCACGCTGTTGGCCCTCTGTCATCCGCTACTTAGCGGGCAGATATTGACCAATGCGATCCCTCCTTCGACCGGTCCCGCATCCGCACCAGGTTTGTCCGGAAACGGCAGCGCGCTTCCCGACGATCCGGGCGAGGAGCTGCTCCCCTTGGCGCAGCCGGAACCTTTGCCTGCCAAAGGCGTACCCCTCACCATTCACGCCCAGAGCCAGTCGCTGGAAGGGGACACGCGAACCCTGCTTGGGAACGTGGTGATCAACTACCGCGACTATGTGATTCGCGCCGATAAGATCGTCTATCACCAATCCACATCGGAGTTGGATGCAGACGGCCATCTTGAGGTGGCCGGCGGGCCGGAAGACGTTCACATCGAGGCCACGCGCGGCCAGATGCGCCTGGACATGCACACCGCGCGCTTCTACGACGTTACGGGTTCGGTTGGTGTGCGCCGCAACGGGACCGCCGTGGTGTACTCGACAACCAACCCATTTCTCTTTTCGGGGCGCGTGCTGCTCGAAACCGGCGAGGGCAAGTACCGCATCGTCGATGGGACCATGACTAACTGCCGGTTGCCGCGGCCGGACTGGCAGCTGATTTCGCGCGCGATCACGATGGAAAACGGCGAAGCGTCCACGGCCAACACATTCTTCAAGTTCTTCGGGATGCCGGTCTTCTACCTGCCGTACCTGCGCCATCCGGTCAACGAGACAGGCCGGGAGAGCGGGTTCTTGATTCCGGTGGTCAGCAACGGATCGTCGATTCGCGGATACACCTTTGGCGAGCAAGTCTATGTAGTGCTGAATCGCAGTATGGACATGGTGGTTGGTTCGGAGTACTTCTCCAAGCGGGGCTTCGCGCCCAATGGAGACTTCCGGTATAAGGGCCCTGGCCTGGACCACCTGCTGGTGCGCTGGAATGCGCTGCTGGACCGGGGCATCGCCGCCACACCGCCGGCCACGGGGCTCGTGAATCAAGGCGGCGTCGACATCTCCGCGACGGGCCGGAAGGATTTCACGCCCAACACGCGTCTCGCGGGCAACGTGGAATATCTCTCGAGCTATGTCTATCGGCTGGTGTTCGACGACAACTACTCGCAGGCCGTGAACTCCGAGGTATTGAGTACGCTGGGATTGACGCACAATCACAATGGCTTTATCCCGTCGGGCTACTTCGGCCGCCTGCAGACTTTCGCGAGCACAACTCCGGGCAATGAAGCGCGCATTTTGCATCTGCCGTCGATGCGCATTGACTCTCTCGACCGTCCGCTGGGGTCTTCTCCGCTGTACTGGGGCCTGGACGCGTCGCTGAGCCATCTGAGCCGCGCGGAACCCGACTTCCACGCGCACAATATTGGCCGGACCGACATTTATCCGCATTTCTCTTTGCCGATGGTCGTGGACGGCTGGAGCATCGTACCGGAGGCTGCGTTTCGCGAGACCTTCTACTCCGGCAGCGAGACGCCCGATTTGACCGGAGTCAATGGCGGCACTCCCTTCGCAAGCCACGATCCGCTCAACCGCGCGGATGCCGAAGCATCGCTCGACCTGCGTCCGCCTGCGCTTGAGCGCGACTTTGTGCTGGCCAAGTGGAATCGTGCGTTACGACATGTGATTGAGCCCGAGCTGACCTACCGCTTCGTGGGCGGAATCGGCGCGAAGGCGCAGAATGTGCTTCTGGTGGATACGAACGACATTGCCACCGATACCAACGAGGTCGGATTCTCGCTCACGCAGCGCTTCTATATGAAGCCGTTGCACCCGGTGCCCTGCTCCGAGGTGGAATCGGCGACCGGCACCTGCAGAAACCAGGCGCGCGAGTGGGCAAGCTGGCAGATTGCCCAGGAGTTCTTTGCAGATCCCGACTTTGGCGGGGCGATCATTCCTAACCGCCGCAATGTGTTCGATTCAACGCTCGATTTGAGCGGCGTAGCCTTCCTGACTTCGGCCCGCAATGTTTCGCCGGTCATCTCGCGCCTGCGGTTCGAGGCAATCGACAATCTGCGCGTGGAGTGGGATATGGATTACGATCCGCGCCTGGGCCACATCGGCGCGGACAACCTCTACGCGGGCTACAGCTGGGGCCGCACGACCGTCGGCCTGGGACACGCGATGTTGAATGCTGTGGACGAGCAGGGCAGCGCGGCGACGACGATCAAGAGCCAACAGCTTCAACCCTTCGTGCAGATTGGCAAGCCGAGCGCTGTTGGCTTCGATCTCGCAGTTGCAGGGGGGTACGACTTTGTTCATGGCGCTCTGCAATATGGAGGCGTGCAGGCTGTTTACAACTGGGGATGCTGTGGCGTGATGGTCGGCTACCGCCGCTTTGAATTGGGTAACCTGAACAACACCGGCCGCGACGAGACGGAGTGGCTTTACGGCGTTACGCTCGCCAACTTTGGCACGGTGGGAGACATTCGCCACTCCAACACCATCTTCCGTGACCCGAACCTCCCACCGCTGTACTGATTGCTTTTGTCACGGATTCCCGTCCATTCAAATGCTGGGCCAGATGGGGAAGAGTCTGGGGGGCCGGCAGAGGCGCCTGATTTATCCTTGAAGGGAGAGGGTTTTTAACTTGCGCTGTCTATTTTTCGCCGGCCTGATCGCTGCCGGCCTGGCTTTGGGCTGCAAAGCCCAGTCTCCACCAACGGCTACGCTGGATTCGACAACGATCCGCCACATCGAAGTTCTGGTGCGATCGCAGTTCAACATCCCACAGGATTACTCGGTCGCGGTGGGTGCGGGCACGCCCAGCCAGATTCCTGGCTACGAGACGTTACCGATCACGTTCACACGCGGCAGCCACAGCAGCACGACGAACTTCCTGCTCTCGACGGACGGCCAGACGCTGGCCCGTCTGGAGACATTCAACCTGGCGAAGGATCCCGTATTCAACATCGACACGGCCGGCAGGCCGATCCGCGGCAATCCTGCGGCAAAGGTCACGGTTGTGAACTTCGACGACCTTGAATGCCCGTACTGTGCGCGGATGCACCAATCCCTGTTCCCGGCGACGCTGGAGCGCTACAAGGACAAAGTACGATTCATCTACAAAGACTTTCCGCTCGCCGAAGTGCATCCCTGGGCCATACACGCGGCGGTTGACGCCAATTGTCTTGGCGCGCAGAGCTCCGATGTCTACTGGACCTACGTTGACTATCTGCACGCCCATGGACAGGAAGTGTCGGGGGAAGATCGCGACCCGAAGAAGAGCTATGCGACGCTGGACAGGATCGCGCGCCAGGAGGCGACGCTGGGCAAACTCGATGCGGAAAAGCTCGATGCCTGCGTCACCAAGCAGGACGAGACTCAGGTTCTGGCCTCGATGAAAGACGGCGACAAGCTTGGAGTCGATTCCACGCCTTCGATCTTTGTGGATGGAGAGCACATCGTAGGGTGGGTTCCGGAAGAGCAACTTTGGATGGTGATCGATCGCGCTCTGCGAGCAGCAGGCGAGGTGCCACCGCCTCCTCCGCCACCCTCGGCGCCCGAACCGGCAACGGGGGCGAAGGGAGCCGGCAAGTAGGAGCCACGGGCAACCCGATTCCCGCGGATTCCTTTGGGCCAGAAGAGGCCTCTCAGGTATCTCGCACTCCCGGCCTGCGGGATTTATCCTGTACGGATGAGAGCCGACCGCGCTCTTCAGGGAGAGGTTCAGGTTGCACGTCGAGGCGCGTAGTTTTCATCACCGATCCACGTTCCCCCTTTTCGCAAGTGCCCTGCTTCTGGCCGCCGCTGCCGGCTGCCATCGGCCGCCTTCTCCGGATGTGATGGCGACGGTCAACGGCAAGGACATCATGCGCGCCGACGTGGAGAAGTACTACAAGGCGAGCCTGGGGGACAATCCCCAGGAGCAGACCCCGGAGCAGGCCAGCATCGTCCGTCTGAACATTCTTCACCAGCTGATCGAAGATGAGATCCTGCAGCAGCGCGCCGCCAAGCTGAACCTCGCTGCCTCAGACGAAGATGTCACCGCCAAGCTCACGGAGATGAAGGCGCCCTATACGCAGGAAGAGTGGGAGAAGCAGCTCAAGCAGCGCAACATCACGACCGATGATTTGAAGCGGGACCTGCGGCGGTCGCTGACCAAGGAAAAGCTGCTGAACAAAGAGATCGAGTCGAAGATCAACATCACGGACGGGGACATCGCCAACTACTACAACGCCCACAAGGCAGAGTTCAATCTGATCGAACCGCAGTATCACATCTATCAGATCGTAGCCAGCGCGATTCCCATACAGCAGGGCGCCAATCTGCCGGCGAAGCCCGTCACCGAGGCGGACGCCAAGAACAAGATCGAGGTTCTCTACAATCGCCTGCGCAGCGGTGAGGACTTTGCTTCGGTTGCGATCCAGTTCTCAGACAACGCGAACAACGCCTCGAATGGCGGGGACATGGGCTTCGTCTACGAGTCCGCGCTGCACGGCGATCCCGAGGCCTATGCGGCGATCACCAAACTCAAGCCCGGCGAGATGACTGAGCCAATCGCGCTCTACGACAATGGAGGACCGGGACACAAGATCATCGGGTATGCGATCTACAAGCTGGTGGCGCGCGAACCGGCAGGCCAACGCGAGTTGAACGATCCCCGCGTGCAGCAGTCCATCCGGCAGTTTCTGCGCGAAAGCCACTCGCAGCTGCTGAAGAACGCCTATCTGGAGAAGCTGCACGACGAGGCCGTAGTGCGCAATTATTTCGCCGATCAGATTCTGAAGAACGGCGCTCAGTAGAGGGCAGGGCGTTCACGGAGACGTTGACTTCCGGTTGAGCGGTGAGGCGACAGCAATCCCGGAGTAGCGTTGAACACGCAAAACCGTGAGATTCTCGGAATCGAGATTCCTTGTTCGAGGGTATGGGCTTGCAGTTTCCGAAGAAGGGCATCGAAATCCAGGATTTGGTGGTCGGAACCGGAGAAGTGGCGACCAAAGATAGTGTTGTCGCGGTGGACGTGAGAGAGTTCCTGCGCCGTGGCGATGAATTGAACCCCTCTCCTCTTCTGGGAACTCGGCATGTTATCGATTTGGGACGGCGGGAATGCATTGCCGGACTGCGATACGGCATTCCAGGCATGCGAGTAGGCGGGACCAGAGAAATCAATATCAGCCCCCATCTCGCCTACGGCGCAGCGGGGATACCGGGTAGGGTACCGGCAAACGCCTTACTGAGGTGCCGTGTGGAACTCCGGGAGATCAGACAACACACTGCATTGCTTCCCGAAGATTGGTCGCCGGGAAAAGTCATGATCCTTAGGAGCAGCGGAGGCGCA
>Ga0335069_10001473_pt1 | contig 38007 bp, 34 predicted proteins | sample Lox_Sample_11_FD_206714 | JGI IMG/M metagenome (GOLD analysis project Ga0335069, IMG submission 206714) | Soil microbial communities from Loxahatchee National Wildlife Refuge, Florida, United States - Lox_Sample_1.1 | ecosystem: Environmental > Terrestrial > Soil > Wetlands | place: USA...
GGAACTACGAATACAAACCGTTCGTTACCGATGACGAGGATTTGCGCAACTTCGACGCCGATACCGGTCCGGTGAGTGAGAGCGGTCCGATGCAGGTTGAGCGGCACTTCCTCCTCGATCATCTGCGCACGCTGCTGTGGAACGGGCGCATCATCGTCGACCCGAAACCCGAGCGCCCCAATCCCGATCAGGTCCGCGGCAAGAGTTCCCTCCATCCCATCCTCGAACCGTTCGACCTCAAGGGGGTGGGCTCCACCAGCATTCGCTATCTGAGCCCGGATCGTCAGGACGACACCTGGCTCTACCTCCCGACGCTTCGCCGGGTACGCCGTCTGTCCAGCGCGCAGCGTTCCGATGCGCTCTTCGGCCAAGATACCGACGTCGACAGCTACGGCGGTTATGCCGGCCAGATTCCGTGGTTCGATTGGAAGTACCTCGGCGAAAAGCAGATGCTCGGCTCGTTCCACTCCGAGCAATTCCCGGTGAAGTATTGTGACGGCGCGGGGGACTTCATCTTCTGCGACACCTGGGAAAAGCGCAAGGTGTGGGTGATCGAAGGGGTCTCGAAACTGCCGCAATACGCGTATGGCAAGCGCGTGCTGTTCATCGACCAAGAAACCTATCTGGTCGCCTACAGCGACATTTTCGATCGCTCCGGCCATTTGTGGAAGGTGTGGGTCAACCAGTGGGGCTTCAAGAAGCGCGCGACCTCCTCGTACGGGACGGAGTATCCCGACGAGATGCCGTTCCAGCCCAGCATCACGATGGTCGACATGCAGCTCAGCCACGCAACCCGCGCGGCGCTCCCGAGCAACAAGTTCCCCGGCGAAGAGGGCTGGTATTTCAATCAGGGCGAGAAGACCGGCTTGACGGAGGAGTTCTTCACGGTCGCCGAGTTGATCGCGTCCGGCCACTGATTCGACTGGGCGCACCGATTGATTCAGACGAGAGGGACCGGCAACGGTCCCTCTTTTTTTGCTCACGCCTCGAAGCGCGCGGCAATCATCGCGGCGCCGAACCCAAGGGCGGCCAGTGCTGCTGACGCCAGAAACCAGCGACCGACGGCGGGCGTGTCGAACAAGAACAAGAGCACGACCAAGGACAGGAACAACGAGACGGTCGCAGCGATACCCAATCGCATACACGACCGACCGATCGGGCCCATCCGCGACACCTCGTGGCCTTCGCGGTGACCGTCAGCGTGTGCGCGGGCCGAAGATTCGCTCGTTCTCGCGCGCGTCGTCCGCCAGTTCTTTTGCCCAATCGCGGTCGCGCCGCGGCGCTTCGCGAAAACGCTGATAGAGATCGCGAGCGAGTTCGACCCGACTGATGCCTTCCGGCGCGAGCATGATGTCGACCTGCGCACCCGCGAGATCGAAGGAACTGTGCACGATGGCGTCGGGGTCCATGCCGAGTTCCGACAGAAGCTGGCGAACGACCCCCGCGTTGGTGCCGAAGCGTTGCGCCACTTGGTGAATATTCTGGAACTGATAGCCGCCGTCGCGGGTAATGCCGAGATGGTAGGCGCAGAACAGATCGAAGGCATCGATGCCGGTCCGGCTGGCCAAGCCCGAATCTCTCACCGGCACATTCGGCGTCTCTCGTCGGTGGTGACGGTAGCCGTGGCGATGTCGTGATCTCATGCGCAGAAGTGTACGCGAACAGCCTGGTCCCCGAAAGGCCTCCACGGCCATCCGTTCTCGCACTTGACATCCGGTCATCACTCCACCGAGAATCGCCGCCCGTTTCGGAGGAGGAGTCGTGTGATGAAGTGGTGGCCACCGTGTGTCCTTGCGATCGCTCTGACTCAGGTCGTCGCGCGCGCCGGCGCCGACGAGTCCACCAATCCTACCGGTATCCGCATCGCCGTTGACGATGCGGAGGGTCGCGCGGGCGAGGCAGTTGTCACATCGGTGCACTTTAGCCCGGGTCCGTCCGACGACGTGGCCGGCGGAAAGGATGAGATCGCGTCGCTGCGATTCAAGCTGCACTTCAGCGGGCTCGACTTCGGTTCGATTGGTTTCAACCCCGATCATCGGTCGGATCTCACCGCTTTCGCCCTGCTCGTGTTCAATCCAGAAACCGCCGGCGAAGATGGGTTTCTCGATCTCGTCGTGGAGGATCCGACACGGACGCACGTGCTCCCCGACGCGCGTCTTCTGCAGATAACCTTCGGTATCCCCACCACCACCGCAACCGCGATCGCCGTTGCCATCAGTGATCTGCTCGCAAAGGACATCCTCGGCACCGTGCAAGCCGTCGACGAGATCGTCGACGGACAAATCACCGGGCTACCAGCCAACACACCGACGATCACCGCAACGCCGACGTCAACCCGGACTCCGACCAACTCGCCGGTTCCCCCCACGAACACCCCGTCCTTCACTGCTACACCGTTGCCGACTCGGACCCCCGCACCGCCGACGGCGACACCGCCGCCTGGTTGCGTGATTGTAGGGGGCACCCTGGTCTGCAGCACCGGGGAAAACGGGGGCTGTTCGCTGCGCACGGGAGCGCCTGGCAATTCCGGTCTGCTCGCGTTCGCGCTTCCGTTCGTATGGTGGCGCCGGCAGTGCGCGAGAAAGTCCTTGTCTTAGTTGAGAGGTCTCGTGCAGACTCAACACATTCACTCGCCGAAAGGAGCGTAGCTATGGACCGAAGAGTGGTAGCCCGGGTGCTGACCGCGTCTGTCGCCGTGTGCATGCTCGCGGCTTCGGCTGGGGCTGATGTGAAACCGGGCGACGTCATCTCGGCACCGAACGTCGAGCAAGCCAAGGATTTGATCTCGCCGGGGCTCGAGTGGGTGATCCGGCACGGAATGAAGATGCGCGTGATCGAACCGCGCACGGTCGAGTGGCCGCGTGCGTACAAGGAAGCAACCGAAAAGTACGCAGGGCAAGTGCGGCTGTCGTCCGACGGTCTCAAGCTGGAGAACTATGTCGCGGGCTTGCCGTTTCCGGGTGTCGACCCGAACGACCCGAACGCCGCAATCAAGATCATGTGGAATTATGATTACAAGTTCCTCACCACTGATGACGTCGATCTGCGCGAGTTCGACGCCGACACCGGGCCGGTCGGAAGCGGCACGCAAGGAATGGGCATCGAGCGCCACTTCATCCTCGATCACTTTCGGCGCCTCTTTTACAACGGCCGCCTGTACGTCGACCCCAAGCCGGAGCGGCCCAATCCCGAAGAAATCCGCTATCGCGAGTCGCTCCATCCGTTCCTCGAGCCGTTCGATTTGAAGGGCGTCGGCGCCACCAGCATCCGCTACATCAACCCCGGCAAGCAGGACGACAGCTGGCTCTACCTCCCCAGCCTGCGCCGGGTGCGCCGGCTGTCGACGGCGCAGCGCTCGGATGCCTTGTTCGGACAAGACACCGATGTGGACAGCTACTACGGCTACAGCGGGCACATTGCGTGGATGGATTGGAAGCTGCTCGGCGAGAAGGACATCCTCGCCTGCATGCACGCCGAGCACTATCCGGTGAAATGGGGCGATGGCGCGGGCGACTTCGTCTTCGACGATGTCTGGGAAAAGCGCCACGTGTACGTCATCGAAGGCGTCTCGAAGCTGCCGCAGTACGCGTACTCGAAGCGCATTATCTTCATCGACAAGGAAGCCTGGGTGGTGCCGTATTCCGACATCTACGACCGGCCCGGCCAACTGTGGAAGATTTGGATCAACCAGTTCAGCTTCAAGAAAAAGCCGTTCGAGAACGCCGCCACGTCGGTTTACAGCGATGAAATGGGATTCGTTCCGTCGATCGTGATGGTCGACGTGCAGTTGCAACACGCCACACGGGCCGCGTTGCCCAGTCAGAAGGTCGTCGGCTCCGAGGGGTGGTTTTTCAACCTCGGAGAGAAGGCGGGTGTCACCGAAGATTGGTTCCTCATCGCGCATCTGATCGAGTCGGGGCACTGATCGAGCGGCCCTTGCCGCGCGCCGACCGATCAGTTGCACCCGTCGCGGCTTTCCGATAGCAGCCCGGACTCATGCGGCGGCAGGGTTTTCTTCCGGGGCTCATCGTTGGGCTCGCGATCGGCCTCGCGGCGGGCCTGGTGGTTGCTCTTCAGTTCGAGTCGTCGACGGGCGACGCCGCTCGCGTGCAGGATCTCACCGCGCGGCTAGACCGCGCCGAGCGCGACAAAGCCGCCCTCAACCGCCAGCTCGACGAGTTCCGCGTCACGGCCGAGCGCATGACGAAAAGCTTTTCGGATCTCGAACGTCGCTTCAAAGCGCTGGAAGACGACGTGCACCATGGAGAGGTTCCGACCATCGCGGCCGCGCCTTCTCAGACTCCAGGCAACGATTCCACCCCCTAGGGGATGCCGCGAATTTCTACCAAGAAGGGACTCCAAAAAATGCATCGTCGATTGCTCCGACCTTCGCTGCTTGCTGTATGGCTGATCCTGTTGGTGCAGGCCGCCGCGTACGCGGCCGACACGAGCACTGTATTGGCCACCGTCGATGGCCGTCCTGTCACCGAAGCGGAGGTTCGCAAGCTCGTCCAAGGCAAATTGATTGCGCTGGAATCGCAGATGTACGACGCCAAGAAGGAGGGCGTCGACGCCGTCATCAGCAATCGCCTGCTCGAACGTGAGGCCGACGTGCGCAAAACCACCGTCGAAAAACTGCTCGCCGACGAAGTGGACAGCCACATCGCCACTCCCGATCCGGCGCAGGTGGAGGCGCTGTACAATGAGAACAAGGAGCAATTCCAACAGCCCCTCGAAGCTGTGCGCGATCTGATCGCAAACCAGATACATCTCAACGCGGTTCAAGCTGCGCGCGATGCCTACGTCCAGCAACTGCGCGCCAGGGCCAAGGTGACGATGAAACTACAGCCACCGCTCGTCGTGGTATCGGGAACCGGACCGTCGAGGGGGCCAGCGAACGCGCCGGTGACGATCATCGAGTTTTCCGACTACCAGTGCCCCTTCTGCGGTAAAGCCGAGCAATCCGTTCAGGAGTTGTTAAGTACGTACAAAGATCAGGTCCGCTTCGTCTACCGCGACTTTCCGCTCTCCGAAATCCATCCGCACGCGCAAAAGGCGGCCGAGGCGGCGCGATGCGCCGGCGACCAAGGTAAGTATTGGGAGTACCACGGCAAGCTGTTCCAGAATCAGAAGGAACTCGCCCCCGCGAAGCTGCAACAGCTCGCAACCGACCTACGGCTCGACACAGCACGGTTTCAGCAGTGCCTCGCCGATTCGATCCACGAAAAGGCGGTGCTCGCCGATCTCGAAATCGGCGCGTCGATTGGGGTCACCGGCACGCCGACGTTCTTCATCAACAACCGCTATTATTCCGGCGCGCTTTCGTTTGAGAACCTGAAGGACATCGTCGACGAGATTCTGAAACAGAAGAAGCCTGCCGCTTCGTAGATGACCCGCCGTTGAGCGCGCCCAGGCGGAACACGGAACCTTCTTGTCACTCAGCCGTGGCGGTGCAGCGGTCGCGACTTGAGCGATTCGCCCCACCTGGGCTTGCGACGAGAGTGGCGGTACCACCCACCTCTCCGGACCGCGTGACGCCTACTATCGACGGATCAATTCGGGGGCGCGGCAGAGGTCCTTGGTGATGTTCTTCTGATGCGCTTCGAGCGTTCCACCGCCGATTTCGAGGAGCTTGGCGTCGCGCCACAAGCGCTCGACGACGTATTCACCCATGTAGCCGTAGCCGCCCAGAACCTGGATGGCGCGATCCGCGATGTCCTTAGCCGCCTGCGAGGTGAACAGCTTCACCCCGTCGGCATCGACGCGATTGCCGTACGAATCGAGATCGAGACGCCGGGCGGTGTCGTACACGTAGCAGCGGGCCGCCTTGAACTTGGCGTACGACTCGCCGATGTGCTGCTGGATCTGGCCGTGCTCACGAATCGGCGCGCCGAAGGCCTTGCGCTGATTGGCGTAGTCGACCATCACCTGCATGCAGCGCAGGGCGATGCCGAGCGACATCGCGGCGAGCGTCAATCGCTCGATCTCCAAGTTGCGCATCATGTGGCGTGTGCTGTCGCCTTCCTTGCCGATCAAATTCGCGACCGGGACCTGACAGTTGTCGAACACCAGCTCCGCGGTCATCGAGGCACGCACGCCGAGTTTGTCCTTCAGCTTCTGGCCGAGGAGGAAGCCGGCCATTCCCTTTTCGACCAGGAACGTGCTCAACGCATGGTCGCCGGTCTTCGCGTACACCAGGAAGACATCGCCCAGTGTGGATTCATCGAGCGCGCCGTTGGTGATGAACATCTTGCGACCGTTGAGCACGTAGTGGTCACCGACGCGTTGCGCCGTGGAGCGCATGCCGAGCACATCGGTTCCGGCTTCGGGCTCGGTCATACACATGCCGCCGATCCATTCGCCGCTGAGCACGCGCGGCAGCACGTGCGCGCGCTGCGCGCCGTCGGCGTTGCGGCAGAAGTTGTTGACGAACAGAATGCTGTGCGCGAGGTACGCAAGACAGAAGCCGGGGTCGACGGTCGACAGGGCCTCGTGAACGATCACCGACGCGATGGCGTCGAGACCGGCGCCGCCGTCCGCCTCCGGCACGGTCAGGCCCAACAGGCCGAGTTCGCCGGCACGTCGAAACAGCGAAAGATTGAAGCGTTCGTCGCGATTGAACGCGTCGGCTTGAGGCGCGACTTCGCTGGCCACGAACTCGGTGACCGTCTGTGCGAGCAGCCGATGCTCGTCGGTCGGTGCGAACAGGTCCAGCCGCCGCCACGAATCGAGCGTACTCATGGGAACCGCGCGAATGTCGGCGGTGACGACGGTTAGCCGTTCCACCCCCACTTCTTCTTGTTCGCTGCAATCTCTTCGGCGCTCGGCTTGGGCTTTTGTTCGTGCTTGCAGACTTCGAAGTCGCCGGAATGTTCCATCATCTTGTAGTTCAGCGGCGTGTCGTCTTTGAACACGTCGGGGACACCGGCCTCTTCGAAGATCGCTTGCCATGGGCACTCGGGCTCACACGCGCCGCAATCGATGCATTCGTCGGGATGGATATAGAGTTGGTTCGGAAAGGTCGCGGCATCGCTCCCGGTGTAGCGATAGATACAATCAACCGGACACACCGCCACGCACGCGGTGTCGACGCAGTCGCGGCAGAGTCGGGTTATGATGTACGCCATCTCGTCAGCCCTCCTTCAGCGGCCTGGGCGCTGGAGATATCAAATTGCCCTGCCCACGCAACCGCCTAGCGCTGCTCATCGCGTGCACACTACACCGTGCGATCGTGCGTCCCGCAGCGCGAGTTCCCTTAGTCCCGACGGTGATGCGAGGTCAAACTGTGGGTTGGGGTGCTGCGTTTGGCTGCTTTCTTCAATCGAGCGCGACGGGCGGGGGACCGAAGCGCACCCACCGTACGTTTCGGCCCCCGCCCCTCAAGCCTGCCGAGGTAAAGGGGGTACCGTCGACAGACAGTTGCAGTCGGCCGTCACTGCGCCAATCGCAGTTGGGGTGCGTCCGTCTGCCAAATCAGCAAACAGTGACGGCCGACATCCACGCTCGACACAACCACCGACAATGGGAGAGCAACGCTGATGCCACGCCGAAACTCCGGTGGAGCCGCCGCAAGCGCGGCTGCACCCGGAGGATGTGCCCGACCGCTGGTCAGCATTTGCCTGAATGGCGGGCAACAACGACCGATTACAGCTCGATCTGGACGCCCAGTTCGATCACGCGATTGGGAGGAATCTCGAAGTAGTTGCTTGCCGACGGCGCATTGCGCGCCAGGAAGCCATAGAGCCGTTTGCGCCAGCGCGCCATGGGGGACCGCCCTGACGGCAGCAGCGTTTCGCGGCCGAGCACAAACGTCGTCGACATCAAATCGAAGGTCAGCCCGTGCGTTTGGCATGCCGTCAGGATCTGCGTCATTCGCGGCGTCTCGATGAAACCGAAGCGTGCCACGACGCGATAGAATCCTTGTCCCAAATCAGTCACCGCGACGCGTTGGTCGGCGGGCACCTCCGGTCGCTTCTCCGAAACGATTGAGAGCAGCACAACCCGCTTGTGCAAGGTCCGGTTGTGCTTCAAGTGATGCAGCAGCACCGGCGGTACACCCTGCGGATTCGAGGTCATGACGATTGCCGTTCCCTCGACCCGGTGCGGCTGCTGCACCGCGACATCTTGGAGGAACAAATCGATCGGCAGGCTGCCCTCCGCCAACCGCTGAGCCAACTCACCTCGACCGCGCTTCCACGTCGTCAACACACTGAAGACCGCCAACCCAACCACGAGCGGAAACCAACCACCATCGAGTACCTTCGGCAGATTCGCCGTCAAGAACGAGAGGTCGAACAACAGAAACGCGGCAATCACGGCTCCGGCTTTCGGTACCGACCACTGCCATCGCTCCCGCGTCAAGACGTAGAACAAGAGTGAGGTCACCGTCATCGTACCGGTGACGGCGATGCCGTACGCGCCGGCCAAGTTGCTGGAGCTTTTGAACCCCATCACCAGAATCACGCAGGTCACCATCAGCGCCCAGTTAATCTCGGGCATGTAGATCTGGCCGACCGCGGTCCCCGAGGTGTGAACAATCTTGAATCGCGGCGCGTAGCCCAACTGCACAGCTTGCTGGGTCAGCGAAAACGCGCCGGAGATCAGCGCCTGCGATGCGATGATAGTGGCGATGGTCGACAGGACCACCAGCGGGTACAGCCCCCACGTCGGCGCCAATTGGTAAAACGGGTTCGCAATCTTCTCGCCTTCCGCCAGCAGGAGGGCGCCTTGTCCGAAATAGTTCAGCAGCAACGCGGGGAATGCGACGCCATACCAGGCCAGACGAATCGGCCGCGGACCGAAGTGGCCCATGTCGGCATACAGCGCTTCGCTGCCGGTCACGCATAGAACCACGGCTCCGAGTGTTAGCAGTCCCTTGATTCCATTGCGGGTGAAGAACTCGACGGCATACATGGGATTGAGGGCCGACAACACGGAGGCCTGTTGGGGATGCTGGCTCAGAATGGCGTGCAGGCCAAGCCATGCAATGGTTGCGAACCACAGCAGCATCAGCGGGCCGAACACCGCGCCGATGCCGGCGGTACCGTTGCGCTGCACCAGAAACAGGCCGATCAAGATGGTCGCCGAAATCGGCAGAATGAACGGCTCGAACGCGGCAGTCGCCACCTGCAACCCTTCCACCGCGGACAGGACGGAGATCGCCGGCGTGATCACGCCATCGCCGTACAGGAGTGCGGCTCCAAACAGCCCGACCAGGAGCAACCCGTTGCGACGGGCATTGCCGTTGGCAGCGCGTGACCCCAGCAACGCTAGCAGCGCCAGAATTCCACCCTCGCCGTCATTGTCGGCGCGCATCAGGAACAGCAGGTATTTGATCGACACCACCATCGTGAGCGACCAGAACACCAGTGACAGCACGCCAAGAACATTGGGAACGCTGATGGGAAGGCTGTGCTCGCCCACGAAACATTCGCGCAGCGCGTACAAGGGCGAGGTACCGATATCGCCGTAGACCACGCCCAGCGCGGCCAACGCCAGCGGGATCAACGGTCCGTGGGTGTGCTCGGATTCGAGAGGAGGCGCCGACATGCTCGCAGCACTCCGTGCCGCAGGCGATTCGCCGATCCTGCGCTCTTGGTCGCGCGCTACCTGCGTACTCATCGGGATTGAATCACCTTCAGTATGCAAGACTCGGGGCAAGAATCAACCAGCACGATGATCCGCGTTGCCGCGCGGCGCTGGTGCAGACGCAGTCCGCAAACAGCAACGGGGCGCGTCGGCAGACCCGACGTGCCCCGTTGCTTCGGTGATGCCGTTCAACTCAGCCCGATAGGCTGCGGCCGCCGGAATGCAGCGCAAAGTCCGGATAGCCCGGCGCGCCGACTTCTGGAATATCGAGTCCTTCGATCTCGATCTCGGCTGGGACGCGGATGGGCGTGATCAGGTCGCTGAACTTGAACCACACGTAGCCCAAGACGAAACCGACAGTTGCGACCACTCCGGCGTCAATGAGCTGCGCCACAAACTGTGATGCGTCTCCGTAGAGCAGGCCGCGAACGCCATCCGCCCCGTACGCCTTGACGAAGGTGTCGCGGACGACACCGTTCCAACCTGCGCCGTATTCGCCGGTCGCGAAGATGCCGAGCGAAATGACACCCCACAATCCGTTGATGCCGTGAACCGATATAGCGCCGACCACATCATCGACGCCAATTCTTTCAAAGAAAAACACGCCGTACACCACCAACACCCCCGCCACGAAACCGATGATGCCCGCGCCGATCGGATTGACGAACGCACACGGTGCGGTGATCGCCACGAGCCCCGCCAGCATACCGTTGCACATCATCGACGGGTCATGCTTCAGCCCCTTCAGTTCAAGCGTCAGCAGTGTCCCGAGAGTCGCAGTGACGCTCGCCAACATGGTGTTGACGACGACAAAGCTGATGCGAAGGTCCGTTCCGGCCAGCGTGGAGCCGGGGTTGAATCCGAACCATCCGAACGCGAGGATGAACGTCCCGAGCACCACCATTGGAATGTTGTGCCCTGGAATCGCCTGCGGCTTGCCGTCCTTAGAATACTTCCCGATGCGGGGACCAACCACCATGGCGCCGGCCAACGCCAGTACACCGCCCATCGCGTGGACGACACCCGAGCCGGCAAAGTCGACGGCACCGTGTCCAAGTCCCCAGTTGATACCCATTTGCGCCAGCCACCCACCTCCCCATACCCAGTTGGCGTACAAACAATACGGGAAGGCGACCCACAATCCGTAGATGATGAAGTTCTTCCACGCCCAGCGTTCGGCCATCGCCCCTGTGGGAATCGTCGCCGTCGTGTCCATGAACACCATCATAAAGAAGAACAACGTCATGACGCTGACGTCGTTCACTGAACTAGTGAGAAACCACCCCTTGGTTCCGAGAATGCCGTAGGTGTACGCCCCCGTTGCGTTGCCTGCCGCGTCGACGGCGGCGCCAATGCCGATTCCACCGTTGAGCACCGACAAGCCCGGACCCAGAGAGGCATACCATCCCGGCGGGACCGGCCCGTTCCACCAGTTGCCCCACCCGATCGCGAAGCCGTACGCCCAGAACGCGAAGCAGCCGAGCGGGTAGATAAGGAAGTTCATGGCCGCCGTGTGAGAGGCGTTTTTCGCCCGACACAAACCGGTCTCGACGTACATGAACCCGGCTTGCATGAACATGACCAGAAATCCCGTGACCAGCGCCCACACGAAGTTGATCGAGAACAAATTGTGCGCAACGCGATCGTAGAGATCGGTCACCGCCAGCTTTTCCGGCACGTCGCCCTTGCCGTCACCTGCAGGAGCTGCCCACACGCCAGCGGCGCCACCGGCTGGATCGGGCCACGCGGGCGCCTTCGGATCGCTGGTCGAGGTAAAGTACGCGGGCAACTGCGGCGCCGCCGCGGGTTCATCCGCCTTCGCAGTCGACGCGATGGTGGCCAGCGAGCCCGCAATCGTTGCGCCCAGCGCGAGACCGAACATAGCGCTCAGCCGCGTACGCCGCGCGCGTGGCAGGGCCTTCTTTCCTTCTCGGTTCAAGCGTCTACCCTCCTCTGTTGGTTTGTTAGATCGCATCGTGGCCACGCTCGCCGGTGCGAATCCGCACCGCTTCGTCCAGCGACACAACGAAGATCTTTCCGTCGCCGATCTGTCCGGTACGTGCAGCGTTGCAGATCGCCTCGATGACCCTGGGAGCTTTGCCGTCGTCGACGACAACTTCGAGTTTCACCTTGGGCAGAAAGTCGACGACATATTCGGCGCCCCGATACAGTTCGGTGTGTCCCTTCTGTCGTCCAAAGCCCTTGACCTCGCTCACCGTCAGCCCTTGCACACCTTCGCGTGCGAGTGCTTCCTTCACCTCATCGATCTTGAACGGCTTAATCACCGCCTCAATTTTCTTCATCCGGCCTCCTTGCTGCAGCTATCGCCCTTCAGCGGCGCTGCTGAGCAACGCAGGTGCCAGAGAGTGTTGAACTTGCTGGGCTCTCCGCGAGGCGGCGATCGAACGCGACGCCGTGAGGTTGGAGCCAACTAGGTCGAAGGTTTTAGTTGGGCGGCTTTGCGCGTGCTCACAATCAACTCGCTGAGCCCCCGATAAAGCCGCAAACGACAGCGGGGCGCGCCGCCATGCGACGCGCCCCGCTGTACAGAATTGGAGGAGACTCGGACTTCAGGCCGAGAGGCTTCGACCGCCGGAGTGCAACGCAAAGTCCGGATAGCCCGGCGCGCCCACTTCGGGGATGTCGAGACCTTCGAGTTCGGTTTCCGCGGGAACTCGAATCGGCGTAATCAGGTCGCTGATTTTGAACCACACATAAGCGAGCACAAAGGCCGTCGTAGCCAACACGGCTACGTCGATCGCTTGCGCAACGAACTGCGAGATGTCGCCGTAGAGCAGTCCGCGCACGCCGTCCGAGCCGTACGCTTTGGCGAAGCTATCACGCACCACACCGTTCCAGCCCCCGCCATATTCCCCGGTCGCAAAGATTCCCACCGAGAGAACACCCCACAAACCACAGGTGCCGTGCACCGACACCGCACCGACCACATCGTCGACCCCGATGCGCTCGAAAAAGAAGACGCTCAACACAACCAAGATCCCGGCGATGAATCCGATGATCGCGGCGCCAACCGGGTTGACGAACGCGCACGGCGCCGTGATCGCCACCAATCCGGCCAGCATGCCGTTGCAGAGCATCGAGGGGTCGTGCTTCAAGCCCTTCACTTCCAACGTGACCATGGCGCCCAAAGCCGCCGTAATGCTCGCGAGCATCGTGTTGACGACGACGAAACTGATGCGCAGGTCGGTACCAGCCAGCGTCGAGCCCGGATTGAAACCAAACCATCCGAAGGCAAGGATGAAGGTTCCGAGCACGACCATCGGAATGTTGTGTCCCGGAATCGCTTGCGGCTTCCCGTCCTTCGCGTACTTGCCAATGCGAGGCCCGACGACGATTGCGCCTGCCAGACCGATGATGCCGCCCATCCCGTGGACGACGCCGGAGCCTGCAAAGTCGACGGCTCCGTGTCCCAGTCCCCAGTTCACGCCCATCTGAGCCAGCCAGCCGCCGCCCCATACCCAATTGGCGTAGAGGCAATACGGGAACGCCACCCACAAGCCGTAGATCACGAAGTTGCGCCACGCCCAACGCTCCGCCATCGCACCGGTCGGGATGGTTGCGGTCGTGTCCATAAAGACCATCATGAAGAAAAAGATGGCCATTACCGCGACATCGTTGACCGAACTGGTCAGGAAGAATCCTTTGGTTCCGACAAGCCCGTAGGTGTAAGCACCGGTTGCGTTGCCAGCGGCATCCACCGCCGCGCCGATACCCAGGCCGCTGTTCAACACCGACAAGCCTGGCCCGAGCGACGCGTACCAACCTGGGCCGACCGGCCCGTTCCACCAGTTGCCCCAGCCCATGGCGAATCCATAGGCCCAGAACCCCAGACAACCGAGCGGGTAGATCAGAAAGTTCATCGCCGCCGTGTGCGAGGCATTCTTCGCGCGACACAAACCGGTCTCGACGAACATGAAACCGGCTTGCATGAACATCACGAGAAACCCGGTGACAAGCGCCCATACGAAGTTGATTGAAAACAGGTTGTGCGCGACGCGGTCATAGAGATCTTGGATCGTCAGCTTCTCCGGCAGGTCGCCTTTGCCGTCTCCGGCGGGTGCCGCCCAGACGCCAGACGCACCCCCCGTGGGATCCGGCCATGCCGGCGTCTTGGGATCATTCGTTGCGGTAAAGTACGCGGGCAGTTGTGGTGCGGCCGCCGGTTGATCATCCGCTCTCGCCGGCGAGGCGATGGTGGCGAGCGGGCCAACGATCGCCCCAACCAGCACCAGATTGAGCAAGCCGCTCAGTCTCCTGCGACGCACACCTGTCAGTCGGTTCATTCGATCTCGGTTCAAGGGCCTTCCCTCCTCGTTGAAGTTGTTAGATTGCATCACTGCCGCGCTCGCCGGTCCGTATCCGGACGGCCTCCTCGAGCGGCAACACGAAGATCTTGCCGTCGCCGATTTGTCCGGTCCGCGCCGCGCCACAGATCGCATCGATGACCTTGGCCACCTTCCCATCGTCGACCACCACTTCCAGCTTGACCTTCGGCAGGAAATCCACCACGTACTCGGCGCCTCGATAGAGTTCGGTGTGTCCCTTCTGCCGTCCGAAGCCTTTCACCTCGTTGACGGTCAGTCCTTGAATCCCTTCGCGTGCGAGGGCTTCCTTCACTTCGTCAATCTTGAACGGTTTGATCACCGCCTCAATTTTTTTCATACGCCCGCTCCACTCCTTTCGGGTGAACCCCCTGGATCCACGTGATACAACCTTCGATTGACTGTAGCTCGTCTTTCGTTTTGCAACGTGGGTGCCATGAAATTCGCGACGAATCCGGCATTCTGAAAGATAGGGATGTGCGCTGGGAAGCGTCGCCTCATGCCCGTTTTCTAGCCGGCGCTGCTTTCTTGTGCAGGCGAGATCGCTGGTTCACCGACGAAGTTGAAGCGGTGGGCGCAAACGACACTTGGTCGTCGGCAAGTGACGATGGCGTCGAAACCAGCTAGAGACGGTGCGATGGACGTTGCAGCACGACAAATGGCCGCATCACCCGATCAGCCGCGAACCGCGGCGTCGGCCCGCGGGGTGGGAATAGCTCTAACTCCAATTGGGAGATCGTCGCTTGAGCGCACCATCGCGCGCGGGCGTCTCGCGTTGTCACTGGCGGCCTTGGTTGCGCTCTACATCGAACCCGCGCAGCCGCTGCTGTCGCGCTGGGTTCCGTTGCAAGTCGGGGCCTTCGCCCTCGACTTCCGCTTGTTGGCGGTGATGGGTCTACATCTCAGTTACAGCGTCGCCGTTTACTTCGGCCTTCGGACGGTCGGGACCAAAGCGAGCGCCGATGGGTTTGCTCAGCGGTTCGCCTTCCTGACCCCGGTCGACCTGCTGTTCGCCGTGGCGGTCGGCATCTTGACCGAGGGGCCGACCAGCCCTGCATTCCCGTTCTTTGCATTCGCGATGCTGGCCGCGAGTCTCCGCGAAGGACTCCGAACTGCCCTGCGAACCACCGGCGTGAGTGTTGTCCTGTATCTCGCCTTCATTCTTTTGTCCGGCACGCAGGCTGACGACTACATCATGCGGCCCGCGTATCTGGCGATAACCGGCTACCTAGTCGGATTTTTGGGCGAGCAGCGACGAGAACTGCAGGACGAAGTCACCGGCCTCGAACGCGCCGAGCAACGTCATCGCATCGCCCGGGATCTCCACGACGGTCTCGTGCAGGCGCTCGCCGGTATCAATCTGCGTCTCGAGAGCTGCCGGCGCTTGCTGCGCGAGCACGCCGACCGCGAGGTACTGGATGATCTCGGCGAACTCCAGGAAAGCGTCCAACGCGAGTACGACGACCTCCGCAACTACACCCGGTCGTTGGTCGGGCGCGAGACGGCTCAAAGCCCGGACACTCATGCGACGGCAACCGCCCTGACCTTCCGCGCCGATGTGTCCGGCTCGCTGTACTTGATTGAGCACGTGTTGCAGATCGCCCGCGAGGGGTTGACCAACGTTCGCAAACACGCCAACGCTCGGACCGCCGCGGTACGGGTTCAGACGGACAACGGCCAGATACACATCTCGATTGAAGACGACGGCATCGGTTTCCGCGCAGACGTCACGCCGTGGTCGATCAACTCGCGGGTGAATGAGATCGGCGGGCGCATGCAGATCGTCAAGAAAACTGGACGCGGCGCCCAACTGTTGATTACCTTGCCCCAGAGTTGACCGGCATGCCGTCACCCATTCGCGTCGTCATCGCCGACGATCACCTCCTGTTTCGGCAAGGGCTGAAGTCGCTGCTCAAGCCGGAGGTCGACGTAGTCATCGTCGGCGAGACCGATCGTGCCGCCGATATCATCTCAGTATTGTCCCGCACACCCTGCGACCTGCTAATCCTCGACCTCCAAATGGAACGCAACTCGCTGGCCGACATCGAACAGCTTGCCGCGCGCGTCCCCGTTTTGGTGCTCACCGCCAGCGAAGTCGCGGCCGACGCACTCGCAGCGATCCGCTTCGGTGCACGCGGCGTCGTACTCAAGCGCTTCGCGATCGAAACCTTGATGGAAGCCATCCGATCCGTCATCGCGGGCAATGTGTGGATGCCCCCCACCCTCCAAACCCATCTGGCCGCGCAACTTCGGGGCCCCGCGCCCAGCGCCCTCTCGCCGCGCGAAGAAGAAGTCGTCCGTTACGTTGCGCTCGGCCTGCGCAATGCCGAGGTCGCCGCCAAGCTTTCGATCACCGAGCAAACGGTCAAGGCGCATCTGAACGCCATCTTCCGCAAGCTCGGCATACGCGACCGGGTGCAACTCGCCTTGTTTGCGTCGCAAAGCGGCCTCGCCGGAAATCCGCACCGCCGCAGCTAGACCCCATCTGTCCGGTCGGCAACCTACCAACCAGCAGGTAGTTTGCTGACCTAGATCATACCTCAAGGCAGTCATCGGAATTACACATTGCCCCCACAAGCGCAGCCATCAGGGGCGAGGCGCTGACAACCGCGAGCCGGCAACCGGCTCCGCACGAGGAGGAAGCAATGTCCGATTTTCTGTCCGCGTATTCGATTCAAAGCTGGCTGGAGTCATGCCCGCAGGGGTACCTCGAAAACACCGTGTACGGCCACGCGACCGGCGAGAACGAGCCCGAGCTGCTGCTCACCAATGCGGTGCTGCACGAGGAAACCATCCGCAGCACCGTGCAACTAGTCGTCGGTGAGCGCTGCGCGTTGGCGGCTTCATCCGGCTTGATCAACGCGGCGCCGGACGAAGCCAGCAAGCGCTTTCTCGCCACTCAAACGCTTGACGAAGCCCGCCACGTCGAGATCTTCACCCACCGCCTCTACGACCTCGGCGTGAAGAAGAACCACCTCGAAGACGTGATCCAACGCTACGCCAACCGCAACCTGGTCAAATTCGCCGAAGTCCTGCTCGAAAAGGTCGACAAGAAGGACTTCATCTCGGGCGTCGTCGGCCAGAACATCGTGCTCGAAGGCATGGCCTTCAGCGTTTTCGAGATGATGTACGCGATGAATCAGACCGTGAACCCGAAGTTCGCACACACGCTCTCGGGCACCATCGCCGATGAACGCCGTCACGTCGGCTTCGGCGAAAACCGCATCGGCTCCTTGATCAAGGACCATCCGGAGAAGCGACCGGAGATCGAACGGATGCAGAAGGAAATGTCGTACTACATGCTGGCGACGTTTGCCGACGCGTTCCGCAACAACGCCGCGGCGGCCGAGTTCGACCGCCTTCAAGAAGAGCAGCCGCGCGCCGAATGGCACGGCGCCGACCTCAGCGCGATGAAGCCCGAAGAGATGGAAGGTCTGCTCGCCGATACCGTCCTGAAGGAATTCAAAACTCGGCTCGGCCGCATCGGCATCGAGTACCAGACCCCGGTCCGGCCCTAGCGACCTCCGATGGCCACACGCGCGTCGTTGTCACCGGTCGACATCCACGACCTCGAGCTGCAGCAGTTCCTCGAGGAGGTCCACTCGTTCGAGTTCTGGTTCGAGGCGGTCGAGGGCTACCTCTCCGGCCTCACGTGGGGCCATCGGCCGGACACGCCCGAAGCCGTGCTCGACGAACTCGAACGTGACCGCCTCATCACCGTGTTATGCAACTACTGCGTCGGCGAGACAGCGGCGCTCGAAGGCGCGAGCGGCTTGATCTCGATCGCCCCGAATCGCTTGTCGAAGGTGTTCCTTGCCACCCAAGTCGCGGACGAGGGACGACACCTGGAAGTCTTTCTTCACCGGTTGCGCGATCTGGGCGTGAAAGATCCCGAAGCCGAGGTCGAACGCCGCGCCAGCCCAAGCCTCGTCTTGTTCAAACGACGCCTGCTGGAACTGGTGGCGGGCAAAGACTGGGAGGCCGCGATCTTCGCGCAAAATGTCATCCTCGAAGCGCTGGAGTTCGCGGTCTTCCACAGCCACGGCCAAACCGCCGATCCGATCACGCGCGAAGTGCTGGCCGGCGTCGTCAAAGACGAGCGGCGGCACATCGGCTTCGGCGAGAACGAGATCGGACGCCGGCTCGCCTCAGCGCCGCACATCCGCGCCCGCATCGGCCAGGTCAAGAAGGAACTTGATCATCTCGTTCTGGATACCTTGGCCGACACCATCAAACAAATCGGCATGCCACGCGATGAGCAGGAGCGTCTCGGCCGCGCCTACTTGGAATCGGTCGAGCGTCTGGGATTTGTATGACGATGGAATCGCTCGACGGCGATCCCCGCGCCGAGGCGCCGGAAACTCTTGACGGGCCGCCGCGTCAACGCTTCATTCTCGACGACACGGGGTTTGACGAGGTCCCAAAGAAGTACCGCCGCTTTTATCGCAAGTGGCGCGGCCCCAGCGACAAGCTCGCGCCCAACGAGGTCCTATGCCCGGTTTGCAAGGTAGTGATCCGCTCGACCCGCGAGTTGCGTCCGGGCGATCGGGTCTATTGCATGCCGTGCATGTCCCGACTGATCGTTGTCCGCAACGACGCGGGCACCCTCGAAGCTCGCGTGGCCTACTAAAGCTCGGTCCCCACCCTTCGCGAACCTGCGCACGACGGCGCGCGGGGCACTCCGATGGCTGAGAACTGACTTCGGTCAGCCCGCAAGCCACGGCCCGTCGCGTGCTTGGCCGGGCGCTTGCTCATCTAGGACTGCGACGTCCGGCCGGGAACGGTCAGACGCGATGCTGGGCTGCAAAAGGGGGCCAGGAGCCGTCCCGTGCCGGATCCATTGCAAACCATTCTCGCCGCCGAAGCGGAAGCACGCCGTCAACTCGAAGCGGCCCAAGCGGAGGCCAAGCAGCTCGTACACTCGGCCGAGCAGGACGCCCGCCGATTGGTGCAGAGCGCTCGCGAGTCCTACGAGTCGACCGCGCAAGCCGCCACCGACGCGATGCTGGCGGACGCCGAGCGGACCGCACAGGCGTTGACTCGACAAATCGAGGAGCGTGCCGCCGCCCTCCGGGCACAAGCCGAACCACGCATGCCCGCAGCAATCGAGGCGGTGGTGAAGTGGGTGCTGGAGGGCGATCGTGACGCCACGGTCGGTGCCAAGAACTGACCTCCGGCGCTACGCGACGGCCAATGCGCGCGCGCGCACCCTGTTGTGTCGCTTGCTCGGGCGCGAGGGGCTCGAAGCGCTGTACAGCTATCCGTCACGCACCGCGATGCTCGAAATGCTGGCGCGTACGCCCTACGGGCCGGCGTTGCTCCTGCATCCCGGCACCGAGTATGGATTCGGCGCGCGGCTCATCGAGGTCGGCGTCAGCATTCTCGGTTTCCTTTCGGGGGTAGAAGCCGAGTTCATACGCGCCCTGCTGCTCCGCTACGAACTCGAGAATCTCAAGCTGGTGATCCGCGCCGTCCATCATCGGCACCCGTGGACGGAGATCGAACCGCACGTCCAGCCGCTTGGCGAACTAGCGACCCTGGATCCGCGCGCGCTTGCTGCGGCCGCCGATCTGCAAGAACTCGCCGTTCGCCTGGGCAACACAGTCTACGACACCGCAGCCGTCTCAGCGCTACCGGGCGTAGAAACCGCCGGATCGTTCGCGCTCGAGAGCGCGCTGGAGATCGACTACTACGAGCGGCTGTGGTCGACTGCCGGGCGACTGCAATCCGACGATGCGGCGCGCGCCCAGGCGCTGCTCGGCCTCCTGTTCGACTTGTTGAACCTCACCTGGATTGCGCGCTTTCGCGATGCCCTCGCCCGTTCGCGCGAAGAAATCCTCAACTACACCTTGCGCCAAGGTCGCTGGGTGACGGGAACCGTTCGAACCGCGCTGGCTGAAAGTCCGCTCGGCGTCTGGCGCGCACTCGACCGCACCCCGTACGCCCCGCTCTTTGGCGAAGCTGAAGAGCTCTCCCCTGACTTGGCCATCGCCAAGCTGTGGCGCGTGATCGCGATGGAGGTCGAACGCGGCTTTCGCGTCTACCCATTTCACATCGGCGTGCCGCTCGGGCTGTTGCTCGCCCAGGAAATCGAGATCCGCGACCTGCGGGTTTTGCTCGCCGCCAAAACCCTGGCCCTCGCCCCCGAGGCCGCGTTCGAACGCGTGGCGACGGTGCGGGCGTGATCGGGAGCGCGCCATGTTGAGCCCCGAACCCATGCGCCACCTCTCCCTGGTCGTGCTCGCCAGCGACCTCGAAACCACCTCGCGCGCGATCGCACGCGTCGGCGTCCTGCACCTACTCGACGTGCGTCATGCCGTCGAAACGTTGTCCGCGATTCGACCCTACGACGTTCGCGAGCGGCTCGCGCACTTGCTCGCGGTGGCCCAACAGGTCGCGGGTCTGATGAAGTTCCTCGGCATCGAAGAACTGGAAGAGCCGATGGCGGGCGCGCCCGGCGACGGGGTAGACCTCGCGCGGATCGAGTCACGCATTGCCAGCATCGCCGCTGAAGTCGACGCGCTCAAGGCCAAGATGGCGGCGCTGGTCGAACGGCGCGAGCAACTTCACGTGCTGCTGCGAAACGTCCGCACGGTGGAGCCGCCGGGTGTGCCATTCGAAGACCTCCAAGGCTTGCGCTACGTCTACGTGGTGTCCGGACGCATGCCGGAACGCAATCTCCCGCGCCTCAACGAAAGCCTCGGGCGCATTCCACACCTGGTCGTTCCCGGGAGTACCGTCGACGCTGACGGCCGTCTGTTGGTCACGGTGCTGTGTCTGCGTGCGCATCAAACCGCTGCCGAGCGGACCGTGGCCAGCGTCCAACTCGAGCCGCTGGAAGTTCCGCCTCAGCTCACCGGCACCAAGGAACAGGCCATCGACGAGCTCGAATCACAGCTCCATACGGCGCGCGCGACCCAATCCGTGCTCGACAGTGAGCGAAAGGGACTGGGGCAACGGCTCGCCGGGGAACTGCGTGCACTGCGGGCCGCGGTCGAGCGCGAGCGATTGTTGGTAGAGTCGCGTGGGTTGATGGGCGGCTCCGAGCGTGTGGCGCTCATCACCGGATGGGTACCCGCAGAGCTGTCGCACCGACTCGAACGCCTGTTGACGGAAACGACCCAGGGGCGCTGTGTCATCCAATGGCGCGAGCCAAGCGCGGTCGAAGGCGTGCGGCGCGGTCGCGTGCCGGTGCCGATTCTGTTGCACAACCCGGTCTTGGTTCGACCCTTCGAACGGTTGCTGCGCAACTACGGTCTGCCTCGCTACGGCGAGGTCGATCCGACCCCGGTGGTGGCGGTCGCGTTCCTGGCGATGTTCGGTTTCATGTTCGGCGACCTCGGTCACGGCGCGGTCTTGTTCGCCATCGGCTACTTCATCTATCGCCGGATGTTTCGCTACCGCGACTACGCGGTGATCTTGATGGAGTGCGGCGTGTCGTCGGCCGTGTTCGGCCTGCTCTACGGCAGCGTCTTCGGCGTCGAGCACTGGCTGCCGGCGCTGTGGCTACGCCCGATGCAGGATACCGGGCGTCTGATGCGCGCCGCGCTCACCTTCGGCGCCGTCTTCATCAGCATCGGGATCGGCCTCAACATCGTCAACGCCATCCGACGCCGCGACCTCGCCGCACTGTGGGAGCGCAACGGGCTCATCGGCGCGCTCGCGTATTGGACGGCGGTGGCCTTGTTCATGCGCCGGCTCGCCGCCGGCGAGGGCGCGGTCAGCGCCGGCACCGCGATTCTCTGGTTGTCCGTCCCGGTGGCGTTGATGCTGCTCAAAGCCCCGCTGCGGGCGCTCTGGACCGGCGTGCGAACGAAGCAATGGCCGGACGCCGGCGAGCTGCTGACGGGGTTCGTCGAGTCGATGGTGGAAGTCCTCGACACCATGGTGAGCACGATCTCCAACACCGCGACATTCATCCGCTTGGCCGCCTTTGCTTTGAGTCACGCCGGATTGTTCCTCGCCACCTTCAGCGTCGCCGGCGCGGTGGCGCGGATGGGTGGCGGCGGCATCGGCGCCGCCGTGGTGATAGTCATCGGCAACATCGTAATCATCGCGCTCGAAGGGATGATCGTGTCGATTCAAACGATCCGTCTCGAGTACTACGAGTTCTTCAGTCGGTTCTACAGCGGCGGTGGCGAAGAATACCGACCGCTTCGGATTGCTTCGGGGCATCAGCAGGCGGCCTGAGGCAGAGGAGGGAACGATCATGGGAAACGTGAGGACATCCGGCCACGCGCGTCCACGGGCCCTGCGTTGGTTCATCGTCTTCAATGTGATGCTGGCAATGGCAGCCGCTGTCGTTCTGTTCATCCTATTCGGACATGCCGCGCCGGCTGCGGCAGAGACCACCACCCACGCCGGTGGTCTGTCGGACCAGGTGCTGATGTGGGGCTTTCTCGCCGCCGGCGCTGCAACCTCGATCGGAACGGTGGCGGCCGCCTACGCGGTCAGTCACGTCGGCGCGGCAGCATTGGCCGCAATGGGCGAGCGGCCCGAAGTTGCGGGCCGCGCCCTCATCTTCGTCGGCCTCGCCGAAGGCATCGCCATCTACGGCCTGATCATCGCCATCATGATTCTCGGACGCCTCTCATGACCGGCATGCACGTCATCGGCGATGCCGACACGGTTCTGGCGTTTGCGATCGGTGGGGTGTCCGGCTCCATCGTAACGACAGCGGCTGACGTGCGCACGGTACTCGCCGCCGCGGCCGACGCGGTGCGAGCGAAACCCGGCGAGAGCCGCAAGCCTTTGCTGCTCCTCATCAGTCGCGGCGCCGCCTCATTGGCGCGTGACGAGTTGCGCGCGATGACGCTGGAACCGAAGGCGCCGCTGATTCTCATCATCGCCGGCTACAACGAACGCGGCGGCGAACTGGTCGACGATTTCGTCGAGCGGGCACTCGGAGTGCGCGTGTGACCAACCAGCCCGATACACTCAGCGGCAGCGAGGACCTCGTCGATCTGATCCGCCAGCAGTGCGTGGGTGAGATCGCCGCGCTGCGAACCGAGGCGGCCGAACGCGCCGAACGCATCCGCGCGAGCGCGGTCGCCGAGGCGGAAACCCTGCGCGGGGACGCGCAGGCGCTTGGCGAAACGCGCGGACGACAAGCCACCGCCAAGCGCCTGGCCGTCGCCGAAACCGACAGTCGTCGGGCCTGGCTGTGGGCGCGCGAACAGTTGATCGATGAGGTGCTGAACGCCGCGCGCGACCGCCTCTCTCAATTTCCACACGTGCCGGATGCCCGACGCATCGTGCACGACTTGATCGTGGAGGCATTGCAAGTGCTGCCGTCAGGACCCGTGTGCGTGCGGGTCCCGGCTGCCGTCTCCGCCCTCATTGATCCACCGCTGTGCGCGACGCTCGGCGGCGACCGCTGGCAGATCACGGTGATATCCGACCATGCGCCAGCCCATGGAGTCGTCGCGGAATCCGCCGATGGACGCCTGCGATTCGACAACTCCTTCGACGCCCGGCTCCGGCGCGGGCGCGATCACCTGCGGCGCCTGGTGCTGGACACGCTTCTGGGCGGTGAAGCGCCGGAGTGGTGAATGCGGTGACCGATGACTCGCGCGAGTGATGCTCCCGGTGGCGTCATCATCGGCATCAACGGTCCGGTGATCCGCGGTCGCATGCGCCGCCCCATCGGCATGTCGGAGCTGGTGTGGGTGGGCCACGAGCGCCTCGTGGGAGAAGTCATCGGCCTGCTTGAATCCGACATCACCGTTCAAGTCTACGAAGACACCACCGGATTGAAGCCCGGCGATCCGGTTGAAGGATCCGGTCTGCCGCTGTTCGTCGAGTTGGGCCCCGGCCTGCTTGGGCGGATCTTCGACGGCATTCAGCGACCGCTCGAATTCCTCGCCGATCAAACCGGCGACTTCATTCGGCGCGGCACGGCCGGCGATCCGCTCGACCGCACTCGTCGATGGTGCTTTGCGCCCGCGGTCAAGACCGGCGCGACGGTCTGCGGCGGTGAGATCCTGGGTACGGTTCCTGAGGCCCCCTCGATCGAACACCGCGTCCTGGTTCCGCCCGAGATCGCCGGCACCGTGGCCTCAATCGCCCCGCCGGGCGAGTACACCGTCAACGACATCATCGCGGTGGTCGAGGACGGTCGCACTCAGCACGATGTGCGTCTCTATCATCGCTGGCCGGTGCGGCGGCGGCGTCCCTACCGTGAGCGCCGGCCGCCCGCGACACCGCTGCTCACCGGCCAGCGCATCATCGATGCGTTCTTTCCGCTGGCGTGCGGCGGCACCGCCGCGATTCCAGGTGGCTTCGGCACCGGCAAAACGGTAACCGAGCAAACGTTGGCAAAATGCGCACACGCCCACGTCATCGTCTACATCGGCTGCGGCGAACGCGGCAACGAAATGACCGGCGTGCTTACCGAGCTACCGCAGCTCGAAGATCCGCATACCGGCCGCCCGCTGCTCGAACGGACGGTGCTGGTCGCCAACACCTCGAACATGCCGGTCGCTGCCCGCGAGGCGTCGATCTACACCGGCATCACGATCGCCGAATATTACCGGGACATGGGCTACGACGTCGCACTGTTGGCCGACTCGACGTCACGTTGGGCGGAGGCGCTGCGTGAGATCTCCGGGCGATTGGAGGAAATGCCCGCCGAGGAGGGATTCCCGGCGTACCTGGCGACCCGCTTGGCCGACTTTTACGAACGCGCCGGCCTCGTCCGCACCAACTGCGGTCGCGAGGGATCGGTGAGCGTCGTCGCCGCGGTCTCCCCGCCGGGCGGCGACTTCACCGAACCGGTGACGCAGCACACCAAGCGCTTCGTCCGCTGCTTTTGGGGTCTGGACAAAGAGCTGGCGAGCGCACGCTTCTTTCCGGCCATCAACTTCACCGACTCCTACAGCGAGTACGCGGCGGACCTCAGCGAGTGGTGGCGCACCAAGGGCTTCGCGGATTGGGCGGCGTTGCGCGCGCGCGCCGTCGAGTTGCTGCACGAAGAAGTCAAGTTGCAGCAGATCGTGCGTCTGGTCGGCGAAGAGTCGCTGCCCGATCGCGAACGCATGGTGCTCGACGGCGCATGGGTGTTGCGCAACGCCTTCCTGCAGCAGAACGCATTCGACCGCATCGATCGTTACAGCACACCGGAGAAGCAGCTCCGCATGTTGCGCGTGCTGTTCCACTACATCGACCGCGGCTTGGACATCGTCGGCCACAAGATTCCGATCTATCGCGTCAAGGAGATTCCGGCGCGCACCGATCTGATGCGCATGCGCTTCGAGATTCCCGATGGTGAACTCGATCGCTTCGATGCCCTCACCGACGCGATCACGACCCAAATGGACGCGTTGGCACGCGAGTGAGTCGATGGCCGATCCCCGCGCCCATGCCGCACTCGAACACCGCGGCCTTCATCAGATTCAAGGGCCGCTGGTCTTCCTCCGCGGAGTTGAAGACGTCGGCTTCGGCGAACTCGCCGAGGTGATCGGGCCGAGCGGTCGCGTGCTGCACGGGCGCGTACTCCAGATCGCGGGCGACCTGGCCGTTGTCGAAGTCCTGCAGGGAACGGCGGAGCTGTCGGTCGCCGACACGCGCGTCCGCTTCCTCGGTCACCCGCTAACTCTTCCGGTCGCCCGTGAAATGCTCGGACGCGTCTTCGACGGCACCGGCCAGCCACTCGACGGCGGCCCGCCGCCGTTGCCGGCGGCGATGCGCGACGTGAACGGCGAGCCGATCAATCCGGTGCGGCGCGCCTATCCGCGCGACTGCATCCAGACCGGGATTTCCGGCATCGATGGCATGAACACGCTGGTGCGGGGGCAGAAGTTGCCGCTGTTCTCGGCCAGCGGCCTGCCGCACGACGCGCTGGCGGCGCAGATCGTTCGCCAGGCGCACCTGCCGGCCGCGAACGAGCCGTTCGGCGTCGTGTTCGCCGCCATCGGCGTGAATCACGATGTGGCGGAGTTCTTTCACAAGAGTTTTCAGGAAAGCGGCGCGTTTCGCACCAGCACCTTGTTTCTGAATCTGGCCGACGATCCGAGCATGGAACGCCTGGTGACGCCGCGGGCAGCGCTGACGCTAGCCGAGTATCTCGCCTTCGACCTCGGCATGCACATTCTGGTGGTGCTCACCGACATCACCAACTACTGCGAGGCATTGCGCGAGGTCGCAACGGCAAAGGGCGAAGTGCCGAGTCGCAAGGGCTACCCCGGCTACCTGTACAGCGACCTGGCTTCGATCTTCGAGCGCGCCGGCCGTCTCAAGGATCGCCCCGGATCGATCACCCAGATTCCGATTGTCACCATGCCGAACGACGACATCACCCATCCGATCCCCGATCTCACCGGCTACATCACCGAGGGGCAAATCGTGCTGTCGCGTGCGTTGCACGGCCGCGGCGTTTATCCGCCCATCGATGTGCTGCCGTCGCTCTCGCGGCTGATGGAAGACGGCATCGGCACCGGTCAAACGCGCGAGGATCACTCCAAACTTGCGAGCCAGCTCTACGCGGCATACGCCCGCGTGCGTGAGGTCGAACGGCTCGCCAGCATCATCGGCCAAGAGGAACTTTCCGAGATCAATCGGCGCTACCTGCAGTTCGGCGAACACTTCGAACGCGAGTTCATCGGGCAAAGGCCGGCCGAGGAACGCAGCTTCACCGGCACCCTGGATCTCGGCTGGCAGGCTTTGCACCCGCTGCCGGACAATGAACTGACCCGCGTCAGTCGCGAGCTCATCGAACGCTACCGCGGCAGCGCCGCTGCACCCGCGGCGAGCGCGGACCCGCCGGCACAACAGGGTTGAGATGCGCCGCACCGACATTCCCGCCACCAAGAGCAATCTGCTCCGGCTCAAGGAACACTTTGGGTTCGTCAAATCCGGCCACGAGTTGCTGGATCAGAAACGCGAAATCCTCCTCGAAGAACTGTTGGACGTCTACCGTGAGAGCGCACAAGCGCGGCAGGCGCTCGATGCCGCGTTGCGGCGGCTCTACGAACAACTGCAAGCAGCCATGCTCGCATCGGGACGCGCCGCCGTGGAGTCCGAGGCCTTGGCGGCCCAAACAACGATTCACTTGCGATTGCGTGAGCGCAGCATCATGGGGGTGGTGGTGCCCCTGCTGGAGGCAGATCTCGACGATGCCGCCGGTCCCGCCGCGGCTCCCGGATGGGGGAGCGTCGCGGCCGCATTCGCCGCGCGTCAAGTTCGCGAGCTGCTGCCGATGGCCGTGCGCGTCGCCGAAATCGAGATCTCCTGCCGGCGACTCGCCACCGAGCTGCAGAAGACGCGACGCAAGGTCAACGCCTTGGAGCACATCTTTCTGCCCGAATACCGCGACACGATTCACTTCATCGAGAGTACGCTGGAGGAAAAAGAGCGCGAGTCCCTCTTCCAGATGAAGCGCTTCAAAGGTCGACGGCGTTCGCAAACCGACGAGGCGACACAATGACCGAGGCCTTGCACATCACGCGCATCCTCGTTCCGGTCGACGGCTCGGAGTATTCGCGCCACGCCACCGAGCACGCGCTGCGGATCGCGCGCGCGTACAGCGCGGAGATCGTCTTCGTGCACGCGGTCGATCACCAGATTGTCGCCGAACTCACGACTCACGAAGCCGGCGACGGCCCACAGATTCGCGATCGCTTGTGGGACAACGGCCGCATCTACTTGCGCGACAGCGCACGGGTGGCGGAAGAGCATCACGTCGCGCACCGCGAGGAGATCGACGAAGGCGACCCGTGCGCGGTAATCTGCGACATCGCCGCGCGGGATGCCGCCGATCTGATCGTGATGGGCAAGATCGGCCGGCGCGGTGCGCGCCGCATCATGCTCGGCAGCGTCACCCGTCGCGTCGCCGAAGCCACCGATCGGCCGGTGCTGATCGTTACCGGGCCGCCGAGCGCCGGCAGCTAGCTGCGGGACCGGTCGCCCGACTTCCAACGATGGCGTCAGCGCGCCGCCGGTTTCTTCGGTAAGTCATCCGGATCAGGGAATGGGAGCCGCGTGCGCTCGGTCAGTCGCTCATCCTTCCACTCGAAGTAGTGCCAACCGCATCTCGCGTTGTCTTCGTTGAGGCAGCCGCCGACGATCAGCAAGCGGCTGTCGAGGCGATACTGCAACTCGCCGAAGTCGGGGAGGAGGTCAACGTCGACGTCGTCGGGCAGCGGATAGGGAGGCGCCGCCGAGACGCTTCTGAACGGCGCATCAAACACCTTGCCGGAGACGGCGTCGGCAATGGCAAGTCGATGGCAGGAAGCGCCGCATCCCCAGGCGATGACGGTGTAGCGCCCCGCGAAGTTGGGGCCGTGTTTCGCCCCATCGCGTACGACCGCTCGGAACCGTCGCGCTCGCGCGGTCGTCAACCGCACGGCTGCGGGATGACCCTTGAAGATCCGGCGGACGCGAAACTGCTGCGACCATGCGACTTCGGGCGTGCCGACCTGCCCGCTTCCGGCAGTGATGAGCCCAAGGATGATGAACATTGAGACGAACACCTGATTCCCGCCTCGCGCTACAGCGCGAGTTTGCGCAGTCGCAGCGCATTGCTGATCACCGACACCGAGCTGAGGCTCATGGCCGCGCTCGCAATCATCGGGCTGAGCAACACGCCGAGCACGGGATACAACACGCCGGCGGCGAGCGGAACCCCCAGCACGTTATAGAGGAAGGCAAAGAAGAGATTTTCGCGGATATTGCGCATGGTCCCACGACTGAGGCGGCGCACCTTCGCGATGCCGCGGAGATCGCCCTTCACCAACGTGATCGCCGCACTCTGCATCGCGACGTCGGTCCCGGTGCCCATGGCGATGCCGACATGGGCCAGCGCCAACGCGGGGGCGTCGTTGATACCGTCGCCAGCCATCGCGACGATACGTCCTTCGGCCTGGAGCCGCTTGACGATCGCTCCCTTGTGCTCCGGAAGGATCTCCGCCTCCACTTCATCGATGCCCAACTCGTGCGCGACCGCGTCCGCGGCGGCGCGATGATCGCCCGTGAGCATCACGATCCGAATGCCGTCGGCGTGCAGCAATTCAATGGCCTCCCTCGTCGTCGGCTTGATCACATCCGCCACGCCGAGGAGTCCCGCCACACGCCCATCGATCGCCACCAGCATCACCGTATGTCCGCCACGGCGAAGATCGTCAATAACTTGCGCCAGCCCGCCGAGCGCAACGCCGCGGTCAGCCAACAACCGCTCGTTCCCGACGACGACCTCGTGGTCATCGACGCTGCCACTGACACCCCTTCCGGAGACCGCGCGAAACGCCGCGACGTCGGGGAGCTCGATTTGCCGCGCGCGGGCCGCCGCCACAACCGCGGTTGCCACCGCATGCTCGCTGACTCGCTCGACGCTGCCGGCAAGACGAAGGAGTTGACCTTCCGTCCAGTGATCCAACGCAACGACCGAGGTCAACACCGGTTTACCTTCGGTGAGCGTGCCGGTCTTGTCGACAACGACGGTGTCGACACGTTCAAGCAACTCCAGCGCCTCGGCATTCTTGATCAGCACGCCGGCGGCGGCGCCGCGGCCGGTGCCGACCATGATCGACATCGGCGTAGCCAATCCGAGGGCACAGGGACAAGCGATGATCAGTACCGCCACCGCGTTCACCAGCGCGTACGCCATCCGCGGCGCCGGTCCGACCATCGCCCACACTACGAAGGTCACGACCGCGACTGCAACCACGGCGGGAACAAAGTACGAGGCGACCACGTCCGCGAGGCGCTGAATCGGCGCCCGGCTGCGTTGAGCCTCGCCCACCATCCGCACGATCTGCGCCAGCAGCGTATCCGTACCGACGCGCTCGGCGCGCATCACCAACGTGCCGCTGCCGTTGATCGTTCCGCCGGTCACCGGATCACCGATCGCCTTCTCGGCCGGGATCGGCTCTCCCGTCACCATCGACTCGTCGACGGCGCTGGCGCCGTCGACCACCAACCCGTCGACCGGGATTTTCTCGCCCGGTCGAACGCGCAAGCGATCGCCCGGTTGCACCGCTTCGAGTGCGACATCACTTTCATTGCCGTCGGCATTGAGGCGGCGCGCGCTTCTCGGCGCGAGACCGAGCAGCGCCTTGATCGCTCCACTGGTCCGACTACGTGCACGCAGCTCCAACACTTGCCCGAGCAGTACCAGCGCGATGATGACGGCGGCGGCCTCGAAATACACGGCGATCTCACCCGCGTGGCCGCGGAACGAATCGGGAAACACCCCAGGCAGGAGGGTCGCAACAACGCTGAATCCGTAGGCCGTGCCGGTACCGATCGCAATCAATGTGAACATGTTGAAGCGGCCGGTGACAAGCGATGTCCAGCCGCGCTGGAAGAACGGTCGCCCACCCCAGAGCACCACGGGGGTCGCCAGCACGAACTGAATCCAGGTCAAGGTTGGCGCGCTAACCGCGTGTTGTAGCGGCCGGCCAGGAAGCATCTCCGACATGCCGATCAGGAACACCGGCGCCGCCAGAGCCGTGCTGAGCCAGAAGCGGCGCGTCATGTCGCTGAGTTCGGGGTTGGCATCCTCTCCAGCAGAAATCTCCAGCGGTTCGAGCGCCATGCCGCACTCGGGGCATGAGCCCGGCCCCAGGTGGCGCACATCGGAATGCATCGGGCAGGTGTAGATCCCCTGCCCGGTCTGCGGCTCGCGCTTGGGCGCGAGGTACGCGTCCGGCGTTGCGCGAAATTTCTCGCGGCATTTTGGATTGCAGAAATAATAAGTCGTTCCGCCGTGATCGTGGGTGCCGCCCTTCGGTGCGGCGCGATCGACCTTCATCCCGCACACGGGATCGCGTGCGATCAACGGCTCAACCGGCGGCTCGACTTCCATCGCAGGCGAACCCTAGCCGATGCGTGGTCGGGAAAGAAGCTGCAGCCCTTGCGCCGAAACATCCGCTGTTCGATAAGCTGGCTCGACGGAGGACGACATGTCTAGCGCGGCGGCGATGCAATGCCCGTACGAAATTCGCACACTCAACGACCGGCCGGATGGAATGCCTCTCGTCATTCGCGCCGGGCGTGATCGTGACGCGAGGCAACTGGGCGCATGGATCGCGGAGCGGCGCGATTGGATCGACGAACGCCTGCACGCGCACGGCGCGATCTTGTTGCGCGGCTTCGATGTGACGGACGCGCCGACGTTCGAACGTGTGGTGCGTTCGATCGACGACGATCTGAAGAACGAATACCTCGGCACCTCGCCGCGCAACGGGTTGACCGACTACGTCTTTACCGCCAGCGAACTGCCGGCCTTTTACCCCATCCCGCAGCACTGCGAGATGAGCTTCACGGCACATCCGCCGCGACGGTTGTTCTTCTGCTGTCTGCTCGCACCCGCCGCCGGCTCCGGGGAAACTCCGCTGGCGGATTTCCGCAAAGTGTTGCGCGATCTCGATCCGGCGCTGGTACGACGCTTCGAAGAACGCGGGCTGCGCCTCGTGCGGAACTACAGCGGTCCCGATGGCGGCAGCCGCTTCGATCTCTGGAAACTCAAGCGCTGGGACGAAATGTTCCTGACCACCGACCGTGCCGTAGTCGAGACCAAGTGTCACGCCGAAGGCTTCGAGCCGACATGGACCGGTGGCGGCGGACTGCGCCTGGTGAGCACGCAACCGATCACGCGAACGCATCCGATCACCGGCGTGCCGCTGTGGCACAATCACGTGACGACCTTTCATCTCTCGGCCGCGCCAGGAGAATATGCACGCATCTATGCGCTGCGGCCGACGCTGCGACATTGGTTCTTCTGGCAGCTCGCCCGCGTCCTCAGCGGGATCCAACGTCGCATGAAGCGACCGGATGAGTTGGCGATGCACTGCACCTATCGTGATGGCAGCGAGATTCCCTATGCCGACATGGAAGCGCTGCGCGACACGATCTGGAAACACATGGTCATCGTGCCCTGGCAGCGCGGCGATGTGGTCGCGATCGACAACTACGCGGTCTCGCACGGACGCCTGCCATATCAGGGCCCACGCGAAGTCGCCGTCTGCTGGACCTAGCCTTTCCCAAGGCCCCCCACGACGGCCGCGCCCGTCGCTTCGCGTAACGATTGCAGTCGTCCACCGTGTTGAGCGTGAAACGTCTCGGCGGCCTGCCGCGTGGCAAAGGCAAGAATGCTGGGCAGGCAGCGATCCCATTGAACTGCCGACGTCTCCCCTTCGGCCCCCACCAAACGGTCGGCGTGCAGGCACGGCGACACATCGCTGCCGACCACAAAGGTCGCACCGTTCGGATCGATCGCCTGGCCGCTGTTGTGATCGGTGACGCTGATCACCGTGATCGCCTTCGATGTCTGGCGCCCATAGGTGAGCGCACACGCCAGACAACAGGCCTCGCTCACCTCCTCGCCCTCGGCCCGGATCTTGACGACCGACTCTTTGTGTTCGTGGCGGTGACAGAAGGGACAGTATCCAGCCGGCGGGGCGGTCCACCAATGCCGCACGCGCGGCGCAGCCACACCGCCGGCGACTCCGACAATGAGCAAGATGCCGATGATCCAGATGCCGCACCGATTCTTCATCGGTATCTTCAGTGGCCTCGAAACTCCGGAATCGGCAGTTGCCTGACGTCGACTGTTCCGCGCCTCATTTCAAAGTTCCACTTCCAGAACTCGTAGATCGGGGGATACACGAGCAGTTCCATCAGGAAGCTGGTCACCAAGCCGCCGATCATCGGCGCGACCACGCGTTTCATCATATCCGCGCCAATCCCGAGCGACCACATGATCGGCATCAACCCCATCATCGCCGCCGAGACGGTCATCATCTTCGGCCGAATGCGTTTCACCGCGCCGTGGATGATCGCCTCGTGTAGATCACGCTTCGTTCGCATCGTTCCCCGACAAACCGCATCGTAATAGGCCAGATCCAAGAAGAGAAGCATGAATACCCCGGTTTCCGCATCGAGCCCCATGAGCGCGATCATGCCGACCCACACGCCAATCGAGGTGTTGTAGCCGAGGACGTACAGACACCACACCGCACCGACGACCGAGAACGGCACCGCCAGCATGACGATCGTCGCCTTCACCACCGACTTGGTGTTCATGAACAGCAGCACGAAGACGAGAAAGATCGTGATCGGCACGATGATCTTCAGCCGCTCGCGCACGCGCAGCATGTTTTCGTACTGGCCGCTCCACTGCAGCGCGTACCCGGTGGGCAACGGCACTTGCGTCGCTACGAGCTGCTTGGCGTCTTCGACGTAGCTGCCGATGTCGCGCCCGCTGAGATCGACGTAGACGTAGCCGGCGAGCATCCCGTTCTCGTCACGAATCATCGACGGCCCGGAGGTCAGACGCAGATCAGCGATTTGCGCCAGCGGGATCTGCGCGCCCGACATCGTCGGAACCAGCACGCGCTGCAGCGCCTCGAGGTTGTCGCGCTGCTCGCGCGCGTAGCGGACGTTCACCGTGTAGCGCTCGCGTCCTTCGATGGTGGTGGTGATCGGCTCGCCGCCGATCGCCGTCTCGATGACCGTCTCGGCTTCCTCGACGCTCAGCCCGTAGCGCGCCAGTTGGTCGCGACGCAGCGAGAAGTCGAGGAAGAAGCCGCCGGCCGTGCGTTCGGCGTAGATGCTGCGCGTTCCCGAAACGTCGCGCAGGACCGACTCGATCTGCGTCCCGATGCGCTCGATCACCGCCAAGTCGGCACCGTAGATCTTGATTCCGATCGGCGTTCGCACGCCGGTCGTCAGCATGTCGATGCGCGCCTTGATCGGCATCGTCCATGCGTTGGTCACACCGGGGAAGCGCAGTTTCTGGTCGAGGTCGGCGACGAGATCGTCCTTCGAGACGCGGTCGTACCACAGGTGTCGGAGCGGCGCCTGCAGCCATTCCGGCCATCGTGCATAGAATCGCGGCACGCGGCGCCACTGCGAGGTCGGCTTGAGCAGAATCGTCGTCTCGATCATCGAAAACGGCGCCGGGTCGGTCGCGGTAGCGGCGCGACCGGCCTTGCCGAAGACACGCTCGACCTCCGGAGTCTGGGCGATCAACTCATCCATCTTCTGCAGCAGCCGCTGGGCTTCGGTGACCGACAGTCCCGGGAGAGTCGTCGGCATGTACATGAGCGTGCCTTCATAGAGCGGCGGCATGAACTCCGAGCCCAGCCGCATGTACACCGGCACGGCGCTCGCCATCAGCAGCAGCGCGACGACGATGGTGCTCTTCGGAAAGCGCAACACAAATCGGCAGGCGGGTTCGTAGAAGCGGAATAGAACCACGCTGATCGGATGCCTTTCCTCGGCATGGTACGTGCCGACGGCGATGTGGCTAACCATCCGCGACAGCCAGCGCGGCCTGAAGCGGATCGGATCCATGCGCGCGAACATCATCCGCATGGCCGGGTCGAGCGTGATAGCGAGGATCGCCGCGATCGCCATCGCCAAGTTCTTCGTATACGCGAGCGGCTTGAACAGCCGCCCTTCCTGATCGATCAGCGTGAACACCGGCATGAAGGCAACGGCGATCACCAACAGCGAGAAGAACACCGACGGTCCGACCTCTTTGAGAGCGTTGAGCCGCACCGTGTGGAAGTCGCCCTGACGGCCACCGGCGTCCCATAGTTGCAGCTTCTTGTAGGCGTTCTCGACTTCGACGATCGCACCATCGACCAGCACGCCGATCGAAATCGCAATGCCCGCGAGCGACATGATGTTGGACGTGATCCCCATCAAGTACATCGGGATGAACGCCAGGAAGACCGACACCGGGATGGCAACGATCGGAATGATCGCTGAGGGGATGTGCCAGAGGAAGACCAGGATAACGAGGCTCACGATGATCATCTCCATCAACAGCTCTTCCTTCAGGTTGTCGATGGATCGTTCGATCAGCTCGGAGCGATCGTACGTGGGCACAACTTCTACGCCGGGTGGGAGCGACGGGGCGATCTCCTGCAGTTTTGCTTTCACTCGCTCGATGACGTTGAGCGCGTTTTCGCCGTGGCGCATGATGACGATGCCACCCACCGCATCGCCTGCCCCGTCGAGATCCAAAACGCCGCGCCGCATCTCGGGACCCAGCAGCACGCGGCCCAGTTCCTGGATGCGAATCGGGACGCCGTTGGGATCCTGCCCGACGACGATCTGCTCGATGTCGGCGAGCGAGCGGGCATAACCCCGACCACGCACCATGTATTCCGCGCCCGACAGCTCCACCAAGCGTCCACCAACATCGTTGTTGCCGCGGCGAATGGCTTCGACCACCTTTTGAATCGGGATCTTGTAGGCCAGCAATGCCTCGGGCTTCAGGTTCACCTGATATTGCTTCTGAAAGCCGCCGACCGACGCCACCTCCGCCACCCCCGACACGCTCTGCAACCAGTAGCGCAGATACCAATCCTGCAAGCTGCGCAGTTGTGCCAGATCGTTGCGGCCGGTCTGGTCGACGAGCGCGTACTGATACACCCAGCCGACTCCGGTTGCGTCCGGACCCAGCTCGGTGCGCACGCCTGCGGGCAGCACGGGCAAGATCTTGCTCAGATATTCCAGCGTGCGACTGCGCGCCCAATAGAGATCGGTGCCGTCCTGAAAGATGACATATACATACGAGAAGCCGAAGTCGGAGTAGCCGCGGATCGCTTTGACCTTGGGCACGCCCAGCAGCGCAGTGACGATGGGATACGTGACCTGATCTTCGATGATGTCGGGGCTGCGGTCCCAGCGCGAGTAAACGATCACTTGCGTGTCGGACAGATCCGGGATCGCGTCGAGCGGGACACTGCGCACCGCGTAGAGCGCGCCCGCCAGCGCCACGGCAGTGAAGATCAGCACCACACACTTGTTGTGCGCGGAGAACTCGATGATTCGCTCGACCATGATCGTACTCGGCGTCAGTGAGTGTGCTCCGGAGTCGCCGCAGGCGGGGCGCTGCCGACGGCGGCCAACGCCGCCTTCATGTTCGACTCGGAGTCGATGAGAAAGTTGCCGGAGGTCAGCACCTGTTCGCCGTCGACGACCCCGTTCAGCACTTCCATGCGGTCGGGGAGTCGCAGGCCGACCTTGAGTTCGCGCGGTTCGAAGTAGCCGTCGCCGCGATCGACGAAGGCGAGGTCGCGTGTCCCAGTGCTGATCACCGCGCTGTCGGGAACCGTCAGCCGCTGCCCCAGATCGGCGTGGATTTCGACCTGGGCGTACATCTCGGGCTTCAGCGTCAGACCGTCGTTCGGCACCTCGATCCGCACCGTCGCGGTGCGCGTGGTCTCCGACACCGTCGGATAGACGAAGGCGATGCGACCCTCGAATGTCTGCCCCGGCAGATAGGACAGAGTGATCGTCGCTGTGTGCCCCGCCTGCACGAACGGCAACTCGTATTCGTACACGTCTGCCACCACCCAGACGTGGCGCAGCTCGGCGATGTCGAGGAGCTTGGTCCCCGGCTCGATGCGATCACCTTGGGTGACGTTGCGAGCAATGATGCTGCCGCCGATCGGCGCCACCAGCGTCATCGCGGTGGGGACATCGCCGGATTCGTCCAGCTCACGGATCTGCTGCCGCGTGACGCCGAGCAGTTCGAGACGGCGACGCGCGCTGGTCACCAAACGCTCGGTGGTGTCTCTCGCCGCCGGCGAGTCGGCGAGTTGCTCGCGGCCGCGAACCGCCAGCACATACTCTTGCACCGACGACACGAGATCGGGACTGTAAATCGACAGCAGCGGCTGCCCTTGCTTGACCAATTGTCCCGTGGTGTTGGCGAAGAGGTGCTCGACCCAGCCGCCGACCTTGGTCGAGACCGTGCGCAGCCGCGTCTCGTCGTACGCAACGCGACCCACCGCGCGGATCTCCCGCACGAGCGGCGCTCGTTCCACCGGCGCCGTGCGCGCCCCGATGAGCTGCCGCTTCTGCGCCGAGACCTTCACCGCGGCCCGCCCGGCGACCGGTGCGGCGTGAACCCTCTCCGGCATCGGTGCACTCGCCGCAGAAGCCGTCGCACTCTCGGTCGCGATGCCGACTGTTTCCGCGTCGTCCATCGGCACCATCCGCATGCTGCAAATCGGGCAATCGGCGGGATGATCCGAGACCATCGCCGGGTGCATCGGGCAGTGATAGCGCAGGCTCTGAGCCCTCGCGGCGCCGATCGCGCCGCGGTCGAGCGGTGGTCGAAACGAGAACGCAACACCGGCGGCAATCGCGGTGCCGATCATGATGATCGTCCAGATGCGCTTCGCTCTCTTCATGAAGACCTCTCGGAGATTTGGATTGATGCGTGCCATGGCGTTCACTCCTCGATCGATACGCCGCTCACGGCTTCCAGCTCGGCGACCGCCTTCTGAAAGTTGGCCAGCTCTTCGTGGTAGCGCATCTCGTATTCCAAGGTGGCGGTGAAGCTGTTGAGCAGCGTGAGAAAGTCGACCTTACCGACCTCGTAGGCGTGGGTGGCCGATGTCAGGGCGAGGCGCGCCTGCGGGGTGATGGTGTTGCTGTAAAGCGCGATCAATTGCTGCGATGCGCGCGCCCGCAGGTACAGATCCTTGACCCGAAAGTCGACGCTGCGCCGCGCGGTGTCGCGATCGGCGCTCGCTTCGGCCAGGGTCGCGCCGGCTTCGGCCACGGCGTTGCGTTGCCTGGCGGCGAAGTAGAGCGGGATTTTGATACCGATACCGACTTCCCACTCGGGCTCCAGCGCCGCCTTGTGGAAGTAGTCGGCCCGCACCACGAAATCGGGTTGGTACTCACGGTAAGCCAGCGCGACGCCCGACTCGCCCGCGGCCACGCGCGCCGCCGCCATCAACAACTCCGGCGCTTGGCGATGCGCGCCGTCGAGAAAAGCGTCCAGCGCTTGCGTCAGCGACTTGACCACCGGATGCGCGGCCGGCGCCAGGGGCTCGGAGAGGTCGCGACCCAGCAACGCATTGAGCTGCGCGGTCTGACTCTGGCGGCGCTGATCGAGCGTGGTTTGGCGATCGAGCAGCAGCGAGAGCTCGACCTGGGCGCGGAGCACGTCTTGCTGGACGCCCTCGCCGACGGTGTATTTCGATTCGACGGTGCGCGCGATCGTATCGAGCAGTGCCTGGTTGCGACGAAGCAGGTCGAGTTGTTCGTCGAGATGGGCATATTCCGCGAACGCGATCTTGACCCGGCTGATGACGTCGAGTTCGGTGCG
>Ga0335069_10001474_pt1 | contig 37992 bp, 32 predicted proteins | sample Lox_Sample_11_FD_206714 | JGI IMG/M metagenome (GOLD analysis project Ga0335069, IMG submission 206714) | Soil microbial communities from Loxahatchee National Wildlife Refuge, Florida, United States - Lox_Sample_1.1 | ecosystem: Environmental > Terrestrial > Soil > Wetlands | place: USA...
AAAACCGTTGAAACGGTTTTACCGGGGACGGGCGGGCTGGGGGCTCCTTCACCTCGTTAAAACGAGGTGTTAATGAAAGGGGAGGGGCAGGCTGGGAGCCGCGGAAACGAGGTGTTAATGAGAGGGGGACGGGAAGCCGCGGGCGCGAAAGCTTACTCCCGGGGAGCGGAGCGCAACCGCGGAAGGCCGAGCACGGCCAGAGTAACCAAAAAAACCATCCTGAGCCAGCGGTGACGCTTGCCGAAACTCCGGCCGATCAGCAAGGCGACTGGCCATACCAAGAGGCCACCGCCGAAGTACGGCACGGCGATAAGCCATTCGAGCGTGCTCATGAGCGAAGCAACGATAGAACTGAGCGATGCGGGCGGCCCACGGTGCCGGAAATGGCAGATACCATGGCCCGCCCGCATTCGCTCCCATGATTTTGTTAGCCGTCGGCAATGTAAACCGGCAGTCAGCGTGCCAGGTTCTGGGAAGGCGAAGAAATCAGGACGACGACGCAGGGCAGGAGGTTGAACAAAGAATGCGCGATTACGTTCGGCCACAGACTCCGCGTGCGCTCGTACCAAAGGGAACTCAACACCGCCGGTAAAAAGAGGCCCGCCGCCCACACGTGGTACTTGGGATAATGGACCCCAGCGAAGAGCGCCGCGGTAACAACGGTGGACGCAGCTACGCCCAGCCGCGTGCGCAGTGAGGTGTAGAGCAAGGCTCTGAACCACAGCTCCTCGCACAACGGGGCCCACACCGTCACGTTCGTGAGGCTGAAGAACGAGGAGGCAAATCCCCTCGCTTCCCCTTCAACACCGGACGCCTTTTCAAACCCTAGCCGCTGGAGCAGGACGTCGGACCCAGCCATCAAGAGAAGCCCCAGCATAGAGAGCAGGAGACCGGAAACCAGCACGGCACCAACCCGCGCGCCACTCAATCCGAACACTTTGCCCACGGTGGTGCCCGCCTGCCGGGTCAGATACGCCAACGCGCCCAGCATCGGGATAGCCCAAACCAGGATGGGCCAGAAGGGCCCGACATCTGGCAGCCCGTGGTTCGCCGCCGCCTCGCATACGGCGGGCAAACCCAGGAATCCCGCAAACGACACCAAAACCGCCCCGCCGGCAGCACGCCACGACCAAGGCGGCTGCGAGACGCCTTCGGCGAGGCGTCCTAAGAAGATGCGCTTGCGGGCAAACCCGAGAGGCTTGCTGAGATCGGGAGTAATCGATTCCATTTCGGCTGCGCGAGAACGGAGAACGGCTAACGACAAGCACACTGGCCGGGAGCAGCCGCCAGCGACGCCCCCATTGAAACCGAACTGAACCGGCTGCCCCCGGCCCAGTGCCGCGACTTGATGGGCAGCGTCATGGTCTCATGCCTGGGAGCTTCACCTTGGGCAACTTGAGCGCCCCCTGGAATACCTCACGAAAGTCAGCGGTGACGTGGTTCGTCGGAGGGGTAACGGTCAAGGTGCCGGAGAGAAAGTATGCGTTGGTGTCGCCGGGCTTGATCGTCCAAGACCCGGCGCTGATGAACCAGATTCCCAAACCGCCGTCCGGAAGCCAACCGCCGCCAAACACGCTCGACCGAAGACGCACGACGCCGTACGGATGTGAGACCCTAATCCACTGTGAGCTCGGCGCCCCGCCGCCATACGCAAAGCCCGACTCCTGCACCGTCTTGCCTGCGCTGTCGGTCAACCGGCAGCGCAACCCACCTCCCTCCCAACTTGTCAGATTGCAGTAAACCTGGGCGTCCAAGGTGCCGTGGTACTCCTGCACCTCCAAATAAACGCCCGTATCGTATCCACCATGAGGACCGGTATGGAGTGGTTCGGGATACTCGCACATCACAAGCCGACCGCGAATCTGCACGCCATACTTATTGCCCACTGGCTCGGACCAACCGCCCAGCGCAATGATGTTGGTGTCCCCAATGCCGCAACAGCACTGGCAAATCATTAATAGTGGAATCAGCAGGACGCGTTTCACAAGGGGCTTGCGCTGGCCCCAACCTGAAGCGGTGTATCCGTCATGCCCGCCCCGACAAGTGTTGAGCACGCCGACCTGCGCCCGAGCGGGCATGGCGAATACACCGCGGTTGAACGGAACCGCTGAGTCCACGGGCCAGGATTATAGGGGAAAGCAACCGAGCGGGCAACTGCCGCAAAGCCTGGCGGCTCGCCCGTGGGATGTTTTGCCGCCACGTCGGACACGCAAGCTGGAACTACACCGCGCAAGTGCCGGTCCTCACTATCGAAACAGCCGCAGCCGCGCAGGCGCTTTCCGAGCCTCCCGGGAGGGCGAGCGTCCCCGCGAGCCCAAACATCCGCGGGTGTGCGGGGAAAAAGCAGGGCTCGCGGGGACGCTCACCCTCCCGATGCCAGGTCGGGGGGTTCGAAGCGAGGTGCCGATCTACAGTGACCCGTTTCACGTGGCGTGTTATCGCCCAGCTTCCGCACATTGCCAAACGGGGGATGTGCCGTACGTGCCCACTCGTTTGAGCGTCACCGCCCTCGCCGCTTTGGTTGCGGCCAGGTAACGTGCCTGTTCGCTTCGCCTCGCTAAGGCCGGCTCACGGCGTCAGTCTATTGGCTTGCTCGCTGGCCAAACCGAGAGACAAGATTGGACCGTGTTTCCGGACGGGGGCAGAGTTCCGCGGCGTTCCCAGGAAGCGATGAAAACCGTGAAACGGAGAGCTTGGCTGGCGCTGCTGATGGTGGTCGTGATCGCATCGGCCGCCCTGTTGCTCTCACGTAAGCCGGCTCCGCCTCAAGTCATCACACTGCCGACCGGGGAACAGTTCCAGTTCATCGCCGCCGAATGGGGCACGAATGAGGTTCAACCCAGCTTTGCGGCACGCCTGGTCGCGCGCCTCCCCACCTCACTCGCCGTTTTCGTCATGCGGAAGTTGGGACCTCGCCTGGGCATCGTCACCCTGGTCGGACGCCCGTGGTATGCCATGGGACAGACTCCGCTCAAGCCGCCGGATCCCTCGCTTCATTTCTGGTTTCGGTGCATCCAGACCAACTCCGTCGGCCCGGTAGATTCCTTCAAGTTCATGTTGGCCGACGACGACGGCGTAATCGGCGGCATGGGCAACGGCGGTTGGAGCAGTTATGGCCAGGGAAAGAACAAGTGGCTTACGTTTACCCTGCCGGTCGCGCCGCGGCGCTGCGACACTTTGCAGTTGGTTCTGTTCCGAGCCGACAACCAGTTCAACGGGCCGTTTCACCAGATTGGCACGGTGCGCTTCCCCAATCCGCGCTTCGGTCATTTTCCAAACTGGCAGCCCGAGCCGGTGCCGGCGACCAAACGCGCCGGCGACCTGCAGGTCCGTCTCACGGATTTCACCGTCGCCGCTGCGAACTCCGGAAACGCCATTGCCTCGATTAACGGCAAGCAAACCCGTTTCCATCCACCGGCCCCGGGCGAAAACCAGGAGGCCGTCTTCAGATTGGATATACATTCCCCTCGCGGAACCAACGAGGCCTGGCTGGTCGAGCCCGCGGAATTGAGCGATGCTACGGGCAACCGCGCCCAGGCCGCCCCTTGCAGTCGCTGGTCCATCACGGATGAATACTACCTCGGTCCGGCGCTCTGGCCGGATGAATCGGCGTGGCGGCTCACCCTGACTCTCAGGCGATGTCGCGGGTATGACTCCGAAGAAGTCCTCACGTTCACCAACGTGCCGGTGCCCGCGGTGGGCGCGACGAACACCTTTTTCCAGACCAACTCCGTCCACGGCGTCCCGGTGCTGTTGAAACAAGAGTTCATTCGGGAGCCCGACCGGACTCCGGTGGTCCTGCGAGGTTCAATGTCCGCCACGCGCGTTGTCGTCGAGTTAGTGAACCCTCCCGAGGGCTGGGTGGTGGACTTCGTGCAGTTGAATGCCGACACCGGCTGGAGGCCGAAGGAATGGAGCAACTGGCAGACAGCGAATTCCGCCGTCGTGACCCTGTTTTCCATTCCCCCGGACGTGCGCTCTCTGGACCTCACCTGGGCCGTGCAGAAAGTGCGCACGGTGGAATTCCTTGTGAAGCCTCCAAAGCCGTAATAAGACGGGAACCACGCGCGCAGCGCTGAGTACGGGGCGGGCGCTGGAAGGGGGCCAAACCGGAATGGCGCTTAGATAAGGGGTAAATCGCCCGCAGACAGCCACTTACACAAAAAAGGCGGGACTTACCGTCATTGGGTGCCTCTCCCAGCCCAGCCGCCTCAGGCCCAATCGGGAACCAGTCCCCCTGGCGAATGCGCGCCCCAAATCCCAACTGCCGATCCCCGGGGCATTTCCGCACCCCCGATAACGACTCTAAACCACGGCGGCACCCTCACTTCCCCGTCGCCACACCGTATAATCCCCGTATAAACGCCGTATATTCAAATTTGAATATACGGCGTTTATACGGGGATTATACGGGGATTATACGGTGTGGTGACGGGGAGGTGAGGGGTAGGGCTGAAACTGGGGGTGAGCACCTCCGCCAAAGCGCCTGCGGGCTAATTCGCCCCGGATGGGCTGGCGAAAGGGCAGATTTCGATGCCTGCCTCCGGTTAATGGGCGCCGCTTCCCAGGTTACGATTTCTCGTAAAGGCAGGGCTTTGTTGAGCGTAATCTAAGCGCCATTCCGTTCTGACCCGGGCTACGCAATTGTAAATCATTGCTGGGCAAGTGCCGGTCCTCAGCACTGAAACAGCCCCCGCATCGGACCCGCTCCCATCACCACAGGCCGGCGCCAATCTCCGGGTTGACCCCTTTAGACGGTGTTGCTGACGCTTTCGGACCCCGTGGCCGCCACCATTTCCACCCCCTCGGCGGAGCTGCTGATCCTACCCGTGCTGGAGCCGGGGATTCCGGCCCTGGCTGGCACCCTGCTGCTGGCCACAGCATGCCTTAGACGACGCCAGGGAAAGGGGTCAAAACCGTAGATTGTAATTCGAGTTGCGCGCATGATTCATTGCTACTGCCCTACTGCCGCAACCGATCTACGGGTTGACCTCGCTTCCTAAACCTCCACCCTCCCGTGCGGCGGCCCAACGCCCGCTCGTTTGGTGGCTGCGGAGGCAAGCCCCGGCTTGAAGGAGCCGCTCGGGAGGGCGAGCGTCCTCGCGAACCCAAACATCCGCGGGTGTGCGGGGAAAAAGTCAGGGCTCGCGGCGACGCTCGCCCACCCGATGGCAGGCCGGGGGCTTCGAAGCGAGGTGCCGAACTACGGTTTGAGCCGTTCCACATTTCAGAACCGACCCCGGCACAGAATCGCAAATTAAGCGTGACCACCTCGGGCCTGTCTCCACTCGACAAACTCGCGTGCAACATCCAGAGGCAAGCCAACGCGCTCTGCCGCCTCCCGAAATCTGGCGAACGGAATTACAAACTCTCCGCCGACCCCGGGATAAAACTCGTCGTAGATCCTATCAAGCTCAAGTTCGTAAAGCTCCGTCGCGCGCACTCGCGGGTCTGTCGAATAAACTGTGCGATGCCCAGCAGCATACCCGCGCTTGGCAGCAACGCTGGCATCAGGCAAAAACAAAACTCGCCGCTCTGGCGGACACACCCACGGCGTAATATCCATCCGCCGACCTTGAGGTGTGATCCAAATGGCGTGCGCGATGGTGTAAATCGAAATGCCTCGAATTTCACGAAATGCCCAACCGGACTCAAGCCGACCACCGGCGTGAGCAACCTGTGCCTCGACGTTTGTGAAACAGTGCGCCTGAACGCACCCAGCGAGTGGCGAATACTCTACACTCTTCGGCTCGCCAAGGCCGTGCTCGCGCAGAAAATCCGACAGCGGCTTGCTACGCTTCTCTATCATCCGCATCTCTACTGGCGTTCTTCGCAGTGCTTCCCACTCGGCGTTCATATCAGCGTAGCGCTCTGGATACGCTCCTGGCTTGATGGTGGAGGATTGGTCAGGGTACTGCCTCGATCTCTCGGTCAAGCTTAGCTTTCGACATGCGGGCACTATAATCTTCCATGTAATTGGAGAACGGCGTGCCGTTGAGCAAATAAATCCAGCCGGTCCTTGTCGCGTCGTTATGGTTGCTCAAGATGACCTCCGTAGACAGGTGTAGGTAAACGCCCTCCAGCCACCAGTACTTTTCCTCCCCGTCGGCAGTTCTGCGCTCTGACTTCGCCACCAGCATGAGATTCTTGGAATCTGCCGGAACGAGGAACTTAAAGCGGCCATCGCTGTCGGTGGTTGTGCTCTGAATTGTGCCCTCCCCAAGGCTGTCAGGCTTCGGCAAGCTTATCTCATCGAATAGCCGGGCCTGTTCCCGGATAGCGTCGTCGAGCTGCTTTCGAGTTTCCGAAGATTTTCTAGCCTCCTGGAGGCCGAGTAGCCTTCGCTGCAGTTTTTCGCTCCACTCAAGCGACTCGGCCCACTCGGGGGAACTCGTAGCTACTTTGGCCATTCTCTCATCGTGCCATTTCTTGGTTTTGGAGAGCTTGTCAATTTCCTCCTGGAATAGCGCACTATACTCCGCACTGGCTTGGTCGATCTTGGTCTGCGCCGCCGACAGCGCGTTTGACCATTCAACCGTCTTCGAGTTGAAGTAGCCAAGCAGCTTCTTCTCGTCAACGAGAGCGACCTGCTCGTCACCAAGTACGACATTTGCGCGCCCTGCGGTCACGATAAACATCTGGCCGAGTATGACGGCTTGTTGCTCGTTTACGACCGTGTTGGAGATGACCTTTGCTTGCTGCTTCGGTTTGCATCCGGTTGCCGCCATTGCTGTCACGAGGAGCAAGCCACTCAGACGCAGATTCGCCTTCATGGTCGCTTCGTATCACCACAGCCCGGTAACGTCAAGAATTTAGATGGTGAGGACTGACGCTTGCTCGAAGTATCCGGGGAGATAGCCGCCGCCCGGCCAGCCGTTTCCGCTGCAGATGCTGCTTGCCGTTGAAAGAAAGCAGGCTACGCTCGGAGCAGAATGCGCGAATACAAGAGCACGATAGGAGTAGGAGTGCTGATATTATGGATTTCTTTGGCGTGTGCATTCGCGAGGGAGGTGTCCAGGCTGCAGACATTCGATGCGGAGATGGAGCGGGTAACCTTTAAGGTCCAATCAGGGGGTTGGTTAGGGACCGCCTTCGTTCTTTTGGAACCCATCCCCGGCTCGACTAACCTTGGCTCGTATGTCTTGGTTACTGCCGCACACGTTCTCGCAGGCATGCCGTCTTCTAACATGGTTGTGGTGGGCCGAACCAAAAGAGGGAATAGCTACGCCAAAATGCCCTGGGAGGTTCCGATACGTGCTAATGGAACAAATTTATGGACCCAACATCCTCAGGCAGATGTAGCCGCGATGAGGATTGAGATTCCCACGAATTTGGATATTGGCTGCGTTAGCACGGAGAGGCTCGTTAATGATAAGCAACTGGGCGAGTTTCTCATACACCCTGGAGATGAGCTTCGGGTGCTTGGGTACCCACTTGGTGTGGAGGCAAATGATTTCGGATTTCCGATCTTGCGCAGCGGAAGAATCGCGAGCTTCCCTCTTATCCCAACTGCCGAAACGAAAACGTTTCTTTTGGACTTTCGGGTATTCAAGGGGAATAGTGGTGGTCCCGTTTACATGCTTGATGCTAAGCAAATGCACGAGGGCATGCTCGACACAATGAATGTTTCATGCCTTATGGGTTTGATTTCGGAAGAAAAAGTTATGCCTGAGCAAGTAAACACTTTAACGGAAACGACAACTAAGTTTCATGAGCTGGGTTTGGGCGTAGTTATCCATGCGGCGATAATACGGGAAACCATCGCACGGCTGCCGCCGTACCGATGGCCTTAGGCCTCAGGCGTTGCCGGTCCGAGAGCAAGTGCCTGTCCTGGTGCCGGTCCTCACTTTTGAAACAGCCCTAACCTGGGGGCGCGCTTTTAATCACCACGGGCCGGCAGCGCACTTGCTCCGTTTCCCCATCCGTCCAACAAACGACCGTGGGGCGCTTCAGGTTCTCTTGTTCTTCAGTCCCACAGTAATCCCCCGCTTCTTGCTGCTCCTTATACCAACGAAGGGCCGCGAATGGGAACCCTGATTTCGGACGGCAGGACTCATCACGGTGCTCGGCTGGGCGTGTCGCAAGTGCCTCAATGTTGTCGTGTCCGCGCGCGGAGAAGATTGATGGGTCTCTGACACGAATCAGGTCGAGCGCATCGTGCAGATGAAAGCAAATATCATAGCCTCGCAGCCTATATATTCGGTTCACAAGGCCCGCATCTACAATGGCTCGGTCGCGTTTGCTATCGCGGATGGCCTCGTGATAATCCTTGCCATCGCACTCAAAAGCTACCCGACGGCCTGCAATCTCAACTGAAAAGTCAAGGTAGAATTTACCAATCTGGGTCGAACATTCGAACTGGCGCGAAACGACGGCACCGGGGGCGATGTGCTTCTGAATGTCGACGTAGAAAATGTGCTCGATGGCGCTATTGCAGCAGGAGTAATCCGGCAATGCCCGGATCGCTGCTTCAAAGCTAAAGGCAGGGAACTCCATACGCGAAGTGGGATGAGCAGTAATTATGCGGCTATAGATACCGACCCGTTCGGCGTGATACCCGAACAAAGGCCTACGGACACTGAATCCCCGACCTTCACCAGGGGAGCTTTACCATGCCTGCCACGATTGTAAAGACGTTTCAATCGCTGCGCCCCGCTTTTGCGGACTGAAGATTTCCAACAACCGCTTGACCGGTGTCGTACGGCAGATTACCAAGCCGGAGGTGAAAAGCCCGCTAACGTGGAAACCATGAAACCTGAGGCCGCACAGTGAAGAAGACATCCGGCACACCAGCGCAAGGCGACAAGCAAGCACTAAACATTCGGAACGAACAACCCAAAAAGGTGCCGCCAACGACCGAACAACTCGCAATGCTGGCGGCAGCGCTGGCACATACCGGCGAAGACGATTCATTTCACTTGGTGTCGAGGGCGGCTGATCTTTGGGAGAGAACGCAGGCGTATCTTGACTTCATGTATTCCGAAGCGCCGTTATCGGAGGAACAGTTAGCGCGCGGGGCCGAGTTTCAGGCCTTGCCGAAGCCTCGGAAGTACCCGGTGAAACGGGATGAGTTTGCGCAGCTTATGCTGCCACGTTTGAAAGGCCGGACGGCTGACTTAGCCGCAGCACTTAAAGCCTACGGAGCAGAAAAACTAAGGCGAGAGCGGGTGCGGCAAGGAAGCTCAGAGGAGCCGACGCCGGAGGAAGTCGCAAAATACTACGCAGAATGGAAGCCAATGGACCAACCCACATTCTCCGAGGCGTCCTGGGAATTCTTCCATTGGTGGAAGGACTACCATCGCCAACAGGTCAGTGAAGTGAGACGCAAGGCGGCCCTTAGTGCCAAACGCCGCAAGGCTGCTTCGAAAGCCAAACACCCTGCCCGGCCGCCGGTCGCCCAGCTACAAGCTGCCCTGAAACAGTCGGGGGCTTGACAGAGCAAGCACCTCACAAAAAGCGTCGTTTGCTTGGGCCGCCTTGTGTTTTGCTTGGCGGCGTATGTGTTTAGCTTGGCTACCGAACGCCGCTTGTCCCGCCGCCGCCCCACTTTGCTACCAGGCGCCGCCGCGTGGCTGAAAATAGCGCATCAGATATTAGCGGCGGTATGTTACAGCACCAAAAGACACCGGCTGCAACGCCCGCCGCCGACGAAATCCGACGAGTGCGTTCGCAGGTCAGGGACGCAGCACATCGCGCTTTCTCTGCAGGTGCGCGCACGCGCCTCGCCCAGGAGTTTGTGCAGGACTGCCAGGACGACCTGCTGGCCATCGTGGAAGAGTTGCGCCAGCTTCGCCGCAGCCGCCAGGAGAGAGACAACGGTGAGCCTCACGGAGGTTCTGACGCGCTTCCCGTGCGCGGCTTTGAAGCCCGCAGAGGGGCGACTGGCAAAGGAGAACCATTGACCCGCATCCGAATCCTCCAAATCCGGCTGGCTGTGCTGCGCTCCCTTGTCGTCCCGCCGAGTTGGCTGGTTTGGCGGCTCGAACGGTCGCGGGCCCGCTTACAAACGGTTCTGGATAACGCAAGGGCTTCCGGTTGCGACGGGGGGGGCGAGCGATGAGGATCATCGCGGTTCCGATCCGCTTCCCGATGAACTCCGGCCCAAGCCGCCGTTCGCCAACCCCGGTTCCCGTCCTCACGGTGACCGAGCGGGCGCGGCGCTACATCGCCAGATGTCCGGCGGCCATCAGCGGCCAGGGCGGGCACGACACCACGTTCCGTGTGGCGTCGGTGCTCTGGAACGGGTTCGGCTTAAGCGAGGACGACACGCTGGCGCTGCTGCGCGAGTACAATCAGCGCTGCGTCCCGCCCTGGAGCGAGGCGGAGCTGGTCCATAAGGTGCGCTCGGCGGCGAATGCGCGGCACGACCGGGCGAGGGGATACCTGGTGGGGAGGGCGGAGGACAGAGGACAGAGGGCGGAGTCCCGGAACCACCTCAGCCTGCCTTCTCCCCCTGCGGAGCGGGTGGCCAAGCCGGTGTTCTGCCCGATGGTGCTGAAGCGGGTGGCGGCGCAGGCGGCGGCGGTGCGGGATGTGGTCGGCCTGCTGGCCGAGCGGTCGCCCGTGCCCCTCGAGGGGATCACCTGCGGCGGCTTCCTGCGCCGGCTCTATCCGAAAGGCTCCGGCGAAAAGGTGCTGGTGTTCTCGAGGATGCAGTCGCAAGGGCAGTTGCTGTGGAAGGCCGACGCGGGCGACCTGGTCCTGGAGGATCAGTTCCCCGCGGGGCCGGACGGGGTTTGGTTCCTGGCGCAGCCGGTGGACGGGGAGTTCCACAACAACCCGCGCCTGGGCGGCAAGCCGTCGCGGCGGTCGGAGGAGTCGGTGACTGCGCCGGCCCAAGGCGCTGACACGAACCGAGCTGGCCCTATCCCAGGTGGGAGGGCAAGCGTCCTCATGACCCCTGATAAAGGTTGAGGGTTGAAGGTTGAGAGTTGAGGGCGGAAAGCAGGTTGAGGGTTGAGTGTTCGGACTCTCGACTCTCAACGCCGTGCACTTCCTACGGACGCGCCGCGCGCGAAGCCATTGGGGACGCCGGCGCGAAAGCGGGCAGGTTTTGGGGGACATCCATGCGCCGTCCGTCCTCCGGCAGCACTGCATCGTACAAGAAGATCCTCCGGCCAATGCCGGGTGAGGGTACCGAGAGTAGCGGCTGGTCAACTTGCGTGACGACGATCAAGGACCCAGCGGGTTCATGCCCTGCGTCGAAGAACAACAGGGCGACGAGCACGCTCCCAGCGAACAGCTCAACAAATGGCATCCAGGCTTTCATCTTATCTCTTTGACGCCTGGACCTGCCGGCACGCTCAACGCCGGAGGGAATTGACGCCGGATCTGACGTCCCCGGCACGGGGATTACACCGGGTGAAAGTTCCCTCGGAAGGGCAAGCGTCCTCGCGATCCTGAATGGCTTCAAGTTTGGGCTCGCGGGGACGCTCGTCCTCCCAGGCACGAGGTTTCAGGGAAAGTCAATCCAATCCAGGTACGACCACTCCTGGCCAGGCAGCACCTGGAGTGGGTCGGTGTCAATGCACTCCAGGGTAGAATATCCGACGCGCCGGCCACCGCAGCCCTGTGGGCGCTGGCAGATTGCTGGGGACTGGAGGACCGTCCGCGCTCCGGGGGGCATTGACAGCCTTGGCAGGGGAGGTACCATGAAAGAGAGGGAACCACATGACGAGCTTACCCTACCGCAGGGGACGGGGGCCGATCGGCGGAGCGAGGTCCGCACCCGCGTGGAGCGCATATCCCCCCGAACCGCGTTCGGCGGAGACCGAGGACCGGTGGCAGCGGCACGTGATGATCCTTCTCGGGGTGGTGATCGCGCTGCTGATCGTGGTTGGCGGCGCGTTGCTCTACGCGAAGATGCATGGGGTATTTGAGCCGACCCCGAGCCGGGGCAAGCCGGCGGAACCCTGGGGGGCGCCGCCGTGGCCCGAGGGTTCCTGAGGGCTTGTGGCAGGGACGCCTCGGCGAGGCGTGCTTTTTGACCCTGGCTGAACTCCTAACCCGGCTGCAATCCTGGATATGCGACGGGACCCGCTCTGGATTCGCGGCGAACCGCGCAAGAGAGGATAGCGCGCCTACTTCATCGCGTCGAAGGTCTTCTGAAGGATCTGCCAGTCCTTGAGGCCCTTGAACTTCGCGGTGGCCTGCTGCTGCAAGGCGGCTTCCTTGGCGTTCTTGGTGGCCTTGGGTTTCCGGTAGAAGACGCCGAAGTAGCCGGGAAACGCGGCGTCCGCCAGCTTGTAGGCCGCGGCTTCGTCGGTCACGTCGTGCTCGGCGGGAACGGTGTTAAAGACGCCGCCTTTGCGGGGGTTGGCGCCGTCGAAGGCGCCTTCATAGAACTCGACGCACTCGCTGAGGCATTCGATGAAGCTGAAACCGTCGTGATCCATGGCGGCCTCCATCATCTGGAGGACGTGGTTGGGGTTGGAGCTGGTGGTGCGGGCGACAAAGCTGGCGCCGGCGGCGATGGCCTGCTTCATGGGGTTGATGGGATAATCCACGGCGCCCCAGATATCGGTTTTGCTCTTGTAGCCCAGCGGCGAGGTCGGCGAGGTCTGTTTCTTGGTCAGGCCGTAAACCCAGTTGTCCATAGCCACGCAGGTGAGCTTGATGTTCTTGCGGGCAGTGTGGGTGAAATGGTTGCCGCCGATGGAGAACAGGTCGCCGTCGCCGCCGAAGACAAAGACGTGCAGGTCGGGCCGGGAGAGCGAGATGCCGCTGGCAAAGGCGAGCGAGCGGCCGTGAATGTAATGCGCGCCGTAGGCCTGGACGAAATAGGGGAAGCGGCTGGAGCAGCCAATGCCCGAGATGGTGGTGAACTTCTCCTGCCAGAGCTTGCGCTTCTCGATCATCTTGAAATACAGCGCCAGCACGGAGAAGTCGCCGCAGCCCGGACACCACGTCGGATGGTCGGCGGCGATCTCCTTTTTGCTCAGCGGCTTGCGGTCGGTGGCGGACGGCGGGGCGGCTGGGGCGGCGGGAGCAGCGGGAGCGGCGGGAGCGGGAGTTGTTGCAGTGGGGGAAGCGGTCATATTGTTTGAGCGTGAGAGAGGCATTCAAGGGGCTCGACGGAAACCCGAAATCCGAAATCCGAAGGCCGAAGGAAGGCCGAAACCCGAAGGCCGAAACGGCTTCTTCGGGTTTCGGATTTCGGCCTTCTTTCGGGCTTCGGGCTTCGGCCTTCGGATTTGAGCGGAGTCATTTAGAGTCCTAAGGTGTAAGAGGGCGTCTACTTCTTGCCCTTGCCGGCGGCGATGTCGGCGCGGGCATGTTCGAGGATTTCCTTCACTTTCCAGGTCAGGCCGTCGGTCTTGTTGATGCCGCGGATGCGCGAATCGCAGTAGCGAGCCCGCAGCAGCCCTCCGAGCTGGCCATAACCATACAGACCCTCGTCGTTCATTTCGACGACGCGGATATGGTTGAAGCCGGAGAAGATGTTCTCCAAGCCGGGCGGCAGGGGGTGAAGATAGCGGATGTGCAGGGCGGAAACGCTGTCGCCGGCGGCGCGCGCGCGGTCCACCGCTTCACGAATCGGGCCCTGGGTCGAGCCCCAGCCGACCAGCAGGACGTTGCCTTCGGGTGGGCCATAGACCTTGGGCGCCGGAAGCGTGGCGGCCAGCGCCTGGAGTTTCTTGCGGCGCTTGGCGGTCATTTGCATGTGCAACTCCGGCGAGCCGGTGGGATGGCCGGCTTCGTCATGCTCGAGGCCGCCGGCAATCGGATACTTGCCGCTCAGAATGCGCGTGCCCGGCACGACCCGCGGCACGACGCCGTCCGGGGTCGAGAGGTCGTAAGGCTTGTAATCGGCGACGGGGCTGAAATCGGGGGTGATGTCCTGGCAGACCTGCTCCAGCTTCGGCTCGATGAAAGCCTCGATGCGCGTGGCGATGGCCTGGTCGCTGAGGATGAAGACCGGCACGTTGTACTTGCGCGCAATGTTGACGGCCTCGATGGCGGTGTAGAAGCAATCCTGGACGCCGGAGGGGGCGAGGACGACCCGCGGGGCATCGCCATGACTGCCGAAGACCGCGAGGTTCAGGTCGGACTGCTCGACTTGCGTCGGCAGGCCCGTTGAAGGCCCGCCCCGCTGGACGTTGACAACCACCAGCGGCACTTCGGCCATCACTGCCCAGCCCAGGGCCTCCATCTTGAGCGAAATGCCCGGCCCGCTGGAGCCGGTCACGGCCACCCGCCCGGCAAAGCTCGCCCCGTTGGTCATCGAAATGGCGGCAATTTCGTCCTCGCACTGCACGAAGGTGCCGCCGTATTTGGGCAGCTCGCGGCGGAGGATTTCCATTACGTCCGACCAGGGCGTGATCGGATAAGCGGCGCCGAAACGGACGCCGGCAGCGATGAGACCGTAGGCCATGGCTTCGTTGCCGTTCATGACCACCTGGCGGCCGTCCTTGCGCTGGCTGTCCACGAACCGGAAGGTCTCCACCACGTCGCCGAGCGAGTGGTTGTAGCCGGCGTGAAACGCGGCCAGGGCATTTTGCAAGATGCTGGGGTCCTTGCCGCCGAAGCGCTCGCCGATGAGGGCTTCCAGCTTGGGGGTGTTCAAATCGAACATGCGCGCCACCAGGCCCAGCGCGAAGATGTTCTTGCCCTTGTCCTTGGCCGTGCCGCCGATGGCTTCGATCGTCAGGCTGGAAATGGGGACGCCCACGTGGTGATAGGTCGGCTTCAGCTCGGCCTTAGGTTCCACGTGGTCGGTGTCGTAGAGGACGATGCCACCTTTCTTCAAGGCGCCGATGTGCTCTTCATACGAGTGCTGGTAAAAGGCCAGAAGCACGTCCGCCTCGTCGCCGGCGCTGAGCACCTCACCGGAGCCCACGCGGACCTGGAAGATGGACGGCCCGCCGGAAATGGTCGAAGGGATCGTCATGAAGGTCATGACCTCCTGCTCGCTGCGGCCCGCCAGCCGGGCCAGGAACCCGCCGATGGCCTGGATGCCGTCCTGCGAGTTGCCGGCGATGCGGATGACAGCTTCGGAAATCTTCGAGACCCTGGGCACGCCGCCTTCGGCGGAGGGAGTCGCAATTGAATCATTCATAATATGACTTAATCAGAACTCTGCCAGCCCTGGCAACTTAAGACAATCCCAAAAGAATCAGCGGCCATAACCATTCACATAAAACCGTATCATTGCAGCGGCGGGTGTCAAATGCCGCCATGATGCTGTAAGATTAACATGCGCAAGCACTTGCGGCGACCGCCGGCGGGACCGCCACCACGTCATCAGGAAGGATGATAATGCCCTGGCTGCGTATCAGCCGTGGGCGGAACCGGTGCGATCAGGCCGCAAACAAGTGGTCAAGCGGGGGTTCCCGACCGGGCCTGGGCGCCGGCGGCGGCGAGGGCGGGTAGGTTGCCCCAGGCAAAATTAGGTTGATAAAAGCCAAAATATGAGAATAACTTTGGGCAGCCAAATCCCTCTATCCTGAGAGCGTGGCGACTTGGCTAGGCAGCGAAGTTGCTGCCTCAAACAAACTATGTCTTTGAGTTTGCCTGACGCGCGCGCGCGTGCCGAACATTCGAAGTCCTTGAGCAGGAACGGCTTATCGCCGGTTTCCGAATCCGGGCGCATGGTGCTGGCCAATGGGCGGTCGCATTCAGGCGAAGGAGCAGAGCATTCCTACGTTGATTTGGGCGATTCGGCACGCGTGGCGCTGATGATCACGCCGCAGGGGCGAGGCGGATTTGCCGAGCAGTTGCACGAGGCCTTGACTCGGCTGGTGCATGTCCTCGAAGCCCAGCCCCAGCCGATGCGCATCACCGTGCAAACCGTTTTCCTGCGGGACGCCGCCGACCAGCCCGAGTGCGCGCGCATCCTGGCCGAGTTCTACGGCCCGCATCCGCCAGTGACGAATTTCCTGCGGCAAGCGCCCTGCGATGGGGCGGCGCTGGCCATCGAAGCCTGGGCCATCGGGGGCCCGGACGTGAAGGTGGAGCATTTCGGCCCGCACGTGATGGCCGTGAGCTACGACAGCGTCCGCTGGACTTATTGCGCCGGGTTCACGCCGCCGGAGAACGGGAGGGGCATCTACTCGCAGACGCTGGAGGCGTTGGGGCGGATGCGCGCCGGATTGGCCGAAGCCGGAAGCCGGTTCGAGCAGGTGGTGCGCACCTGGTATTACCTGGGCAGCATCACCGAGCTGGAGGGCGAGCACCAGCGTTACCAGGAGCTGAACCGCGCCCGCACGGACTTTTACCACGATCTTCGGTTCAACTGCTCCCTGCTCGACCCCAATGTCCCGCGTGGAGTGTATCCCGCCAGCACGGGCATCGGCATGGCCGGGCCGGGCCTGGTGCTGAGCTGCCTGGCGCTGGAGACGCGCCGGGACGACGTGTTCCTGCTGCCGCTGGAGAACCCGCAGCAAACCCCCGCTTACGCTTACCATCCAAGGTATTCTCCCCAAAGCCCGAAGTTCTCGCGGGCCGTGGCCCTTGTGCTGGGCGACTACGTGACAGCCTGGATCTCGGGCACGGCCAGCATCGTCAACTCCGAGACCTGGCACGTGGGGGATGTCGAGCGGCAAACGGAGCAGACGATCACCAACATCGAGCGGCTGATTGCGCCGGAGAATTTCGGCATGCACGGCGTGCCGGGCGCGGGGGCTTCCCTGCACGACCTGGCGAAGATTCGCGTTTACCTGAAGCGGAAGAAGGACCTGGCCAAGTGCCGGGCGATTTGCGAGCGGCGGTTCGGCCCGGTGCCCGTGATTTACGCAGTGGCGGATATCTGCCGGCCTGAGCTGCTGGTTGAGATCGAGGGCGTTGCCTTCGCCCGCTACAAGCGCGGGCAACGGCTGGCGCACGCCGGGTAGGTAACCACAAAAGGGCGCGGAGAACGCGAAGAACATGAAACTCGTAGCGGCGTCTCGGCAGAGCGCCGCTGACTTCCCCTAGCGAAACCAGCGGCGCTGTCCCGAGACGCCGCTACGCCGAGGTTCACGCCCCGGTGCGTCAGAACGACGCCCTGACGCGTGGATTTCGCGCACCTTGCGCGAGCCTCACACGCGCTCTGCGGGGGTGAATCCTGGAAATGCCTGATTCTCAGCCATTTAGCGCATGGCACCCGTTTTGCTAAGGGAATAAGCAGAGCGCGCATGGCGGCGCGCACGGCACGTAAGCTGTTGAGTTTGAGATGTTTCAGGCCAATATGAAAACGCTGTTGCGGAAGATCCCGAGCGGCCTTTATTTCCAGGGGCCCGACCAGTGGACAAGCAATCCCACTCAGGGCTTCAACTTCAAGTCCATTGACCGCGCTCTGCAGTTCATCGAAACGTGGGGCCTCAAGGATGTGGAACTCGCCTTTGCCTTCAACCGTCCGAACACCGTGACCCGCGTGCCCCTGGACCGGATGGCCGCGCAGTTTCAGGAGAAGTAACTCCCCACCTTTGTAACTCCGCCGGGCTGGCTTCCCCGCAAGCCGCGCCGTTCACGGTTTTCCTCCTTCGGTAGGGACGCGTTCCACCGCGTCCCCATCTTCATGAATTGGCCCTGCCTCAGTGGGCGGGCCAACAAATTGATGGTGCAAGCAGGCGCAGTTTGTTAATCAATGGGGTAACGTCTGACGCATCGCTGCCATGAAGATCACGGAAGCCCTATTGGCGGAGCACCTGGTGTTCCACAACCTTTTCGATCACATCGAAGCCACGGCTCCCCGGCTCAAGACGTTGGCGGAGGTCAAATCCCTGGCGGGGCTGATGGAATCCATGCTCAAGGCGCACTCGGATACCGAGGATGAGCTGTTCATCGGCCCTTTGGAGCACTGCTTCGACCAGATCGGGCAGCGGGATGCGTTCCTGGAGGAGCACCAGGAGATTGACGGCAATCTCAAAAAGGTGCAGGCGGCGAAGCAAGTGAAACGGGCGTGCGAGCTGCTCATAGCGGCAGTGGGCTACTCACGGTGGCATTTCGACCGCGAGGAGCGCATCGTGTTCCCCATGGCAGAGCGCATGCTCAAAGCGAAAACGCTGACGGCGCTGGGGCAGACCTGGATGGAACAGAGGACGCGGGTGGTCGTCTGAACCGCGGCTCAGCCCGGCTCCGTGCTCAACTGAGGGGCGCGGCGGCGGGCCAACCGCCCGATCGCGGCATTGACTCCGGCGACCAGCGCGGCGACACGGGCGGACAGAGGGAAATCGGAGGGGGCCTCCAGCGTGTATGAAAGCCGCGTCTTATGGGTAATGAGGAACAGCGCTTCGGGCCATTTGGGACGGGAAGCGGGGTCCAGCTTAGGCCGAAGGGCGCCGCGTTGTGCCGGCCAGCCTTCAATCGTTTCTGAGAGGTCAATAGGGCAAGCCTTCGCCACCGCTTCGAGAATACCTTCGGCCAGGGACGGCTGGGCGTCGGGGTTCTGCTCGTAGAGGTAGAAGCCGTGCGACTCCCAATCCTCGTGGAGGCACAGGCACAGGTCGAAGGGAGGCTGGCGTTTCAGCCAGGCGATATGGGCGGCCGTCGCGGGGGACTGCGGGTTGAGGTAGTCCCGGTTCAGGTCAATGCCCTGGGCGTTCTCGCGGCGGTTGAGGATGAAGCCCGCCGGGTTGAGGCAGGGACAGAGCCACAGTTCCAGCCCCGCAGGCCAGGCGTTCTGGCGGAGCAAGTCGCGCGCGGCCAGAGGGCCGGCCGGTTCATCGCCGTGAATCCCGGTGGAAATGTAGAGGCGCGGCGGTGCCAGCGCCCCCGGCGCGGCCCGACGGGAAAGGCCCAGGGTGTTGGTCTCCGCGTGAATGTCCTCGACGTTCCACCCGTGCGCGTGCGCCGCATCGAGGCAGTCATCGAGGACCGCGCCGATATGAATCAGCTCGCCGCTATAACCCCTGACGTTGTTGCCAAGACGTTTCACGCAACCGGGAGTGCCTGCTCCTCGACCGACTGACCCGGTGCGGAGGGGCTCAACCCTGGAGGAATTCTAGCCCAGCTTGGCGTTCCGCGCACGAAGGCCAAGCCAGCCAATTCGCCCCGCTCCCCTGCCCTCTCCATGAACCCGAGCTTAGCGGACGCGCCCCTCACCCCCATCGGATGGGGAGAGGGTGGCCGCCGGCCGGGTGAGGCGGCATTATGGCAGCAGGGCGCTCCGTGCGCCTCAGGCCTGGTCGCTGAACCCGTGCTTGTCCCAGTTGGGGTCAAGGCCAAGGTCCTTCAGCATTTGGAGGTCCTTCTCGACGGGCTGGTTCAACGTGGTCAGGTAGTTCCCGACCATCAGGGCGCTGGCGCCGGCCATGAACATGAGGCTTTGCGCGTCCCGCAGGTTCACGGTGCGGCCTCCGGCAACCATGATCTCCTGCCGGGGCAGGATGAACCGGAAGCAGGCGATGGTCTTCAATATCTCCATCGGCGCGAGCGCCGGCCGGTCTCCAAAGGGCGTGCCCGCGATCGGGTTGAGAATATTGAGCGGCACGACGTGGACGCCGAGGTCTCTGAGGGCGAAGGCCAGGTCGCAGCGGTCTTCCCGTGTCTCACCCATGCCGATGATCCCGCCCGAGCATATTTTGATGCCTGACTGCTTCAAGTGCCGGATGGTCTGGACGCGCTCCTGGTAGGTGTGGGTGGTGCAGACCTGCGGGAAGAAGCGCTCGGACGATTCCAGGTTGTGATTGTAGCACTCGACGCCGGCCTGCTTCAGCCGGTCAGCCACCTTCTGGTTGCTGATCATGCCGAGGGAAGCGTCGGGCCGCGCCTTGCCGGTGCGTTTCAGGGCCTCGAATTGGCTGCAAATCTCGTCCAGCACCGGGCCTTCTTCGAGGCCGCGCCACGCCGCCACCAGGCCAAGCGCCGTCACGCCATTGGCCTGAGCCTCGGACGCGGCGTTGAGAATCGGAGCCTCCTCCACCATGCCATAGCGCGGCGACTCGGTCTGATATGAGGCGGACTGCGAGCAGAAGCGGCAGTTCTCCGAACAGCCGCCGGCCTTGATATTGACGATCGAGCACAGATGAACCTTGTTGCCCTTAAACTGCTCCCGAATGCGATTGGCCCAGGCCAGCAGGTCCACAATGTCGGCATTGGCCTGCAGCGCGAAGAGCCAGCGGCCCTCCTCGCGGGCAATCTCTCCGCCTTCCAAGACTCGGCGACCCAACTCGGCAATGCGACCGCTGGTCGGTGCGTCAACTAGCTTCGGACTCATGGTTGACAGCATACGGGCGAAGCTGGTTCTCGCAAGCGGAGAGCAAGGCGGGCGCGGTTTGCGGCGTTTAGGCCTGAATGTGGCGACGTGCGGCGGAGAGGGGGAACGTCAGGCAGGATGGCTCGGTTGGGCGCCGTGGGTGGCCTCTGCTCCCTGGAGCGGCAGCACGATGTCGCATCGCTCCTCATCGAACTTCAGAACGATTTGCAGGTCCTTCAGCTTGTTGGCTGCGCAGAACTCAATGGCGGCGGTGGAACTGACGAAGTCCATTGCCTCCTGGCCGTTACCCACCCATTGAGCGATATCCTTGAAGTACAGGCCGGTTTCAGGCTGCTGCAGAACTATTCTCATAGGCTGTATCGTGCATTGCTGCGCGTATTGCCGGGCCTGCCTCCGTCGGGCTTTCGCGCCAACGGCGCAGGTCGCCCAAATTACCACACGCAGCAGTATGCGAATGTAATCGCACATTCGCGGCATCAGCGCAAGCCTTCATTTCATTCAGGTCAGGGCCAATCAGAAGGGTGGTGGGGACGCGTTGCACCGCGTCCCTGCTATCTCGGGAAGATGGGGACGCGGTGGAACGCATCCCTACCAAACTAACGACGAGGCGTCGTTACCGCATCAGCGGCCCTAGAAGATTTGCCCGCGGCACCGGGCCGTAAGAGCGGCTGTCAACTGAGTTCAAGCGGTTGTCGCCCAGGAGGTAATACTGGTCCTTGCCGCAAACGATGAGTTGGTCTTTGAAATTGGAGTTGGAGAAGGTGGGCGTATTCGGGGCCAAGTAAGGCTCGTCCAGCTTGCACCCGTTGAGGTACACGCTCCCGTCCTTCAGATAAACCGAATCACCCGGCCTGGCCACAATGCGTTTGACCGAAAAGCCGTTGTCACCCGGGTCGCGCAGCACGACGATCTCGCTGCGTTGCGGATCGTGGAACCGATAGATCCAGAGGTTGAGCAGGCAGCGCTGGGAGTCGGAGAGCGTTGGGTTCATGCTCCGGCCCACAACCTTCACCGTCTGCAAAAGGAAGTGGCTGATGAGAAGGTAGCTGCAAACCACGAGCAGGAAAAAGGAGCTGATTTGGAAAGCCTGACGGAGAAGGGAATAGAAGGATCTCCTGCCGTGAGCGCAAACTCTGTCGGTTTCGGCTAGGGTTGTCGCGGAGTTCGTCATCTGCGTTGCCGTCGGTTGTCGGTTACCGGAATGCTAGCAGGCTTCGGCGCGGTACCAAGACCGGCAAGATACGCATGCGGCGCCCGATGAAGTACGGGTACGGGCGAAGCCCATCAATCCGCTGCGGCGTCGGCGCGCGCGCCAGGCGGGCTGACCTTGGCGATGGCCTCCCGGAGATTTTCCAGCAGGAAAGGCTTGCTGATAAGGTGGTCCACGCCTGGCAGGGGCTTGCCGCTGGCGTGCAACATCTCGGCGTAGGCGGTAATCATCACCACGGCCTGCTGTGGCGAGCGCGCCTTGATCGCGGCGGCCAGTTCGTCGCCTTTCATTTGGGGCATCTCGAAATCCGTAATGACAACGTCAAAGGCGTCCTTGTCCAGCATGGCGAGCGCTTCGGCGCCGCTGCCGGTAGTCTCCACCTCGTGGCCGTCGAAGCTCAGCATCATCTTTATCGCATCACACACCAGGGGTTCATCATCCACGATTAGAATGCGCTTGTGTGGGACGGCCGGTGTAGTCATTCGAGTATGCCTTATGGCCCCGACTCTACGACAACACTGGAGTTAATGCCAGTCTTTCCGGAGGGCCCCGTCAATCAGCTTCGGCTGGTCACCAGCACAATGCCCTGGCCGGGCCGGAGGGCATAGTGAAAAGGCTCATGGATGTAATCCAGCGGATACTCGGGGGAGACGTCGCGCAGGGGCGCGCCGGCTTGCACATACTGCCGGAAGTTGTCGCACTGGAACTCCTGGTGCTGCGAGATGTCCTTGTTCAGGATCAGCAGAGCCTCTTCCTTGCCCTTGGCGGAGGCCTTCCACATCAGCAGGATGTTGGGATTGCTGGCCGGCAGCAGGTTGAAGTGGCTCTCCTCGTTGAACACCTCGTGTTCGCGCTTGATGGCATTGGCCTTGGTGATGTAAGGGCCCAAATCAACCGCGGGCTGCTCCCAGTCGGCCGGCGTCGTGCTGACGACATTCAGCGCCTTGCGGAAGCCGTACTCGAAACCGATCGGCATCATGACGCCGGCGGAGAACAGCGCGGCAAAGAGGTAGCGCTGCTTGAGGCCGTTGACGTTGCCGTGCATCTCCTCGCCGAGCCGTGGCGTGTCGTGGCTCTCGGGGAAGCTGATCGAACGCGTGGTCTCGCGCAGCAGGCAGTATTGCTCGATGAGCCAGGACTCGCTCAAGTCCCACCACTTCGAGCTGTTGAACACGTAGTCGAAGCCCGCGCGCGCCGTGTCGAGCGTTTGATCCGCCGAGCAGCCCAGGGTCTCGGCGGCGAAGCAGGTCTCCGGATGCCGGCTCTTGACCTCCTTGATCAGCCGTTCCCAGAACGCCCGCGGCACCTGGTAGGCCGCATCGCACCTGAACCCGTCAAAGCCCAGCCCGAGGAGCTTTTCCACGACGCTGAGGACATAGCGGTAAAGGCCCTCGGGGTCGCGGGTGCTGCGGTAATCGAGCTGCGCGAGGTCGGCCCAGACCACCTTCTTGTCTTTATCCATGGCAGAGGAGTGGACAATCTTCCCATCCGGCTCATGCGCGAACCACTCCGGGTGTTCCCGCGTGAGAGGCGAATCTATGGCGCAATGATTGATGACCAGGTCAATCATGACCTGCAGCTTCGCCGAGTGCGCCTGGTCAATCATTTGCCGGACCTGCTCGTCCGGAGAAGCCTTGCTCTGCAGGTCCAGCAGCGCGGGATTGAACCGGAAGTAGTCGGCAATCGAGTAGAGGCTCCGCGAGGCGCCCAGTTGCTGGATGGGATTGATGAAGACCCAGTCGAAGTTCATCCCCGCGGCGCGGGCGAAGTGTTCCGGCCAGCGCGCGAACGGCCCCACTAGCAACGGGAACAGATTGTAAAGTATCATTTGCCCCCACTATAGCACACGCCGCGACCGCGCGTCACGGGGGGTAACCGCCCCGAACGTCGCGAGGCCGTTGTGTCTCAACGATGACAGCGCCGAACTGCGACCGGCAAGGGAGCGCAGGCGGAACCGTACCGAAGCCGCCCCCCTTGGGCGAGAGCTTGTGCGGCTAGTCCGCGACAACCTGCGGCGCGTCCACCAAATGCTCGGCCAGGAACCAGACCTGCATCTCGTTGGTGCGAATGATGTCGCTGACCAGAAGGTCGTTCGTGCCGTCGTCGCCTATCTCCGCAGCTTTCTTTGCAGACGCCCGGGCGTCCTGCAAGATGATCTCGTGGGCAGTTAACAGGCGCGAAATCTGCACCGGCACCTCCTCGCGTCCCTTGGGCGGGCGCGGAATCTTCGTATTCTCAGCCACATCGGCGGCCATGGCATAGCTCAGCCCTCCCAGCATCTGGATGCGCTCGGCGATCTTGTCCACCAGTTCGACCTGCTCCTCGAAGTGCTTGTCGAACAGGAGGTGCAGTTGATAGAAGGTCTCGCCCGAGACCTGCCAATGGTGCTTCTTGTAAAGGTCCCGCAGGGTCATCGTGTCCGCCAGGAGTTGGTTCAACCGCTCGACGCTCTGCCGGCATACCTGTTCGGACAGGCCGATGGGGAGCTTGGCCAGGGTGCTGAACGCCTGCAGCTCCGGCGCGGTTTGGCCTATCCGCGGTTTCGCACGGTCCGCGTCGTACTCAAATCGCGGCTGGGAGTCGCCGCCGTGCCGTTTCACTCTTTCTCTTGTTTTCATAATACCTGCTTTCTCTAGTTCTCGTCCGGGATGGAGAGCAACGAACCGGCCCGCGCAACGTGCTCTGGTTGAGCTTGGCGGCGGTTGATTGCTGCCCCTTGACTGGCTCAAGAATAGCACAGTTTTGCGCGCGCGGCGAACGCGCACGGCGTGTTTGGTAGGGACGCGTTCCGCCGCGTCCTCATCTTCCCGAGATAGCGGGGACGCGGAGGAACGCGCCCCTACCCCCTTTCATGAATCGGCTCTGTCCGCATTCGAGCCGTTGCACGAAATGAATTGTCTTTGCTCCCGCCAAGGGGCAGGCTAAGCCCCTCTATGCAGCAGGTGAACCTGGGAATGATCGGCGGGGGCACAGTGGGCAGCGGCGTGTTTCATGCTCTCCAGCTCAACGGCAGCCTCATGGCCTCGCGCATCGGCGTGAAAGTCAGCGTGCGCAAGGTCGCGGTGAAGGCCTTCGACGAGCCTCGGCCCTACCCGATCCCCGAATCGGCCATGAGCACGGACTGGCAGGCGGTGGTCAAGGACCCGCAGGTGGACGTGGTCGCCGAGCTGGCCGGCGGCACCACCATCGCCCGGACCATGATTCTCACCGCGTTGCAGCTCGGCAAGCCGGTGGTCACCGCCAATAAGGCCCTGCTCTCGGCCCACGGCGAAGAGCTGTTTGCCGCCGCCCGGAAGCACGGCACCAACCTCTACTACGAGGCGAGCGTGTGCGGCGGCATCCCGATCATCAAAGCCGTGCGCGAGGGCTTCGTCGGCAACCGCATCACCCACCTCTACGGCGTCGTCAACGGCACCTGCAATTACATCCTCACTCGCATGAAGCTGGAAGGCGCCGGCTTTGCCGAGGTGCTCAAGGACGCCCAGGCCCAGGGCTACGCGGAAGCCGAGCCTTCGTTGGACGTGGACGGGCACGACGCCCTGCACAAGATAGGCATACTGGCCTCGCTGGCGCACGGCTTCTGGGTCAACCCCGAGGACATTTACGTGGAGGGCATCCGGGCCATCGCGCAGACGGACATTCAGTTTGCCGGCCAGCTCGGCTACACGATCAAGCTGCTCGGCATTATCAAGCGCGTCGAGGGTGGAGCAGTGAAGGGCGACAAGAACCGGGCGGCGCGACGATCCTCAGGCGCACGCATACAGGTAACGGTCTATCCCACCTTGATCCCCAACGCCCACGTGCTGGCGAGCGTAAACCACGTATTCAACGCCGTGTTCGTGCGGGGCGACATCGTGGGCGATACCTCGTTTTATGGCCGCGGGGCGGGCAAGGACGCCACCGCCAGCGCGGTCCTGAGCGACCTCGCGGACGCCGCGCTCGACCTGAAGTTCGGCACCAAGTACCGCGTGCCGCCCTTCGTGCCGCATGAGCGCGACGGCGCGGTGCTGCCCATCGCGGAAGTCGTGTCGCCTTACTTCGTGCGGCTGAATGTGGTGGACAAGCCGGGGGTGCTTGCTAAGGTCAGCGCGATTTTGGGCCAGGCCCGCATCGGCATTGCTTCCGTCATTCAGCCCGAGGGGCACGAGGGCGCGACCGTGCCGCTGATCTTGATGCTGCACGAGGCGCCCAACGGCGCCGTGAGCCGCGCGCTCCGGCAGATCGGCAGGCTCCCGACGGTCAAGGCCCCCCCGGTGATGATCCGGGTCGAGAACTTCAAATAGCTATGGCACTCATTGTTCAGAAGTACGGCGGCACCTCGGTGGGCAACCCCGAGCGCATAAAGAACGTCGCAGTTCGCGTGGCCAAATACCGCGGCCGAGGCGACCGGGTCGTGGTCGTGGTCTCCGCGATGAGCGGCGTGACGGATAACCTCATCAAGCTGGCCAAGGAGATCATGCCCCTGCCGAACGAGCGCGAGATGGACGTGCTGCTGGCCACGGGGGAGCAGACCACCATCGCGCTGACCGCCATCGCGCTGCACGCGCTCAACGTCCCGGCCATTTCCCTGACGGGCGCCCAGGCGGGTATCGTCACCGACGGCGTCCATACCAAGGCCAAGATTCAGAACATTACGCCCAAGCGCATTCACGAACTGCTGAACGAGGGCAAGGTGGTGATCGTCGCCGGCTTCCAGGGCCAGACCATCGAAGGGCAAGTCACTACCCTGGGCCGCGGCGGCTCGGACCTCACGGCGATCGCGCTGGCCGCCGCGCTCAAAGCCGACCTGTGCCAGATTTACACCGACGTGGACGGCGTCTATACCGCCGACCCGCGCATCGTGCCCACGGCCCAGAAACTGGACGAGATCTCCTACGACGAGATGCTCGAACTGGCCAGCCTGGGCGCCAAGGTCATGCAGTCCCGCTCGGTCGAGTTTGCCAAGAAGTTCGGCGTGGTGTTTGAAGTCCGCTCCAGTCTTAACGAGAATCCAGGTACTATTGTGAAAGAAGAAACCAAGAACATGGAAGGCGTCGTCGTGCGCGGCGTTTCACTCGACAAGAACCAGGCGAAGGTGACGCTGGTGGCCGTGCCGGACAAACCCGGCGTGGCCGCGCACATCTTCAAGGCCATCGGCGACGCCAACGTCAATGTGGACATGATCGTGCAGAACATCAGCCACGGCAGCGGCGCCCCGGCGACGGACCTTTCCTTCACGGTGGACAAGCCCGACCTGCTCAAGGCGCAGAAGGTCATCGAGGGCCTCAAGCAGGACATCGGCTACGGCAAGGTCATCGCCACAGACAAGATCGGCAAGCTCTCGATTGTCGGCGTGGGCATGAAGAGCCATACCGGCGTGGCCGGCAAGATGTTCGAGACGCTCGCCCGTGAAGGCGTCAACATTGACATGATCTCGACGAGCGAGATCAAGATTTCGGTGGTGATTGACCTCGCCAAGGGCGAGCAGGCCATGCGCGCCGTTCACGCGGCGTTCCTTGGGTAGGGCAGGACGTTAAAGCCTTAAGGCATTAATGAGTCTTGTGTCTCAGGTCTAAAGTCTTGAGTCCTCGACGGGCGACGACTCAAGACTTTAGACCTGAGACTCAAGACTCATTACCGTTTCCGTCAATACTTGGCCTTCAGCCCGGCCAGGAAGGGCTGGATTTGGGGCGGCAGATCGTCCTGGTAGAAGTAGTAGATCCGGCTGCCGTCCGTCGTCCACGTGGTGAGGTAATACATCTGCGCGAACTTGACCCAGCGGGCGGAGCCATCGGCGAAGACCTCGTTGCCGCCTACGGGCAGCAGTGAATTGGAGCCGTGGTGCTGGGGAGTATTGGAGTAGATGATGTCATCGCGCGAGCCGCCGCTGCTGGGATTTCCCCACGCCCCGTCAATCTTGCAGAGGCAATCCGCGGCCAACGCCCAGGAGGCTTTGGCCTGGGAGACCTTGACCGGGCTGTAGGCGGGAAAGTAGCCGCCCGGATTATACCACTGGCGAATGCCGCCGAAGTACTGGTACCCGATATCATATTGCGGGTAGGAGGGTTCGTAGAGCGGGAAGCCGGGGCGGTTGGGACAAGTCCAAACGGAGGAGCCGTTGGTTTGCACGATCAGCCCGGCTTGCGCGGCAGAGGCGATTTCCGGCGGATTCAAGCACACCTGGACGTAGTTCGTCGGGTTGCTACCGGGAATGTCGCGCGCCTGGAAGACATAATCCTGGTTGTCAATCGAGTAGGAGATGGCGCCGACGGCCAATTGACGCAGGTTGCTCACGCAGCGCGCGCGTTTGCCTTTCTCTTTGGCGCTGGCCAGCGCGGGCAGCAGCAGCGCCGCGAGAATGGCAATGATCGCAATGACTACCAGCAACTCGATCAGCGTGAAGGCGGGACGGCTTGCGGCGTCATCCGCCGGCCTCATCCGATTGTGCCCTAATCGTTTCATCACGTTAACTGGCGGTTAAAAACAGCTTAACGCAGCCGCCCGGCTTTGGGAAGCACCATTTTCCGGCGCCGCTCAGGAGACACGGCCGATTCATGAAGGGTGGTAGGGACACGTTCCACCGCGTCCCCAACTTCCCGAGATAGGAGGGACGCGGTGGAACGCGTCCCTACCATTGGCCCTGCTCAGGAGAGGCCCTTCACCTGCCAGCCTTTGCGATAGGTGCGGCGGATATAGCGGTTGGCCGCGGCGTTGTCGAAGGCGAGCGCCGGCGCATTCCATTTCAGGGTGGTTTGCGGGAATCGCGCGGCCACGGTGCCCAGCAGCACGGTTTCGGTCAGCGGACCAGCGTACTTGAAGCTGGCGGAAGTCGGCGTGCCGTCGAGGCAGGCGGCCACGAACTGGCCCCAGTGGTCATCCGAAGTCAGCTCGGGCATCGGGAGGTCCTTGAACTTCTTGTCCGGATAGAGCAGCGGTCGGGCGATATGCGGCAGGACCATGGCGCCCTGCGTGCCGACGAAGATCGAGCCGTTCTCGGGCAGAGGGTCGCCTTCGAGCAGGGCGCGGATCTCGGCGGGCGGCTTGAGCGCGCCGTTATACCAGGTCACGGTGACCGTCTTGTCCGCGGTGAAAACGGTGCCGGGGAAGGTGAAATGGACGCACCAGTCCAGGGGCCAATTCCATTCATTCGGGGCGGGGCCATCCGAGCGAACGGTCGTGGCCGGGCCGAGCCGGAGCGCGCTGACCACCGGGTCGAAAATATGGCAGGCCATGTCGCCGATGGTGCCGGTGCCGAAGTCCAGCCGCTTGCGCCAGTTGACCGGGTGATAGTATTCGTGGCCGATGAAAGGCCGCTGGGTGCAGACGCCCAGCCAGAGGTTCCACGCAAAACCCTCGGGCACGGGATCATTGGCGGCCGGCAGCGGCTCGGGGTCGCCCCAGGAGCGGGTCACCCACGAATGGACTTCCTTGATCTTGCCGATGGCGCCGGATTGCACCAGAGCGACGCCTAGCTTGTATTCCCGGGCGGAATGGATCTGGATGCCCATCTGCGTGACCAGGCCCCGATGCTGGGCGTATTCAGTCAGGCGGCGCGTTTCGTAGAGGTCGTGCGTCAGCGGCTTCTGGCCGTAAACCGCCTTGCCCCGCTCCATCGCGCTCATCGCAATCGGCGCGTGCATGTGGTCGGGGGTCGAGACGTTCACCGAGTCCAGGCGCTTGGATTCATTGTCCAAGAGCTTGCGCCAATCCTGGTAGATGCGGGTTTGGGGGAAGCGCTTGCGCACGGCTTCCGTGCGGTTGAGGTCCACCTCGGCCACGGCGACGAGTTCGACGCGCCGGGTGTTGGTGAGTTGCACGATGTCCTCCCAGGCCATGCCGCCGGCGCCGAAGCTGGCGTGGCCGAGCATCGTATGCGGCGGCTTGGCCATAAGGCTGTGCGTCACAAAAGGCGAGGCCAGCGCGGCGGCAGAAAGGGACTTCAGGAAGGAGCGTCGTGTGAAGGGATGATCAGTGGTCATGTTTGCTGAGTAGCACAGTCGGCATTGCGCCGCATGGAAGCAAATGAAGATTGGAGGGTCAACGGGAAACGGTTTAGCGGAGCGGCGGAGCAGGGCCGATTCATGAGGGGCGGCAGGGACGCGGTGGAACGCGTCCCTACCACCCTTTATGGATAGACCCTGAAGGCGGAGGGCGCTTCACGGGAGTTCCTCCGTCTCCTCCCCGGATGCACACCGTAGCATCAGCGGATGCTACGGCGTGCCTACGGGTAGGCTCCGGTGAGGCTCAGGAGGGGCCCATGTGCGGACGTGGCGGCTGGAAATTGTCAAAATGCTTGAACGGCGGAACTTACCTCGATTTAGCCGTGACGCTCCCTGTGGCTGTGCTATAGTGGGCCCAATTTAATGAGACCGGGTCGCGCAAACCTCTCGCTCCCTTTGACGCACGCCTTCGGCGGCAACCCGTTCCGCATGACCTGAGCCGAGCACTATGGACACGTTTATTTCCGAGGAGTTTCTTCGCCAGATTCCGAAGACCGACATCCACCTGCACCTGGATGGGTCGTTGCGCCTGCCGACGCTGATCGACTTGGCGCGGAAGCAGCACGTGAAGCTGCCTTCGACGACGACGGAAGGCTTGTGCCGGCTGGTGTTCAAGAAGCATTACGCCAGCCTGCCCCAGTACCTGCGGGGATTTGCCTACACCTGCTCCGTCATGCGCGATGCGGAGAGCCTGGAGCGCATTGCCTGCGAACTGGCCGAAGACAATATCGCCGAGGGTGTGCGCTATATCGAGGTGCGCTTCGCCCCGCAATTGCACATGCACGAAAAGCTCGGCCTGGAACAGGTGCTGCGGGCGGTCAGCCGCGGGCTGGAGCGGGCCCAACGGGGGCACAACCGTTCCGCTGCGGTCTGTGCCGGCCAGGACGTGCCTTTTCATTTCGGCATCATCGTGTGCGCGTTGCGGTTCTTCACGCCGGCCATGTCGGCTTACTACGAGGGGCTGTTCCGGGTCATGTCTTACGCGCCGCCCAAACAGGTCTTCGCGACCGCGTCCACCGAACTCGCGCGGGCGGCGGTGCGCCTGGCCCGCGAGCAGGGGCTGCCCATTGTGGGCTTTGACCTGGCCGGAGCCGAAGCCGGCTACCCGGCGGACGACCACCGGGCCGCCTTCCAGTATTGCCATTCGCACTTCCTCAAGAAGACGATTCACGCCGGCGAGGCTTACGGACCGGAGTCCATTTTCCGGGCGATCACCGATTGCTATGCTAACCGGATCGGGCACGGCACCTGGCTGTTCGCCTCCGACATGATCAAGGACCCTTCGATCACGGATCGCGAAGGCTACTGCCACCATCTCGCCGAGTACATCGCCAGCCAGCGGATCACGCTCGAAGTCTGCCTCACCAGCAACTCCCAGACGCACCCCAGGATGCGGAACCTGCTGAAGCACCCCCTGCGCCAGATGCTGGACCACGATCTCTCGATCTCGCTCTGCACGGATAACCGGCTGGTCTCGCACACGACCGTGACGCACGAGCTGATGCAGGCCGTGCAGCAGTTGAAGATGACGCCGCGCGAGCTGCGCAACGTGGTCCTGGCGGGCTTCAAGGGCAGCTTCTTCCCCGGGACTTACCGGGAGAAGCGGCAGTTTGTGCGGCAGGTGATTGATCGGTACGAGGCGCTGACGTAGGCTCGAGCAATCTTGAGTCTAAGGTCTAAAGTCTTGAGTCACCCAACCCGCGACGACTCGAGACTTTAGACGCAAGACTCAAGACTGATTATTCCGGCTCAGCGCTTCCCTCCAGCACGCGGCCCCGGGTCGCGGGGAATCGCTCGTACCACAGTGCCAGCACATCGCGCAGATGCCTTGCGTATCGGAAATGGGCGCCCAGGCCGGTGCGCAACTCGGCTTCGTAGAGGAACTTGTCCGCCGTGGTGGTGTGCTCGAAACGATATTCGGTGCCCAGCAGACTCCAGTAAATATAGGAAGGCCGGGACTGGCGAAGAAGCTCCAGCGATTTGGCTGACGCGGCGAGGCCGATCTTCGCTTGTTCCTGCAGGCGCGCGCGCTGGGCATCGGTCCCGGGCGGGAGCTGATCGGACGCGAAGTAGAATCCGAGGGGCACCTGCGGGCAGTACCGGGTGCCCGTCCGATGCCGGTTCAAATCCCGTATTTCGGCAAACCCGATGGCCGACCAGCCAAAGCGCACCGCCGTCCGCTGCAACGAGGTGCCCATTGGCGCATAACGATGCGCATGGTGAGCGAGGTCCCGGGCGAACGCTTCGCCTGACTCTCCCTCTGGAAGCATCACTGACAGGAACGGCTGGGCGGAGGAGCCTTGAGTCTCGGATCCAAAGTCTTGAGTCGTCGCCCGCTGCAAGACTTTAGACCCGAGGCTCAAGACTCGTTTGGCAAGCTCTACGAGTTTGCCAAACTCGTCCGCCAGGGCCTTCTGGTTCAGCTCGGTCCGCACGGCGTACTTGAGCATGCGCGGGGCCGCGATTTCCAGCTCAGCCCGAATCAGTTCGCCCAGCTTTTGCGGCTCGGGTAGCGAGTGCGACAACAGGAACTGGCAAAGGTTCACCCACGCCTTGGCCGACATCACGAGCATGACATTCGTAGCAGCGCTGACCGGCAGGAAATACCTCGCGCGGTCAAACGCGCAATTGCGCCTCATGCGCGCGACTTTCTTCTGGGCCGGGGCCGAGGGATCGTTGAGCAGCGACGCGGGGATGCCCATGATGGCGGGCTGTTCGCGCGCCGCCGCCTCCCACATCTCCAGCGACGCCTGGTATGCCTGGAAGCAGCGCTCCATCTGGGCCCGCCACTCCGGCACGTCCGCTGCCGGGATGCCCAGCGCATCGGGCGGGATCAGGCCCTCGGGGGCGATCTTGATGTAACGCGTCGAGGATTCCTGGCCGCCGGCGGTCGGGCACAGAGTCCAGACGTAGTAGGCCAGCCAGATCGAGATGCCATCCATGAACATGGCCACGGGCACCATGTCGGCGATGGACTGGTGCCCGTAGTCCACCATGCGGAAGATCGCATCTACGGAGGCGTCGAGCTTGTTCGGATCAATCCTGGCGAGGATTGCTTCCAGGCCCTCGTTGTTGCGCGAGTAGCGGGCGCCGCTGGCGGCGAGCAGTTCCGGCGTCAGGGCGGGACGCCCGGCCTGCGTGGAAGCCTCGCTGGGGCAGATCGCTACTTGCGTCACTTTCATCGCGGGGATTATCGGGAGGACAGTCTTGAGTCTAAAGTCTAAAGTCTTGAGGCGGGGAGGACGGAGGACGGAGGACGGAAGCCGGCCCCGTTCTCCGTTCCCGACTCAAGACTTTAGACTTTAGACTTGAGACTGACTTTCTCCAGCTTCCATTCCTTGGCCAGCCCATCGAGCAGGATGGCGATCATGCTCTGGAGATTGCGCTGCTGACGGCGGATGAACCACACGAACAGCGGCAGCGTCAGCAAGACCAGCCATATCCACGGCCACGCGTGGCGGAAGAAGCCGCAGACCAGGAGGTCCAGCGCGCAGAGGGACCAGAAGGCGGCCTTGGTCCGCAGCGCCCAGCGAGCGCGCAGGCGGCACCGCAGCATCTGTTTGCACCCCGGAGCGCCCGCGTACACCTCGGCCACCGTCGCAAGCTGCAGGCGGCACCACCGGCCATCGTGGACCTCCACGTCGTACTCGCTCCAGCCGATGTCGGCCTTGTTCGGCCAACCCTCACGATCGAGCCGGTTCAGGATGGCCGCCGCCCATGCCAGACGGTCCACCGGTGTTTCGGCCCAGTATTGGACGTGCCGTAGCGCCTGTCGGCTGTCGCGCAGGGCAATCGAGTCCAGCGATTGCTCGGGCGCCAGGCTGCCGCGGCGAACCAGGAGCCGTCCGCGATAGCGCGCCCAGCCTCGGACCAGCGGCTGCAGGAAGAAGAGCATCGCCACGAGCGGGCGGGACCACCAGCGCGTCTTCTGTTTCGGCAACGCCGCCTGCGCGCCGGCGGCCACACAAACACCGGCGGACACCAGCAAGCTCGTGATCGCCACCGGCAGCACGTGATGCAGCGTCACCGAAAGCACCAGGAGCGGCAAGGTGACCAGCACGTGGTACTCGGGCCGGGTGCAGAGCATCAGGGTCACTCCGGGCTCCGCCGAGTAGAGGGATTGAAAGCCCGCGCTGCCGAACCGGCCACGGTAAATGATCGGGGCGCGGATGAACACGCCGAAGCGCGACGCCGTGTAGATGCGCCCGCGCCACAGGCTGGCGCCGATCGAGTTGAAGCACTCGGGATGCTTGCGGACCAGGATGGCTTCAGCCTCGCCGTAGCCGTATTGCTGCCGCAGATAGGCGCGCACCGTGGAGCGCCGGTAGTGCCAGACGAAGGCCGCAGGGCTGAACCCGATCTTCCAGCCCGCCTGCTGCAGCCGCCAGCAGATGTCCACGTCGTCCCCTGCCTGGTGGAAAGCCGGGTCGAACCCGCCGATCTGCGCGAGCGCCCATTTATAGAATGCCATGTTGCAGCCAGGGATGTGCTCGGCCTCGCGGTCGGTCAGCATTACGTGCGCCGGTCCGCCCGGCGACACCATCACGGCGCTCGCCACGACGGAGTCTTCGGGCGGCAGCAGGTTTGGGCCGCCGATGGCCGCGAATTCGCCGCTCAGCAGGTCACCCACCAAATAGTAGAGCCAGTCCTCGTCCGCGCGGCAGTCGGAGTCGGTAAAGGCAATGATCTCCCCGGTCGCCGCGGCGATGCCGGTATTGCGGGCCGTCGAGAGGCCGAGGTTCTTCTCGTGGCGGAAATAGCGGACGCCGGTGTGCTGCAACGCGAGCTTGGGCGTTGTGTCGGTCGAGCCGTCATCCACCAGGATTACTTCGTAGTCGGGGTAATTCAGCCACTGGAGGGAATCGAGGCACGCGCCGAGCGTCCGCTCGCCGTTGTAGCTGGCGACGACGACGGACACCTTCGGATAGCGCGGCAGCCGGAGCTGGGGTGCGGCGCGGAACATCCGCTGGACGGCGGCGAAGGCGGGCTTGGGCTTGCGCTGGCTCGTGGTCAGGCCCATCTGCCAGTCGTCCACGCGCCGCCCGTTGCGCCACCAGTCGTCGGTGAAGCTGAACACCACCGCGCCCGCGAGCCCGGCGCGAAACGCGGCTTCGATCTGCCACGCCAGCGTTTCGGCCTGCCGCTCCTCTCCCTCGCGCAGCGAATCCATGCCGAACTCTCCCAGCAACAGCGGTTTGGAATCCGCGAGCATTTGCAGCCGCGCCAGGTAGTTCCGGAGGGGCTGGGGTTCGTGCAGGTAGAGGTTGAAACAGGCAAAGTCCGTCGCCTGCGGGCGCAGATACTCGGTGGGCGGGTAATTGGCGAACGTGCAGAGGCATTCGGGATCCACCTGCTTGGCGACGTGCACGAGGTCGTCTATGAACTCGGCGATCGCCCGCGCCCCGCTCCAGCGCACGACGTCCGGCGGGATTTCGTTGGCCACGCTGAAAGCGAAGACGGCCGGGTGCCGCGCGCAGCCGTATACGGCCCGCCGCACCGCCTCGCGCGCCCCGGCCTGCGCCTCCCGGGAGTCCAGGAAACAGAGGTGCTTGTTCCAGGGGATGTCCACCAGCACCTTGAGCTGGTTCTCAGCGGCGAGGTCGAGGAACCATTTGGCGGGCACCTCATAGATGCGCACCAGGTTGGCGCCCGCCTCCCGGATTTGCGCCAGGTCGGCCTTCGTCCGTTCCGGCGAGGCGAACGCCTGACCTGCGGCATTTGGCGCGAAAGGCCCGTACGCCAGGCCTTTGACGTAGAACTTCTTCTGGCCCAGCCGGAAAAACTTGCCGTCCACGCACACGCGTGGCCGGAACGAAGCCGCAACTGCCATGGCGCTTAGACGGCCTCAGTCCCCTGTTTAATCATGTCTCCAGAGCTGCTCCCGGCCCCTATTTCATTTCGACGTTAATGCCGAGGCGCTGGAGAGTCGTGCCTTCATCCAGGCTGAGCTGGGCGAGGGCCTTGTTGTAATTATCCAGGGCCTGGATTTCATTGCCGCGGGCCGTGGTGAGGTCGCGCTGCATCTGCAGGACGGTGTAGGTGGTGCTCTTGCCGTTATCGAGCTTCTTCTGCTCGGCATCGAGCGCGGCGGCGGCGTACGCGGTGGCCTTGCGCGTGGCGGCCACCTGCTCGTAGCTGGACTGAGCCATCTGGATGTCGTTGTCAATCTCGACCATGACGCTCTGTTCGAGCTTCTTGAGGGTCAGCAGCAACTGGTCGAGGGTGACCTTGCTGCTGCGGTAATTCGCCCGGGCGCCGATGTTGGCGATGGGCATGCTGAGCTGAGCGCCGTAGGTGTAGAAGGGCAGGCTGCCGTTGCCCAATTGGTTGAGCGACTGGCTGAATTCCGAGTAGCCGCCCGCGTTGTGGCCATAGCTGCCAACGAGGTCGAGCTCCGGGAATAGCTGATTCAGGTTGTACTTGATCACGACTCCCTGCCGCTGGACGTCCAGTTTGGCCTGGAGCAGGTCCGGGCGCTGGCTCAGGCCCTTGCTCCAACTGTCCTGCAGGTTAAAGAACTGCCGTGGCGCTTCGAGGGTGCCCGTTGGTTCGATCACCAGGCCCGCCCAGCGCGAGTACTCGTCGCTGATGAGTTGCTTGAGGGTGTGGTCCTGCACGGCGAGAGCGCTCCGGGCCGCGATGAGCGCCGCCTCCGTCGTGGCGGCCTGCGATTCGGCCTGCTGCTCGTCCAGGGGGGCCATGGCGCCCACCTCGACCCGCTTCTTGTTTTCCACCACCAACTGCTCGGCAAGCTGAACGGCTTTTTGCTGCACGATGACGTTCTCCCGGTCGTAGATCAGATCGTAGTAGGCATCCTCGACCGAGGTCGCCGTTTGCATGAGCTGCAAGCGCAGGCCCTGCTCCGAATACTTCACCCGGTTCTTCGCCACGCTGATGTTCAGGCGCGTCTGGTCAATCCAGAAATTCTTCAGCAGGGGCTGGAGCAGGGTGATGTTCGCCTGGCCGGACGAGTTGTCGAAAGGAATGGAAGGGCTGCCGGCGACGCCATAGCTCTCGTTGATGTCGCCCGACAGGCTGTAGTTCAATCCCCAGGGCGAGACGCCGGCCAGTGAGCTGTTGAACTCGTTCATGTTGTACGTGCGCCCCGCCTCCAGCGTCCCCGTCTGGGAGTTGAAGATTCCGGAGTCCATCTCGTAATGGTGCACGCCGCGGATCGAGAAAGTTGGGTCCCACCCCGAATAGGAGCCTTGGAGGTTCAGCGTGGCGAGCGGCACGTTATAGCGGGCGATCTGGAGATCGAGATTCTTTTCCAGGGCCCTTTGGATACAGTCCTGAAGGGAAAGCGCCTGGGTTCGCGGGGCGTTGGTCTGGGCCAAGGCACTCAGGGTGAGGGCGGCCAACACAAACATGATTCTGACCAATCTCATGCGGAGGCAGATTGGGGGATTCCCTGCCCCGCGTCAACTAAACAGCGCACTGAATGCTACGACGCTGCCCGCTTGAGGCGGTCGGCGATGGGCCGCCACTCGGGTAGCTCGGGAGGCGCTTCCACAACGATCACCTGCGCGCCGGCGGCATCGCAATCGTGCAGCGCGGCGTAGATCGCCCGCGCAAAGGCCTGAGGATCGCGCGGAAGCATGCAGGCACCCCCAAACCCGGCGGCCGGAGGAAGGCGCGTGTGCGCGAGGATGTGAATTGCCGGGCGGGGCACGCCGAAGGCAGAGGCCTGGGCCTCGAGGTCCTCCGCGCCTCGCCAGGCGGCCAGAACGAGCCGCGCCCGGGGCGAATAATGCTTGGGGAGCAGGCCCGGGCTCTTGAGCCGTGGCGAGGCTGGCCCATCCGCGCGAGCCAGGCTGCCCGTCACGGCCAGCAGGGCCTGCTCGTGGATCATCCCCGGGCGCAGCACACGGGGTGGCGAGACACTCAAATCCAGGACCGTGGACTCGATGCCGACTTGGCAGGGGCCGCCGTCCACGATGAGCGGGATCTCATGGCCAAGATGCCGGCGCACGTGCTCCGCCGTGGTGGGAGAAAGGCGGTTGGAGGGATTGGCGCTCGGCGCAGCCAGCGGGAAACCGCAGGCGCGGATTACAGCCTGCATTACGGGATGGCTTGGCCAACGCACGCCCACCGTTGAGCCCCCCGCGGTGACAATGTCGGGAATCTCTTTGGCTCGGGGCAGCACCAGGGTCAGCGGCCCGGGCCAAAAGGCGCGGGCAAGCTTCTGCGCCAGCGGCGGCCAGCCCGCTACACAGCGGCGGGCCATCTCGAAGTCGGCCACGTGGACGATGATCGGGTTATGCGCCGGACGGCCTTTGATCTGGAAAATGCGCTCCACGGCGCGTGCGTCCAATGCGTTTGCGGCCAACCCATATACGGTTTCCGTAGGCAGCGCGACGGCCTCGCCCGCCGCAAGCAGGCCGGTAACGCGACGCACAGCCGCCTCGAAAAGGTCGGGCGTGTGCGTAGGCAGGACTTCGGCTGCGGGGCGGCGGTCCATCGCAGCCACAGGGTGCCCGTTTTACCCGGCAAAGCACGGAGAAATTGGACCGCGTGCGCTCGACCGAGGCTGGTTCGCCTTCCGGGGCGCACTCAACCACAGATGCGCGCAGCCCGGGGAGCGGGGGCTGCGTCTGCCCTGTGTGTGCCCTGTGAGGCCCCGGTAGTGGCCCGGTGTGTCTCCCATGTGGTCCGGGCCCCATGGG